>WNGL01002521.1_pt1 | contig 22120 bp, 21 predicted proteins | sample 5400591 | NCBI WGS metagenome assembly WNGL01 (sample SAMN13153377, study PRJNA577476) | soil metagenome | isolation source: 80 cm soil or saprolite under Garry oak tree replicate 1 | place: USA:California | collected 2016-06-15 | reverse complement strand
GCGGAACGCGGATCGTGCTGATGGGTGCCTCGAAAGGCGCGAAGACCTCGCTGGTGGCCGGCGCGCAGATCGTCCCCATGGTCGCCGGCGTGGTCTCGCGTAGCCTCTCCACGATCACGACTCAACATACGATGTCGTGACGGGTCACGAGAGGGCATCGACGACGCCGCCGATCACCACGACGGCGGGCGGGTGGATGCGTTCGATGGCTACGAGGTCGGCGATGTCCTCCAGGGGTGCGCGGACCACCCGCTGCGCCCCGGTCGTACCGTCCTGGACTACCGCGACCGGCGTATCCGCGGGGCGGCCGTGCTCGATCAGGACGTCCACGATGGCGGGCAGGTGGTTCAGGCCCATGAGGACGCAGAGGGTACCCCGCAGCCCGGCCAGCTTCGGCCACTCGGCGAGCGAGCGCGGGTCGTCCGGGGCCACGTGCCCGGAGACGACCACGAACTCGTGCGCCACGCCCCGATGCGTCACCGGGATACCGGCCGCCGCCGGTACCGCGGTCGCGGACGTGACACCGGGCACGACCGTGACCGGTACCCCGGCGGCGGTGCAGGCGAGTACCTCCTCGCCGCCGCGGCCGAAGACGTACGGGTCGCCGCCCTTGAGGCGCACCACGAACCGGCCCTGCCGCGCCCGGCTGACCAGGATCCGGTTGATCTCCTCCTGCGCCTTGGCCGGACCGTAGGGGATCTTCGACGCGTCCACCAGCTCGACCTCGGGGCGCAGCTCGTCGAGCAGCAGTCCGGGTACCAGCCGGTCCGCGACGACCACGTCGGCCAGCGCGAGCAGCCGGCGACCCCGGACGGTGATCAGCTCCGGATCGCCCGGCCCGGCGCCGACGAGCGCGACGCCGGCACCGGGGTGCGACGGCCCCGCGTCGAGCGAACCGTCGGCGAGCCGGTCGCGGATGCCGTCCCGGACCGCCATCGCCCGGCGTGGGTCACCGCCGCCGAGCACCGCGACGGTCACCGCGCCGTGCCGGGTCACCGCCGGGGTCCAGGCGGTCGCGGCGGCCCGGTCGTCGGCCCGCACGCAGAACACCCGGCGCTCGGCGGCCGCCGCGCTGACCGCGGCGGCCGCCAGCCGGTCGTCGAGCGCCGCCTGTACCAGCCAGGCACCATCCACATCGGACGGTTCGAAGCGCCGGGGTACCCAGTGCAGCCGCCGCGCATCGGCCAGCGACCGCAGCGCCGGGGTCACCGACGGGGCGACCAGGACGACCTTGGCACCGGCGTCCAGCAGGGCCGGTACCCGCCGGGTCGCGACAGTACCGCCGCCGACGACCAGCACGCGACGGCCGGCGAGTTGAAGCCCGATGGGATACAACGTCACTTCTCGGAAACTCCCGCGGAGTCGAACGTGGCGACCTCGTGCAGTACCCGTACCGCGCTGGCCACGATCGGCAGCGCGAGCACGGCGCCGGTACCTTCGCCCAGGCGCAGTCCGAGGTCCACGAGCGGGGTGAGGCCCAAGTGCGCGAGGGCCACCGAGGCGCCGGGCTCGGCCGAGCGGTGCCCGGCGACCATGGCGCCCACGGCATCGGGCGCGAACGCGGCCGCGGCCAGCGCGCCGGAAACCGCGATCACGCCGTCGACCACGACCGGTACCCGGCGGGCGGCGGCACCCAGGATGAACCCGGCGATGGCGGCGTGCTCGCCCCCGCCGACGGCGGCGAGTACCCCGAGCGGGTCGACCGGATCCGGGCGGTGCCGGGCCAGTGCGGCGGCCACGACGCCGGTCTTGTGCGCCAGCATGGCGTCGTCGATGCCGGTACCCCGGCCGGTGACCCGCTCGGGTGACGCGCCGGTGAACGCGGCGATCAGCGCGGCGGCCGGGGTGGTGTTCGCGATGCCCATGTCACCGGTCACGAGGATGCCCGCGCCGGCGTCGAGAAGCGCGTTCGCGGTCACGATGCCGGCCTCCACGGCGGCAGCCGCCTCGTCGCGGGACAGCGCCGGCCCGGTGGTGATGTCGCCGGTGCCGGGCCGGACCTTCGCGACCACCAACCCGGGCGCGGGAGCCACCGCCGCGGCGACCGCCACGTCGACCACGGTCACGGACGCGCCGACCTGCCGGGCGAACGCGTTGACGACCGCCCCGCCGGCGAGGAAGTTCGCCACCATCTGCACGGTGACCTCCTGCGGCCACGGCGTCACCCGCTGGGCGTGCACCCCGTGGTCCCCGGCGAACACCGCGACGGCAGGCGGCTCGGGGATCGGCGGCGGGCAGGTGCCGGCGAGCCCGGCGAGCCGTACCGACAGCTCCTCCAACACCCCGAGCGAGCCGGCCGGCTTGGTCAGCCGCGCGTTCAGCTCCCGCGCCGCGGTCATCGCCGCCTGGTCGAGCGGGCGGATCGCGGTGACTGTCTGGTCAATCAAGGACGGCCTCCCAGGCCTTCAGTAGGGAATCGCTCGTCGCAGTGTCCCGTACCGCGATCCGCAGCCAGTCAGGACCCAGCCCCGGAAACGTGTCGCCCCGGCGCACGGCGAACCCGGCCGCGCGCAGCCGGTGCCGTACCCGCGCGCCGTCCGGCGCGTGGACCAGGACGAAGCTGCTGGCCGGGCGGCCGGCGACCGTCACCCCGGGCAGCGCGCGCAGGCCGGCGGCGAGGTGGTCGCGGCGCGCCGCCAGCTCGCGAGCGATCTCCCGCTCGGCCGCGACCGCCCGGGGGCTCGCACACGCGACCGCGGCCGCCAGCGCCGGACTGGACACCGGCCACAGCGGTTGTACCGCCGCCAGCCGCGCCACCGTGTCCGCCTCGCCGAGGAGGTACCCGACCCGCAGCCCGGCCAGGCCCCACGTCTTCGTGAGACTGCGCAGCACGACGAGCCCGGGCAGGTCGCGCCGTCCGGCGAGGGAGTCGGGCTCACCGGGTACCGTGTCGGCGAACGCCTCGTCGACCACGAGCAGCCGGCCCGGGCGGGCCAGGGCGGCCACGATGCCGGCCGGGTGCGCCACCGAGGTGGGGTTGGTCGGGTTGCCGATGACGACCAGGTCGGCTGCTTCCGGTACCACCTGGGGATTGAGGGTGAACGGCGGGGGCAGCAGCGCGCGGTCGACCCGGTGACCCGCGGCGGCCAGCGCCGCCTCCGGCTCGGTGAACTGCGGGTGCACGACGACCGGCCGGCGTACCCCCAGCCGCGCCTGGGCCAGCAGCGTGAACGCCTGCGCCGCACCGGCGGTCAGCAGCACCTCCTCGGGCGGCCGGCCGTGCCGCGCGGCGAGCGCGGCGCGCGCCGGCTCCGGGTCCGGGTAGCGCGCCAGGTCGCCGAGCGCCGCGGCGATCGGCGCGGCGAGCCAGCCGGGTGGCGGGTCGGTGCGCACGTTGACCGCGAGGTCGACCAGGCCGGGTGCGAGCTCGGCGTCGCCGTGGAACCCGAGTTCGTGCATGCCGCGATGATGCCACCTGTATTCCCCAGCTTCGGCGCTGAATCGTCCGTATTTGTCCTACCTTGGAATTGTGACGAAGCGCATGATGTCCGCGGTCGCGCGGGTCGCCCCCCTGGTCCGGGTGGGGCTGCTCGGCGGGGTCGCGGTCGCCGTGCTGCTCTACCCCATGGCCGCGCTGGCCGGACTCGCCCTGAAATCCGCGGCCGACACCGTCGATGCGCTGCCCCGGCAACTGCTCATCGTGCCGTCGGCGCAGACCTCGTACGTGTACGCGGCCGACGGGAAGACGCTGCTCACCACGTTCTACGAGGAGGACCGCAAGTACGTCCCGATCAGCCAGATGTCGCCGCTGATCCGGCAGGCGATCGTGGCCGCCGAGGACGCCCGCTTCTTCGAGCACCACGGCGTGGACTTCAAGGGCACGGTACGGGCGTTCGTCGCCAACCAGCAGGCCGGCGGGGTGTCGCAGGGCGCGTCGACGCTGACCATGCAGTACATCCGCAACGCGCTGCGCGACTCCGCGGACAACCCGCAGGACGCGGTCGACGCGACCGCCCAGAACAGCGCCCGCAAGCTGCGCGAGATGCGGCTGGCCATCGCGCTGGAGAAGCGGATGACCAAGACCCAGATCCTGGAGGGGTACCTCAACGTCGCGTACTTCGGGCACCGCGCGTACGGCATCTTCGCCGCTTCCGACGTGTACTTCTCCAAGACGCCGGCGCAGCTCACCCTCGACGAGGCGGCGATGATCGCCGGCCTGGTGCAGGCGCCGTCGGACTACGACCCGGCCGGCCCGGACCCGTCCGCCGCGCTGAACCGGCGCAACTACGTCATCGACCGGATGGCCTCGCTCGGCGACATCACCGCCGCCGACGCGGCCGCCGCCAAGGCCGCGCCGATCACGCTGCACCTGAGCGCGCCGCCGAACGACTGCGTGTCGATACCCGCCGCGCACAACGACTGGGGCTTCTTCTGCGACATCTTCAAGCAGTGGTGGATGAACCAGCCGGCGTTCGGGCCGAACGCCGGCGCGCGCCTTGCCAACCTGCGCCGGGGCGGGTACACGGTCGTCACCTCGCTGGACCCTTCTGTGCAGGCCAGCGCGCTCCGGCATGTGACCGACAACGAGAAGATCGGTAACAAGTACGCGCTCGGGGCGGTCTTCGTCGAGCCGGGTACCGGGCTGCTCAAGGCGGTGGCGGTCAACCGGTGGTACTCGCTGGACCAGTCGCACAACCCGCCCAACACCGACCCGGCCAAGCGGGCCGCCAGGATCCCGGCCAACTACCCGAACACCGTGAACATGCTGCTCGGCGGCGGATCGGCGATCGGGTACCAGGCCGGCTCCACGTTCAAGCTGTTCACCATGCTCGCCGCGCTGGAGCAGGGGAACCGGCTGAACCTGTCGTTCTACGCACCGCCGCGGTACACGTCGCGGTACCTCACCGGGCCGCGCGAGCCGGATGCCTGCGCGGGCGGGCACTGGTGCCCGCACAACGCGAGCAAGGGGATGACCGGTACCCAGACGATGTGGTCGGGCTTCGGCAAGTCGGTCAACACGTACTGGGTACAGGTGGAGCAGAAGGTCGGCGCGCAGAACGCCGTCGCCATGGCGCAGCGGCTCGGCCTGACCTGGCACACCGACATCGACCGGCTCCAGGCCTCGCCGGCCAAGGCGCGCACGTGGGGCGCGTTCACGCTCGGCGTCGCGGACACCACGCCGCTGGAGATGGCCGACGCGTACGCGACCGTGGCCGCGGAGGGGAAGTACTGCGAACCGCTGCCGGTCCGGTCGATCACGGCGGCGGACGGCCGGCCGGTCCTCGGATCGAACGGCCAGCCGGTGGCCGCGCCGCGCTGCTTCCAGGTGGTCAGCCGGGACGTGGCCCGGGCGGCGGTCGACGCGGCCCGCTGCGTCACCGGGTACGGGGCGGCCGGGGGTGCGTGCGGCGGCTGGTCCACCGCCCCGGGGGCGTACCCGGTCGTCGGGCGCCCGTTCGCCGGCAAGACGGGTACCACCGACGACACCCGGGCGGCCTGGTTCATCGGGTTCACCCCGCAGTTGACCGGAGCCGCGTTCGTCGCCGACCCGGACAACCCGTTCGACCTTGCCGGCGAGTGGCAGTACAACAAGCCGATCGCGGCGGTCACCTGGACGATCCGCGACGCCATGCGGGGGCTGCCGGTGCTCGGGTTCGCCCCGCCGCCGAGCAGCCTGGCCAGCGCGGCCCGCACCCGGCACGGCTCGACCGGCAGTCGTCCGCCTCCCTGACTACGACCCGCCGTGGCGGAGGTCCCCCGCGACCAGCGACCACATCTCCAGGTCGACCCGCCCGCCGTGCACGTACCCGGCGTTGCGCTGCAGCCCCTCGTAGACGAAGCCGGCCTTCTCGGCGACCCGGCGGGAGGCGGTGTTGCCGGGCGCGATCCGCAGCTCCACCCGCTCGAACCCGTGCTCGAGCAGGAGCGCGATGGTCACCGCGTCGACCGCCTCGGCGGCCACGCCGAACCCGCGGGCACCCGGCGCCACGACGTAGGAGACCTCCGTCGACCGGGCCGTCCAGTCGGTGCGCGCCGCCCACAACAGGCTGACCAGGCGGCCGTCCTCCCGGCGCAGTACCCCGTAGTGGTCGCCGTCGCCGAGGTCGCGCTGCCGCCCGGCCAGTTCGGTGCACCAGGTCCGGCCGTCGAGCGCGATGTCGTCGGGTACCGGTAGCCAGCGCCGGGTCAGCCGGTCGGCGAGGATCGCCTCGGCCTCGGGCGCGTCGCTCGCCGTCAACGGCCGGATGTTCAGGCGCGGCGTGGCGACCGTGAGCGCGGGGAACCGGGGAGCCGACCGCGGCTCGATGTCGATCAAGATACCAGCCTCAGGGTGTCTTCTTCGCCGGCGGCCGCCGACACGATACGACCGGCGATGTCCGGCTTCGCGGCCCAGTGCAGGCACAGGTATGACGCGTGTACGCCGTCTGCCACGAACCCCTCCGGTTGCCCATCCGGCCACGACCAGGCCGGCCGCTCCCCTGACCGGGGACTGACCAGGCCACGGTGCTGCTTGTGGCCGACCAGCCGGGTACCCGCGGGAAGGTGCGCTGAAACGGAGCGCACGGTGGCGTCCCGGTAGCCGACGATCACGTACTCGCCCGTACGCCCGGTCGCGGGCAGTACCCCGCACATCGGCCGGCCGTCATGCTCGCGGGTCAGCCAGGCGAACCCGGCGCCCTCGACCACGACCGGACGGCCAGCCGCCGCCAGGGACCGCACCGACGCGGCGAGCGGTGCGTTGGCGGACAGCTCGTCGAGGTAGCTCTCGGGCAGGCCGCCGCCGACGACCAGGGCGGTCGCGTCCTCGGGCAGCGACTCGTCCCGCAGCGGGTCGACCGGGGCGACGTCGGCGCCGGCCGCCGTCAAGAGCTCCCCGACCTCCGCGTACCCGTAGGAGCAGTGCGCCCCACCAGCCACGGCGACCACCGGCCGCGGTCCCTGCCACACCGTCTCCGGCGGTGTCCAGACCTCGGTCACCAGGGCCGGCGCCGACCGGGCGACCGAAAGCAGCCGGTCCAGGTCCACCGAGCCGGTCATGACCTCGCCGAGCCGCCGTACCGCCCGGGTCGCCCCGACGCTGTGGTGCACGACCGGCAGCACGCCCTCGCTCCGGCCGGGCAGCCCGCTGTGCGGCAGCTCCCGCTGGCGCAGCGCGCCGAGGACCGGAACGCCGATGTCGTCGAGCGCCTCGCGCAGCAGGTCCTCGTGCCGGTCGGAGGCGACCCGGTTGAGGATCACCCCGCCCAGCCAGAGCAGCTCGTCGTACGCGCGGAAGCCGTGTGCCAGCGCGGCCACCGACTGTCCCATCGCGGCCACGTCGACGACGAGCACGACCGGGGCCCGTAGCAGGCCGGCGATCTGCGCCGTGGACTCGGCGTCGGTGCGCCCGGCCAACCCGTCGTAGAGGCCCATGGTGCCCTCGACGACGGCGATGTCCGCACCGGCGGAGCCATGGGAGAACAGCGGCCCCACCGAAGCCGCGCCGACCAGCCGCGGGTCGAGGTTGCGCCCGGGTCGGCCGGCGGCCAGGCCGAGGTAGGCGGCGTCCACGTAGTCCGGACCGATCTTGAACCCGGCGGGGCGCAGGCCGCGCTCGCGAAGCGCCGCGAGCAGGCCGACGGCGACGGCGGTCTTGCCATGGCCGGATGAGGGTGCGGTGATCACCACGCGGGGAACGGCGGTCATGGATGGCTCCTGCGGTCTGACGAGCGCCGGCTGGTAGCCGCTCCGACAAGCTGCGCGGCTGCGGGGCGGGGCTCCGCCAGCCGTGACGATACCCAAGCCGGGCCACCCGGCGGGCTCGGGTGAGCGGAGCGGGGCGCGGCGTCGTCTGGACTGACGAACGAGGCGCCTCGCGGAGCGACCCGGGGAACCCGGTAGCGTGGATTGGCGTGTACCGGTTCCTGCTCACCGCGCGCTGGCTCGGCTTCGCCGCGCTGATGCTGGGCCTGTCGGCCGCGATGGTCGGGCTCGGCTACTGGCAGCTCACCCGGTATCACGAGCGCAGCGCCGCCAACGCGCGGATCGACGCGGCGGTGCGGGCGGCGCCGGTGCCGGTCGGCCAGGTCCTGCAGCCCGGCACGCCACCGGCGCCGGATGCCGCGTGGACCCGGGTGACCGCGACCGGAGGGTACGACGTCGGGCATCAGATCCTCGCCCGTGACCGCAGCGTCGACGGCGCGGTCGGCTACGAGGTGCTGACTCCGTTCGTGCTCGCGGACGGCTCGGCGGTGCTGGTGGACCGCGGCTGGCTGCCGCCCGGGCCGACCGGTGCCCGGGCGGTGCCGGCAGTACCCGCTCCGCCCGGCGGACAGGTGACCGTCGTCGGCCGGGTGCACCTGCCGGAGAGCCGGCCCGATGCGCCGGTCACGATCGACGGGCAGGTGCAGGTGCGCCGGATCGACCCGCGCCGGCTCGCCGGTGCCCTGCCGTACCCGGTCGCGGGCGGGTACCTCCTGCTGGACGAACCGCGGGACCCGACCTTCTCGGCGATCCCCTCCGACCACGAGAACGCCGCCATGAACGCCGGATATGTCGTGCAGTGGTGTGCCTTCGCGCTCCTGACCCTGCTCGGGTTCGGCTGGGCAGCGCACCGCGAGGCGCACGGGTCCGATCGGGTGGACCTCGCGGAGTTGTACACCGACCATCCGGACGCTCCCGTCTCGCCCGCCATCTGATGTAATCAGCCCATGATGGACCCGGACACGCCGCTGCCGTACGGCGATCCGTGGCAGGAGGCGGCGCTGCCGGTGCAGCCGCCGGGCTCGACCTATCCGGTGACCACCCCGTACCCGGTGCCCGAACAGGTCATCGCCCAGGTCGGCGAGATCCAGGTGACCTCGACGAGCGTCCGTACCCCGGCCGGCCAGTTTCCGCTGCGCGGCTCGCAGTGGTCGGTGACCGACCAGTGGATCGCGACCACGAAGATCCCGACCTGGGCGATCGTCCTGGCGATCGTCCTCATCCCCTGTACCGGCTTCCTCAGCCTGCTCTTCCTGCTCGCCAAGGAGAGCGTCTACCAGGGCGTGGTGCTCGTGCAGGTGCATAACGGCGCCTATCACTATGTCTCCCGGGTGGCGGTGAACAACCAGACCTACGTGCAGCACGTCTACGCGCAGGTGAACTACGTGCGCTCGCTCGCCGCCATGTGAATCCGGCGAACCTCGTCGATGGTGTCGGCCTCGGCGGCCGACTTGTCCTCCCGGTACCGCAGGACGCGGGCGAAGCGCAGCGCCACCCCACCCGGATAGCGCGGACTGGTCTGCACGCCGTCGAACGCGATCTCGACCACCAGCTCCGGACGCACCCGGACCACCCAGTCACCCCGCTCGGTCGCCAGCTCCAGGAACCGCGCGGTCTGCCAGCGCAGCAGCTCGTCGGTCAACCCCTTGAAGGTCTTGCCGAGCATGATGAACCCGCCGGTCCCGGGATCGCGCGCACCCAGGTGGAGGTTGGACAGCCAGCCGCGGCGCCGGCCGTGGCCCCACTCCGCCGCGAGAACCACCAGGTCGAGCGTGTGCCGGGGCTTCACCTTGATCCAGGCCGCGCCGCGCCGGCCCACGTCGTATGGCGACCGGGCCGCCTTCACCACGACGCCCTCGTGGCCGGCCGCGAGGGCCGCCTCGAAGGCAACCTTTGCTTCGTCCACTGTGGACACCTGGGTGCGCGCGACGAGGAGGTCCTCCGGCAGCGCCCTGGCCAGCGCGGCCCAGCGTTCGGTACCCGGCTCGTCGAGCAGGTCCGCGCCGTCGAGGTGCAGCAGATCGAAGAAGTACGGCGTGAGCCGGACGGTCGCCACTCCCCGCTGGGCAGCGCGTGACGACGTCTCCTGGAACGGCCGCGGCCGGCCGGCGATATCCAGCGCGATGGCCTCGCCGTCGAGGACGAAATGCTCGCCGGGCAGGCCGCGGACGGCGGCCACCACCTCCGGTACCCGCGCGGTGATGTCGTCGAGGCTGCGGGTGAACACGGCGATGTCGGCGCCGGCGCGGTGCACCTGGATCCGGATGCCGTCCAGCTTCACGTCGACCGCGGCCGGCTCCCCGGTCGCGGCCAGCGCTTCGTCGATCGTGGACGCCGACTGGGCGAGCATCGGCGCCAGCGGCCGGCCGACCTGTAGCCGGTAGGTCGAGAGGCCCGCCGCGCCCTCGGTCAGCGCGGTCCGCGCGACGCTCCTCAGGTCGCCGGAGAGCAGGAGAGCACGGCGCACGTCGGCAACGGGTACCTCGGCGGCTTTGGCTACCGCGTCGATCAGCAGGCCGGCCTGCGCGCCCTGCCGCAGCTCCCCGGACAGCAGGCCGAGGAGCATCCGGTGCTCCTCGGCGGTCGTCGCCGCGAACAAGGCGCGGACCAGGTCCCGCCGCCGGCCCTGCGATCCGGGCCCGGACTGCGCGCCGATCCCGGCCAGCGCGGCGTCGACCGCGGCGACCGTCAGCGTCGGCTCCGCGGCCGGCGGCGGCGTCTGCCGGACCGTCGCCCACCCGACGCCGATCTGGCGCTGGCGCAGCTCGCCGGACAGGTAGGCGGCACCGGCCTCGATCTCGTCGGGCGCCAGCCCGCGCAGCGCACCGGCCAGCAGCTCGATCTTCCCGCGCCGCGCGGGGGTGGCCGCGACGGCGGTGGAGGTGGCGGCGAGGTCGATGAACCGCATGGTGTGATCCTCGCAGCCACCTCCGACAGTTTTCCGTCGGTCACGTGCCGACCGGTTCGGCCACCCGGAAACCCCGGGCGCGTACCGCCTCGGCCAGCCGGGCGAGGTGCCCGTCGACCTCGCAGAGCGCGGCGGACAGCTCGTCCAGGTGAGCGCCCAGGGTCGCATCGGACCACTCGGCGAGGTCCACCTCACCGAGCACCCGGATCGCCGCCTCCAGGCGCACGATCGCTTCGTTCGTACTCATGTTCGAAACAGTAGGGGTGCCGGATCGGCCCCGCAAGCACGCGACGGGGTGACGGCGCGTCGACCGCCACGCCCGCGGGCCGCGGCGGCCCCTGGTACCGGTCGGCGGCTCCGCGGTGGCTGACCGGGCGGTCAGGCCGGCCGGACGGCGGCCGCGACGTTGGCCAGCAGCAGGGTCTCGGCGAGGCAGACGCGGGCGAACTCGCCGAGGTGCAGGCTCTCGTTCGGGCCGTGCGCCCGTGAGTCCGGGTCCTGAACCCCGGTCACCAGGACCGCGGCGGCCGGGAAGAGGTCCTGGAACGTGGCGATGAACGGAATCGAGCCACCGACCCCGATGTCGACCGGTTCGGCGCCGTCCCACGCGGTGCGGAACGCGGCGCGGGCCGCGTCGTAGGCCGGGCCGGTCGGGTCGATCTGGCAGGCCGGTCCGAGCTGTTCCAGGCTCACCTCGACAGTGGCGCCCCAGGGCCGCTGGGCCTCCAGGTACGCCTTGATCGCCTCGTAGGCCTTCGGCGCTTCGTCGCCCGGCGCCAGTCGCAGGCTGAGCTTCGCGCGGGCGGCGGGCACGAGGGCGTTGGGCGCTTCGCGGGTACGCGGGGCGTCGACACCGAGTACCGCGATGGCCGGCTTGGTCCACAGCCGGTCGACGAGGCGACCGGTACCGATCAGCTCGGTGTCGGGCAGCATCCCGGCCTCGGCGCGGAACCGGTCCAGCGGGTACTCCAGCGCCGCGGCCGGGCCGGTGACCAGGCCGGGTACCGCCACGTCGCCGGCGTCGTCGTGCAGCGTGGCGAGGAGGCGGGACAGGGCGGTGAGCGCGTCCGGTACCGCGCCGCCGTAGCCCCCGCTGTGTACCGCGTGGTCCAGCACCCGCACGTCGACGAACAGGTTCACGATGCCGCGCAGCGAGGTGGTCAGGGCCGGTACGCCCATGTCCCAGTTGCCGGAGTCGGCGATCACGATGACGTCGGCCGCCAGGTCGGCGCGGTATTCGCGGATAAGGTCCTCCAGCGACTCCGAACCGAACTCCTCCTCGCCCTCGACGAAGAGCACTACGCCGACCGGCAGGTCGTCGCCGAACGCCCGCAGGGCCGCGACGTGCGCGAGTACCCCGGCCTTGTCGTCGGCGCAGCCGCGACCGAAGAGCCGGCCGTCAACCACGGTCGGCTCGAACGGCGGCGTCAGCCACTGGCTCGCGTCCCCGACCGGCTGGACGTCGTGGTGGGCGTACAGCAGTACCGTCGGCGCCCCCGGCGGGGCGGGCCGGCGACCGATCACGGCCGGCTGGCCGCCCCGGCGGACGATCCGCACGTCCGGCAGCCCGGCATCGCGCAGCAGGTCTGCCACCGCCTCGGCGGAGCGGTCCACCTGCGAGTGGTCGAATCCCTCGAACGCGATGCCCGGAATCCGAGCCAGGCGGCTGAGGTCCTCCGTGACTCCGGGGAGTACCCGGGCGCCAGCGGTGCGCAGATCATCCTCGGTCATCCAGCGATCCTAGCGCCGCCCCGTGTGCCTCCCGGTTGGCCCGGCGGCCGCCATCCCGGGGAGGCCGCCGCCCCGTGCGCCTCCCGGTTGGCCCGGCGGCCGCCGGGCCGGCCGATGCTGTCGGCCCGGCTGGCTGGCGTCGAGGTCAGCGGTCGTCGAGGTCAGCGGTCGTCGAGGTCAGCGGTCGTCGAGGTCAGCGGTCGTCGGTCGGGGGACGGCGCTGGGACTCGTCGGACTCGCCGTCGTTGTCGGCCCGGCGCGAGCCCCCGGTCCACCAGTCGCGCATCCGGTTGGCCCCGGAGCCCATCCAGTCCCCGACCCCGGCGGCGCCGTCGCCGAAGCGACGCAGCAGTCCGGCCAGCGGATCCTCCGAGCGGGCGAAGGTGCGCCGGTACTCCTCGGCGGCCTCCTTCGCGTCGGCGCTCACCGAGGCGTCGCTGTCGTGTTCGCGGCGGGGGTAGTCGCCGGCGAGGATCCGCCCGTATGCCCCGTCGTCCACCCAGTGGCGCAGGTCGGCGGCGCGCGCCACCGGCAGCGGGTGGGTCAGCCCGAGCAGCATCCGCAGCTTGATGAGGCTGTCGCGCAGATCGCCGCCACGGTCGTACTCGGCGGCCTGCTCCAGGAACGCCGGGGTGTCGATCTCGCGAAGGTCTCCGCCGCCGGCCAGCTTCATGTGCGCCCGCAGCGCCGCCGCCGGGTCCTGCCCGGCCAGCAACCCGGCCCGGTCGGCCGACAGCTCCGCCTTGCGCCACCACTCGAACAGCCCGAACAGCACCACCCGCAGCACCATGGAGCCGAACGGCAGCCGGGTCGCCAGGCTGGTCAGGATCGCCATCATCGTCCGGTAGACCGCGTGGCCGCTGAGCAGATGGCCCAGCTCGTGCCCGAGCAGGTAGCGCAGCTCCTCGTCGTCGAACAGCTCGACCGCCCGGCTGGTCACCACGATGAAGGGCCGGGACATCCCGACACAGCTCGCGTTGAGCCCGGGCGAGAACTCGATGTACAGCTCCGGCAGCTCGGCGATGTCGAGGGTCGCCGCCGCCTCGGCGAACAGCCGGTGCACCCGGGGATGCTGGCGGTGGTCGACCCGGATCGCCCGGCCGAGGTACTCCAGGCGCCAGGCCCGCTCGTTCCACAGCCCCGAGATCGCCTTGAGCAGCTCGTCGAAGCCTTTCAGCTCCCGCAGCGCGGTCAGCGCGCCCCGGTCGGCCGGGTGCTCCCAGGCCCGCGAGCTGATCCCGGTCAGGACCACTCGCCGTCGTGCCGGTGTCGTGTCTTCCATCTCGCCCCCGAACTCAGCTCAGCCGCACGTACTCGCTCTCCGGATCGTCCCCCACCCGCGCCACTCCGTCCACCAGCCGGTCGACGTGCCCGGCGGTGCCGGCCCGCGCGAAGTACTCGTCCTCCGCGTCCATCCAGCGCCGCAGCGGCGCCTCGATGGCCGGGCCGTCCCGCGCCAGGGCACGCTGAAGGCGCAGGTCACGGTCGGCGGCAAGGAGGACCGAGAAGGACAGCCGGGGGTACCCCTCGGCCCGCGCGCTGGTCGACCCGTCCAGGATCAACACGTCCGGTACCGGGACGTACATGTTCCCGCCGAAGCATCCGCGCACCCAGTCGTAGATCGGGTACCGGCCCGGCTCGCCGGCGGCCAGCGGCTCCAGTACCCCGCGTTCCAGCCGGGGCCAGAACGTGAACTGATCCGCCCACCCGTCCAGGAGGTCGTCAGTGTGCACGATCTCGACCCGGCACCCCTGCCGCTCCAGCGCCGACGCCAGCCGCCAGGAGAACAGGGTCTTGCCGGATCCGGACGGCCCGTCGACGGCGACCAGCCGGACCGAGCCCAGCCGCGCGGGTCGGCCGCGGATCTCGGCGGCCAGGTCGGCGAAGCGCTCGATCGTCATTCGGGCGCTCCGGGCGGCAGGAAAGGCAGCGCGGGCGGCGGCCCGGACTCGATGAGCCGCCAGAGCGCGTCCGTGTCGAGGTGCTCCTCGACCAGGTCGCCCAGCAGGTCGAGCAGGCTCTCCCGGCGATGCGCGAAACAGGTGTCCGGCGCCACCTGGAACCCGTCGCGCCCGGCCAGCCGGGCCGCCTCGGTGAGGAAGGCCCGCCGGTACCCGTCGGACTCGAAGGTGCCGTGCCAGTGGGTACCGAAGACGTTGCCGTACCGCGCGCCCTCGCCGGGCTCGATGAGCGGGTCGGCCTTGCTCGCCGCCACGTACCCGTGATGGATCTCGTACCCGCTGACCTCGCCGTCCCAGGCCCGTCCGGTCGACCTGGCCAGGGTCTTGTCCGGCGCGAACCGGAACTCCACCGGCAGCAACCCCAGCCCGTCCACCCGGCCGCGCCGGCTCTCCACCTCGTCGTCGATCGTGGTGCCGAGCATCTGGAACCCGCCGCAGATGCCGAGCAGCGGCTTGCCGGCCGCGGCGTGCTCGACGACCGCGCACGCCAGGCCGTTCTCCCGCAGCCATTCCAGATCGTCCACAGTGGACTTCGTGCCGGGGAGGACGACCAGGTCCGCCTCGGCGATCTCCGCACCGGACGTGGTCAGCCGGACCGCGACGCCCGGCTCGGCGGCGAGCGCCTCGATGTCGGTGGCGTTCGAGATGCGCGGCAGCCGGACCACGGCGACGCGCAGCCACCGGGTACCGACCGGCGGCCCGGGACGCCCGACGAGACGACCGTCCACATAGGACAGCGAGTCCTCGGTGTCCAGCCACAGCCCCGGATGCCAGGGCAGTACGCCGTAGGTGGGCCGGCCGGTGAGCCGCCGCAGGGTGTCGAGCCCGGGTTGCAGCAGGGCGAGCGAGCCGCGGAACTTGTTCACCACGAACCCGGCCACCAGCGCCTGGTCCTCCGGGGCGAGCAGGGCCACGCTACCGAAGAAGGAGGCGAAGACGCCGCCCCGGTCGATGTCGCCGACCACTACGACGGGCAGTCGCGCGTGCCGGGCAAGGCCGAGGTTGACGAAGTCGCCGTCCCGCAGGTTGATCTCGGCCGGGCTGCCCGCGCCCTCGCAGACCACGACGTCGAACTCACGCCGCAGTTCGGCCAGCGTCGCGAAGGCAGCCTCGGCGAGCGTGCGCCGCGTCTGCGCGTAGTCTCCCGCGCCCACGCTGCCGACCGCCCGGCCCCGCAACACGACCTGACTGGTGTGGTCGCTGCCCGGCTTGAGCAGCACCGGGTTGAACCGCACGCTCGGCTCCAGACCGCAGGCGGCCGCCTGCAACGCCTGGGCCCGGCCGATCTCGCCGCCGTCGAGCGCCACCGCGGAGTTGTTGGACATGTTCTGTGCCTTGAAGGGGGCGACCCGTATGCCACGGCGGCGCAGCCAGCGGCAGATCCCGGCGACCAGCATGCTCTTGCCGGCATCCGAACCGGTGCCCGCGACAACGAGCCCGGTCATCGCCCGAGCCTTGCCCACAGCGCCCGGCGGGCCGGGCAGGCGAGGGCGTGGCCGGCGGTCAACGCGAGCGCGCCGGCGCCGACCGCCGCCGAGATCCGGACCGCCGCCCGGATGTCGTCGGGCTTCGCGGTGCGCCCGTCACCCAGCACCGGCCGGTCCTCGACCCGTCCCGCGTAGACGTTGCGCCCGCCCAGCCGTACCCCGAGCGCACCGGCCATCGCCGCCTCGCACCGGCCGGAGTTGGGGCTGGGATGGCTACCGCCGTCGCGCAACCACGTCCGCAGTGCGCCGCGCCAGCTTCCACCGACCGTCTGCGCGGCGACCACGGTCAGCACCGCGGTCAGCCGCGCAGGTGCCAGGTTGGCGAGGTCGTCCAGCCGGGCGGCGGCGGTGCCGAAGCGGTGGTAGCGCTCGGACCGGTGCCCGACCATCGCGTCGAGCGTGTTCACCGCCCGGTAGCCGACGAGTCCCGGAAGGCCAACCAAGGCGCCCCAGACCAGCGGCGCCACCTCGGCGTCGGAACTGTTCTCCGCTACCGATTCGACGGTCGCGCGGGCCAGTTCCGACTCGTCCAGTGTGGACGGATCCCGCCCGCACAGGTGGGGCAGGCGCTGCCGGGCGGCCGGCAGGTCACCTTCGGCGAGCGAGTCGGCGACGAGCCGGGCCTCCCGGCGCAGGCTGGTGCCGCCGAGAACGGCCCAGGTCGTCGCGGCCATCAGGCCGGCCCGCAGCCACGGACGGCGGCGGGTGGCCAGCGTCGCGGCGGCGGCGAGCGCCACCGGCGCGCCCACGGCGACCGCCGCGTATCCGGCTCCCGCGGCCCGGTTCGGCGCGTACAGCCGACGCTCCATGGCACCGGCCGCCCGACCGAACCCGGCGACCGGGTGCAGCCGGCGCGGGTCGCCCAGCACGGCGTCGAGCAGCGCTCCGCCGACCAGGCCACCCGCGTTGGCCGCGGCCAGGGCCAGCGCCCGCCGCCGAGGGTTCCCGTTGACCGCCATGCCGTACCCCTCACCCTGTTGTGGCCGTCTCCGGCAGCCTAGTCACCCCGTCCGGCACCCCGGACAAGCTGGTGGATCCGTTGATGAGACAGCTCCAGCAGTACGCCCAGGTCCCGCTGGGACAGCCCGGAGGCCCGCGCGAGCGCCTGCTCGGTCAGCTCCCGCGCCTGCTCCTCGGCCAGCTCCGCGGTCCGCCGGCTCGCCCGCACACCGGCGACGAGGCGGTCCAGCGCCACGTCGCCGGTGCGGAACTCGTAGTCCACCCAACCCGGCCCGAGCAGGTCCCGTACCCCGCGATCCAACGCGTACAAACTGCGCGCCCGACGCAGCGCGCGCAACTCCGGGATCTCCGCGCGCCAGGCGCCGCTCTCCCGCGTCACCACCACCCGGCAGCTCAGCTGCGGGGAGCTAGACCCCTGCCGGCGCAAGTGGTTCCTCGTCGGCCGGACGGGGCCGCGGGATCGGCGAGCTGTCATAGACCGCCGAGTCGAACTCCTCGAACAGCTCGCTGTCCGGCGGCAGGTCTGCGGGGCGGCCCGGGTCGTCCATCGGCTCGGTGAGCTCGCCACCGGCCGCCACCGCACCGGCCGGGTCGTTGACCATGTCGGTCGAGCCGACCGCCTTGCGCCGGGCGAACTTGTCCACGCCCTTGGACAGGTCGTGGCCGACCGAGATGGCGTCCAGCTCGTACGACGTGCGCCGGGTGCCCTGGTCGTCGGTCCAGTCGCGGCTGTAGAGCCGGCCGTGCACCACGACCGGGTCGCCGACCTGGACCGACACCGACACGTTCTCGCCCAGGCGCCGCCAGCAGATCACGCGGACCCGCAGCGAGTCGCCGTCGACCCACACATTGCGCTCCTTGTCGAACCGGCGCGAGGTCGAGGCCACTTTGAACGTCACCACGAACGTGCCGGTGATGGTCGTGCGCCGCCACTCCGGTGCGTTCAGCACGTTGCCGATCACGGTGACCGGTGTATCGAACATCTGCTCTCCCCTGGGATCCGGTCCCGGCTGGCGCCAGGACTCGCCCGCTACGGTGACCGGTCGCCGACTGGAGCGCGACCACGCATACCGGGATCTGTGGACGAAGAGGGCGGGTGTGGACAACTAAACGATCATGAGCGTGCTGTGCTATGCAATCCGGCAAAGGTCCAGGCCTGCGGCGAGGTACCGTCCTGAGCGTGGAGACTGACTTTCTCGGCAGCACATACCTTCGCCGTACCCTCGACCTGGGCGCTGACAACGAGGGCCCGGTGGTCGCGACGTTGATCAGCCACCCACCCGCCCGGCCGACCGGTCGGGCGGTGATGTACCTGCACGGCTACGTCGACTACTTCTTCCAGTCCCACGTCGCCGAGTTCTTCCTCGACCGCGGCTTCCACTTCTACGCGCTCGACCTGCGCAAGCACGGGCGCAGCCTGCTGCCGCACCAGACGCCGAACTTCGTGCGCGACATCCGGGACTACTTCCCGGAGCTGGACGAAGCGGTACGGGTGATCCGCGAGGAGGACGGCCACGAGCGACTGCTGATCAACGCACACTCGACGGGCGGGCTGATCGCCGCCCTGTGGGCGCACCAGAACCGGGTCGCCGGGCTGGTTGACGCGATGTTCCTCAACAGCCCGTTCTTCCAGTTCAACGTGCCGTGGTGGACGCGTGAGACGATCGGATCGCTCACTGCGGTGGTGTCCCGGTTCCGGCCGTACGCCACCATGCCGCGCGGCCTGCACCCGGTGTACGGGCACAGCATCCATGCCGATCACCACGGCGAGTGGCGGTTCGACCTCGCCTGGAAGCCGATCGGCGGCTTCCCGGTCCGTATGGCGTGGCTGGCCGCGATCCGGGCGGCGCATGCCGAACTGCATGCCGGGCTGGACATTCCGGTGCCGATTCTGGTCGCCTGCTCGACCGCCAGCTACCGGAAGGCGACCTGGAGTGAGGCAGCGATGACTGCCGATGCCGTACTCGACGTGGAGCACATCGCCGGGTACGCGAGCCGGCTCGGGCGGCACGTCACGATCGTGCGGATCGAGGGTGGCATGCACGACCTCACGCTGTCGTCCGCGCCGGTACGGGCCAAGGTGTTCGACGAGCTCGACCGGTGGATGGGCGCCTACCTGCCGGTGGAGACGTCGGTACCGGAGTAGACGGCCCACCGGCCGTCGCGGCGTACCAACAGGTCGCGCATGAGCAGGTGCGGCCCGCCGGCGAAGAACACCCGGTCCACCGCCCGGCGCGCCTTCGCGAGCCCGGCCGGCGAACGGGATCCGGTCACGATGACGACATCCCGCGCGGGTACCCCGATCACGAGGTCGCCGGGTACCCCGCGGGCCAGGTCCGCCCAGAACCCGTCGGCGAGTACCACGCTGGACTCGAAGCCGGCGAAGGACAGCATGAGCGCGGGCGGCTGCCCGTGGATGCGGACCCGGCCGACCATCGCGTCGAGGTATGCCGCCGCCCGCCGCTGCAAGCCCCGGCGCGAGGTCGCGAAGCGGCTCAGATCCGCCCAGGTGACCAGGTGCTCACCGAACGGCGGACCAAGGGTGTACCCGACCATCAGCGGACCGAGGTACGGGTCCAGTACGTGCTTCCGGTCGTACGCCGGGTCATCAGGCGACACCAGGAGGGGGAGGACGGTGGCGCTCGTCGCCTGCTGCACATTGAGGAACTTAGTTGTTTAAGGAGGATCCGAAAAGTCCCCCGCACGCGGGAGGTGGCCGACGCGGCCGCGACTGGCCGGGAATCGTCTACTGTCATCACGCGTTCGAGCGGTAATCTTCTGATCAACCGGGCACTGCGCGCTCGTAGCTCAGTGGATAGAGCAGAGGACTTCTAATCCTAAGGTCGCAGGTTCGAATCCTGCCGGGCGCACCGATCCAGACAGTGTACGAACCCCGGACCCCTGGTCCGGGATTGTCCCGTTTAGGGGGATTCGGAAGTAGGGCTTGATGTTGCTGCGTCCGGTGACGCGAACCTCGTGGACGAGTTGCTCGAAGAGCCGCTTGATGGCGTTCGGTTCGGCTTCGGTCGTTGCCTGGCTGATGCCGTCGATGATGACGGCGAGTTGGTCGGTGGTGGGGCCGATGGGCGCGCCGTCGGTGAGGGCGGCCAATTCGTTGCGCCGGAGCCGAAGTTGGTTGGCGCGCTGCCGGTGTTCGGTGATGCGTTCGATGGCGTCACCTTCGTTGAGGCCGTTCTCGATGGCGCTGATGAGCCGGTCGGTCTTCGCGTCGATGCTGGCGAGTTCGCCGTCGATGGCGGTCACTTCGGCCTGGTAGGTGTCGCGCATGCTTTCGATGGACGCGGCCACGGCGGTGACGGCTTCGTGGATCAGGTCGGTGCGCCGGTAGGTGTCCACGAGGGCGCCGAGGACTGCCTGCTCAACCTGGTCTGCGGGTAGCCGTTCGGCGGGGCATGCGTCGGCGCCGTACCGCTGGCGGGTGTAGCAGGTGTAGTAGCGGTAACGGTAGAGCTTGCCGGTGGCGGCGGTGCCGAGGTACCGCTTGCCGCAGTGCACGCAGGTGATCTGGCCGGCGAGGGTGTAGTCGGAGTTGACGTAGGCGCGTTTGGCGTGGTCGTCGCCACGGGCGATGAGGATCTGTTGGGCCTGCTCGAACACGTCGGCATCGACTAGTGTCCTGCGTCATTAATTCCTTTACTAAATCTGCGAGCTGCATCCGGTCCCAGCCAACGGAAACTGGTGGAAAATATGTAAATGAATTTAAGGCGCAGGACACTAGGGGCGTGTGGTGCTTCTCGGCGCGGCACCAGGTGCCCCGGAAGTAGATCTCGCCGAGGTAGACCCGGTTACGCAGCACGGTGAGGACGGCTTCGGCGTTCCACCGGTTGCCGGCTTTGGTGCGTAGGCCGCGTTCGTTGAGCCGGGTGCCGACAGCGCGGGCGCCGAGCCGCTCACGCACGTACATGTCGAAGATCATGGCTGGGACCTTGTCCTCGCCGTCGACGGGGACGAGCTTGCCGGTGTCACGGTCGAGTTCGTAGCCGTGCGGCCGGTAGCCGCCACACCACTCGCCTTTGGCGGCCTTGCGTTCCATCCCGTTGATGACCCGGTCGATGATCGTTTCACGCTCGAACTGGGCGAACACGCCGAGCATCTGTACCAGCATCCGGCCGACGGCGGTGGAGGTGTCGACGGGTTCGGTGGCTGAGCGGAAGCCGACCTCGGCGGCGTCGAGTTGGTCGAGGATGTCCACGAGGCCGCGCAGCGACCGGGCCAGCCGGTCGACCCGGTAGACGAGGAGGATGTCGAACCTGCCGGCTTTGGCGGCGGTCAGCGCCCGTTGCAGGGCGGGTCGTTCCAGGGTGGCGCCGGACTTCTCGTCGCGGTAGATGGGGCCGACGAGTTCCCATCCGGGTTGGATCTCGACGTAGGAGCGCAGCTTCGTCTCCTGGGCCTCCAGGGAGAAGGGCTGGTGTTCCTCGTCGGTGGAGATGCGGATGTAGATCGCGACCCGCAGCGGGCGGGTGGGAATGTCGTCGCCGAAGTTGAAGCCGGCGGCGGGCCGGATGGTGGCGCCGTCCGCGCGGGCGGTGGCGCGTTCGGCGGCGGCTTTGCGGGTGGCGCGGCGACTGGCGGGGCGGGCGGGTGCTTTCATGGCCGCTGCCTCCTCGCCGGGGTGGGGCGGTCGGTGGGCTGCGGGCCGGGTTCGTCGCTGTCGTAGAAGATTTCGCAGACGAGTCCGTGGGTGGTGAGCCAGGCCCGCAGGTGCGCGGCCTGGTTCTGGACGGATCTCGGCGCGTTGTCCGTGCTGATGCGTCGGTATGTCGCTACGGCGACCTGGTTGGGGCGCCGCGCTGGTGAGGGGTGTGCGGTGGTCATGAGGTTGTGGGTCCTTTCTCGGCTCCGGTCTGGGCGTGGGAGGGGTCGGGTGGCGTGGGGCCGCTCAGGGTGAGGACGGCCATACGGATGCCGGCTTGGGGGAAGCGGTTGTGCCGAAACGACCACCATGATGTGGCTTCGGTTCGGGTGAGCGGTCCGAGCGCGACCGCGTGCCGGCTGCTGGGGTGGAACACGATCGCGGTGACGAGATCGGCCTCGCCGGGGCGGGCTCGCTGGTCGGCGATGCTGGTCAGCGTCCGGGCGGTGGATGGTTCGAGGTATGCCACCGCGTGGGGGTCGCTGATGATGGAGGTTGACCGGTCGAGTAGATCGGGCGGGCAGAGCCGGGCGGTGAGCCGCTTGGCGCCGGGTGCGGTAGCAACCGGCGCCGGGTCGCTGGTTGGGTGTGGGCCGTAGGCCACCGCACCGTCGGCGTCGGCGTCGGCGTCGGCGTCGGCGTCGGCGTCGGCGTCGGCGTCGGCGTCGGCGTCGGCGTCGGCGTCGGCGTCGGCGTCGGCGTCGGCGATGATCGTGACGTACATGGCAGCGTC
>WNGL01007590.1_pt1 | contig 22125 bp, 50 predicted proteins | sample 5400591 | NCBI WGS metagenome assembly WNGL01 (sample SAMN13153377, study PRJNA577476) | soil metagenome | isolation source: 80 cm soil or saprolite under Garry oak tree replicate 1 | place: USA:California | collected 2016-06-15 | reverse complement strand
ATGCCTGATACTCCTGTAAGTTTTCGAGTAATGCATGCAGTGCTTATGCGGGTTGGGAATTGGGGTGGTGAGAAGGATGGGAACATTCTTGTTGTCAAGGGTCCTGGTTGCCAGTTTACTGTTCTATTGCAGTAGGAATTTGGAGAGTTCACATGTTTGATCGAGACAACTATAAAATTGATGTCACATTGGAAGGATTCAACCACCTCCCCCCGCTCTACTTTCATGAAACTGATGATGAAGTGGCTCAGAAATGGGTAGCTTTTCTGACATATCATCCAGAAATACTAGCTATACAAGTTTTGAAGAATGGAGAAAGAATGCCAGATCTTCTGTGGTCAAAGCCTGGTTTGAGTGTTATTGATCTGCTAAAAGCCTTTGGAATGTAGGGGAAAATGTATGAAGACGTGTAAATGCTATGCTTCAAAAGCATCTGCTTCTTGCTTTGATGGATTGTTCTATCGGAAACAGATTGACAGTTATGTTGTTCTCGTAGAACAGGAAGAGTTCTATAATCTTCCAGCAGATATTCGTGGTGTTTTTTGGGCAGGTTTTAATACTGCTTGTAACAATTGGCTGAACCATGTAGCCTGGATGTCTGATCCTATTCTATGGAAGTTGGGTCAGGTACGTATTCCGTGGACTGAAGATATGCATAAGACGATGATGGATTATGCGGTAAAATATACCGATATGTCTCAGCTCGATAATGCCATTGAGTCTTTGAGTATGGGTTTCGATTATTCTACTCCCCAATGGCGTGCTTGTAGTGCAGCATATGGCATTTGTTTAGCAAACCATAAAGATCCATATAAGGGATAAAAGAATGATTGATCATGGTATTGATACTGTCATAGCAGAGCGATTTGTTGGTCGTAAGTATTACCAGTCATATAGGGCTGAAGATACCAGGATAACCGCTTCAAGCTTACTCTGGGAAGATGTGATCAGTGTCGTCTATGATGAGCACGAAGAACATGGTACTGGTTTCTTTTGTGTAGAATACTCGTCTGGTAAGACCGATATGCTCTATATTCAAAGATCAGAGACAGCAAAATCTGCTATAGAGTGGTTTAATCGAAGAGCAATTTACAGGAAGAAATGTTTCGTTGTCGATTATGAACTGCTCGAAAAGGTCTGGTTTGTACGTTACCACTACTGGAAAGATCGATACGAGCAGGAAAGAATTGAAGCAGAGGAAGGTTTCCATCCTTCCCGTGAAGAGGAGGAAGGGCATATTGATGGATGTGTCTGTGAAGTCTGTATGGAAGTTGCCTTATATGCTGAGAAGAATGGTGATCTTACAGCCATTAATGGATATAGCCTGGGTCTGGAGAACTATCACTGCCAACATAGCATGACCATCGAAGAGTATATCGAAGCTTGTGGACATGACCTGAATAGCGCATTTGCCGATGCCTACAGAGAAGGTGTGGATCGTTCAGCAGATGTATAAATCGGTGGTTTTCGCCTATAAACTGCTTGACAAATATACAATAATATGCTACACTGTTAATAGGTCAAGAAAATAAAACAGTGTAGCAGGAGTTATCAGCTATGACAAAATTTTATCCACGCATCGATGGGAGTAGACAGCCTATCGAGCCTATTTCTATCAATTCACTTATTCTCGATTTCGTTGAGGACGAGGGTCTTCTTCCTCAATATATGAGTAAAAATGGTGTCTGGTGTGAGTTTCGGTACAAAGAGCGTACTGGTCCACGGTCGTATGTTCGTTTCCAGACGGGGGAAGGTCTGGAGAGGTTTCTCACTGAAGTTCGCAATAATTGGAAAAATGTTCGATAAGGAGGTCTAGTATGGCTAAGTATTTCTCAGTTAAAGAGACTGCTCAACTTATCCGAGCGGAACTAAAAAAAGAGTTTCCCCATTTCAAGGGTTTTTCTGTCCGTGTAGGAGACTATGGGAATATCCATGTTCGCTGGACAGACGGTCCTGGTTCATTTTTCGTGAAGCCACTTGTGAAGTTCTTTGAAGGGTATGAGTATGATGGGTATCATGATGCCGGGAATGATAAGACGACTTTCTATAATGGGGAAGAGGTTCAATTTGGTGCCAGATATGTGGTATGTGGGCGTAGGTATACTCGTAGTTTCTTGAGTAATGTGATGGATCAGTTCTGTTTTAAGTTCCAGATTGCTTCATTACCGATTACCGGTGATAAGCCTGAGAGTGCCTGGATTGATTTTCATGGTGTGAGTCATTGGACACAAGAAGCTCTGGAAATGTTGTTGGCTCAGACCGATGCCAAAGATCAGTTTAATGTATTCGGTGCGCAAGAAGATCGTGAGGCAAAGCATCGTGCCGAATTTGAAGCCGAACAGGATGAGCTAAATCGGGCACGAGAAAGAGAAGAACGCAAGCGTCGTGCCAAGGAAGAAGAATCTCGGAGCAACTTCAATACAAATTATGCCAGACAGCAACCATTCCCCCGTCAAGCATACAGTTCAGATATTCAATGGCAACGTTCTATTCTAGCAAGTCGCCAATCAGCTTGTAACTACCTCAGACTTCCAACCACGGCTACACGAGATGAGGTGTATGCTGTTTTTCGTAAGATGGTAACAGAAAGTTCTAATGGAGCAGGTGGTTATAGAGGAGATATGGGTTTTCTGGTACAGGTACGAGACAAGGCTCTCAGTTAATTTTGGGAGCTTTTTCTGTTTTCCTGAAAACTTACAGTTTACTGCTTGACAAATATGTAAAAATATGCTATTATATTCATAGATCAAGAAAATAAAACAGTCGTTTCAAGAAGGAGCTATTTCATTATGTATGATCCAGATTTCAAGAATCGCTTTCCAGAAGTGTATGTCGAAATCTTTGCTGCTCAGACACCTGGTCAGGTTGGTGCCGTTGTTCGAAAATTGAGAGATCAGGATTTAGCCGGGACCTGCACCTTTCCAGTATGTGAAGGTGCTATTTCAGCAGCAAGTGTTGAACGTCGAGCAGAATTGAAGATCAATACATGCGCTACTAGTCAACCAAAGAATGCACAGGAAGCTCGTGCTGCTCGAATGGAATCTTATTGCAAATTACATCATATTGGACTACGCCGTAGTCAACGGGGGAGATAATTATGCTTTATAAACATGCTTTCTACTTTAAGGGGAACGCTGCTGCTCAGAAGTATCTCAATGAGCAAAAATGTATGCCTGGGAAGTTCATCGGTATTACGCCATCTGGTCGTGGTCCAGATATCTACTATGTTGGATATACTACCGTTGACCGCATTGAAGATGGTCAAAAACTGTTTGAAGAGCTAAGTCGATTTGGGTGCATATCTTGCTACTGCAACGAGGAGGTATACCTATGAGTTCTCTTATCCGCACACGTCAAAAAGTCCATGTCCCTTCTTTCAGTTTAGATTTTCAACGGAGAAATGATACACATGGCAGTGGTTTTGGTTTTCCCTGTACGAAAGAGGGGAAACTTCTTCTTAACGAGATAAAGGGACCAGGTCTTGAAAATCTTGTCAGTTGTCTTGCCGTTGAACTGGATGCACTTGTACAGACGGAAGAAGGGAAGCTTCTTCTCGATGAACTGAAGGGTCTGTTGGGTCCTGATAAGTTCGAGCAATGCCTGGCCGAAAAGTACGATGTTACTCTGGAAGGTATCGTTGATTATAGTTATGATTTTTGGGAACCTGCTCAGGTAAAATGTGATTGTGGTGCTCTGGTCGATCTTACTGACAGTGACTATAACACCTGTGACAAGTGTGAAAGATTGTATGGATTGTATGGTACACCGTACATTCCGCGTCATCTTTGGGAAGAGCCATATGACCCGGAAGACTACTACTAAGGAGAAATATCATGGATATTCTTACAAATATCAATCAGAAAACATTTGACCAATGGTACCTGGAAGCATTTGGGGAACCATTTTCTGGTCCTGTTCTAACCATGGAGAATATTCAAGAGCAGTACAAGAAACTCTACGATGGACATTATTATATTGAAGCATACTTTTCTCCTGGTTTCGTTGCGAAGAATTTTCATCCCTGGAGAGTTGTACAGGAAGAAGCCATGGAAAGTATCGTGGAGATTCTTCAAATGATACCTCAGACGTACATGATTATTGCTACCAATCCACAAGGTGAGCGTTCTTTCTATCATCCTATTGGTACTGCATGGAAAAAGGAATAAACTATGCGTTCGCGAGATGAAATAGTCAAGTGTCTTGAAGATCTTACTGCAAAGTACGAAGAGGAAGTGTGTCGTCTTGCTACCACTATGCGCCAACCAGAATGTTCTGCTGAAGATTATTCTCAAATGCGGGGGAGGCAGCTTGCCCTAGAGGTATCTCAAAAAGGCATAGAAAATCTTTTTATATACTACCTTAAAGAAAACTTGCCAGTTGCAGTTATGGTATTGGTTAAGGAAATCCGTGACTGCATTGCCTTACATACAAAACACTACATTAACTATCCGAAGCCTTGGTATTCCAAGCTTGAAATTATGAAATGGAAATCCTGTAACGATACGTACGAAGAAGTGATTAAACAACTTGAACTAGTGCCCACAGATCAGGCTGGTTGTTCAGCCTGATTTTTATTTTTTGAGCACCCCCATTTTAAAATGCAGTATGATGCCCCCTGTGCTCTCAGGAAGGTTTCTACATACGTATATGTGTATGTATACGTCTTTACAAATAACGGCCTCAGAATCGTGTTACAGAGACGTAGAAACGCACTTGTCTTTTTCCGATCTATTTTCCTCAAGTACTTTGAAACACTTGTTATTTTATGATAAAATGCTTGACAATTTTGATAAAATATGCTACACTGTATAGAAGTCAAGAAAGTTAAAACAAGGGTGGTTCAAAAGAATGGAATATATGCCGAAAGAGACGCTTGAGAAGCAGGCCAGCAAGGAAAATAAGGTTCTTCGTGATATTCGTAAGATGGAGCGGTATCTTGAGTGGCTAAAAAATGTCCTTACAAGCAACGATTCAAATACTCGTTCCATGGCATTGAATAGCCTGGTTAATGGAAGCATGGCACAAGAAGTTGTAAGCATGGGTGCCGATGCTGGTATGCTCATTCAAATAGATGAAACGCTTACGTATCTGAGAGGGGAATAGTGCAGATTTACTTCACGGGGGAAAGTAGATGAACGACAAAGATCTTTACGCACTTCGTTATAGCCAGGGTTGGAATGCTTACGCTGATAATCTAGTAGCGCCTTTTAAAATCTCAAAGATGCCAACGGATCAAGAGCAGCGCTGGTTTGACGTAGGGTTGAAAGCAGCAGAAGGAGACAGGCAGCAAAACGGATTAGTTCGATTTCTGCTTGAAGAGTTGGAAGAGCGTATGTCAACGAGTTCTGATTTACCTTCTGATTCCTGGATACGATTTTTACGCCTTGCACTATCCGCATATAAAGAAGAGAGGAGAAAATAATGGTTTTTCATACGCAACAAAGAAGGTACACCGTTACTGTGGATGCCCAAAAAATAGACGAACTTTCAGCATATGGTGTTCTAAGTGCGGCTGTGCTTGCTTTGTGTAAACTAAGTGAATCGCATGCCGAAAAGGTCCTGGTCGTTTCTGGAAATGGGGAACGTGCTACATTTCACAATGTAAAGCTCCATGAATATAGCTGGATATCCTATGACAGAAAGGACTGATTGATATGGAAGGTTTGATTCCTGTAACGATGGCATACCTTGTGAACAAGGCAGAAAATGAATCTAATGCAAATTTGCTTATCATCTGGAAAGCGCTTCAGCATGTTGATCTTGGTGTTCCCTATAGTGAAAGTAATCCAGATATCAGTATGCTCGATTGGACATTGATTGTTCAAAGCGTAATGGATAGAAAAGGGCTGCTTAAATAGAAAGGGCTGAATCTCATGATTATGAAATATTCTCGTGCAGAAGGTGCTTACTTTGGAAAGTGCTCTAATGGAAAGATTGTTCGTGTGAAGGAAAACGAATATAATCTGGCAGCAGTGCAGGGGTCGATTGCACGATTTGATGCCGATTATTGGGGGTGGATACAGGATGTCAATCAGGAAACTGTGACATTTATCGAGAAACTGCCACATATCGAAGAGGAAGATCAAATTCAGCAGGTGTATGATTTGTTCCGAATCTGGTGCCGCTACCAACGTTATAATATGTTTGCTGTACAGCTAAGTTTTCTTGGAGATGCGGTAAAAATAAAGGTCCTGGCACACGGAATACACAAAGCGGAAGAGACACACCATTTTGATGATGGCAATGCAGCAATGGAGTGGATGTATCAAGCTATCGATAAGCGAAAAGATTTGTACAGCAAAAAGATTTCTATAGAACTCTGAAGGAATGCTATGTTTTATCCAGAAAAAGAACCGGCTACAATGGAAGAGCTGCAAGACATGCTGGTAAATAGTCCATGGTGGCTTCTCCCTATTACCTGGGAACGCCTACAACGAACAGAAGATATGGATAATCCTTATAGCACTGCTATCCCTATTCCTATGCGAGAGTGGAAAGACATGGTGCAGCAGGAAATGAAAAAGAGAGGATTGCTGAAATAACCATGTACATATTGCAACAAGATGAGTATCAAGTCTGGAAAAACAGTCATAAACCTGGTGAATACCTGGGTACAGCACATGATAGTTTTCTTTGTCCTCTTTCCGTTTTTCTGTCAACGAATACAGGTGTTGAATACCAGGTGACCTACAAATCAGTGGATAAGGATGGTCTTCCTATCAATTGCTGGTACGAGGATTTTTCCACGGGGGAGAAGCGAGTACTTCCTCAATGGGCTTACGATGAGATGGTTGAAAATGATCGGGGAAGATCTTATGGTGATCCGATCTATAAGGATGAGTAAAGGATAGGTACGATGAAAAGAAGTATTCTGTTAGTTTTCCTCTTAGTAGTGCTGTTTTGCATGTTTCCACAAGCAGCACAGGCTGCTATTCAGCCTGGACCTCCAGATGGAACGATACATAATCCTCATATCATTGCTGAGAACGCGACAATAAATGAACCGTTCTGTATGCGCTGGATAGGAGAGGATGTTTCTCAAGAACTGGGGATCTATTGGTGTAGTTCTCCTGAGCAAATGCGTCCGATAAAGGCTGGAATGTATGTGGCTATAGTGCTTGCTAAAGACGCCTATAATGAATTTCGAGTGGTATCCATTGATGTACAAAAAAGAATTCTTCTGTTTTCGCTTGTTGTACCAGCAGCTCATAGCTACAGTTAGAAAGGCAAAGAAATGCTTCAAATAGTGGAGACTATAGTTGTATGCGTTAGTGGTTACGCTATCGTCGTTCTTTTTATAGGGCATGCATTATTCACGGGGGAGAAGTTGAAAACGAAGAAAAAAGCTCTTGGACAACCGGACTATTGGATACACCATAGAGCTATTCAGAATACTACAGCCAAACTGACAAAGTATGCAGTCGTGACGGTACTATTCTTCCCGTATATTCTGTTGCTTTCAATTTTTGATTAGGAGAAGGTTATGGACAGTATTCAAGATCTGGAAGAGACGGTTGCTCGTTACCAGGTGTATGTAGATAAGATCGAAGCTTCTGGAAATATGCAGCATTACTATGAAGAGCATCGTAGATTGGAGACGATGAAAATAGTTCTGGAAGAGAGGAGGCATGCAGCAGATTTGGAGCACTGGTCATTTCGTGAAGGGTGCTTTTGCCAGCTATGCCGACAATCTCCTCAATACAAAGAGTACCAGGAGATGTTGGAAAGTATGCATAGAGCAGGTAAATCCAACTACCTGCCGCAATTTTTGAAAGCACTTATTGATGCTGGTCTTGAAATCACTGTAGTTGCTATACACGAAAGAGAAGCACAATGACCTTCCCCCGTCCGATCTACACCGACACAGCCATCTTACAAATTGCGAAGAAGATTCAGTCGCGTCAAGATGAAATTATTCAGCTTATTGAGCAGATTCGATCAAGCGATCATCCACATGCTAAAGAAATTGCACAAGAACTTGAAAACAATCTGTTTGGTCATGCAGCAAGCGCTATCCATGTTGTGCATAGTTGTTTTGAACATCCTGAATTATGGGAAATAGATGGTTCTGGTATCGAGCGAAAAAGGAGGTATAGGTGATTATCACAGGTGCTGTTTATGTGAATGGACTAATTTATGAACATGTAGAAATTACTCTGGATCTTGTCATTGAGAATGTCGGTACTGTCTTTCATGGAGATATTGATGTGTACCTTGACGACGAGAACACATGGCAACTTACTTGCACACAGGAAGAGGAAGATATGTTTGAATCCTGGTTGGAGAATCAGGTGGATGACGAAGATGACAACCTATACTAACCTGTTTTCAAACAGCTTCAAATCGCGCTCTGAGGCTGTTTTTATTTTAACTTGTTGGAAAGTACATTGACATTATTACAAAAATATGTTATACTTCTTGTAGGTCAAAAAGTATTAAGTAAGGAGGTAACGGTCTATGTTTCAATCCTGGAGAAGAAATCCCTGGCTCCAGAAAGCTGCTGATATCGAAAGAAAATATGGGTTTGAACTTGGTGATGAAGAGCAGCAATGTATGGAGCATCCTATACCTTTAGAGTGTGGGATATGTGGAAACATAGCCGGGTGGTGGAAACCATCTGTTGGAAGTTTTGTCTGTACTTGTGGTGCAGTTCGCAAACGTGATGGTTCAGATACCTGGGTAGCAGTTCGATAGGAGAAAGAAGATGCTAAAAATTGTTCCTCGATTAGGGTATGCTCCAGAAGACAAATTGTATCCAACTGGCGATGCAGTTCCTTGCGCGTACTACCGTATTCGTAAGGCAAAGCGTCATGTAAAACAGTATGATTGGACAAATTGGGAAACAGCATTATTGGCTGACTGTATTCTCTCTGCCCCGGACACACTTGAACAAGTTACTCAAGGTGTTAGGTTAGGTATGCCTGTTGATTATTACGTGACTTCAGAAAACGATGATCAGATCAATTGGGATCAGCTTAAAGAGTACTTTTTGCAGGGTGATCTGTGATATGGCAACATCGACTCATGGGAATCCACTAGAAGACAGTAGCAGCAAGTCTACTCAGTTCTTTGTGAATGCGGATCGTCTGGAAATTTACAAGGAAGCAGCACATGCTGTTGGAAGTATGAATATCGAGATTGAAAAGCGTGTGAATGCTCCGAGAACTTGATGTACTGCCCGGTGATGAGGTACAGGTTCGCATGTATCTCTATCAACTTTCTGACAAAGGTCATTACACCATTGGTCACACCTATTCTAATGGTGAAACTGTTTTGTTCGATGGAAATAAAAATGGCCGTATTGTTCCTCCGCAACTGTATGTCAGAAAGTACGAGGGGAAATGATAAAAATTCTCTTTCAGAAAGATTATGAAAATTACTACCCACGAAGCAGATTCCAGAAGCATTGAAGGAGATGGAGCAACATGGATGAGAATTTTTTGAAACAACGGGTTGGCAGTTCTTTTGTAGCGAGAGAACTAGAGTTTGAAATATGTAATGGGCACAATGATATTCTTCCTCCTCTTGGATTTCGTGAAGCTGTTATTGAAGGTGCTCTTGAAGGGATCAGGCATTGGAGACAGGTGGACCCGGAGCAGTATCGTGATTTTGTGACGACAAGAGTAGATACCATGATTGCCGATCAATTCTATACAGAAGAGGAAGCACGAGAAAAGTTTCCAGGAGAGTATTCAGAATACACTCTTAGAGATGTGGACATTTCAAGAAAATCAGGTGAAAGATAATGACAAAAATTAAAGCAGGAAAAACAGATGCCTGGTGTGGTGAGCGTGTTCGAATTACAAAAATCAGCACTTCTGATTCAGAAGAGCAGCAATTAGTAGGCGCTACGGGAAGAATTACACATCCTTTTGCTGGATTGATGGTTGGGAGCACAGCTAACTACATTGCTGGTATCTGGCTTGATCCAGGTTCCGGCATGTTTGGAAAACAAATCAATCTTATACAAGGAGATGAGGTTGAAGTCATTGACCACGCTACAGCATATGATAACTCATAAAACACTCACCAGTTCTTATTGACATTTATTGTAAAATATGCTACACTATAAGAAATACACAAGGAGGAAGAGACATGTCAGAGACACTTCAGCAGCTCATCCAGCGTGGAATAACTTTTCTCGACAATTTCGATCCATTCTGGAGAAGGAAGATCGATCTTGAAATTTTCGATATAGGTAATCCTGCTTTCTGTCTTATTGGTCAACTCGGTACAGGGTATTCTTTCCTAGAGAAGTCTGAAAGTATGGGTTTGACCGAAGCAGAAGCATGCCGTTGTGGTTTCGACATAAATGAAAACTTTGGAACTCCAAGTAATACTACTTATCGGATACTCACTGCTGCCTGGGTAGAAGTTATAACTGAAGAACTGGCAGGAGTGTGGAATGGTTGAATATACACCTGACACACTTGCAATCGTTCTGGAAATGGCAAAGGAATTTACTCCGGTCCTGGCTACGTTTTATCGCGTCTATGAGAACGAATGGTCTGGTAGAGATGAGAAATCCTGGTATTGCTTTGAAAACGATGAGACGTATTTTTGTCTTGATGTTTCAGATTTGACCAAACTTCAACTTTTCTCGAAAGACGAATATCGAAGAGATAAGCAGACGGGAGAGGACGCATAATGAGTAACGATGATAGCTGGACATTCTCTTTTAACCAACCTCCTGCTAGCATACCACTTTCTTTACGGGAAAAAATCGCTTCCTACGAAACACCGGAAGATATTCCATCACACATATATCGTATCTATGAACTAAGTCAGAACTACAAGACTGTTAACGATCTCCCCCTGCGAATGCGCCAACTGTATGAATTGTTCGGTAGGAACTATGACTTCACACCACTTCGAACACGAAGCGATTTGAGAAAAATTTCCTTTGAAGTTGGGCAGGTTCGATCTGATGTAGTGGAAGGTATGCAGCTTGTTGTTCTCGCTGTTAAGCGTGATGGATTTGAGGCAATGTTTAAGACTGAAGATGATCGGTACCTTGTAGGTCAGATTACCTGGGAAGGTCCTCACAAGACAACTGGAATTTATCGTAATGCTGAATACATTCGAAAACTTTTTGAAGATATCCCTATGGGTTTAGCTGAATTATTGAATGATGGAGAATAGCTGTGGAAACTACGAATGCGGAACTAAAAAAGCAATTATTCACACTTCCACTCAGTAAGCGTCAATTTGTTCGTTGCACTATTGGGATATACGGTACAACATTCGGTATTACGTTTCAGGCGGGGGAGATCATTATTCGCACGACTTCTCCAAGTCTGATAGAAGGAAAGTATATTGTTGTCCGACTGGCAGAATGTGACTATCCTGTAGCGATTGGTCAGTGGTCGAAACTCGGTGCAATAACGCAACGGGAAAAATTGGTTCTGTCATTTCCTAAACGCAAGTATGACTATGGAAAACAGGAATATTACTTAGAGATCCTTGATGAACTTCCATCCATTACTATAAAAGGAAAGACCTATCGTTCAGAACCTTCTGTGAATCATTTAGGATATATCGAATTGCATTCCTATAGTCGTGGTCAACTTCGTCTCATCCTGGAACCATTTCAATATAAAGCATTGAACAGGTACTTTCATATTGAAGTCATTTCTAGTGGTGCAGAACTTGGTATTATGGATGAATACGAAACGTCCCTGGAAGAGGTGTGGAAGGGTTTCTGTATTCTGGCCGACAAGTATAATGATTGGGATAGTTTCGAAGAACTTTCTAAAGATGCGAAAACAGCACGAGCTTTGATGCTAATCGAGCATTATAAAAAGTACTTTGGAGCGTATTGGGATTACAGTATCTTTGGTAGGAAATTTATGTCTGCTGTGTCTCAAGTTATTGAGGCCAGTAATCAAATGAGTCGAAATTAGAGGAGGAATATCATGTATAAAAAAGTACCCGCAGTAGTTCAAGAGATGGTCAAAACAATTTGTGATCGATTAGGGGAAAAGTCCCCACATGCACGATTTCAGGTCTACCTTATTCTGCTTCATGTAGGGCCACGTGAAACATTAAAATTGTTTCAGGAAACCATTTCCATATACGAGGGTCCTGGTATGCTGACGATAGATGGAAAGCGCAAGCGTACGGCTGGTGGAATATTGTTTTACCTGACAAAACAGCGTTATAAGGGATTGCTTCCATCTGCATTTTACACGTCTCCTAAAAAGAAGAAAGAGGGAGCGTCTCATGCCGCTTAAATTTTCCTGGATTATTGTTCTCCTCTTTTTTCTTATTCTTGTTCCAGGTAGTGCATTGTTGGAAGCTATAACTATCGGAAGATATATCCCTTCTGGATTTTCTTCTGATGTTGCAGTTCTCACAGCCGGATGTGTAGGTGTTTGTTACGCTTACCTTGTGCATCATTTCTTTGGGGATAAGCTGTAAAGAAAGCAAAATAGCCATGAAACCGTTAGAAATACTTGAACAGTGTCCTACCTGCCGTGTTCCTATTGGTGAAAATCATGACCCTGGATGTTCCGTTGAAAGGTGTCCATTTTGTGGAAGGCAGATGATACAAGACAACTGTTGCTACGAATACTTTGGAATTGCTGTAGTGATGATGGAAGTGACACATCCCGATATCTATAAAAATGGTTTGACTGATGAGATGGTTGAAAAGTGGGAAGAGTTCGTTTCTCCACATCTTCTCCCATGGACCGGAATATGGCCTGGAGTTCTCGAATGTCGAGAGTACCATCTCTGGTGTAGAAGAACTGAAGATGGTTGGGTGCCATGTGTGTCTGATCATCCAGATGCCATTGAAGACCTCAACACGCTTGCACAGGTATCTCGTTGGGATAAGGACGAAAAGAAATATGTTATTCGTGTGTGGCTGTAGTTAGAACGTAGTACCTAGAAATTACACAGAAGCTATAAAATTTTTCGAAAATGCATAAAAACTACGTGCTCCAGGATAGTCGAGAATGGTCGTTAACGCATCAAGACGTACAAATACATAGGTGGGAATGCATGGGCATTGAGGACCATCCTGGCTCGATTAGACGTATTTCTACCATCTCAACGAGGTATTTTTTAGGGTACACTGGTTAACTTTATGGAAAACAGGCAAAAACCACCACACTTCTCATCGATATTTAATATAATTCTATATCACATATAATTAGAACGTATGTCTCCCACCGCTCCAGGTGAAAACGAGTTTTTCGCAGGCTAAAAATACGTGGGAGATATGATTGACAAATTTGTAAAAATATGTTATGATTGACTTACAAGATACATACAAAACAGTCAAGCAAGAAAGGTATTTTAATTATGGCCGATATAAGAAAAAATCCAACAGTTGTTCTCTTTTCCGGTAGAACTCCTCACATTATTCCGACTGTTCAAGAGATTTTTTTCACGCATATTGATGCGGATGGATGGGAGCGTGGATACTATTATTGGAATAACGATCCACAGGGCCGAATGATTTCTGTAAAGCAGTATGCACCAAACACCTGGCGAGTACTGCCAGAGAATTGGAAACACTAATGTCAAAACGTATGTCTAAAAAAGCTAAGAAGGTCACCTACGAACTCAAGTTTGTTCGCAAGAACAATTATGGTGATGAGGTAGAAGGTCCTTTAGTGGTGAAAGATTTCGATGAGGAGAAAGATTTCTTTTATTACGCCGAATCTGAAGTTCCAACCTTCTCACCAAAATATCCAGTATTGGAATTGCAGTACAGGGTTACAGGCACAGAAAGTTGGGGATATCGCAATTATCGATATCTGTATTAGAACGGGGGAAATACCATGCTAGAATATGCACAAGATATGTACGATAGATTAAAGGCTGGTGAAACGCTCCATGTTCGTGCGAACCATTCTGGGAAAGTGTTTTATGTCAGACCGGAGTATCAAAAACTTGGCACAGTGAGATGTCTTGCTGGATGTTCTTTATTAGATGAGAAGAAAAAAGTTATTCCTGGGAAACGCCGAAAAGTTATGGAAAAGGAAGATTTTATGGAATGGTTTCATTTTCTTGAAGAGGTGCCGTAGATACTTTTTGTTTCCTCCGTATACTAAGGTATATGGAGGTATTTTTATATGCAGTATCCACTTATTGAACAAGATTATCAGGCATGGAAAATAAAGGGACGGGGGAAAGTTATTGGATATGCCAGAAATGCTGGATTTTGTTCGCTTGCCAATTTTCTCCATACAACGTATCGACGGAACTTTATTGTTCAATGGGAAGGGAAGCCAGAATCACGGGTTTATATCTATTACGTCTATGAAAATCCAGAAGAAGTAGGTTTTTTGCCAGAGTGGGCAGTACAAGAAATGAACTGGGTAGATAGTGGGAGGGCGTTTAATGAACCAGTCATCTCCGAATAAGAAGTATCTTCAAAAAAGCCAGCACTACGTCTCATTCCCCCCGTCAACACGTGCAACAATCAATCTTCTTGTCACATTTGCCTTCACCGGATTTCTTGAAATAATTGACTTAGCAGCGCAACTCCTTACTCATCCGAATAGCCTTCAATGGAACCAGGTTGTTGTTCTGCTTTTTGTTGGCTTTGTCTTTTCTGTATTCCATGCCGGTTTGACCTATTTTGGAAGTAATGCCACACTTGTCCAGGAAATAGAGCAATTAGAGAAAGAAGTGCAACAAGACGCTACATCTGGAAAACCTCTTCTCTAATGTGATATACTGATAAGAGAGATTATTATGAGAATTTATTTGTTCTCACTCTATAAAAAATAAATAATAGGGTTGGGTGGTGGTAGTGTATGCAAGCAACTGAAGTAACAAAACTCATTTCCCTGGATACTATAAAAGATCATCCGAGGAATTATAGGGAACACACGGAGCAGCAAGTTTTAAATCTGGTGGAAAGCCTGAAACGTTTTGGGCAAGTTCGTGGTATTGTTGTGCAGGGAAAAGAAGACGGTACTTTCGTGACGGTGGCTGGTCATGGTATTACGAAAGCTGCCAGGAGACTTGGCTGGAAAGAGATTAAGGCTGAGATTCTTCCTAATTCCTGGTCTGAAAGTTCTATAAATGGCTACTTGCTGGCTGACAACTATCATTCACAGCATGCACGTGATGATGAATACTTGCTGGCTGAACTTTTTCAGGAACAGGTTGATGCAGGATTTGATCTGGCTTCACTTGGTAGTTCTGAAAGAGATTTACGTCAACTCTTTGCGATTGTGCAGAATCAGCACGAATCAGATTTCTTGCAGCCATTTCTCAAGACACAGGAAGAGAAACGTGAAGATCGTCTGGAAGAAAAAGAGAAACTTCGTTCGGCACACGACTATCCTATCGCTCAATCATATAGTGGAACGGAAACCTATTCAGTAACCGTTCCTCCTATGAATACAATCACGCACACTGGAAGTGTTCCTGAAATATCCTATACCGGTCCTGCAACAATGCAACCATCATTCCCTTCTTTTGCACCTCCGCAAACAGAGCAGTTTTTCCCCATGACCTATTCTTTTACATCTGAGCAGAGAAAAACAGTACTTTCCTGTGTTAGCCAGGTAAAAGAAGTGCATACTATCACTTCTTCTGCTGAAGCATTGGCAAAGATTTGCGAGGAGTGGAGCAATGCTCGGTAGACGACATAAAACCAGTGATAAAGATTTCTGGAAAACTTTCTATGATATTGAATCAATCATTTCAAAAGAGAGTTTAGAGTTACTTTCCGAAAAAGCTGTTCAGAATATTCAACAGGTAACACGAGGGATGAAAACTGCCTTTGCCTGGAGTGGTGGAAAAGATTCTCTGGTCCTGGCGCATTTGATGCAACGCGCTCATGTTTCGACAACTGGACTCCTTGGTATCACAACAGGATTGGAATATCCATTGATGGATACCTGGTATGAGCAGAATGTTCCAGAGGGTGTAGAGATTGTTCGTGCTCCCTATACCTTGCGTTGGTTAGCTGCACATCAGAATTATATTTTTACACTTTCTCCACCGCATCCACCAGCCTTGACTGGCTTTTGGGCAGAGAAAGTGTGGTTGCACCCACAAAATGAGTACTGTGAAAAACATGGAAAAGACATGCTCATTTTAGGAAGAAGAATGGCTGATGGGAACTTCTGCGGTCCGAAAGATTCCAGAGGACTGTACGAATCAAAAGGTGTGTTTCGATTCTTGCCTATTGTCGATTGGACACAAGAGGAAACCATAGCCTATCTCTATTATCATCATTTGGAACTTCCACCTATCTATAAATCTATTCATGGTTTTAAAGTAGGAACTCACCCGTGGCCTGCCAGGCAAAGTATTGTGGATGTAGAAGATGGATGGGCACAGGTCTATGAATGCGCTCCTTCAATTGTAGAGGAAGCTTCTCGTTATATTGAAGCTGCAAGAAACTATCTGGATAATCCGGTACCAGTAAAGAGTAGAAATCTCCATGTGTGGGCTGGTCGAGTATTGGGGAATGCTGCATGAGTACTGCCTTAGCCATTATGGCACATCCAGACGATGCAGAAGTGCTTGCCGGGGGATTGTTGTCTTTCTGGGTAGAAGAAGGGTACGAGATTTATTTTGTGATTTGTACTGATGGTGGGAGTGGTGGTGTCTGGAGTGCTCAGGACGTAGGAGAAAAAGCACGAAAACACATCATAGAAACACGTAAGATTGAGCAGGATGTAGCAGGGAGTATTTTAGGTGTGAAAGGTGTGACGTATTTGGATTATCCTGATGGGTTACTGGAACCATCTCTGGAACTACGGAAAGATATTGTCACAGCAATACGCCTATACCGACCAGAACGAATCATCTGTCCATCTTCAGAATTGAATTGGAACACTGCTTTCCTCTTCAATCATCCTGATCATCTGGCATGTGGAAAAGCGGTACTTTCTGCTTTCTACCCTTCATCTGGCAATGCCTGGGATTTTCCTGATTTGCTAGAGGAAGGATTGAAACCGCATACCGTAGCAGAGTTGTATATTGCCAATGCCCCTTTTCCTAACTGGTATTTTCATCTGTCTGAAGAGCGTATGAAACAAAAAGAATCTGCCATCATGGCACATCTGAGTCAGTTTGAACAGAAACCAGAGTTTGTTAACCAGGTAACTACCTGTTACGCTGAAGAGTATCATAAGGTGGTGAGATGGGAATAAAAGATAAATATTTTGATACTCCAGAAGAAGCTATAAAATACATCACGTCACGTCCACCTCGGACCTACTTTGCTAATTCTTCTGAAAAAACAGTTCTTGACCTGGCATATGAACGTATCTATCGAGCATATGAACTATTCGACACCATTGCCGTAGGATTTAGCGGGGGGAAGGACTCGACAGCCTGTTTTAATCTCACGCTAAAAGTTGCACAAGACTTGAACAAATTACCGCTTCACGTCTTTTTTTGGGATGAGGAAGCAATTCCCTACCAAACAGAAAACTACGTGCGCCGTGTTGCAAAAATACCAGAAATACGTTTTCGTTGGTTCTGTCTTCCAGTAAAACATAGAAATGCATGTTCTCGAAATTATCCCTACTGGTCGCCGTGGGACCCGGCCTGTCAAGAATTATGGGTACGTTCAATGCCACCTGAAGCTACTACCTATCTCAAAGGATTTCCCATGGGTGGAGAACCAGGGGACCGTTTAAGTATTCCTGATTCAGATGGACTGCTCTACCCTCCCGGAGAGTTTGGCAATGTTGGTTTAATTATGGGGATTCGAGCACAGGAAAGTATGATCCGTCGTAGTGCAGTACTCCGAAGAAAAGAAGAAAACTACATTATGACCACCAATAACAATAAGACCAATCCAGGCAATGTATTCAAGGTCTATCCTATCTACGATTGGACTGATAATGATGTCTGGACAGCTCCAGTAAAGCTTGGATGGGACTACAACGAAGCATATGATGTTTTGACACAAGCAGGTATAGATCCACATAACCAACGGTGTTCCCCCGCCTTTGGTGAAGAACCAATGGAAGGATTTGACAGGTTTAAAACCTGTTTTCCTGAAATATGGGGAAAAATGACCATGCGTGTTCCTGGTGCCAATGCTGCTGTAAGATATGCCAAGACTGAATTGTGGGGATATAATGAGCCAATTCAAAAACCAGATGGAGTAAGCTGGCAAGAGCATATCGCACAACTTATCGAGAAATTTCCAGAAGATGAACGCTGGCATGTGGCATCCAATATTCGTATGCTAATCAATCGGCATTATGGCAAAACAACTGATCCTATTCTCCCATATACTGCACATCCACTCACTGGTATGTCCTGGAAATATCTGGCAAGTATGGCCGTACGGGGGGACTTCAAGGAACGTAGAAGGTTCGGAGTTGCCAATAAAATCGCGAAATCAGAAGAGAAATATCTGAATCGGTGGGAAAAATATTGCCAGGAACGAGAGAAAGAAGGACTCTAAATGTTATCCTATAAACTTCCAGAATCAAGAATACAGGGAAAAGAAGCACAGCCTGTAAATATAGTAGAATGGATACATAGGGATAATCTTCATGCAAATAATTATTTCCATGTTTAGATGAACTAAAAAGAATACTTTAATATGGGTAGTTGAATATACCATATTAGAGGAAACTGTTGTGAATGAATTTGATTTAAAGATAGCTTGGCTTGCTGGTTTATGGGATGGAGAAGGAAGTATAGGAATTAGTGGAACCAAGGATCGTATGGCTGCTAATGCTCAAATGTGTATGACTTGTGAGAGGACTATTAAAACAGCTATAGATACTATGAAAGAGTTAGGTATTCGTGCTATTGGGTATACTTATCAGGAGAGAGATACTGTTAAACATAGGGATGCTTGCTATATTCGTGTGAATCGCATGAATGATATAAGAATTTTAGCTTCCGAAATGGTAAAGTACTCCGTGACAAAGTTAGAACATTGGAAGATTATATCAGAGTTTGTTACTTCTCGTCTAGAACATGCTAGATTGGATGATGGTGGTAGGGTTATTACTGGAGGGGTGACTGTTGGAAAAACAAGTTGGAAACCATACACAGAAAGAGAAAGAAACTTACAAATCAGGATTTCAGAAATTAATGCTAGAGGCCCGTCTGGTAGGCAAAGACGCACAACCAGTGAATACGGTAGAATGGATACATAGAGATATATTACATGGTAACAGCTATAACCCGAACGTCGTAGCACCTATTGAGATGCATCTGCTTAAGATATCTATTCTTGAAGATGGGTGGACACAACCGATTGTGATTCGAGAACCTGAGCTATCCGTGATTTTACCTTGTGGACATGCCATTTTCATCGATAAGAAAAAGAAGAGTATAGTAAATAATCAAATAAAGGAATTAAATCAATGGTTACCCATACTCTTCCAAAAATCGAAGTTGTCGCTTACACTGCTGGACTCATCGACGGAGAGGGTAGTATCTACTTTTCAGAAAACAGGAAACATCCAAATGGGGGTTACTTCAGGGTTGCAGTTAGCCAATCAGGCAACAATCACGGAGACGAACTATGCGAATGGCTCAGGGATTCATGGGATATTGGACATTTCAGAAGGCAAGACACATCATTTGGAGAATGCTGGCACTGGCATGTTGACAGAATCAATGACATCAGACTCCTTCTTACAACCTGTTTGCCCTATCTGCGTGTTAAGCGCAAACGGGCAGAGGAGGCTCTGGCATTCTTGGAAACTTGGACAGGGGGAAAATCCAAGGGAAACTGGACTTCTGCTGAAGACGCTGTGCTCCTCGAACATTGGAGAGAGCAGGATAAACGAATTGCAGAAATTCTCAACAACGGGAGAACCGAACAGGCTATTATGTGGAGAAGGCGCGTTGTGTTCAAATTGTCTAAACCTCGCGGAGGTTTCTGAAATTATTGATGGCTACCATCGCTGGACCTGCTCTGCTGATCCACTGGTTTATGCCATGACCGATGGGTATGTTCCGATTGTCCGTCTTGTTGGAATTGATAAAGACCACCAGATTATGTCTACGATACGCCATAATCGTGCTACAGGAACACATACGGTACTACGTATGGCTGATATTGTGCGAAGCCTGATTGACGATGAGAAATGTTCGGTTACTGAAGTAATGAATCGACTTCAGATGGACAGCGAAGAAGTCGAGCGTCTGTATGATCGTGGTGGTATTCGAAAAATTGCCGCAAAAGATGATTTTAATACAGGTTGGGTACCGGGGGATATAAAAAGTGACAGCTTTCAATAAAGACAAACATAAAAGAATATTCGATCTCCTTGCCTGGGAACCAATGTATGACGAACAAGGAAACTTGTTGGAGGGTATACGGGGGAAGACTGGTGCAACTGAAATAGGCAGTGATGGAGAAGAGATTGGTATAGATCTGATTGAGATGCAGCCTGGAAGTGCTTTTCCATTGCATACTCATGATGGTGACCATATTCTTTATGCGTTATCAGGATGTGGCACAGTTTCCATTGATGGAGATATTCATAATTTCAGAGAAGGAACAAGCTTCTATATCGAGGCAAAGTACCCCCATAATGTGGGAACCTATCCAAATGAAGTGGAACCATTTGTGGTGCTGGCAATGGGGCATCCAAAAAAGCATGTATCAGCCTTAGATCGTATGCATATTGTGGAAGAGATGTAAATGAAAGATTATGTTTTCCATTATGATTGGGTAACAAACGTTGCTCCTGTGTGGAAAAAACATCTTTCTCATGTAGCAGGACTTCCAGGGCTACGATTTTTAGAGATAGGGTCCTACGAGGGAAGGTCAGCAGTCTGGTTTCTTGAAAACATCTTGACACATCCTAGTTCCACTATCGTGTGCATAGATAAGTTCTTTGATGGTGCTGCTCCTGAGATAGAGCAGAGTTTTCACTATAACATACAGGAAACTGGAAAGAGTAACCAGGTATTTTTTCAGAAGGGACTTTCAAGAGATATTTTGCCATTTCATATACGCGATTCTTTTGATTGTATCTACATTGATGGGTCACATGCTGGACGGGAAGTCATTGAGGACGCTGTTTTCTCATTTCTTTTATTGAAAGAGGAAGGCACACTCATTTTTGATGATTATAAATGGGATCTCGCTGAAGACACCCCCCGTCTAGCTATCAACTCTTTCTTAAAAATTTACAGGGGAAAGTACTTTCTGCTACATAAAGGATATCAGGTATTAGTGAGGAAACTCTAATATGGAAGAAACATATATTTTTCGAGAAGACTGGTTTACAAGAAATATCCCCATATGGGAAAAGTATTTGTCTTCCTATAAGGGGAAAGCAGATATCCAGTTCTTAGAAATTGGATCATTTGAAGGGCGATCAGCAGTATGGCTCTTAGAAAATGTACTTACTCATGAGACAGCAAGACTCACCTGCATTGATCCATTTATAGAGAAACCGTTCTTTCGAGATATTCCACTCTATAAAGACGGAGAAGAACATTTTCGACACAATATCCAGTTATCAGGGGTATCACATAAGGTGCTTCTAAAAAAGGGATTTTCTCAGGACCTTCTTCCTTTGGAAAAACCCTATTCGTTTGATTGTATTTATGTTGACGGGGCACACTATAAAAAGGCAGTGCTAGAGGATACGGTTCTTTCCTTCTTGCTCCTAAAGCAGGGTGGAATACTGATTCTCGATGATTATCTCTGGAAATTTAATAAAGATAGACCAAAGCCTGCTATTGATGTTTTTCTGAAAATGTATGAAGGCTACTATGAACTACTCCACAAGGATCATCAAGTGATCTTGAAAAAGATCAAGGACTGACTGTCAACCGTACATGAGGAGGTTATGTGGTGGAAGAATTAACTCGTCAGCGCCGTCAAGGTCAGACCATGACCGATGAAGAACGGAAAAGGGCACAGGCATTGTTTCTGGAATCATTTCGTAATAATGCCAATGTGAGATTAGCTTCGTCAAAGGCAGGAATACACAGAAGTTTATTCTATGTATGGTTGGAGAAAGACGCTGAATTTTCTCTTGAGTATAAAAGTGCTGAACTTGATGCCAATGATGTTGTCCGGGCTGCAATATATCAAAGGGCTGTTATGGGTGTCGAAGAGCCTGTTGTTGCCATGGGGAAAGTCATGTATGACAAGGAAGGCCACATGATTATGGTGAAACGTTATAGTGATGCACTCTTAATGAGACT
>WNGL01002822.1_pt1 | contig 22132 bp, 16 predicted proteins | sample 5400591 | NCBI WGS metagenome assembly WNGL01 (sample SAMN13153377, study PRJNA577476) | soil metagenome | isolation source: 80 cm soil or saprolite under Garry oak tree replicate 1 | place: USA:California | collected 2016-06-15 | reverse complement strand
TAGATGTTGCTGACATTGCAGCGGCTCTGAACGGACGTCCCCGCAAGACACTCGGCTGGAAGACCCCCGCCGAGGCGTTCACCGCCCTACTGTTGAAATCCGCGTAACGCAGGTGTTGCGACGACCGGTTGAATCCGCCTCCTGGCAGGGACCCGTTTTGCGCAAAGATGTCTTTACGGCCTGGGTTGGCGACGTTTCAGCCAGGGATCAACGTTGATGTGTGCCTCGTATTCCGAGCAACCTCACCAGCAGACCTTTCACACTTCAGGAGGCGCGAGCTTCTGGACTGACTCTGACGGCGCTGCAGGGTAAGTCCTGGCGCCGGTTGGGGCGAGGGCTCTACTGCTGGCGCAACTGGCGCGAGGACCCCTGGCAGCTGTTGGCCGCCTGGCGCAAGTTGCTGCCTCCGGACGCCGCTTTCGCTGGACTCAGCGCAGCCTGGCTGCATCACCTTGACCTTGAGCTACAGCATCCTGTTGAGGTCGTGGTTCCACTCAAGTCCGGAGCGCGCTCACGCCGGGGCTTGGTCGTGCGCCACGGCGATGTCGGGAATTCAGTCGAGGTTCGGGGCATGCGCACGACGAGCATTGATTGCACTCTGCGGGATCTTTGTCGCACGCTCCCGGCGGTCGAGGCGCTGGTTCTGCTCGATGCGGCCGTGCGCACAGGAGTTCGCATTCATACGCCTCTCGGCATGCTCGCCGAGCCCGCTGAATCGCCGATGGAGACCCGGCTGCGGTGGCTTCTCCAAGAAGCTGGACTGCCGCGACCGAAAGTCCAAGCCGACCTGCGTGACGCCGACGGCCGATTCGTCGGACGGGCTGACCTCTACTATCGAGTACGACGGGGCCAATCACCGAGATCGGCTGGTCGAGGACAACCGAAGACAGAACCTTCTTCTCAACGCGGGCTTTCGGCTACTGCGCTTCACGGCCGCCGACATTCATCAGCGACCGGATGTCGTCACGTCCCAGGTTCAGCGGGCGCTCTCTCCGGCTTGAAGAACACCGCACCCAGCGGCGGCAGGGTCAGGGTGACGCTGTGGCTGTGGCCGTGAAGCGCCACCGGCACGGCGTCGACGCCGCCCATGTTGCCCTGGCCGCTCCCGCCGTACAGCGGCGCATCGCTGTTCAGGATCTCCAGCCAGCGCCCGGGCCCCGGAATCCCGATCTGGTAGTTGTGCCGTGGCACCGGCGTGAAGTTGAAGGCTGCGACCAAGATGTCCTCGGGCGATCGACCGCGACGGATCAAGCTCACGACGCTGTTCTCGGCGTCGGCCGCGTCGATCCAGGAGAAACCGGCCGGGTCGAAGTCGAGCTCGTGGAGCGCTTTTTCTTCGCGCAGGATCCGGTTCAGGTCGCCGACCCACAGCCGCAGGCCGCCGTGACTCGGTTGATCGAGCAGGTGCCAGTCGAGGCTCTGCTCGACGTCCCATTCGTGCCACTGCCCGAATTCTCCCCCCATGAAGATCAGCTTCTTGCCCGGCTGGGCGTACATCCAGCTGAACAGCAGACGTAGGTTGGCGAACTTCTGCCACTCGTCGCCGGGCATCTTCGCGATGAGCGAACCCTTGCCGTGCACGACCTCGTCGTGAGAAAGCGGGAGCATGAAGTTCTCGCCGAACGCGTAGAGCATCCGGAACGTCAGGTTCTGGTGATGGAACTTGCGGTGCACGGGCTCGCGCTCGAAGTAATAGAGCGTGTCGTGCATCCAGCCCATATCCCACTTCATGCCGAACCCGAGCCCGCCGACGTATGTGGGCCGCGACACCAGGGGCCACGCGGTCGACTCTTCGGCGATCGTCTGCACGTCGGGCTGCTCTTTGTAGACCTCGATGTTGAACCGGCGCAGGAAGTCGACAGCCTCGAGGTTCTCCCTGCCGCCGAACTTGTTCGGGATCCACTCTCCCTGCTTGCGCGAGTAATCGAGGTACAGCATCGAAGCGACAGCGTCGACGCGCAGCCCGTCGGCGTGGTAGCGGTCGAGCCAGTTCAGAGCGCTGCTCAGCAAAAAGCCACGGGCCTCGTTGCGGCCGTAGTTGAAGATCGAGCTTCCCCAGTCGGGGTGCACGCCCAGGCGTGGATCGGCATGCTCGAACAGGTGCGTTCCGTCGAAGTTCTGAAGGCCGAACTCGTCGGCCGGAAAATGCGAAGGCACCCAGTCGAGGACCACGCCGACGCCGTTCTGGTGCAGGTAGTCGACCAGGAACATGAAGTCCTGGGGCGTGCCATAACGGCTGGTCGGCGCGAAGTAGCCGGTGACCTGGTAGCCCCATGACTCGTACAGCGGGTGCTCCATCACGGGCATGAACTCCACGTGCGTGAAGCCCATTCGGCTCACGTAGTCGGCCAGCAGCGGAGCGAGCTCGCGGTACGTAAGCCAGCGGTTTCCCTCTTCCGGTACCCGCATCCACGACCCGAGGTGCATCTCGTAGACGGACCAGGGCGCGCTTCGGTCGTTGACGTTGCGGCGGTTCTGCATCCAGCCCTCGTCGCCCCAGTCGTAAGCGAGGTCCCACACCACGGAGGCTTGACGCGGTGGCGCTTCGGAGAACGTCGCGAACGGGTCGGCCTTGTCGACGCCGTTGCGCGTCGCGCGCGAATGGATGTAGTACTTGTAGAGCGCGCCGTGCCTCACGGTCGGGATGAAGCCTTCCCAGATGCCAGACTGCTCGCGCGGGTAGAGGCCGTTGGCGTTCTTGTCCCAGCCATTGAAATCGCCGATCACGCTGATCGCGTCGGCATTCGGCGCCCAGACCGCGAAGTACGTTCCATCGGGATCGTTAGATGGGTGCGCGCCGAGCTTTTCGTACAGATGGCCGTGGGTGCCCTCATTGAACAGGTGCAGGTCGAACGGGCTGATCAGCGAGCGCGCGATCACGCGGGCGCCACCAGATCGAGGATTCCCCGCAGCGGGATGCGCACCCAGTCAGGTCGAAGGTTCATTTCGTACCGGAGTTCGTACAACGCCTTCTCCAAAAGCATCGTGGTGAGCTGCAGCTCGAGGTCTTCCTGATTCTGCGGAACCCATGAGGCGCTGCCGGCGGTCGCAAGGTAGCTCTTCAGGAACACCGCGGACACGGAATCCACCCAGAAACGCGCCCAAGACTGAAGGCTTGGCAGCTTCGCCGCCGTGATCTCCTGCGAGCGGAGCGCAGCCTGACTAGCGTACGAGAACGAGCGCAGCATGCCCGCGACGTCGCGCATCGCCAGGCGCTTGAGCCGTCGTTCGTAGAGGGTGCGGGTCGGCTCGCCCTCGAAGTCGATGATCACGAAGTCGTGACCTGTGTAGAGGACCTGGCCGAGGTGATAGTCGCCATGGACTCGGATCCGGGTCGTGTTAAGGCGACGCGCGAGGAACGACTTCAGGATGTACGCGATCCGCGATTCGAGGTCCAGCACCTTGCGCGCCTCCTCTCGGGCATCCGCCGGCAGCTTGCTGACCTGCGTCCGAAGCAGGTCGGTGGCCCGCAGAGAAAGGCCGCTCAACGACTGGTAGATCGAGCGCTGGTCTCCTGGCGAGATCCGCTCCGGTGCGAATGCCGGATCGGTCGGATCGGAGGACAGCGCCGCGTGGAGCTCCGCCGTGCGGCGGCCGAGCAGCCGGGCGGATTCCAGGTATCCGCCGATGGTCCTGGTCGCGACCTCGGTCGCGTCCCGCCGGCTCGCCTCGACGACGCTGCGCGGCGTGGCGGGCGGCTCGAGGCCAACGATCTCAGGACCGCTGAAGAAGTGGGCGAGAGTGTTGAGCGTGTACTGCCACGCGTCGCCCTGGTTCGGCACGTAACCCTGCAGGATCGAGATCGTCACCGGCTCGCCTTTCCCACGCCGGTACTCGAGGCTGCCGGCCAGGGGGGCGATCTGGGCGAAGTTTGTCTTCTCGGTGAGGAACCGGCCGACCTCGAGCTCGGGGTTGACCCCCTCTTCGAGCCGCCGGAAGACCTTCAGCATCAGCCGCTCGCCAAAGATCACCGAGTTGTTGCTCTGCTCGGCGACCGACAGCTGCGCCTCGAGGCGAATGGTCTCCGGCCCGCGCAACCGGGCAAATGCGCGCGTGGTCGACCCGACCAGGGTTCCGATGCCGCCGGTGGCACGCCGCCGCCGGGCGATCGCTCCAAGCATCGCTTCGGCGAAGTTCGGCGGCCCCAGCGCGTCATACAGCAGCCCGCGAGCGTCTTCGCCTGCGTTGCGCACCCATGTGATCGCGGAAACAGGCCAGCGCTCGAGTATGTGCGGCGCCTCGGGGGCGTTGGCGTAGGCGATGGGGATCATGTACGTGTCAGGGTCGCCCTCGGCGTAGCCGATCACGACCGAGGTCAGATAAGAGTTGCCCTCGGCGCCTGGGACGGTGACCACGTCGACGATGGACGCCGTCTTGATTCGCCGCGCCTTGCCGCCGAACCAGCGGCGCTGCGGGATGTAGCCGAGGAGGATGTTCTCGAGCCTTTCTTTCGCCTCGCCGACCAGCGCCGATTCCCACCCCCCGGCGGTGCGGACCTCGGGCAGCGCGGTTGCCGGCTGAGCCCCGTCGCTCTGGATGCTCGGAGCAGCCCGCGGCTGCATCGCGAACCAGTAGAAGGCGTGCGGGCCCAGCGTGAGGAAGTAAGGGTTGTCGCCGATCGCCGGCATCTCGTTGCTGCTGAACAGCTCGACCGGGACGAGGCCCTTCCATTGGCTGAGGTCCAGCTCCACCGCCTGCAAGAAGCGAGACAGGTTGGCGATGCATAGGATCTGCTCCGACTCGTAACGCCGGACGTAAGCCAGCACCTTGCGGTTTTCCGGGCGCAACAGCTCGAGGGTGCCGCGCCCGAAAGCGCGATGCCGCTTGCGCAGGGCGATCAGCCGCTTGGTCCACGAATACATCGAGTGCGGATTCCCCTGCTGCGCCTCGACGTTGACTGTTTCGTAGTGGTACTCCGGGTCGGTGATCACCGGCAGATAAAGGCGCTGCCTGTTGGCGCGGGAGAATCCCGCGTTGCGGTCGGCGCTCCACTGCATCGGAGTGCGCACGCCGTTGCGGTCGCCGAGAAAGATGTTGTCGCCCATGCCGATCTCGTCGCCGTAGTAGAGGACCGGCGTGCCCGGCAGTGAGAAGAGCAGGCCGTTCATGAGCTCGATCCGGCGCCGGTCGTTGCCAAGCAATGGCGCGAGCCTGCGCCGGATTCCGAGGTTCAGCCGCGCCAGGCGGTCCTGGGTGTACGCGCGGTACATGTAGTCGCGCTCCTCGTCGGTGACCATCTCGAGAGTGAGCTCGTCGTGGTTGCGCAGGAACAGCGCCCACTGCGCCGTGTCCGGGATGCTTGGCGTCTGGGCCAGGATGTCGACGATCGGGAAGCGGTCCTCCATCCGGATCGACATGAACAGGCGCGGCATCAGCGGGAAGTGGAACGACATCTGGCATTCGTCGCCCTGGCCGAAATAAGCCACCGCGTCCTCCGGCCACTGGTTGGCCTCGCCGAGCAGCATCCGGTTGCGGAAGTTCTCGTCGACATGCCGCCTCAATTCCTTGAGGAACAGGTGCGTCTCGGGAAGGTTCTCACCGTTGGTGCCCTCTCGCTCATACAGGTAGGGAACCGCGTCGAGCCGCACACCGTCGATCCCCATCTCCATCCAGAAATCGAGCGCCTTGAACATCGCTTCGTGAACCTTCGGGTTGTCGAAGTTCAGGTCGGGCTGGTGGGAGTAGAAGCGGTGCCAGTAGTAGGCATTGGCGACGTGGTCCCAGGTCCAGTTCGACGTTTCGAAGTCCTTGAAGATGATCCGAGCGTCCTGGTAGCGCTGGTTGGTCTCGCTCCACACGTAGAAATCCCGTGCTGCGGTGCCAGGCTTCGCGCGTCGGGCCCGCTGGAACCACGGATGCTGATCGGACGTATGGTTCGCGACCAGTTCGTTGATGACGCGGATGCCGCGCCGGTGAGCCTCCCGGACCAGCTGCATGACGTCGCCGAGGGAGCCGAACATCGGGTTCACGTTGTTGTAGTCCGCGATGTCATAGCCGTCGTCACGCCCTGGCGACGGGTAGAACGGCAGCAGCCACAGCGCGTTGATGCCGAGGTCCTGCAGGTACGGCAGCTTCTCGATCAGGCCCCGAAAGTCACCGCTGCCGTCGGCGTTGCTGTCCATGAACGCGCGGACGTGGAGCTCGTAGATGAGCGCGTCCTTGTACCAAAGCGGATCCTCTTCGAGCTGGAAGGTCTCCGGTTTGCGCCGGCGGCCGGTCGTGGTGGTGGCGATCACAGGAAGTACTCGAAGTCGTGCTCGCTGCGGACTCGACGGCGGAAGCGAAAGACCTGCCCGGGCATGGAGTGAGGGTTGATCTCCACGAAGTTGCGCGGTCCGTTCCACAGGTAGCGCGCACCGCTGATCAGCTCGTGGGCCTGGTAGGGCCGGTCGCGCTCGATGCCGAGCTCCTCGAGCGGCAGGTTGACCATGCCGCGCTGGACGTGGTGCGGGTCGACGTTGACCACCGTCAGGATCACGTTGGCATTGTCGGGCGTGCTCTTGGAGTACGCGAGCAGCTGCTCGTTCTCGGTCGGGTGAAACCGCAGCCCGCGGTCGGTCTGGAGCGCGAGATTCTCGCGCCGGATCCGGTTGATGATCGTGACCAGCTCGCGAAGGCTGTCGGGACTGTCGCGATTCCATTTCCGCGTCTGGTATTTCTCCGAGTCCAGGTATTCCTCTGAACCCTGCTCGCGGGCGCGGTTTTCCATGAGCTCTAAAGCCGGGCCGTAGATCCCGTAGCTGGCGCCCAGGGTGGCAGCCAGGATGAGGCGCGCCTGGAAAGCGGGCCGGCCTCCGGTCTGCAGGTACTCGGTGAGGATGTCCGGCGTGTTGGCCCACAGGTTGGGCCGGAAGAATTCGCGGATCGGCGCCTGATCCAGCTCGGTGAAGTACTGGTACAGCTCGTACGCGGTGTTCCGCCACGCGAAGTATGTGTAGGACTGGCTGAAGCCGGCCTTGGCGAGGCGGTACATCACCTTCGGCCTCGTGAAGGCCTCCGACAGCAGCACAACGTCGGGATGGCTGCGCCTGACCTCGGCGATCAGCCACTCCCAGAACACGAATGGTTTGGTGTGCGGGTTGTCGACCCGAAAGACCCGCACTCCCTGGTCGGCCCAGTAAAGGACGATCGACAGCAGCTCCTGCCACAGCTCGCGCCAGTGCTCGGTCTCGAAGTCGAAGGGATAGATGTCCTCGTACTTCTTGGGCGGATTCTCCGCGTACTGGATCGAGCCGTCAGGTCGGTGCTTGAACCACTCCGGGTGCTCGCGCGCGTAGGGGTGATCGGGCGAGCACTGGAAGGCGATGTCCAGGGCAATGTCGATGCCCTGCTTTGCGGCCGACTGGACCAGGTGACGGAAGTCCTCCAGCGTGCCCAGCTCGGGATTGACGGCCTTGTGTCCCCCTTCCTCAGAACCGATCGCCCATGGGCTCCCCGGCTCGCCAGCCGCGGCCGGCCGGTTGTTGGCGCCCTTGCGATGAGTGCGGCCGATGGGGTGGATCGGGGGGAAGTAGAGGATGTCGAAGCCCATCCGGGCGATGTCCGGCAGCAGCCGCTCGACATCGGGAAACTTGCCCACCGAGCGCGGGAACAGCTCGTACCAGGTGCTGAACCGGGCCTTGGCTGCCTCGACGAGGACCTCGACGTCGCGCGAGTAGACCGTCGCGAGGCTCCGGTCCGCGTAACGGCGCATCAGCTTGCCGATCTCGCCGTCGATGGCCGGCGTGGAGCCATTGCGAAGCGACTTCGAGGCGGCCATCAGGCGCGCCGCGTCGGCCGCGGTGCCGTCCGCCCTGGCGGCAGCCTGCTCGAGCATCCCCGCGCCCACCTGCAGCTCGACCGCGAGGTCCTGGCCGGCCTGCATCCGCTTGGCGAGCTGGCGGCTCCAGGTTTCGAAGGGGTCGACCCAGCCTTCGAGCGTGAAGACATAGCTACCCAGCTCGGTGACCGGAAACTCGGCCCGCCAGCGGTCGTTGACAAGCGGGGTCATAGGCGTTTCGGTCCAATTCGGGGACGACTCATGCCGGTGGCGGAGCACTGCGGCGAGCGCGTCGTGGCCGTCGGCGAAGATGTCCGCCTCGACCGTCACCGTCTCGCCAACCGAGCGTTTGGCCGGGAAGCGCCCGCCGTCGACCTCGGGCATGACGGCCTCGATGACCACGCGGCGGCGGCCGTCGGCGACCCCCTCCAGGGGCTGTTTGCCGGTCGCCGGTGCGCGATCGACGCGCCGCTTCGCCGGTGCTCGGGCCACGGAACAATCGTGCCATGATTCGAGGGGGTGCTGAGATCCATCGACCCGGCCACGGGCCGGGAGCTTGCCTCGTTTCCGGAAGCGGACGACGCATCGATCGATACCGCCCTCAACCGGGCCCGGTCGGCCCGTCACGCCTGGAGCGATGCAGGTCTGGGGATGCGCACGGCGCTCATGCGGTCGGTCGCCGGCGTGCTGCGCGCCGACAAGTCGCGCTATGCGGCCCTCCTCACATCGGAGATGGGCAAGCCGATCGTCGAGGCCGAGGCGGAGGTCGAAAAGTGCGCCTGGACGGCCAACTGGTTTGCCGAGAACGGAGCGCGCCTGCTCGCCGACGAACCGGTCGAGAGCACCGCCACCGAGAGCTACGTCCGCTTTCAGCCGCTGGGCGCGATCCTTGCGGTCATGCCGTGGAACTTCCCGTTCTGGCAGGCTTTCCGAGCCGGCCTACCCGCCCTGACCGCGGGCAACGTCATGCTCCTCAAGCACTCGTCGAACGTGCCCCAGTCGGCGCTGGCGATCGAGGAGGTCTTCCGCGAGGCCGGCGTGCCTGAGGGCGTGTTCCAGACGCTGCTGATCGGCTCGGCGGCGGTGGGGCGGATCATCTCCGACCATCGCGTGGCGGGCGTCACCCTGACCGGGTCCGAGGGAGCCGGGGCGCTGGTGGCCGAGACGGCGGGCCGGGCGTTGAAGAAGAGCGTGCTGGAGCTGGGTGGCTCGGACCCTTTCATCGTGCTCGCCGACGCCGACCTGAGCACGGCCGCGACCGTCGCCTGCCGCGCGCGCAACCAGAACAACGGCCAGAGCTGCATCGCCGCCAAGCGCTTCATCGTCGAGGAGCCTGTCGCGGACGAGTTCGAGCAGCGCTTCACCAGCGCGGTCGCCGCGCTCAAGGTGGGCAATCCCATGGACCGGGCCAACCAGGTCGGACCGCTCGCCCGCGGCGACCTCGTGGACGAGCTCGAGCGGCAGGTCGAGGAGACGCTCCGGCTCGGCGCGAGGGCCTTGACGGGCGGCAAGCGCATCGCGGGCGACGGCTACTTCTTCGAGCCCACCGTGCTGGCCAACGTGCGGCCGGGCATGCCCGCCTACCACGAAGAGACGTTCGGCCCGGTCGCGGCCGTGATCCGCGTCAAAGACGCCGCGGACGCGCTGCGGGTCGCCAACGACACCGATTTCGGGCTTGGTTCCAGCATCTGGACCTCCGACGTCGAGCGCGGCAAGAGCCTTGCCGAACGGGTCGAAGCAGGACAGGTGTTCATCAACGGGATGGTCGCCTCTGACGCGCGGCTGCCGTTTGGGGGCGTCAAGCGATCGGGCTACGGCCGCGAGCTGTCCGAGTACGGCATCAAGGAGTTCACCAACATCCAGACTGTCTGGGTCGGGCCCGCTCGCACTGACGGGCAGGCGAAGCCGCCGCCTCGCGCCGAATAACGCTCGAGACGCAGCGCCTGCTCCTCGAGCCGGTGAGCATGTCACATGCAGACGGCATCTACGCCGCGGTCGTCACCTCCAGGCCGGAGCTTCTGCCCTGGATGCCATGGGCGCGCGAGCCGTCGCCGGAGGGAACGCTCACGCTGACTCGGCGTGACGAGGAGGCCTGGCGCGCCGACGACGTCTTCCATTTCGCGCTCATCGAACGGGAGACCGGAGATGTGCTCGGCATTGCGGGCCTCAATCGGGAGGGCTCTGACGCCGCCGGGCTGCACTACTGGATCCGCACCGACCACGCTGGTCGAGGCCTCACCACCGAGGCCTGTCAGACACTGATCGATTGGGCGCGGGATGAGCTGGCGGTGTTGCGTCTGACGTTGTGGGCCGGGCGCGAAAACTACGCCAGCCGGCGGGTCGCGGAGAAGGTGGGATTCACCCATCTCGGACCGCTGTCCTGGCGTCCCGAAGGCGGTATGGGCGACTTTGCGGCCGAGAGCTACGAGCTGAGATTCACCTCAGACCCTCCGCCCCTGAAGCGGGCGGAATGACGACCGGAGTCGGTGGCGCTTTGGTTGGCTTTTTCGCCTTGAGATGCTTGCGCGCCATGACCGAGTAGCTGTCCTTCAGAGCTTTGGCCGGATCGAGGCCGACGCTCCGCGCCATCTCCGGCAGGACCTGCGCCGGCCCCTCGAGCTCGACGAACCAGCCGAAATCCAGCACGTCCAGCGTGATCGCGACGCCGTCGAGCATCCACATCGTGCGCTGCTTGGGATATGTCCAACCGACCCTGAAGCCGAGCTGCTGCAGCATGTCGAGCGTCGCGTGGACGTCCGGGACTTCGACCTCCGTCTCCTCCCGGATCTTGACGCCGCCGTCGAACTTCGCCGGGCCTTTCGCGGTCAGCACACCGCGAGGTCCGCCGTTGAGGACACGCAGCCGCAGAGTGGTGTTGCGGGTCGACTTGCCCGGCCCGTTGAAACGGTAGTTGTCTTCTTTGTAGCGGCCGATCAGCTTTCCGCCGCGCCTGCGCAGCAGGTTGCGAAGCTTGGTGTGATCCCGCGCGCCCCGGACACGAAACTTGAGCTCCGACTCGATGCTGCGATCTCGCGGAACGCGTAATCGACGGCCTGCCACGGTTGGAGGTTAACGGTTAAGCCGCCGACCTTCGTACGCGATACAGCGAGGCCACCACCGCGGTGCACTCGTCCTCGACAAATTCCAGGCCCGCTGCCTCTGCGATGCGGCGGGCTTCCTCGGACCGGATGTCCTCCTGCAGCCACAGCGCTTTGGCGCCCACGGCAACTGCCTGGCGCGCGATCTCAGGGGCGTCGGCGGCTGGCCGGAAAACGTCGACGAGGTCGATTGGCTCACGGACCTCGAGCAGCGAACGGTAAACACGCTCACCAAACAGCGTCTCCGCGTACGGGTTGATCGGGATGATGCGAAATCCACGCCTCTGCAACCCTTCGGGGACCGAGCCTCCAGCCTTGTCTGGATCCCGCGACGCGCCGACCACGGCGATCGTCTTTGCGCTCTGGAGGATCTCGTGGGAGGGTCTGCTCACTTAATCAGCAAGCGTGATGCGCAGCACGATATTCCAGGTTCTCCGCGATCTGGGCCGCCCTCTCGGGTCCAGCGAATCTCTCGACCAGCCACAGGCCGAGGTCGATACCGCTCAACGGATTCCGCACGTTTTAGCCCAAACGCGCGTAGTTCAGGAGCGCAATGCGCACCTCTGGCGTCAGAGGTGCGGAAATCCTGAGCTCTGCCCGCCTAGGCCGCTTCGGTCTTCGACTTGATGGTGGAGGCGGGCTCGAGCGCGTGCTTCAGCACGTCGTCCACTCGACTGGCCAGGTGGAAGGTCATCGCCTCGCGCACGCTCTGCGGCACGTCGTCGATGTCCTTCTCGTTCCGCTTCGGCAGAATCACCTCGGTCAGGCCCATGCGGTGAGCCGCAAGCACCTTCTGCTTGACGCCGCCGATCGGCAGCACCAATCCCTGCAGCGTCACCTCTCCGGTCATGCCGACAGTGTTCCGCACCGGCCGTCCCGTGAGCAGGCTCACGATCGCGGTCGTCATCGTCACGCCCGCGGACGGACCGTCCTTGGGCACCGCGCCCTCGGGGACGTGGATGTGGAACGACTTGTTGATGCTGTCGTGGTCGATCTTCAGCTCGTCGGCGTGCGACCTGACGTAAGAGAGGGCGATCTGCGCCGACTCCTTCATCACATCACCCAGCTGCCCGGTCAGGGTCAGCGTGCTGCCCTGTCCGTTGCTGTCGGTCGCGGTCGCCTCGACGAAAAGCACGTCACCACCGGTGCCCGTGACGGCGAGTCCGGTCGCCACCCCTGGCACGGCTGTGCGCGCGGCCACTTCGTTGTCGAACTTCGGCTTGCCGAGGAACTCGCGCACGCGGTCGGGCGTGATCGCTACAGGCGGCGTGAGCTCACCCTTGGCGACCTTGGTCGCGACCTTGCGCGTGATCTTGCCCAGCTCACGCTCGAGGTTGCGCACACCGGCCTCACGCGTGTGGTCGGTGATCACCTTCATGATCGCCGCCTCGTCGACGGTGACTTCCTCGGGCTTCAGGCCCGCCTGCCTGACCTGCCGCTTGAGCAGGTGGTCGCGCGCGATCGCAACCTTCTCCTCTTCGGTGTAGCCGTCGAGGCGGATCAGCTCCATGCGGTCCAGCAGCGGTGCCGGGATCGTCTCGAAGACGTTCGCGGTCGGAATAAACAGGACCTCCGACAGGTCGAGGTCGACCTCGAGGTAGTGGTCGCGGAACGTGTGGTTCTGCGCCGGGTCGAGCACTTCCAGCAGCGCCGAGGATGGGTCACCCCGCCAGTCGCTGCCGACCTTGTCGATCTCGTCCAGCATGATCACCGGGTTCTTCGTGCCGGCGTCCTTCAACGCGCGCACGATCCTGCCCGGCAGCGCGCCGACGTAGGTCCGTCGGTGGCCGCGGATGTCCGCCTCGTCGCGAATGCCGCCCAGCGACACGCGCGTGAACTTGCGACCGAGTGCGCGTGCGACCGACTCGCCCAGCGAGGTCTTGCCCACGCCAGGAGGTCCGACGAGCGTGATGATCGCGCCCGAACCGCGTCCGGCAAGAACCTCGAGGCCGCGCTCCTTGCGCAGCTTGCGCACGGCGAGGAACTCGATGATGCGGTCTTTCACGTCATCGAGACCGGTGTGGTCCTCGTCGAGGATCTGGCGCGCCTTCTTCAGGTCGTAGTTGTCGTCGGAGCGCACGTTCCAGGGGATGTCCAGCATCCAGTCGAGATACGTGCGGATCCACCCGTACTCGGGGTTCTGCTCGCTGGTCCGCTCCAGGCGGTCGAGCTCGCGGTTGACCTCCGTCAGCACCGCTTCGGGCATCTCGGCCTTCGCGACCCTCTCGCGGTAGGTCGACACGACGTCGGTCTGGCCCTCGTTGAGCTGCTTCTTGATCGCCTCCAGCTGCTGGCGGAGCAGAAACTCGCGCTGAGTCTTCTCCATCCCCTCGGCCACGTCGCTGCGGATCTTCTCCTTCAGCGAAGCGTCGGCGAGGATGCCCTTGGTCCACCCGATGAGCTTGGTCAGCCGGGCCTCGAGGTCCGCCATCTCGAGGATCTCGAGCTTCTGCTCGGTCGAGAGGTCGGGCGAGTATCCGGCGAGGTCGGCCAGGTGGCCGGGAGTCCGGGCTGCACGCAGGAACTGAACCACCTGCGGCACGCCGCGCGATTCGACGAGGTTCTCGAGCAGGGCGCGGTACTCGCGGGCCAGCTCGACCGACTTTTCTGAGGGAGGCTCGGGGTCCAGGATCGGGTCGGCCTTGACCCAGAGGGCGCCGCCGATGTCGGCCTGGCCGCTGCCCAGGCGGGCGCGGTACTCACCCCGGATCATGAAGGCCTCGGCCCCTGTGGGTAGCTCGGCCGACTCGCCCAGGCGGGCGGCCGTGCCGATGGCGCCGAACTTGCCTTCGATGCGGGGGACCAGCAGGAGCAGGCGGTTGCCTTGGCGGGCAGCCTCGATTGCGGCCTTCTGGTCGTCACCCTCGACGGCGAGCGTGACCGACATGTGGGGGAGGACGACGACGTCGTCCATGGGGAGGACTGGGAGTAGTTCGGATTTGGGTGTTGCCATCTGTACGGAAGAACGTTTACCCAGGTCCGGGGATTCCCAATCCTGACTAGATTCGGCCCACGCTCCCGGACGCCGAGCCTCGCCGGGACAGGGCGTCGATCGTCACGGCGCCGAGCAGCACAAGGCCGGTGACGATGTACTCCCACTGAAACGACAGTCCTATCAGGAACATACCGTTGTAGATCCCGCCGATCACCAGTCCGCCCAGGACCCCGTGGAGAGGCTTGCCTCTACCGCCGAATAGGCTTGTGCCGCCGATGACCGCTGCCGCCACGGCATAAAGGACGTACTGGCCACCCTGGACGTTGTTGGACATTCCGTTCAGGTACGACGCGTAGAGCAGCATCCCGATCCCGGCCGTGAACGAACAGAGCATGAAGGCCGCGGTCCGAATGATTGAGAGGTTGATACCCGCGCGGCGGGCCGCCTCTGGGTTGCCGCCGATGGCGTAGACGTACCGGCCGTACCGCGTCCGCTGGAGGAGGATCGTCCAGGCGCCCAGCATGGCCAGCACGATCGGGATCACCCACGGCACGCCCTCCAGCGTGCCGAAGTTGGCACGGTTGGTGTTGCAGATCATCACGACGACCACGGCGACGACCGCGATCAGGCCGATCTTGATCAACGTGAGGCTGGGGGGCGGGGCCACCAGTCCGCTCCTTCGGCGCCTGGAGTCACCGAGGAAGATCAGCAGACCAAGTCCGACGACGATGATCCCGGTCGCGATCCACGAAACAGTCGGGTCGATGCTGCCCCACATCAGGTTGTAGATGACCTTCAGGTTGTCGCTGAAGCCGGCGAGGTTGGGATAACCGGAGAACGGACCCAGCAGAAGAATCTGGAGGAAGAGACCGTTGGCGATCAGGTAGCCGGCCAGCGTCACGATGAAGGACGGGAGTCGAAGCCGGGTGATCAACGTGCCCTGGATGGCTCCAAAAACCGTACATGCGAGGAGCCCGGCGATGATCGCGGCCCACCACGGCCAGCCGGTCGTCTGGGGCTGCACCAGCTGGACCGTGACGGCCGCGCCCAGTGCGCCGACGAAACCGATCGAGAGGTCGATCTCGCCCAGGATCAGCGCGAATCCCTCGCCCATGGCGAGGACCATGAAGACCGCGCTCTGCTGGAACAGGTTGACGATGTTGCCCGCCGAAAGAAAAACGTGATTCGGGCTGACCACCTGGAAAACGACCACGATCGCGATCATTGCGGCCACCACCGGAAGGACGCCGCTCTCCCCCGCGCGAATGCGCGCGAGATAAGCGCGGCTGTACTCCCCCAGGGTTTGGGCGACGAGCTCGGGCGGAACCTCGGCCTCGGCCGCCTCCGGGGCGGCCGTCAGGTCAGGCGCAGTCTCGGGCGCGACGTCCAGCAGGTCAGCTCTCTTGGGTACGTCTGCCACCTGTTCGGCCCAGCCCTCCTGTGGTCATGTACTCGACGACGCTCTGCCGGTCGAAGGTGGACGCCTTGGCCTGTACGACCAGGCGGCCGAGGTACAGCACCGCGATGCGGTCCGCGACCTCGAAGATGTCGTTCAGGTTGTGGGAGATGACCATCACCGCAAGCCCGCGGTCGCGCAAGCGCTTGATCAGATCGAGCACCATCTTTGTCTGCACGACTCCAAGCGCCGCCGTCGGCTCGTCCATGATCACGAGCTTGGAGTTCCACATCACTGCCTTCGCCACGGCCACCGATTGCCGCTGACCTCCCGAGAGAGAGGCGACGGGCTGGCGGATCGACCTCACGGTGGTGACGCGCAGGCCGGCCAGCGTTTCAGCGGCGGCCCGCTCCATTCTGTCCTCGTCGAGCAGCCCCGTGCTCAGGCGCTCCCGACCGAGAAACATGTTCTGGACGATGTCGAGGTTGTCCGCAAGCGCCAGGTCCTGATACACCGTCTCGATGCCAAGACGCGCGGCGTCGCGCGCGTTGCGGATGTGGACCGGGTGACCCTCCCAGAACACCTGGCCGTGGTCTGCCTGGTAGACGCCGGCGATGCATTTCGTCAGCACGGTCTTGCCGGCGCCGTTGTCGCCGCAGAGCGCGGTGACCTGTCCGCTCGGAATGTCGAGGTCGACGTGGTACAGCGCCTGTACGGGGCCGAAATGCTTGTCCAGCTCCCGCACTTCGAGCAGTGCGTCAGTCGGACGAGGCTCGGCGGCGGCAGCCGTCATTTCAACTGCATTATCCCCAGTCCGAGTGAGAGGTGACGCCGCCGCGCTGCGCGGCGGCGTCAGAGTCGATTACGAGATGCCGCTCGCCGTGCACACCGCCTGCGTCACCTTGCCGCACAGCGTTGCCGCGTCGATGAACTTGTCCTTGATCACCGTCGTCTCCATGTTCGACTTGGTGACCCACTGGGGAACCAGCAGCGAAGCCGGCTGCGAGGTGCCCGAAACCCCCGACGGAGGGGTGGTGGTGCTGTTGAGTAGCGCGGATGGCGGCGTGGCACCGGCGCGGAGGACCGTGGCCAATGCGACCGCGTCCTGGGCCTCGAGGTAGATGGCCTTGTAGACCGAGCCGCACTGGTAGCCCTGCAGAACGTTGACCATGCCGTCCAGGGTTGCATCCTGGCCGGTGGTCGGGACGGTGTTCGCCTTGACGCCCTTGCTCTTGAGCACGTTGATCACAGAGTTGCCGAGACCATCATTGGCCTCGACGGTGGCGTTGATCGAGGTATTTGCCGTGTACGCCTGCTGAAAGATCGTCTGGCCGGTTGCGTTGTTCCAGTCGGTGGCGACCTGGTCGCCAACCAGCGTGTAGCCGTCGCTGTTGGTCTTGCCGGCCTTCAGCGGCGTGGTCTTGTCGCCCCAGATGGCGTCGTTGTAGCCCTGGGCGAACGAAACCGCGTTCGGGTCGGAGTTCTCGCCGCCGTCGAGCTCGAAGACCTTCGGGCTGCTCACCTTCCAGTCGCTCACGCACTGCTTGAAGCCCTTTCCGATGAGCTCGCCAACCTGGACGTTGTCAAAGCTGACGTAGTACGTGTTGGTGCCGGTGAACGTCGCGCGGTCGTAGCTGATGATCTTGACACCGTGGGACTGCGCCAACGCTTGGATCTGCGATCCGACGGTGCTGTTGAGCGGGTCCATGATCAGGACGCTCGCACCGGCCGTGATGTCGGCCTGGGCGATGGCCAGCTCCTGCGACTCCTGGCCCGCAGCGTTGTCGATCTTGAAGTTCTTTCCGACGGTGTAGCCCGCCGTCGTCGCTGCCTTGGTCAGGTACGGCGTGTCGAAAGTGACATAGCGACCGGACGTCGAGGTGTCGGGCAGGATCACGCCGACCATGCCCTTGCCCGACGAGGTCAGGGTGGTCAGCTTGCTCATGTAGCTGAAGTCGGCGGTGAATGAGCTGATGCTCAGGTCCGACGGCACAACTACGGTGGTCGTCGTTGTGTTGTTGTTGCCGCCGCAGGCCGAGACGATCAGGCCTGCAACCGCAATCGCGGGCAATAACCGGGCTAACTTCATGCGCATACCTCAGATCTACTTCCCACCGCCTTCTTCCCGTACCTCCCCCGGGGCGAGAGTGCGCCGACAGCGGGTCTTACTCAGGTAGCCCTATGAGGCTAGGCGCATTCTGTTGCCCAGCCCGTTTACATGTCAAGTCAGCCGAAACGGCCAACTTGAATGAATTTCAACCGAACTCTAGTGGTTTGATCACAACAATGCAGATTGTCGCGGCGCTGGTCGGAGTCCTTTTCGTGGGCGGTGTGCTCCGTGACGCCTTCGAAACGATCATCCTGCCGCGCCGGGTTTCCGGCGTCCGGCTGTCCAAGATCTTCTACCGGCTGAGCTGGAAACCATGGGCCGCCGTGGCCCGCCGCATGCCGGCGGGTGACCGCCGCGAAACCTTCCTCAGCGTCTACGGGCCACTGTCCTTGCTGATCCTCCTGGTGCTCTGGGGAATCGTTTTGATCGGGGGGTTCGCGCTCCTGTTGTGGGCGGCCAACTTCGACTGGACACTCTCCGCCCTTGGCCACCTGTACGTCAGCGGGACCACGTTCACAACCCTGGGCATCGGCGACTTCACGCCGCACACCGACCTAGCCCGGATGGTGACCGTGATCGAAGCAGGAACGGGTTTTGGCTTCCTCGCGGTCGTCATTTCGTACCTGCCGATCCTCTATCAGAGCTTCGCCGGGCGGGAGACTGCAATCTCCATGCTCGACGAGTGGGCCGGCTCGCCGCCCAGCGCCGGCGACCTATTGCGTCGGGTGCACCGGGCGGGTGCGACGGACGAGCTCCGACCGCTCCTCGCGCGCTGGGAGGAGTGGACCGCCGAGCTGCTCGAAAGCCACCTCTCGTATCAGGTGCTGAGCTATTTCCGCTCGCAGCACGAAAACCAATCCTGGCTGTCGGCGCTGACGGCAATGATGGACGTCGCGGCCGTCTGGCTGGCAGCGAGGACGGACGGCGGAACGTGGACCGCCCGGCGTATGTACGCGATCGGCCGCCACGCACTGGGCGACCTGAGCCAGATCCTGCAGTCGACGCCGCGATTTGACGCGCCGGAGCGCCTGTCCGAGGCCGAGGTGAGGTCGATCCATCAGGAGCTGGCCGCGGCGGGCATCGCTGTCGATTTCGACATGTTCAGGGACCGCCTGAACAAGCTGCGCAAGGGCTACGAGCCGTACGCGTTCGCGCTCAGCGAGGAGCTGCTGATGGACTTGCCGCCGTGGCTTCCGATCGACGGCCGCAAAGACAACTGGGAGACGACCGCCTGGGAAGGTTCCGCCCCCGGCGAATCGCTTCGTTAGCTCACAACACCTTAGACAGGAACAGCCGGGTTCGTTCATGGCGTGGATTGGCGAGCACCTCGCGGGGCGTGCCCGCCTCGACGATCACGCCGCCATCCATGAACACCAGCGTGTCGCCGACCTCACGCGCAAATCCCATCTCGTGCGTCACCACGATCATCGTCATGCCGTCTTCGGCGAGGCCGCGCATCACGTCGAGCACCTCGCCGACGAGCTCCGGATCGAGCGCGGACGTCGGCTCGTCGAACAACATCAGCTTCGGCTGCATCGCGAGAGCGCGGGCGATCGCGACGCGCTGCTGCTGTCCGCCTGACAGCTGGTTGGGATACGTGGTGACCTTGTCGGCCAGGCCGACGCGCTGCAGCAGCTGGCGTCCGCGGGCCTCGGCCGAAGCGCGGTTCTCCCTCTTGACGCGGAGCGGCGCCTCCAGGACGTTCTCCAGCGCGGTCATGTGCGGAAAGAGGTTGAAGCGCTGGAAGACCATCCCGATCTCCGCTCGCTTGCGGCATACCTCGTGGTCGGGCAGCTCGTAGAGCTTGTCGCCACGCTCGCGATAACCGACCAGCTCGCCGTCGACATAAAGCCGCCCCGCATCGATCTTTTCGAGGTGATTGATGCAGCGGAGGAAAGTGCTCTTGCCCGAACCGGATGGGCCGATCACACACATAACCTCTTTCGGCGAGACCTGCAGGTCGATGCCGCGGAGGACCTCGAGGCGGCCGAAGCTCTTGTGGACCGCCTGGGCTTTGACCATCGCACCCCCGGCCATCAGCGGTGCTCGCTGGGCAGCGAGACGACGGTATCGGGAGGCACCGGGGGAGGTAGGCGATAGGTGAGCAGGAGCTGCCGGAAGCGCTGCCAGGGCGTGGGGGGCAGCTCCCGAGCCGAGCCTCGCGCGAAGTACCGCTCGAGGTAGAACTGACCGACGGTGAGGACCGAGGTCATGACGAGATACCAGAAACTGATCACGAAGAGCAGCTCCACGTACCTGAAATTTGAGTTGGCGATCTGGTCCCCGCGCGTGAACAGCTCTGGCACCGACGCCACGAAGGCCAGCGACGTGGTCTTCAGCATCGAGATCGTCTCGTTGCCCGTCGGCGGAATGATGACTCGCATCGCCTGTGGCAGCACGATGCGGCGCATCACCTGGAGCCGCGTCATGCCAAGCGCCTGGGCGGCCTCCGTCTGGCCATGCTCCACCGAGATGATGCCGGCGCGCACGATTTCGGCCATGTACGCGGCTTCGTTGAAGCCAAGTCCCAGGATGGCGGCCACGACGGCCGGGATGAGGACATTGGTGCTCACGCTGACTCCGATATGGGTGGAGGGGATCCCGACACCGATGTAGGGCAGGATGATCGCGACGTTGAACCAGAAGAAGATCTGGACGAGGACCGGCGTGCCGCGGAAAAACCAGATGTAGAACCAGCTGACGGCCGACATCACCGGGTTGGGGGAGAGGCGCATCACGGCCAGCACGACGCCAAGCGTGATCCCGATCACCATGGCCGCCACGGTCAGAACCAGGGTGAGCCTGACCCCATCGAAGATGAGCCGCTGGAAGAGGAACTGCCAGAAGGTCTCCCAGTGCAAGAGGGGCGCCGTCACAACAGTGTTTATCGCGGCGACGGCCAGGAGGAGGACCACGACGGCGGAAAGCCATCGCCACGGGTGGCGGACCGGTACGGCCTTGATCGCCTCGGGCCGCCGCCCAGCCGGTGAGCTCGACGGCCCGGAGGTGATCTCGGTCACGTCAGGTTGTCAGCTTTTGCGTCAGGACACGCACACGGCGCCGACCGAGTTGTTGTCGTTCAGCTTCACGTCGGAGGTCGAGATGGCTCCGTCGGCGACGCCCCATTTGTTGAGGACCTGCTTGTAGAAGCCGTTGTCGATGATGTACTTGATGGCGTCGGTGAGCGCCTGCTCCAGCGGGCTTCCCTTCAGGATCGCCAGACCGTATGGTGCGACGCTGCAGGGCTGGCCGGAAAGCTTGAACTGCCCGTTCGACTGCTTGACCTGGTAGGCGGCCACCGGCTGATCGAGCCAGCCGGCGCCGGCGCGGCCCGACAGAAGCGCGGCGTTGGCCTCGGTCTGCTTGTCGAAGCTGAGCACCTTGATGTCCGCCTTGCCGGCGCTCTTGCACTTGTCCGTCTGGCCCGCCACGGGCGCGCCGCCGACTCCCTGACCCATATAGGTATAGGCGTCGCTCTCCTCTGTGGTGCCTGTCTCGACCGCCACGGTCTTGCCGCAGAGGTCGGCCGCGCTGTTGATCGTGGCTCCTCCCGATGCCTTGACGATCCATGCCTCGCCGGCCCTGTAGTAGCTGATGAAGTCGATCCCGCTGTTCTCCCGGTCCTGGGTCGGGCTCCAGCTCGAAAGGCTGAACTGGTACCGCGAGCTGGTGGCTTTCAGCTGCGTGATGATCGTGCTGAAGGTCACGTTCTGGAACTGGCACTGGACGCCCATGACCGTGCAGAGCGCGTTGCCGAAGTCGATGTCCCAGCCGGTGATGTTGCCCGAGGTTGGGTCGACGAACTCGTTCGGCTCATAGGTCGCGTCGACGGCGATCTGGAGCGTCTGACCCTTCATCGAGCTGGGAACCTCGGCGGCGATGCGATCCACCTTGCCCAGGGTGCTGGAGCTCGAGCTCGACGGGCTGCCGCCGCATGCGCTCAGAACGAGTATCGCCCCTCCGATTGCGAGAACCCGTTTGTTCATCAAATTCTCCCTCCGGTGCCGAACCTTTTCCTACGTATCACCGCCTATTATCGAGAACCGTGAGCCAGAAACGGGTCGCGCTTTTCGGGCTCGGATTTGGCATGGCCGCCTCACAGGCAGGTCACCTCCTGGCGTACGAGCTTCGGTATGGCTCGGCGGCGGTGCAGCTTCAGAGCGGCGGCGCGCACGCCTACTTCCCGGCGCTGGTCAAGACCGGCCTGGGTGCCGCCGCGGCGGTGACTTTGATCGGTCTCCTGGTCGTAGGTTTCGCCCGCGTGGCTTCCGGCCGGCCCCTCGCTCACCAACCAGCGCCCTCGTTCCTGCGCCTGGTCGCATTCCTCTACACCTTGCAGATGGCATGAGGCCGCGCTCGGTGGGGCTTCGCCCGCTTCTCCGGCAGTGTTGCTGCTGTGGGGCACGGTGGGACAGCTGCCCGTCGCGCTCGTCGCGGCGCTCGCGCTGCACTGGCTCCTCATGCGGCTGGGCCCGGCGATCGCGCAACTGCAGCTGATGCTCACGCCGGCTCGACAGCGCTTCGTCTATGCGGTGACGGTGCTGGCATTCTCGCTGGCGCCGCGAGTTGCCCTTTCAGGCGAAGAGATCGCCCGCAGCTTCAATCGACGAGGTCCTCCCTTCTAGCGCGCACGTCGATCGATAAGTCAACGCGCACTGATAAAGGAGGAAACACGTGAGCAGGACTCGCGTTCTCGTCGTCGTCGCGATTCTCGTCGTCTTCTTCGTCGCGGGCGGAATTCTCATCTATGTCACCGGACATAAGGGCGGCCAGAACCTGACCTTCAACGTCACCGTGACCGGCGCCACCACGATGTCGCCGAGCACTCTCCAGG
>WNGL01003702.1_pt1 | contig 22134 bp, 19 predicted proteins | sample 5400591 | NCBI WGS metagenome assembly WNGL01 (sample SAMN13153377, study PRJNA577476) | soil metagenome | isolation source: 80 cm soil or saprolite under Garry oak tree replicate 1 | place: USA:California | collected 2016-06-15 | reverse complement strand
GTTATCTTGAGCTTTCGTGTCAGCCGGGGCTGTGACCTGCGTCATCGCGTCGCGGACGGTGTCTTTGACGCGATGGCGCAGGCTTTTCAGGTGGTTTCAGGGGGCTGGATCGTTACCGGATCGGGTCCGGGCTGCGCGCTGGTCGCCGAGCGCGCGGGCGAGCTGGCGGCGGAGCCTGTCGTTCTCATCGGCGAGCGCCTTGTTGCGCTGGAGGGCTGTGGTGAGCCGGCTGCGCAGGGAGGCGTCGGTCGTTTGCTGGCCGGCCGGGACGGCGCTGGCAGGGTGGCGCTGGGGAGTTGCGCTGCGGAGCCTGCGGACCTGGTCGCTGATGTCGGGCTGGGTGTAGAGCCAGGACCGGGAGATGCCGGCTGCCGCCGCGACGGAGGCGAAGGTGACGGGTGCGCCGGCGCGGTCGAGCTCGCGCAGTGCCTGGATGGCCTTGGAGCGGGTCAGCTCGTGCCGGCGTGCCGCGGCTTCGGCGAGGGGGTCAGGACTGTTCATCTCGGCAAGGCGGGCGTGCCCGGCGGCCTCGGCGGCGGTGACCAGCTGCAGGGTGGCCTGCCTCTGTGCGTGGTGGTGGGGGAGGAACTCGGCCGTGGTGACGAACATCGGGCAGGTGAGGCAGGCGTTGGCGTGCGGGCAGGTCTTCACGACTGGCAGCTGGCAGTAGCCGTTCGGGAGTGCCTGGGTGGCCCGCGACAGCCGGTGGCTTGTCCAGGCGGCGTCGCCGAGCGGCCCGTCGGGGCTGATCCGGACGGGCTGGCCGGTGGCTCCGACCTTGCGGGCCTTCTCCCAGTGCTCGCGGACGGTGTTATCGGACAGCCGGGCGTAGTGCGCGGTCATCTGCGGTGAGTCGTGGTCGAGGATCTTCTGCACCACATGCTGGGGGACGTCCCGGTTGATCAGGGTGGTGCCGAGGGTGTGGCGCCACTGGTGCGGGGTCAGCCGGACAGGGTGGCCGTGCTCGTCGCGGATGTCGCATCGCTGCAGCCAGGTGCGCAGGGCCGACCGGTAGCTGCTGGTGCTGAGCGGGCGGGTGCCGTCGATGTTGGAGCGAGGGCGGGGGAACAGCACCGGGGTGCCGGCCGGCCAGCGCTGCCGATTGCTGTCCTGCTGCGCGGTGATCATGGCGGCGATTTCCTCGTCGATGGGCACGAGCGCCTCGCGTTTCATCTTGGTGTTGCAGTACCGCAGGTAGGGGGCGCCGTCGGCGTCGGTGACGACGCAGTCGGCTGGCAGGGTGACGGCGCTGGAGATCCGCAGCCCGCAGCGGATGAGGATGACGGTGATGAGCCGGCAGGCGGGGCTGGCCCACCGGTCGAGGTTGGCGGGGTCTTCGACCTGGGCCATGACGTGGGCGGCCAGCGCGCGGGGAAGCGGGCGGGCTGGCCTGGGGTAGTCCTCGGGGAAGATCATGGCGGTGGCCGGCAGCGCGGACTCCCAGCCATGGCGGCGGATCGCCTGCAGGAACGTGCTCAGCTCCCCGATGCTGCCCTTCAGTTCCCGGTTGTTGCCGGCCAGCTCGCGGTGCAGGCTGGCCAGGTACCGTTCCAGCAGGTCGCGGTCGGCCTGGTGCGGGCCCTGGACGCCGGCGCGGGCGGCGAACGCGGAGAACCGGGTGACGGCGCGGATGCCCTGGTAGCAGGCGGAAACGCTCGTCCCGGCGCTGATCCGCGACCGGGTCCACCGCTTGGCCAGGTCTTTCAGCCATGGCTGGCTGATCCCACCGAACCGCAGGGTCGCGAGGCCGTTGGAGGCACTGGCGGGGATACCCAGGCTGCGCAGCCGCCAGATGTCGCGGGGATACTCGCCTTCCCAGCCGACCTGCCCCTCTTCGGCCAGGGCGGCGACCTGGCCGCGGGCGTAGGACACCAGAGCAGCCCGCTGCCCGGCCTTGTCGGCCCAGGCCGGGAACCGACTGCGCCATTCCCGCTCCTCCAGTGCCAGCAAGGACGCGGCGCCGCTGGCGGCGAGCACCCTGGCGACGGCCCGGATGTCCACGGGATGGGTGGTGGCCGTGCGGTCGTCCCGCCGCCGCTGGAGGGCGTACTGCAGCTCCAGCCTCAGCTGCCGGGGCAGCGGCGACAGGTCGGCGCGCTCGACGCCTGGTGCCCGGCGGGGCTCCTCGCAGGACCGGGCGAACTCCGCCGGGTCGGGCCGGCCGTGCTCCCTCCAGCGCTTGGCGTGGACCCTGCACATCGCCGATCCCGGCTGAGCCCACACGTCGCAGTAGCTGATCAGGCACGCGGGCGGGCCCTCGGGCATCACCACGGCCGGCTGCCTGGCGGCCCACAGGCCGGGGTCGGGCCGGCCTGCCCGCTTCCACGCGCTGGCGTGCCGCGCGCACAATCCCTGCTCGCTGACCCCGAACCCGCAGCCAGCGGCGCGGCACCGGCCAGACGGCAGCGGGCCGCGGCCCTGCCAGGGCGCGGTCATGGCCGCCGGGAGGCTCGCGGGGTCAGGCCGTCCCGCCGCGTGCCACCGCCGCAGGTGACCCTGGCACATCCCGCCGCCGTGCACGCGCCACCCGCACCCCTCGACCAGGCAGATACCGCGGCCGAACACCGGGTCGGCGGGATCGAACACCAGCACGCCGGAGCGGAACTCCGGGCGCACCGCGGCCATGAGCTTTCCCAGCAGGCCGGACGCCGGGACACCGGGGAGGGCAGGGCCGGTCACCAGGTCACCTCCCGGCCGGCGAGCCAGCCCGCCTTCTCCAGCGCCGCGCGGGCGTCCTCCGCCGTCAGGTGCCCGTAGACAGCCGACGTCACGGCCACCGACGAGTGCCCCAGCAGCTTCGATACGACCTCGACGGGAACGCCGTCGCGCAGCCACCGGGTCGCCGCCGAGTGCCGGAACCAGTGCGGGTCGAAATCCAGCCCGGTCTTCGCCCGCAGCCGGATGACAAGGTCATAGGCCGCCCGATACGACCACGCCTGCCCGCGCGGCCCGGCGAACAAGTTGATGAACACGTAGTCGCTGTCGGCGTCGCCGTACTCACAGTGCAGGTAGTCGCCATAAAGCCGGATCAGCTCCGCCCTGACCGGCACCGCCCGGCCGCCTGACTTGGCACGGGCACCATTCGCGTTCTCCCGCACCACGATGCTGATCTCCCGCTCTGCGGCAGCGATGTCCTCATGCCGGAGGCCTAGTGCTTCCCCTGCCCGGCAGCCAGACTCGTGCAGCAGGGCGAAGAAGAAACGGTCCCGCAGCCGCGCGCAGGCATCCAGGATCGCCTGCGTCTCGCGGACCGTCAGGACCCGCGGCAGCTTCTGCGGGACCTTCAGGGAGATGGCCCGGCCGCGATGGGGCTTCCCCTTGCTGACATGGTGCAAGAACGGCTTCCAGCCGCCACGGCCGCCGGACCGCCACAAGGCCAGCAGGTCACCGACCTCAGCGCCGTGGCGTGCCTGGTGCGCGTAGAAGGCGCTCAGGGCCGCGAGCTTGCGGTTGACGGTCACCGGCGTGACCTGGGGCGCCGTCGACGGCAGCACCGCGACCGCACCGGTCCGGCCCGCCAGCGGAAGCTGCAGCCACGCGATGAACTCCCCGATGTCCTCGAGGCGGGCCTCGCGCCAGTCCAGGCCGCGCAGACCGGTAAAGCACCAGAAATCTTTCAGGTCATGGGCATAAGCCTTCACCGTGTTCGGCGACCGGCCGATATCGGTCAGATAAGCCAGGAACCGCTCCACCGGCACGACCGGAACGTCGTCGTCTCCGAGCAAGGTCCACGACATCGTCCCCGAACCCGGGACCACCTGCACGAGCATCCGTCTCCTCCTTGAACCACGTGATGGACAAGGCAGGAGATAACCACACCCGGAACGCCAACCGGGCACCGGAAAATGATGCTGCTAGACGTTAACGACAGCCCGGCGAAGGCTTGAGATAACCAGCGTCCACAACATCGGCGGGTCCAGCCGGGAGCCCGGCATCTTCGCGGCGGCGAGGGCGGCGGCAGATCTCGATCACCAGCGCGGCGAACAGGTGAAAGCTGCACGGTGATGCAGTGCGCAGCCGGGAGGGCACGTGGTCAAGGGAACGGCCGAGCTGGAACGCCCGGTTCCTCTCTACATGCAGGTCGTCCGCCAGCTCCGCGCCCGGATCGCCTCCGGCGAGCTCGCCGAGGGCGACCGCATCCCGTCCCAGCGGGAGATGATGGCCCACTGGCGGATCTCCATGCAGACCGCCAGCAAGGTCATCGGCGCGCTCAAGACCGAGGGCCTGGCCATCGCCAGCGCCGGCCGCGACACCATCGTCGCCCCCGGCGCCGCCGCCCGCATCGCCGCAGCCGCGGGCACCGCACACGCGCCCGCCGAGCCCGAGCCCGGACCGAGCCTGGACGTGAAGGCGACCGCCGTCATGACCGCGGCACCCGCCGACGTGGCCGAGATCCTCCCTGCGCCGCCAGGAAACCCGCCTCGACAAGGCACGACCGGTCAGCGTAACGGTCACCTGGTTCCCCCCGGCCATCGCCGGCAAGGCACCCCGCCTTGCCGACCGCGAGCCCTTCGCAGCCGGGGCACTCGCCTACATCGCCGAGGCCGCGGGAGTCCACGCGGCGCGAGTCGCCGAGGAGAACGCCGCCATGCCTGCTGACGCGGACACGGCCAAGTCACTCGGCATACAGCCCGGAGCACCCGTCCTGGTCAGCCGCGCACGGCACTACACCTCGGCGGGCCAGATCATCGGGTATGCCGAAACGTCAGCAGCAGCCGGGCGCTGGCAAACCCGCACATACACAATTAAGGGCAACTGACCTTCCGCTCTTCAGGAGCAGGGATCATCGTTTCCGGCCGGTCACGCTAGTCGTTTTGCGTGCTCAGCGCCCTCTGGTGGCCTGCGATTGACTCCGGTGCACTGAGGTGAATGAGACTAGAAATGAGTCATCCTGCCGGGGCGGCGCCGCAACGGCGTGGAAGTGGGCAGGCGTCAGCGGCCCTTTCAAGATCGGCCTGGGCGCAGAGAGGGCTGGGCTCGACACCCGATGCAACGAGTCACCTGCGATATTGCGTGCCGAGCCCGTGGCTGGCAAGAGACTTCCGGACCAGACTGGCCCGGGGCGCGCACCGGACGCGGCACGACCGCCCGAAGGAGCCGCAGAGCGTTCGGCGTGGAAGCGATCCAAGTGAGAGTCGAGGCGATCTCGTGGGCGCTCAACCTGGCCCCGGTCCCGGCGGACCGCGGCGGCCAGCCGTCCAGCGCGTGCAAGTTCGTGCTCGTCGGCCTGGCCAACCACGCCGGGCCGGACGGCACCGGCGCGTTCCCCTCGGCAGCCACCCTGGTCCGCTACACCGGCCTGTCCGAGCGCACCGTGCGTACTTGCCTGGACCGGCTGGCAGCCGAGGGCATCATCCATCCCTGCGACCCGGACATCGTCGCCGCGCGGATCAAGCGCGCCGACCGCCGCCCGAAGGGCTGGGATCTGGACCTGAGCCTGATCCGCGGCGACTTGACCGAGGCCGACCTCACCGCGCTGGAACACCAGTTCCCTGGACTTGCCGCCCGGCTCGCGATCGCGACACGACCCAGTGCGGACGACCTGACCATCGGGGTGCAATCACTGCACCCCGACGCGGACCCTGTGGATAACATGCCGTGTACTCACCGGAACACCCGTCACGGCTGGAATGCCTGCACCGGAGCGCTACTCCAAGGACGTCGTTCCTGGATCGGCGGTGACCGGGGTGTCCCAGTCGATGTGGTAGCCGTAGAGTTGTTTGCCGGGTTTGCCGTTGGCGATGAATCTGACGAAAAGCGGAAGCATGACCGGCATCATCATGTCCCGGAAAACGCGGGCGGCGCCGGTGGCGGCCTTGTTGTTGTTGATCCGGGCGCCCTGTTTGATGACCCGCTCCGCGCGGGGACGCCGCAGCCATTCGAATGTGGCGAAGGCCTGGTCCGGTCCGGGCAGGTCACGCAGGCACTTGCCGAGCAGCACGGCGTCCTCGATGGCGAGCGAGGCTCCCTGCCCGGAGGTCGGCGACGGCGCGTGCGCCGCGTCGCCGATGACGATCATCCGGCCGGAGTGCCAGGTGGGCAGGCGGGGCATGGTGTGGACCGGGCTGGCGGCGAGGTCATGGCTGGTGGCCTCGATGAGGCGGGTGGCCGGGCCGGCGTCATCGGCGAACAGGCCGACCAGCCGCTGCCGCCACTGGCTGGTGCTGATGGCGGCGAGTGAGCCGCGGGCGGGCTCGCTGGGCTCGGGCACGTTGGCGAACCACCACACTTCGCCGTCGGGTGCCAGGGCGTAGCCGAAGAACGCCCGCTTGCCGAAGATCATGTGGTAGGTGCCGGGGTCGGCGTCGACCCGCACGCCGCGCACGTAGCCGCCGAGGTTGATCAGCCCGGCATACGCCGGCGCGGGCGCGTGCGGGTCGATGATCCGCCGGACCGTGGAGTGGACGCCGTCGCAGCCGATCAGCAGATCCCCGGTGGCCTCGCTGCCGTCAGCGAACCTCGCCCGCACCCCGCCGCTGGTGGTCTCGGCGGCGACCAGGCGCTTGCCGTGCTCGATCCGGATGCCCCGGCTTACGGCCTGATCGTGGACCGCCCGGTACAGGCGGGCGCGTTTCAGCGTGTAGCCGGTGGTGCCATCGGCCAGGGTCATGCTCACCGCGGCGGCGCCCAGCCGCTTGCCGGTGCCGCTCCACAGCGTGTTGGCAGTCGTCGGGAACCCGGCCGCGACCGCCGGCTCGGCCGCGCCGAGGGTGCGCAGCGCGCCCACCCCGTTGGTCGCCAGGGTGAGGAACGCGCCGCTGCCCTCGGCGGAGGCGGCGTGCGCCTCGTAGACCACCGAGCCGATGCCCGCCTTCTGCAGGGCCATCGCCGCGGCCGGCCCGGCGATGCCGCCGCCCACGACCAGGGCGGTGCGCGCATGGGTCATGACTCAAGCCTCCGGGGGTACGCCCGGGCGGGCTGTGGCCGCACCGCTGCGCCTGGCTGCCCGCCGGCCGGGCCGCTGGTTCTGCCCGGCGAAGACGTCGCGTGGCGGCTAGGCGGGCACGACCTCATGCCGTTTCTCCCGAAACCGGCCCGTGCCGCTGGCTCAATCGGCGTAGTGGCGCCGGCCGGGGCGATCCATGATTTCTGCGATGTGCGGGCCCAGGCCTGCACCGACCCGGGAATAGGTTGCCCTGGGTGCTGTGCGGCATGCCGTCGGTGGCCCGGCCCAGCGCGAAGCCGGGCATGTGACCCTTGGTCGTGCGGGATCGCTTCGCGGCGCGCAGCCGGCGACTGCCGGCGCGTGGATGGCCGGGATCGTTCCCGCGAACGCCGGCACGTCCCAGGCAGCCGCGTTTCCCGGCGACCTCGGAGGTCTGCTTCACGCTGAGGGAAACACCAGCCAGTCGGCCGAGCCCGCCGGTGCGGCCAGCCTCGCCAGCCCGGGTCGCGCTCTCGAGCGCTCTGGCCGGGGGCCGCGATCGCATGGAGCTCGGCGTCGGGGTCCGTGACGGGCCCGAGGTGCCCGGCCGTGACCTGGCGCGGCTCGGTCCCTCCGCCGGTGATCGCTGCGGCGGGATTGCCGCGCGAGCGGCCGGTGACGCGGCGAGCGGGCGGAGGATCGGTTGCCGTCATGGCCCCAGATTCTCCTGCCGCCCGCTCTGATGATCCAGCGACAGCAACCCGGACAGTTGCACGGACAGTTTCGCGCTGGGCTACGATGCCACCCGATGCCCTCTGTGTTCGGGGAGCGGTTGCGGGTGCTCCGCCAGGCGGCCCGGCTCACCCAGGAGGAGCTGGCCGGGCGCGCGGGCATGACGGCAGCCGGTATCAGCGCCATTGAGCGCGGGATCCGGACGCGCACATATCCGCGCACGGTGACTGCGCTGGCCGATGCGCTGGGCCTGGCCGGCGAGGACCGTGACGCGTTCGAAGCGCTGGCCGGGCGGGCGGGGCCGGGCGGGCCGCTCCCGGGACCGGCGGCCGGGGCCGCCGCGCTGCCCGCGCAGCTCACGACGTTCATCGGCCGCGAGCGCGACCGGGCGCGGGTGCGCCCGGTGCTGGAGGGCGCGCGGCTGGTTACGCTGGCCGGCCCGGGCGGGGTCGGCAAGACCCGGCTGGCGCTGGAGGTGGCGGCCGGAGCCTGCCCGGTGTTCCCGGCCGGCGTCCGGATGGCTGATCTCGGGCCGGTACTCGACGGCGGCCTGGTGTCTTACGCGGTCGCGCGGTCGGTGGGCCTTGTGCCTCGCTCACCGGGTCCGCCGCTCGCGGAAACGGCGGCCCGCATCGGTGATGCACGCCTGCTGCTGGTGCTCGACAACTGCGAGCACGTGGTCCAGGCGGCCGCTGAGGCGACCGCCTGGCTGCTTGAGACCTGTTCGCGGCTGGTGATCCTCGCGACTAGCCGCGAACCGCTGCGCGTCCCCGGCGAGGTCGTGATACAGGTAGGGCCGCTCACTTCTGGCGAGTCGGCTGTGCTGTTTGAGGCCCGGGCGGCCGCCTCGGCCGGAACCGGGCTTCACCTGGCCGACCGCGAGGCGGTGCAGCGCCTGCTGGCCCGGCTCGATGGTATCCCGCTGGCGATCGAACTCGCCGCGGCCGCGCTTCGGGTCTTCACCCCCGACCAGATTCTCGCCCAGCTCGACGCCAGCTTCGGCGCGCTCACGCTGGGCAGCCGGGTCGCGCCGCCCCGGCACCGGAGCCTGGATTCGGCGATCAGCTGGAGTTATGAGCTGCTGGCACCGGACGAGCGTATGCTCTGGCGCCGGCTCAGCGTGTTCGTGGGCGGCTTCGAGCTCGCCGCCGCTGCCGACGTGTGCTCCTCGCGGGAGCTGCCCGCCCAGCGCGTGCCGGCGACCCTGGCCGCGCTGGTCGACAAGTCGGCCGTTCAGCGGGATGGGCGTGGCCGGTTCCGGATGCTGGAGGTGGTGCGCCTGTTCGGCCGGCGGCTGCTCTCCGCCGGCGGCGAGGAGGCGGCGCTGCAGCGGCGCCACCGCGACTGGGCCGCGGCGCTCGCCTGGCCCCGGCCGGAGATCTTCTGGAGCCCTCAGGAGACGGCCTGGCGCGACCGCTTCGAGGTGGAGCAAGCCAACCTGCGCGCCGCGCTGGACGGGTGCGTGCACGCGGGTGACGCCAGGACCGGCCTGGCGATCTTCACCGGGCTGTACGGCCTGTGGCAGACGCGGGCCGGGATCAGCGAGGGACTGCGCTGGTTCGACGTCCTCATCGCCCTCGACGGCCCGGAGGACGACATCCGCGCTCTGGCCCTGTGCTGGGCGGTGTGGATGCGGACCCTCACTGGCGACCTGCCGGGAGCGATCCGCGCCGGGCGCGAGGCGGAACGCATCGCGCGCTCGATTGGTGACCCCGCCGCGCTGGGATACGCGCTGCAGAACCTGGCCTTCGCCCGCCTGGCCGCCCAGCAGACCACAACCGCGATCGACCTGGCCAGCCGCGCGGTGGACCTGCACCGTTCGGTGGCCAACGAGTGGGGCGTCGCCGCCGCGCTGCACCACCTGGCGTACGGCTACCACGTTCTGGGGGACCGGCCGCGGAGCCGGGAGTTCGCCGAGCAAGCGCTTCGGCTGTGTGAAGCAGCAGGCAACCGGAAGTTCGGCATGGCCGTGTCGATCCTGCTCGCGCTGCTGGCCTGGCAGGACGGCGAGCTGACAACCGCCGCCAGGCTGGCGGCCGACAGCCTCGCGGCCGCGGGCGGCGCCGGCGATCAGTGGAACATCGCGCGAGCGCTGCAACTCCTGGGCTGGGCCGCGGCCGCCACCGGGCGGCCGGAACGGGCCGCGACGCTGTTCGGCGCAGCCCAGGCGCTGCTCGACTCGACGCAAGACGACAGCGACCTTGCCCGGCTGTCCCCACAGCGAGACGCGGAGAGCCGCGCCAGGCTGGCCCTGGGGGAAGCCAGCTACGCGCAGCGGTTCGCGGAGGGCTGCAGCCTGCCGGCCGACGACGCCGTGCGGTACGCGCTGGACGTCGGGTCGGCCGGCAAGCGGGGCGCAGCTCCCGCACCCGGTCGCCCGGCACCATGATCGGGTTCTGCCACCCGATCCGCTCCGCGATCAACGCCGCCGGCATCCCCGGAAACACGGCCACGTCCGGGTGAGCCCGGGTTCCTGGCCTCGTGGGAACGTTCGGCGTCCGCGCGCGAGCCGGCGGGCGGAGGACCGCCCCGGCGGAGAAATGATCAGATGGATCGCCACTCCGCCACCTGCCGGACGACCTGCTTGAGCGGGAAGGCGTCAAGGGCGTGCCAGAGCAGACGACAACCCTTTTTCATCAGCGCGTCTGCTCCTGTGTCAGGGCGGCACCGCCAAGCGACATGCCTGATTCCAGGATGACGCGCTCGGCATTGATGGCTTCCACCAGCTCGGGAGCGTCCAGACGCCCGGATACGCCCAGCTCGGCGCGGGCGTCATCTGCGCCGCGCGGCGGCGGCCCGGCATACCCCCCTGCGGCTAACGCCGTCACCGCGGCGAGCGAGGCAGTAAGCCCGCGCGACTGCCCAGCAAGCGAAGTCTCATGCCCTCAGACGCTGATCCCGGCCGACGGTTAGGCATCAAACGCTATCAGCAGGTCAACCCAGCCCGCCGCGCCAGCGCGTGAAGCGGCGGCCAGGGGCTCCCATGGCTCCAGCGCTCCTATCTGTTGTCAGGGCAGCAAAGATGCCCGACGGTAGCGGCGGCTTGCAAGCCAGCCGCGGATGAGTCGGCCCCGCCTGCCGTGCGGTCGATGCACGGGCCCAGCCGATGCGCCGAAGACCGCCATGTTCGAGGGCATCTCCAGCTCGTCCATCCATGGCCCCGGCGCCACACCGTGGCGAAGCGCTCGCATGACCAATCGTCCGTTGGCCGCCCGCCGACCGGATCCGGGCTCGTGCAGGGTTCCGGACACATGCTCACGCGGGTCGACAGGCTCGCCGGCCGCCTTGCGACGCTCTATCTCCTCTGATACCGCCTGGAGGCAGGCATTGAACTCCCGCCGGCTGTCGAATGCAGCCACGACCACGTGCCGGCGCTCATGGCGCTCCGGGTCATACCGGTAGTGCCAGACGATGTGGCGCCGCAGGTTGTCATCATCGGGGTCGACCCTGGCCACGACGTCAAGTCTGGCATCAGGAAGGACGCCAACCCAGCCCCGAGGACCGGGAAGCAGCAGGATCTGGCACTCAGCACCGGCTGAACAAGCTGGCCACGCACAGTGACTGACCTCGTTCGGTGGGCGCACGACGACGGCTCGTTATGCGTGCGGATAGTCCGTCCCCCGGCGGCTATGGGTGTGGCCCGGAACTGGCAATTCTGGCGTGCCGGTGTCTGCCGACGCCTTCAGCGCTCCGGAGCGGACCAGGCCGGCTGGCCGGGCGGGTCGGGCACCGGGGCTGGACCGGTCATGGGCCTCTCCTACCGTGGCAGGCACTCCGGCACGCAAGGCGCTTGTCGTGCCGCGGCGCGGACGGCCAGGCGCTGGCGGCCTGGGCGGGCGATCGCGCTATCTGCTGCCGGATCTGGTCTGCCAGCCGATTTCCGGGAAGATCTGGTCGTTCGGGTTCGGCACCCGGATGAGCCGCAGCACACGCCGTCCCGCAAGGTCGATGATCGCGATCGTCGGCCCGGCGCCGGCGTAGGCCAGGTGTCCGAACGGGCCGTACACGCCGTCGGCGAACCGCCGGTCCAGCAGGTGCAGGACTGCCTGGCCATCGGGGCGGTAGCCGGTGAGCCCGAGCTGCACCGCCGGTCCGTAGTCCTGGTCGTCGAGCGGGAAGACGAGGCCGCCGGCGGCGGCGAACTCGTCGGCCAGGGGCGCGATCAGGCGCGCCTGCCAGCGGCGGGTGTCGATGATCTCGAGCCCAGCGGGCCGGACCGGCGTGATCTGCGCTGGGGCCTGCGCCTGCGAAGGGTGCGGCGGGAGGTCGTCCTCGCCGCAGACGGCGATGCGGCCCTGGCCGAGCCAGGCGGCGGCGCGGCGCGGGCCCGCCTGCGCGTAGGCGTTTCCCACCTGGCGCGAGAACGTCCGGGTCACCGGCGGCGAACCGGTCACGGCTGGCCAGCGGTGGTAGCGAACCGCCAGCGTCTTGAGGTCGACTACCGCGATCGGCTCGCCGCCGCCGATGACGAAGGCCCGGTCACCGGCAGGGTCGACGGCCAGCCCCGGCTGGCGCTGCCGCACGTACGCCCCGGGCCCGGCGCCGGCCGGGCAGCACCGGAACGCCTCGATCCTCGCCAGGCGCACCGAGCGCAGTCGTCCTGCGGCGCCGAAGACGGACAGCCGCGCGGCGCCCGGGCCCCGCCACGGCATCGTCAGGAGCACGGCCTGGTCCCCGGCCCGGGCGTAGGCGAACGGCGACCCGGGAAGCGGCCGCCGCGCCAGAACCCGATGCCGTGCGGCATCCACGATGGCGGCGACCGCGTAATCCGGCTGGGGCGCCGCCAGGGGACCGGTGCCAACGGCGGCCGCGAAGATCCGGCCGCGGCCGAGCCAGCTGAGGTACTGGACGTCGCCCTGCCCGTCGCTCGCGACGCCGACCTTGACCCCTCCGATGCGCCGCATGCTCTGCAGGTCAAGCAAGACCAGGTCGCCATGGTCGTCGCTGCCCGCGGCGAGCACGGAATGATCCGGCGAGACCGCCAGGCTGACATGGTCGCCCAGAAGCGGCCCCTGCTGGCGCTGCCGCCGCAGCGTCAGCGGATCAAGGCGAACGAGCTCGCTGCTGGCGTAGCCGCCCCCGGCGATGAAGTGGTCGTCCAGGCCGTACAGCACGGCCCGGGCGGGGCCCGCGCCCGCGCGAGCCGAGCCGGCGCCGGGCTGAGCCGAGCCCGCGCCGAGGCGCGGCCCGCCCGAGCAGGAGGCCGCCCCCGCGATCAGCCACAGCGCCGCCGCGCCGGCCGCAACTGCCGGCCAGGCCGGTGACGATCGTCGCCACGTCCCCTCGGGCGTGCCGCCGGGGCGGCATCTCCGCCTCTGACGCGATCCAGAACCGGCCGGTCCGGCCATCTTCCACCGGCCTCCCCGCGAAGTGGCCCCGGGGACCGCATGCTCGCCGTTGCGCGTGACTCCCGCCGGCCGTCACGATCGAGCGTAGTACCCCGGCTGCAGTTGCCGAATCACGGCGGTGCCGTTATGTCCGAGAGCGACTACGCCGATTACCTTGAGCGACGACAAATGGCGCACCCCTCGCAGGCTGCCACGAGAACCGGCGCACACCCTTGGCTCGTTCTGCTCGGCTGGCCGGCAGGCCAGCACCGAAAAGGTTGATCGGGCCATGATGAGGGGGCCTCCTGTAAGGGTCTGGGGTTGGAGCGCGGCCGCGGCTTGCCTGTCCGGGCGTATGGTGCAGCGGTTGCCCCGGCGGGTGGACTTGAACTGACCCGGGACTCGGGCGAGTTCCGGCTGGGCGGGGCCGTTAGGTTGGAGCCCTCCGGCGGCGGCAGACGTCGGCCGGTAATGCTACGTGAGCAGCGTGTCGCGTGGGCCAGCATGCGCGCGGTTCAGCTTGCAGCAGCGGGTGACCCAGATCGCTGGTCAAGCCGGCCTAGCAGATCGGGTCGATCCGCACGGGCGGACAGCGATGATGCGACCGGCCTGCGCTCTCGGAACAGCTGGGCGCCTGGGCATATCGCTCTGGCAGACTGCATGGTGATGAGTGATAATGCAGCGGACTTGCACATGCTCAACGTGGTTGTCTCGGACATGGAGGCTAGCCTGGACTTCTATCGCCGGCTGGGGGTCGCCGTGCCCGCTGGCGAGAACGCGGCCGACGTTCACGTGCAGCTGAGAATGCCAGGTGGCTTCAGCCTGGAGCTGGACACGGCGGAATCGGCTCGCTTGTGGCACGCGGGCTGGCGCGCCGAGCCGGCGAGCGCCCGGGTTGTCATCGGCTTTTCGCTGCCGACCCGGGAGGCGGTCGATGAGCGCTACGCGGAGCTGACGTCGGCCGGCTATGCCGGGCGGCAGCCTCCGTTCGATGCCTTTTGGGGCGCGCGTTACGGGATCGTCGCTGATCCTGACGGCAATGATGTCGGCCTGATGAGTCCGATCGAGGAATCGCGCCGGACGTGGCCGCCGGAGGAGTCGCTGCCTCCCTGACCGCTCAGCGCGCATCAGCTCGCGGCGGGCTTCCCGTGCCGCGCAAGCGGGCGAAGCGCACTGTTCTGTGAAGCATCGACTGTGGGCGAGTGGCCGACCGGGCCGGAGTCGGGACCACAATGCCAGCTATACGCCCGGGATGCCAGCACGCGGCACGCGAGCATCAGCGTCTGTGGTCGGGCCCGCCTTGAGCAATTGCCATTGCCGCGGCTTGGGCCGCGCGACGCGGCCCGTTCGCTGACCGTGCGATCCGCCGGCTAGGGGCATCCGTTGCGGAATCGTAGGCTGCCGATCCGGAAGCCGCGGACCGTTGACGTGGAGACGCCGACGAGGTGCAGAGATTCGCCGCGAAGCCTGAGTTCGGTTCGCTGAACCCGCCACGCCCCGGTGATGCGGCTTCCGACCGGCTCGGCGTGGATGGAGATCAGGACGCGGCTGCCGTCGGGCCTGATCTTGCAGGCGACCGGGCTCTGAAGGCCCGAGTCGAAGCCCCCGCCGAAGACCGCCGGGCCGGGCTTCAGCCCCGCCTTGGCCGCCCCCGCCGGGGCGATGCGAAGCGGGTGGAGCCCGTGCCGGCCAACCCGGAAAAATCCCACAAAGTCGACGGCAGCGCCCGGTCCCACCTTCACGGCGAGTTCGCTCCGGCCGTCCCCGGCCAGGTCGGCGGCGGTGAAGATGCTGTCACAGGCGCCGCCTGTGCAATAGGTGAACGGGCGGTCGAAGCCGCCGCCCGACCCGAACGCGACGCGAATGCGAAGGCGGGAGGACAAGTCCTGATGGCACGTCTGGCCCGCGGGCAGGACATCCACCAGCGTTGCCACGTCCGGGGTGCCGTCCCGGTCGAAGTTGCCGGTGGCTGTGACATGGACGCAGCGCCCGGTCGTGACCGCCGCCGAGGGAGGGGGCGCCGGGGTCTCCCGGGTGGAGATCGCGCCCGGCAGCGGCTGCCACGCGAAGCAGCAGACATCGGACGTCTTCGGGACGAGGGGGCGCGCGTCGCTCCCGTCCGCGTTCATGATGTAGGGCTGGCGGTTGCTGTCACGCCCCTCGACCCAGAACGCGATCTTGCGGCCGTCGGGGGACCAGGCCGGGCCGCCGGTGGACACGCAGCCAGCGAGGTGCGCACAGTCGGTCAGCGTCGTGACATCGCGTCCTGCAGGGCTCATGGTGTAGATGTCCTGATTACGGACGAACGCAATCTTGGTGCCGTCCGGCGACCACGCGGGCTCGCTCTCGATGCAACCGGGCAGGCAATCGGTCAGGCGCGTGACGCCGGTGCCGTTCGCGTTCATCACGTAGATGGCGGGACGGTGGGGCTTGCCCGGAAGATGGTGAACGCCAGCCGACGGCCGTCCGACGACCAGGCGGGCTGGCCGTCTCCGAGCGGGGTGGCCGCGCGGGTCAGCCGCCGCAGGCCGGTGCCGCCGGCCTTGATGAGGTAAATGTCCTGATTACGGACGAAAGCGATCCGAGACCCATCCGGGGCCCAGGCGGGCTCATAGTCCTGCAAGCAGCCCGGCCGCTAGTCCTGCAAGCAGCCCGGCCGCCGGCAGCGGGTCAGCTGCCGCAGGCCCGTCCCGGCCTTGTCAATGGTGTACAAGCTCCACAGCGGGCTGGGCGGGCTGGGCGGGCTGGCAAAACGGGGCGCGTGCGCAAAGACCAGTTCCCTCCCATCCGGGGACCAGGCCGGGAAGCCGCTGACACCCGGCAACGCGGTCAGCGGTGCCAGGCCGGATCGGTCCGGATTCACCACCCACAGCTGCGCATGACGGCCGTCGGCCCCGCGGACAAAGACGATCTTCCCGTTGGCCGCCAGCGCGGAGCGCGGCCTGGACGTGCCCGTGTGCTGATTCCCGGGCAGGACCAGCGGCGCGACGAGGAACACGACGGCGTGACCACCGCAACCGCGGCCGCAGCCGCCAGCAACGCCAGCCGGCGCCGCCCGGGCGGGTCTGGCGGCCGGCCGGGCGGGCCGCGGATCGCATCCGGCCTGACGGTGGCCGCGGCTGCGGCGAACGCGTCGCGCAGCCGGTCCTCAATCGGGTTCACGGTTCCTCCCGAAGATCGCGGGCCAGCGCGGCGAGCGCGCGTGACGCCGTGGACGACACCGTGCTGCGGCTGACACCAAGGACCTCCGCGATCTCGCGGTCGGTCAGGTCCAGGTAGTAGCGCAGCGCCAGCACCTCACGCTGGCGGCGGGGCAGACGCGCGGCCGCGGCCAGCACGGCGCGCCTGTCATCTCGGGTCAGAGCGGCCGACTCGGCTGACCAGACCGGCGGGTCATACGGCACCCGCCGCAGCCGTGCCCGGCTGCGGTCGCGCAACACCGAGCGGCCATTCAGCACCGACGCCCGCAGGTAGGGCAGGGCCTTCTCCGGGTCGCTCAGCCGCGACATACCGCGGTAGAGGCCAAGGAACGCCTCCTGCACCACGTCCTCGGCGCTGTCCTGATCTCCCAGCAGCAACGCCGAAAGCACTATAAACGCAGCATGCTCGGTTCACCGTGCGATCCTGGTCGCTGATACGGGAAACGCCCGTACATGCCATTCCTGGTGTGCGCCTGGAACACGATCACGGAGCTCATCTCAGTGGGTCTTTCGTACTCCATCACCCACTTATTGCTGGCCGCGCCATCGCCTGATCGGAGCGCGGGCTGGCCGCAGTCCGTGCACAGACCCCGCATGACGGTCACGCAGTGCGGTGACAGCCGCAGGTCGATAGCGCACAACCCCGCCGATATGGCTCGTTAGGTGCGCACGCGGAGGATCGCTGAGAGCGCTCCTAACAGTACAGAACGTGGCGATATGCGACGCGTGCAGCACCCGTCGGACGGCGTAACGGGCCGGTCAGCTGCCGGCGTTCGCACCGGCCGGACGGCGCTCTGTGGAAGGTGCCATATCACTCCCGGCAGCCGGAAACTTCCCGCCGGGCCGTCGATGCAATCACCGGTGCCGTTGCGGCGTCTTTAGAGGACATCTGCCGGGATCAGGCCCGGTGGTGCCCGGCGGGTGCCGGGCAGACGCGCAAATGAAGGTGAGCGAGATGAGCGACGCGGTTCTCACCCGCCCCAGAGCCATCCAGGTGCCGCGGCTGGCCGGGTACGGCGCGCTGGCGGGGCTGGCGGGCGGCATCGGCATGGCCCTGTGGCAGATGATCGACTCGGCCGCCACCAGCAACGGGTTCTGGACGCCGCTCAACTTGTGCATGGCCTCGTTCGTGTGGCGCGGGCAGGCCAGCATGATCGAGCGGGAGATGATGATGCACCCGGGCATGAGCATGAACGTGCCCGTGGCGGCGGGCCACCTGGCCGTCGGCATGATCCTGCACCTCGCGTTCTCGGTGGTGGTGGGGATGGTGTTCATCACGGTCCTGTTCGCCCTGCGCCGCGCGGGACTGGGCGTGCTGCGGACCGTGCCCGGGTATGTGGGCGCGTCGGTCGCGGGGGCCGCCCTGCTGTATGTGGTGATGATCTACCTGGTGCTGCCGTGGGCGAACCCGCTGATGTGCCGTATGACCCCCCGCGGGCCGTTCTTCATCGGGCACCTGGTCTACGGGCTGGTGTTCGGCCTGGTGGCATGCCCGCTGGCCCGCCGCGCCGCGGCCGCGGGCACGTGATCCGCGGCCCGGGTGCCCCGGACGAGGAGGCGGTGCCGTCTGTGCGATAGTGCAGTCAAGCTGAGCCGCCTGGCCTGGTATCTGGGTGTGACGTGCCGTGGACGGTGATCATCGCGCGTTCCTGGACGCCACGCTGCCGCATGTGGACATGGTGTACCAGGTTGCGCGGCACGCCGCCGGGGCCGGGCAGGATCCGGAGGACCTGGTGCAGGAGACCTACCTGCGGGCGTACGCCGCGTTCGGGTCCTACCGCGGCGGGAACACGCGTGCATGGCTGGCCGCGATCTGCGTGAATGCGGCCCGGTCCGAAGCACGGCGGCGCCGGCGCCGGCCGTGGGAGTTCCCCGCCCAGGCGCTGCTGGACATGCTGCCCGGGGCCTGCGGGAGTTATGGGCTGGAGACGCCGGATGTGGCCGATGTGGTGATCGCCGGCCTGGACGCGCAGGCGGTGTCCCGCTGCCTGGCGCAGCTGCCGGAACCGCAGCGGCAGTGCATCGTGTTGATGGATGTGGCCGGGTACACCGCCCGGGAAACAGCACAGGCGCTGGGCTGCCCCCGCGGCACGGTGCTGGCCCGGGTGCACCGCGGCCGGCGCAGGCTGGCCCAGCTGCTGGACCAGGCGGGGGTGAGCCATGGACGGCCGTGACCGCGACCGCCGGCTGCTGGCCGGGTTCCTGGCCGGGGAGCTGGACCCCGCCGCGGCCCGGCGGTGGGATGAGCACCTGCTGGCATGCGAGCAGTGCTGGCGGGCGGTCCGCGAAGACCGGGCCGGCCGGCAGGCCGCGCAGTTGCTGCGCCAGCCCGCGCCGCCGCGGCTGGCCGACCGGGTCGCCTTCGCTGTCGAGGTGGCCGCCGCTGGCAGCACGGCCGCGCCGCCGCGGGCCCGCCCGGGCGGGCGACTGGCCTGGTGGCGGCTCGCGGGTGCCGCGGCGCTCGTTGCAACCGTGACGGTCACGCTCACTGTCCTGCTCCCGGGCAGGGACCAGACCGCAGGCATGCCCGCGGCCGTCGCGGCGGTAGCACGCTACGCGCGGGCGATCCCGGCCCCGGCCCGGGACCAGCACGCTCGTTCCGGCGGGCGGGCCGCGCCGGTGCAGGTGGGTCGCCCGGAGACGGTGACGGCGGGCGGGCAGAAGCTCGTGATGCGGACCTGGAGGCTGGGCCGCATCGAGGCGGTGGTGGCTGTCTCCGGCCAGCCGTTCCCCATGCCGCCGGGCGCGGCCAGCGTGGCCGGTGCCGGCATGGCCTGGTCCAGACGGCTGGGGCAGCTGGGCCTGTACTGCCTCAACGGCCACCGGTCCGAACTGGTGGCGGCACCGGTCCCGATCGCCGTACTCGCCGCGCTAGCGGCGCGGCTGCCACCGCGCTGACGGCGGTCCCGGTGCTTGGCGCAACCAGCAGCGGCGCAGCCGCCTGCAGCCCAAACGCGCCAGCGCCGGTCAGTCGCAGCGCGATCCGGAAGCCGTCCCTGCAGGCCCCGGTTCGGGGTCGGCGCCTGCCATGCAGGCCGAACTCCAGCACGCCAGGAACCTGCCGCGGAGTCAGTTTCTCGCGGCGTGCACCCCGGTAGGACGCGCTGCCTGGCACACGAGAGAGGGGCGCGTTCCTGTGCCAGAACGCGATCAGCGGATCTGGCGGGCTCGCGCGCACCAACCGCCGGGCTCAACCAGTCGCTTCGGCGCAACCTCAACAGCGTCCGCGACTACCGGCCTCCGATCGAGCTAACCGCCGAGCGTCCCGCCGCTCAACGGTGAGGCAACGCGCTGGACGTCGGCTCGGCCCCGGCACCGTGATCGCGCTCCGTCAGCGCCATCGGTACCGCAGCACATACTTGAACCGCCGTTCTGGTTGGCCGACGACTCTTCTTAGGTCACGAAGGAAGTTGCTCAGATCAGGATGTTCTGCGCGCCCGTCGCCACAGGCCACAGAATTTCGGTCCCGGTCGTGTTCAAAATGTGTCATTGCATCTCCACAGGGAGTGACGCGCAACAACAGCCGTGCAGGTAGAGAAGGTCCTGGCACTCCAGATCCAGTGGGGCATGAAGAATCGGCCAGCACACCCGGTATTCCATGAAGTGTTCGCTGTTATGCCGCCATCTGGCCTGTGTACGGTGGGCTGGCAGGTCGGGGGCCGGGTCAGGGCGAAGTTGATGCCAGCGGGGGTGCGGTGGGCGGGGTCAGTTGGGGGTGGCGGCTCGGCGGCGGTTGTAGAGGCGGACGGACCAGACGTAGCTGGCCAGGGCGATGCCGACGCTCCAGGAGACGGCGGCGATGGCGTGCGCGCCGACCGGGCCGCCGGTGAGCAGGCCGCGGATCGTCTGGGTGACAGGGGTGAACGGCTCGTACTCGGCGAACTGGCGCAGGCCGGTCGGCATGGTGGCGGTGGGGACGAACCCGCTCGACAGGAACGGCAGCAGGGTGAGGAACATCGGGGTGTTGCTGGCGGTCTCGACGCTCTTGGCGGCCAGGCCGAGCGCGGCGGACAGCCAGATGAGCGCGAACGCGAACAGCGCGAGCACCCCGGCGGCGGACAGCCACTGCAGGGCGCTGGCGCTGGTCCGGAAGCCCAGGGCCAGGGCAACGCCGGTGACGAGGATGAGGACGGCGAGGGTTTGCAGCAGGCTGCCGATGACATGACCGGTGAGTACCGCTCCGCGGGCGATGGCCATGGTGCGGAACCGGTCGATGATGCCGGTGGTCATGTCGGTGGCGACCGAGATCGCGGTGCCAAGGGCGGCGGAGGCCACGGTCAGGATCAGGATGCCGGGAACGACGTAGGTGAGGTAGGCGCTGCGGTCCGTGTGCAGGACGCCGTGCCCACCGAGACCGGTGCCGAGCTGGCCGCCGAGGACGTAGACGAATAGCAGCAGGAACACGATCGGCAAGCCGGCCAGCATCAGGGTCAGTGACGGGTAGCGCAGCTGGTGCTTGAGGTTACGGCGCAGCATCGTCGCCGAATCGGCAAAGGTGTAGGCGAAGGAACTCATCGCTGAAGCGCCTCCTCTTCCTGGCGGCCGGTCGGTTCGGTGGTGGCGTGGCCGGTGACGGCGAAGAACACGTCGTCGAGGTCGGGCATGTGGATCGACAGGTGGTCGACGTCGATGCGCGAGCCGTCGAGTGCGTCGAGCACGCGCCGCAAAGACGCGACGCTGCCGTCGCCGGGGATCTGCAGGGTCAGCTGGTCCTCGTCCAGCGCGGCGTCCGGGATGATGCCGGCCGCCGAGCGCAGGGCGTCCGATCCGGCGAAGTGAAGTTTGACGTGCCCGCCAGGGATGCGGCTCTTGAGTTCGGCCGGAGTGCCTTCGGCCACGATCCGGCCGTGGTCGAGGACCGCGACCCGGTCGGCGAGCTGGTCGGCCTCGTCGAGGTACTGGGTGGTGAGGAAGATCGTCACGCCGTCGGTGACGAGCTCGCGGATGATCTGCCACATGGTGCGGCGGCTGCGCGGATCCAGTCCGGTCGTCGGCTCATCGAGAAAGATCACTGCTGGGTTGCCGACGAGCGTCATGGCCAGGTCCAGCCGCCGCCGCATCCCGCCGGAGTAGGCCGACAGCGGCTTGCGCGCGGCGGCGGTGAGGTCGAACCGCTCCAGCAGTTCCGCCACCCGGGCCCGTCCGGCGGTGCGGCCGAGGTGACGGAGGTCAGTCATCAGCCGCAGGTTCTCCTCGCCGGTGAGATAGTTGTCCACCGCGGAGAACTGGCCGGTGACTCCGATCAGGGCGCGAACCGCGTCCGGCTGCGTGGCCACGTCGTGCCCGCCAACCCGCATGTCGCCTGCGTCGGCGCGGATCAGGGTCGACAGGATGCGCACCATCGTCGTCTTCCCCGCTCCATTGGGCCCGAGCAGGGCGAAGATGGTGCCGTCGGTGACGGTGAGGTCGACATCGTCGAGCACCAGATGCTCGCCGAACGACTTGCGCACTGCGCGGGCGCTGATCGCCTGCGCGGCCCGGTTGATCGACACGAATTCCTCGCTTTCAGTGGTTCGGCTGGATGTCGGGGAGTTCACCGGCGGCGCGCAGCGCCTCACGGTGGGCTTTCCAGTCCTTCTCCAGTTCCGGCAGGCGCGCCGCCAGGAAATCCGCGAACGCGGCGTACTCCAGCAGCACCGCGCGCCGCTCGATCGGCGCATCAGCCAGCAGCGCCAGGCCTTCGCGCGCCAGCTCGCCCTGCTCCCGGTACTCGGTCACGTCGAAGCCCATCGTCCGGGGATTGGTGAGATCGATCCGGATCCGGTCCATCCGCTCACCGGCCGCGCGTGAGCGCCGGATCAGGCCGAGGGTGTCCAGCGCCTTGACCGCCCCGGCGATCGCGCTCCGGCTGGCCAGCAAGGCCTCGGCCAGCTCCGCGATGCTCTGCTCCGGTGGGTCGCAGATCGACAGGTAGCCCAGCAGCCGGCCCACCATCGGCGGCATGCCGTAGCGGCGTGCGTAGAGCCGGGCCGCGTGGTCGGCAAAGGTGATCTCGGCGTCAGTTGGCATG
>WNGL01002515.1_pt1 | contig 22154 bp, 16 predicted proteins | sample 5400591 | NCBI WGS metagenome assembly WNGL01 (sample SAMN13153377, study PRJNA577476) | soil metagenome | isolation source: 80 cm soil or saprolite under Garry oak tree replicate 1 | place: USA:California | collected 2016-06-15 | reverse complement strand
AGGCCCTTGAGGCCGGCATGATCGGCCTCAACCGGGGCATCGTGTCCGACCCGGCCGCGCCGTTCGGCGGCGTGAAGCAATCGGGCATCGGCCGGGAGGGCGCGCACGACGGGCTCCTGGAATTCACCGAGACGAAATACATTGCCACCAACTGGTGAGCCCGGTCCCCAGGTTGACCGGCTAAGCTTCCCTGTTCATGGGCGGACTGCGTACCGGCGCTGAGACCCGGACGGTAGCCGGCCCGGCCGGGGCCGCCGGGTCGGGGGAGCGCGCGAACGGTTCCGGTGTCCGGCGGCGCTGGGCCGCGCTAGCGGCGTACCTGCTTTGCGGCGTGGTCTTGTTCGTGGCCTACCTGCGGCTGTCCGAGACGTACGGGCTCAACTCCGACAGCGCGAACATCCTGCTGATGGGGTGGGACCAGCTGCACGGCCATCTGCTGCTGCACGGCTGGTACATGTCCGACGTGTCGTTCTTCCCGACCGAGATCCCGCAGTACGCCCTGCTGGAGAGCCTCCTCGGCCTGCACATGCAGACGGCGCACGTGGCCGCGGCGATGACCTACACGCTGACGTTCCTGCTCGCCGTGCTGCTGGCCCGCAGCGGCGCGGCGGGACGCACGGCCTGGATCAGGACGCTGATCGCGGCCGGCATCATGCTGGCCCCGCAGTTCGGCCTCGGCGTCTTCGCCCTGGACCTGTCGGTCGGCCACATCGGCACCTCCATCCCGCTGCTGCTGATCTGGCTGCTGCTCGACCGGATGCCGCCGCGGTGGTACGTACCCGTGCTGACCGCCGTGCTGCTCGCCTGGGTGCTGGTCGCAGACCCCATCGTGTACGTGGTGGGGGTGGGCCCGCTGGGCGCGGTCTGCGCGGCGCGCGTCCTGCGGAACCTGGTCAAGGGCAGCGGCCACTGGACCGGCCGGGTCGCCGCGACCTGGTTCGACCTGGCGCTCGGCGCCGCGACGGTAGCCGCGGCCGCGCTCGCCTGGGTGGCTAATAACCTGCTCAGCGCCATGGGCGGCTACGTGGTGAACCGGCCGCCCTTCTACCTAACGCCCTGGGGCTACCTGCACAACGACGCTCCGGCGGCGTGGAAGGTCCTCGAGATATTCGGCGCGAACTACGCCGGGCTCAGCGGGATCTGGCTCGCGCTCGCGTTCCTGCACATGGCCAGCGTGCTCGTGGTCGGCTGGGCGCTGGCCCGCGTCGCGCGCCGGTTCTTCCGCGTCAGCCTGGTGGACCAGGTGCTCGCCGCCGCGATCGTCCTGAACGTGGTGCTGTACCTGCTCACCAACGCCGCGGACGAGGCCGCCCACGAGGTCGCCGTCATCGTCCCGTTCGGCGCGGCGCTGGCGGCGCGGGTGCTGCTCCCCGCGCTCAAGGCGGAGGCCGGGGGCGCCAGGGCGCGCCGGGCCAGGCTGGCCGCCCTGACCGCGGGGACCATGGTGCTGGCCGGGTACACCGCCGGGTTCGGCTACGAGCTCACCCGGCCGTCCGTGCCGGCGGCCAACACCAGCCTGGCGTCCTGGCTGGTGGAGCACCATCTCACCTACGGGCTCAGCGGCTACTGGACGAGCAGCAGCGTCACCGTGGACAGCGGCCAGCAGGTCAAGGTCAGGGCTCTCATGCAGTACACCCTGCGGCGCGACCTGTGGATGTCGAACGCGGACTGGTACAACCCGAAGCTGCACTACGCCAACTTCGTCGTCCTGGACAGCCAGCCGGGCAACTTCTCGCACTGGGAGCCGCGCGAGCTGGTCAGGAAGTACTTCGGCGTCCCGGCCCAGACCTACCACACCGGCCCGTACACCATCATGGTCTGGCACAAGAACCTGCTCAGGAACATCCCGGGCCGGGTCCCGCCCGGGATCGCCCCCGGCCAGCTCAATGCCGATCAGCTCAGTGCCGATCAGCTCAGGGCCGGCCGACCGGCCGAGACCAGCCAAATGATCACGGGGTAGCCGATGCGCATGAACCGGTAGGCCTGGTCCACGGTGATGCCGTACGCCGTGCCTGGCCCACAGGTTCCACCGCGCCAGCGCCCGGACACACCGCCATACTTGGGCTTGTTGGTGAGAAAGCGCACGGAAGTCAACCCCGGTGCCGCGGTGAACTGGCTGAAGGCAAGTTGGGAGATCGTGAAGAAGGGTTAAGAAGGGCGACGCGGTCGTTCAGGCAGGTCTGGCCGGTTCCCGCCGCGCTTCGACGTAAATGGTGCCGCCCGACCGGGCCGCCACCTCAACCGCGGTTGCCGCCAGGGCGAGAGGAAGGGCGACTACGGCAGCGGCCAGAGCGTACAGGCGAAAGAGCGGACCATGGGTGGCCTGACGCGCCTCGCTGCGACGGATGGAATCGTACAGGTCCGGGTGTCCGGGAAGCTTGCCGACAAAACCGTGGACCCATCCGAAGACGACCTGCCCGCCCCGCATGTAACTAACTCGCTCGACCCGCAACCCCAGAGCCTCGATCTTTGTCAGCAACGCCGGAGGGCTCAGGTGGACGAGATGGCGCGGCAGATCCAGGGCAAGCCAGCGATCGCCGAAGACAAGAGCTTGCAAGCTTGTCGCATTGGGCACGGCAATGACCAGCGTCCCGCCGGGGGAGAGGAGCGTTGCCGCATGACCCAGAGCCCGGGCAGGTTGGCGGAGGTGCTCAAGCGAATGCCAGAAGATGACCGCCGACCAGTTCCCGTCCACCTCTTCGACCTCGGCGTTGCGGATGTGCGGTCCGGATGCGTACGGCTCAAGGCCGACGGCTTCACGGCCGCGGCGCACGAAGGCTTCGACGAGGGTTCCGTCCCCGGCTCCTACATCGAGAACCGGGCCAGGCGGCAGAATCCGGTGCAGACGATCAGCAAGCACTGAGCGCGTGCGGCGAAGCACCTTGTCCCCAAGACCGGAGAACCGGCCCGTCGCTGGGCGGTACCAGTCAGCGTAGGCCGCGCTCAGTTGCTCATCGCTTGGCCAAGGCGAGGTCGTGGCCACCCCGCAACGGGCGCACCGCACCCGGCCGGTAAGATATTCGTCGGTGCTGTCGAACCGGTGGTCGCACCAGGCGCACTGGACGGTAGGGGGTGCCTTGGTGCGTGAATACGCCAAGGTGTTATTGCTCGCTCTAAGCGAACCGCTTTTATTTCGCCTGCCCTCTGAGCGGATGGCCAGTGACTTTGCGTTCGGCAACAGATCGTCCTCCTAGGGTTCCCTCGCGGCCGAAGTGAAGCATAGCCGCGTCTGGCTTCGTCCGTTGCCTCGACGCCTCCCTTGGCGCCCCGGCGTATTGCACCCGGTGACCTGCCGCGGGTGTCCCGCATCCACGATATTGTCCAGCGAAAAAGGCCGCGAAGTGAAGGAGTGACAGATGGAGCCGACCAGCATCGGCGGTGCCTGGACGTTCACGCCCGCCCTTCACCGAGATGATAGGGGTTACTTCCTGGAATGGTTCCAGGCTGGGGACCTATCTGAGTCGCTCGGGTACTGGCCGGAGATCGCGCAGGGCAACTGCTCGGTATCCCGCCAGGGAGTCATCCGGGGTGTCCACTTCACAAGCGTCCCCCCGGGGCAGGCGAAGTACGTCACGTGCGTCAGCGGCGCGGTCCTTGACGTGATCGTCGATGTCAGGGTCGGTTCACCCAGTTACGGACGCTGGGAGGCTGTGCACCTGGATGACACAAGCCGACGCGCCGTGTTTCTCTCTGAAGGACTAGGGCATGCCTTCACCGCCGTCAGCGATGAGGCGACGGTCATCTACCTATGCTCGACCCCGTACTCGCCGGGACGGGAGCACGGCGTGCACCCTCTTGACCCGGACATCGGCATCGAGTGGCCGGCGGATACGGAACCTGTGCTCTCGCGGAAAGACGCCGCGGCCCCGACTCTCGAAGAAGCGCGCCAGGCCGGGCTGCTGCCTGTCTGGGCCGACTGCGAGGCCCACCTGGGTAGCCTGCGCCAGGCGGCAGATGCGCGGAACCCGGTATCCGGCCGGTTACCCGGTCGGCGCGCCCTGCCGCTTATCCGGCCGCTGCGCGGTGACGAGTTCAGGAAAGGCGCGATGCAGAGCCGGCCGCCACTCGCCGATAGGCGGAATGCGAGGTCCTCGGGTCCCTGCCCAGGCGCTGTGACCCAGCACGCTGTAGGCGGGCCTCGGCGCCGGCCGGGACAGCGCACTGCTTGGTATCGGCCGTACCCTGGCCGGATCGGCGCCGAGCAGGCCGAAGATCTCGCGTGCCAGCCCGAACCAGGTTGTCTGCCCGCCGCTGGTGGCATGGTAGATGCCGGGCGCGGCGGTGGAATGGACGAGCGCGACGATCTGCCTGGCCACATGGACAGTCCAGGTGGGCTGGCCGTGCTGGTCGTCCACCACGTCGACCGTTGGCCGCCGGTCCTCAAGCTTGATCATCGTACCGACGAAACTCGGCCCGTGCGCCCCGTACAGCCACGCCGTCCTGACGACAAAGCCCGACTCAGGCAGGCGGTCGAGCACGGCCCGCTCGCCAGCCAGCTTGGTGCGGCCGTAGGCGGTGCGCGGCGCCGGGACGTCATCCTCCGCATAGGGTCGGCCAGCATCCCCGGCGAAGACGTAGTCGGTCGAGACCTGCACCAGACGGGCGCCAGACGCCGCGCAGCTCGCGGCCAGGTTCGCCGCGCCGCCGGCGTTGACGGCCAGCGCCTGTTCCTCGGACGCCTCGGCATCGTCAACGGCGGTCCAGGCCGCGCAGTTGACGACCACGTCAGGCCGGCAGCGGGCGATGGCATCGGTGACCGCGGCGGCGTCGGTCACGTCCAGGCTGGCCCGGTTCATCCCGGTGACAGGCTCGCCGCGGGAGGTCAGGACGGCGACCATGTCGCTGCCGAGCATGCCGCCAGCCCCGGTGACCAGCCATCGGGTCATGACACCCGCTCGGATCCGGCCGGAGCAGGTGCCGTGCCTCGTCGCTTGAGCGGTTCCCACCAGGCGCGGTTGTCGGCATACCAGCGCACCGTTGCCTCCAGGCCCTGGCGGAACGGGACGCGCGGCGCGTACCCCATCGCCCGGAGGGCACTGTCGTCAAGGGAGTAGCGCCGGTCGTGGCCCTTGCGGTCAGGTACGCGCGTCACCATGTCCCATCCCGCGCCGCAGCACTCAAGCAGCGCGGCCGTCAGGTCCAGGTTGGTCAGCTCAGCGTTGCCGTTGATGTGATACGTCTCCCCGGGCCGGCCGCGCTCCAGTACCAGCTGGATCCCTCTGCAGTGGTCATCGACGTGGATCCAGCCGCGGACATTGCCGCCGTCACCGTACAGCGGGACCTGCTGCCCGTCGAGTAGGTTGGTCGCGAACAGGGGGATGATCTTCTCTGGATACTGGTAGGGGCCGTAGTTGTTGCAGCAGCGGGTGATCCGCACGTCCAGCCCGTGGGTGCGGGAGTAGGCCCTGGCCATAAGGTCGCCGCCGGCCTTGGCCGCCGAGTACGGCGAGTTCGGCCGCAGCGGCGCCTGCTCCGTCCACGAACCCGACACCGCGCTCCCGTACACCTCGTCGGTGGAAACCTGCACCACCGGCCCGACCCCGGCGTCGAGGCACGCCTGCAGGAGCACCTGCACTCCGGCCACGTTGGTGGCCACGAACGGCGCCGCGCCGCTGATCGAACGGTCTACGTGAGTTTCGGCCGCGAAGTTGATCACCGCGTCGTGTCCGGGCACGATCGAGCGCATGAGGTCGGGGTCGGCGATGTCGCCCTGCACGAAGCGCAGACGGGGGCTGGCGGAGACCGGGGCCAGGCTGGCGAGGTTTCCTGCGTAGGTCAAATGGTCCAGGACCGTTACCGCCGCATCCTCGTAGCCGGGGTACCCGCCCGACAGCATTGTGCGCACATAGTGCGAGCCGATGAATCCGGCCCCGCCTGTCACCAGGATCCTCACGCAGCCTCCGCGCTTACGAGCTGATCTGTACCTTGCTGTGATCTCCGAGCACCAGCCGGTGCGCCTTGCACACTCCGGAGGCGGGGGACACCTCGACATGGTGCCCGATGAGGGACGCCTCGATGCGGCGGACCCCGCGGATCGACGCCCCGGCCAGGATGATGGAGTACTCGATCTCGCTGTCGGCGATCACGCAGCCGGCGGCGACTGAGGTAAACGGGCCGACGTAAGAGTCAGTCACCTCGGTACCGGCGCCGATGATGGCCGGTCCCACGATCCGCGAACCGATGACCCTGGCTCCGGCGTCGACGACCACCCGGCCGATCAGTTCGCTCGCCGCGTCCACCACGCCGGCCACCGCCGGCTCGATGCTCTCCAGCAGGGTCCGGTTGACCTCCAGCATGTCCGCGACGTTGCCGGTGTCCTTCCAGTATCCCGAGATGATCGTGGAGGTGACCTTGTGGCCGTTGATCACAAGCCACTGGATAGCCTCGGTGATCTCCAGCTCTCCGCGCCGCGACGGCACCAGTCCCGCGATCGCCTCGTGTACCGCCGACGTGAACAGGTACACCCCGACCAGCGCCAGATCGCTCTTCGGCTGCTGCGGTTTCTCCTCCAAGCCGATGAGCTGGCCCGCGCCGTCGAGTTCCGCGACCCCGAACTGCCGCGGGTCTGCCACCGGCGTCAGCATGATATGGGCATCCGGCCTGGATGTCCGGAACTCCTCCACCAGCGCTGTGATGCCGCCCACGATGAAGTTGTCACCCAGGTACATAACGAAGTCGTCCTCGCCGAGGAACTCCCTGGCCACCAGGACGGCATGCGCCAGCCCGCGCGGGGCTGACTGCCGGATGTAGGTCACCTCCAGCCCGAACGCCTGGCCCGAACCGACGGCCGAACGGATGGCCGGCTCCGTATCGCCGACCACGATCCCCACCTCGGTAATTCCGGCGTCGCGGATGGCCTCCAGGCCATAGAACAGCACCGGCTTGTTCGCCACCGGCACCAGTTGCTTGGCGGAGGTGTGGGTGATCGGCCGGAGCCGTGTCCCTGACCCTCCGGCCAGAACGAGGGCCTTCACGATCCGGAAGCCTATCGCGGCGGGCGGCCGACCGCGGCCATGGCGGCCACCGCAGACCGGCAGGCTGTGACTTGCTATGGCTTGGTCAGGACCACGATGAGCAGCCCTGACACGACCAGGAGCGAGCCCACCCAGGTCAGCACGTTCGCACGCTCATGCAAGACGAGGACGCTCGCGGTCAGGATGACGAGATAGCCGAGGGCATTGAACGGGTAGGCCACGCTCAGCGGTACCCGCGACAGCGCGGCCAGCCAGGCTATCGCGGAGACGCCGAAAACTACCAGCCCGAGCAGCACCCACGGCGAGGTGGCCGCGCGCAGCGCCAGCGATCCGCCCGAATCGGCCGCGCGGGCCGTTGCGATCTGCATGCCGTGCTTGAGCATCACCTGCCCGGTCGCCGCCGTGACGACGGCGAACAGCAGCAGCGCAGCGCTTGCGATGGTCATATGCCGCCTCCTTGGTGCTGCTTCGGGCTTGGCCGGACGCGTTTCCTGGCGGAGCGGGGGATCCGCGTCAGATGGCTTCGACATCCGCCGTCTCCTCCGTGCTAACCGTCGGTACGAGCCGGCCCTCTGGCCTCGGCCGCTGATTTGGCCGCGGTGGCGGCCGACTGGAGCCGGTCGCGCACCGCGGCGGGCTCGAAGTCGAGATAGGGGTAACGGCGGACCCCGTGCTTGTGCAGCCTGTACTGTCCGCAGGTGCGAAGCACGCCGAAGCCGTACCGGATGCTCCGGCGCAGGTTGATCGACGATGACTCGGTCTCGTACCGAGTCGGGCAGGACACCTCGCCGATCCTGGCACCAGCGGAAACGGCCTGGGCGATGATCTGGTTGTCGAAGACGAAATCATCGGAGTTGCGCTCGAACGGCAAGCCGGCCAGCAACGCGCTGCTGAACGCGCGCAGGCCGGTGTGATATTCGGACAGCTTCTGCCGCAAGAAAATGTTTTCTACGAAGGTGAGGAACCGGTTAGCGGCGTACTTGTAACGGGGCATGCCGCGGGCGACCGAGTTCTGGGCGAGGATGCGCGAGCCGAGGACGAGGTCGTACTCCCCGTAGGCGATCATCGACGCCATGGCCGGAACGAGCAGCGGTGAGTACTGATAGTCCGGGTGGACCATGACGATGATGTCCACGCCGAGCTCGAGCACCCGGCGGTAGCAGGTCTTCTGGTTTCCCCCGTAGCCGAGGTTGAGTTCGTGACGGATCGGCTCCAGGCCAAGCCCCCGGGCCATGGTGACCGTCTGGTCGGTGCTGGCGTCGTCGACGAGCACCACCTCGTCGATGACGTTCCGGTCAAGTTCGATTACTGTGCGTGACAATGTCTCTGCTGCATTGTAGGCGGGCAGCACAACGCCGATCCGGCGGCCATTAATCATGTCGGCAGTCTACGGAACCCGGGAATGCCATATCCGGGCCATCCATGCAGCGGGTCAGCGAATGTCGCCGGGCAATGGTGACGGAGGGCTGCCTAGGTCGGCGAGGAGATTGTGGTTCCAGACCCAGATGGTGAAGGTCTTGTAGTGGTAGGTGTGTGCCGGGGGCCCGGCGAGCGCGAGGATATCGCGGGGGGGAATGATGACTCCGTTGCGGCCGGGCTTGGCGTCGGCGCTGTTGATCACGACGAAGTTGGCGTAGTTCAGCCGGGGATCGTACCAGGACGCCTTCGATTCGTAGTTGCGTGGCACGGCACGGGGCAGCTGCCACGCTACCGTCCTGACCGCGACACGGCCGCCGCTGTCGAGCGTGATGAGGTTTGACTCGGCGTAGGTGCCGAGCCCGGTGCTCAGGTGGTGGGCCTCGAGCCACCCGACGACCGGCTGCTCGCCGTCGGTGACGGAGGGCTGCGCGACCCCGTATCCGAGCGCGAGCGCGTAGCAGGCCAGCGCGCCGGCCAGCACGGGCCGCAGCCACGGCCTGGCCAGTGTCCCGGCGAGCAGGCGGCCCGCGAGGACGGCGCCGAGAGGCAGCACGGCGACGATCTCCCTGGTGTCAAACCACGTGACGGGGATGACGCTGTATACGTAGGCGGCCAGGTTGAACACGATGCCCGTGGCCATCACCGGGACGATCAGGTCATCGGCGGAGAAGAAGCGCCGGAACGCGCGGCAGACACCCCACAGGGCCAGGGTCAGGCCGGCCAGGTGCACCACGGCGATGGCCGCCGCCACCCCTGGGGACATGCCGCCGAAGAAGGCCCCGTACAGGATGAAGAAGCCCTCGACGGTCACCGCGAGGTGGTGCGGGATGTCGCCCGCAGCGGCAAAGTGCTGCGTTGGCAGCGACAGCGATGTGTACCCGCCCATGCGCCCGATCACGCTCACGACGAGCTCGGACAGGCCGAACGAGACGATGCCCGCCGCCGCGAGCGAGAACTCGAACCACAGGGCGGAGGCCGGCCTGCGCCGCCGGACGAGGGCCCAGTAGCCGCGGATGCCGCACACCACGGCCAGCGGGAGCGCCGCGTCGAGTACGGCGACCCGGTCGGCGATGATGACCCAGGTGAGCATCACCCCGATCGCCACCGGCGTGTACCAGCGTCCCCGCGCGGGGGGGACAGGGGGGGTCGTCCCCCCAGGCAAGCACTGCGCGCGGTCAAGCACCAGGAAGATGGCGAGCAGGGGCACCTGGGTGCCGAGGTGATCCGGCTGCGAGACCAGGAGGGCGACGCCGTGGCCGAGCTGCGGGGCGAGCAGGATCCCGGACGCTATCAGCGCACGGACCACGCCTTCCTTTCCTGTCGCCCGCCCCTTGGCCAGCAGGCCGGCCAGCAGCACCAGCAGCGTGTACGTGATGGCGGCCGCCGCGTGGAGCACGCCCGGGCCAAGGCCCAGGATCTTCTCCACCACGATGTACTCGGGCAGCTCGGTGGTGTAGTACGACACATCTCCGACGGTCCAGCCGCGCAGCAGCCAGTTGCCGTGCAGCATGTCCCACGCCTGCAGGGCCTGGTCCGCACTGTCGGAGTTGGCGGGGGTGGAACCTGACAGCTGCAGATAGCACAGGAACAAGACGACGGCCGCCACGGCCACCGCGGCGGGCCACGCCCACCGGCCGGGGCGGACACGCCTGGTTTCTCCCGCCGTCAGCGGCCGGTCGGGGGCGCCGATGCGCACGCCCTGAGCAACCATCTCCCCAGCCGCATTATCGAACCCCTCGGCCACGAAGCGACACTAGCAGAGCGCGGGGAGCCAGGCGGGCATGGATGGCGGGGGCCGCTGCGGTGTGACGGCCGGCCCGGCGGCCCGCATCGGTAGCGAGCCATGCGCGGACCGTCAGGAGCCGGTGAGCCTGCGCTGCGTGATCACGATCAGGGCGGGCATCGTCAGCGCGGCCAGCGAGGGGAGCAGCCAGGCCCCGAGCGTCCGCCGGGGCGTGCCCAGCAGGATGATCACGGCCAGCAGGTACACCTCGATGAAGGAGCGCAGGTCGGCGTCGAGGCTGTTCCAGGTGCTCGGCGTGACGACGCAGATCTCGACCAGGTAGAGGACGAACGCCAGCCGCTCGTGCCCCGGCGCGTTCGTGGACCGCAGGCAGAGCAGCGCCGCCACCGAGAAGCAGACGAGGATGGCCAGCTCCAGGAACCACAGGTCGTACTGCTCGAACTGGTGCAGGTGGACATGGCCGAGGTTGTGCCGGAACGCCTGGAGCGGGGCGATGAACGGCGCGCCCGCGTTCCGCCCGCTATCGGCGAGCAGCGGCACGCTCCCGGTCGCGGCCTTCACCACGACCTGCCAGGCCGCGAACGCCGCGGCCGGGACGGCCCAGGCCAGGTCCTCGCGGCCGGGCCGGGTCCGGCCGCGCACGATGCCGATCACCCGCATGACGGCGATGGCCGCCACGGCGACCATGACCGTTTCCCTGGTCAGCGCCCCGTAGGCGAGCAGCACGGCGGCCAGCACCGGGCGGCGGCCGCGGACGGCGAGCAGCCCGGCCAGCAGGCAGACGGCGGCGAGCGGCTCCGCGGTATCCCGGGACAGGCTGGTGATGAGGCCGAAATACCCGGGTATCAGCAGCCCGGCCAGCGCGTGCCGGCCGCCCTGGGCGGCGAATAGTGCCCCCAGGTAGCCCATCGCCCCGATGGCGGCGATGTTGACCGCGACCAGCATGACCGGCACCAGGAAGTGCTGGCCGAGCGAGAGCAGCCAGGTGAGCGCGGGATAGCCGATCCGCATGTACCGGTAGGGGCGGTCCATGGTGATGCCGTACGCGGTGTGACCGAAGTTGAGCGGATTGATCGCCAGCCGGTAGAAGAACTGCCCGTCGTAGCCGTACGTCTTGGCCACCGGCATGCCGTGCGGCAACTGGGGCACCGTGGCGAAATGGCGGCCGACCAGGATGAACCGGCTGATCCGGCCGTGCGCCCAGGTCTGCCAGCGAGCCAGGGTGAAGGCGACCGCGGCGAGCGTGGCGATCAGCGCGGCCGCGGCGGGGCGGTTCGTCCGGGACGCCAGCGAGCGGGACGGCGGCACGCTCGTCCCGCCGGCGGGCGGAGCATCGGCCCGGCGGGCCGATGCCGGGCCGTCCGGCATGGCCGACTCCGCGACCCTCGCGCGGGCCGCCGGCTGCTCCTGACCAGGCATGCTGCATTCCTCACGAAAGGCGGCCCAGGCCGGGAACACCGCCGTGCTTGAAATCGCGCCGCGAGCTTACCGCACGCGCAGGACTGTTCGCCGGAGAAGGCCGCCGGCCACGATGGCGCCGCGGCGGCCAGGCCCGGCAGGCTGGCCCGGCAGCCCCGCTGGCTGCTGCATGTGGCGGTAAGGTAAAGCGCCAGACACGTGACGGAGGGGGCTTGTACGGTGCCCCCGAGGCCCCCGGAGGCCTGGACATCGGCCGGAGGTATGCACGGTGACGAATTTGCCTGACCAGCTCGACCGGGATGTGGTCATCATCGGGGGCTGCGGGCACGTGGGCCTGCCGCTCGCGCTTGCGTTCGCCGACCGGGGCGCCCGGGTGGCCATATACGACGTGAGCGAGACCGCGGTCGCCACGGTGAACTCGGGCCAGATGCCCTTCGCCGAGCCAGGCGCGGCCGAGGTGCTGCACCGGGTGCTCGGCGCCGGGCTGCTCGAGGCCTCGGTCGACCCGGCGGTCGTGGCGACGGCGGAGCACGTGGTGGTGGTGATCGGTACACCAGTCGACGAGCACCTGAACCCGGACCAGACGGCGATCCCCAAGGCGCTCGGCGGGTGCGCGGGCTATCTGCACGACGGCCAGCTGCTCATCTTGCGCAGTACCGTGTTCCCCGGGGTGACGGCGCTGGTGGAGAAGATGGTGGCCGGGCTGGGGCTGGAGATGGAGGTCGCGTTCTGCCCGGAGCGGATCGCCGAGGGCAAGGCGATGACCGAGCTGTTCGAGCTGCCGCAGATCGTCTCTGCCCGCACGGCGGCGGGGACGGAGCGGGCGTCCCGGCTGTTCGGCAGGCTGACCAGCAAGCTCGTGGTGATGTCACCCGAGGAGGCGGAGCTGGCCAAGCTGTTCACCAACGTCTGGCGCTACATCAAGTTCGCCACCGCGAACCAGCTCTACATGATGGCCAACGAGCGCGGCCTGGACTTCGAGCGGATCCGGCAGGGCCTGGCCGAGGACTACCCGCGCGCCGCCGACATGCCGGCCGCGGGTTTCGCCGCCGGGCCGTGCCTGTTCAAGGACACCATGCAGCTCGCGGCGTACAACAACAACAACTTCCCGCTCGGCCACGCGGCGATGGCGGTCAACGAGGGCCTGCCGCTGTACGTGGTGCACCGGCTGGAGCAGCGGTTCGACCTGTCGTCGATGACCGTGGGAATCCTGGGCATGGCGTTCAAGGGCGGCTCCGACGACATCAGGTCGAGCCTGTCCTACAAGCTCAAGCGGATCCTGGAGTTCAAGGCCGGCGGGGTCCTGTGTACCGATCCCCACGTGACCGTCGATCCTGGCTTGCTGCCCCTGGACGAGGTGATCGCGCGGTCGGACCTGCTCGTGATCGGGGCGCCGCACCCGGAGTACCGGGGGCTGGCCACGAGCAAGCCCGCGGCGGATATCTGGGACATCCTCGGGCACGGTGTCCAGATATGACCGAACGTCCCCGCGTCTCGGTGGTGGTACCCGCGTACAACGAGGGTGAGCAGGTGCTCAGCGTGCTGGACCGGCTGTTCGAGTCGGTGCGGCTGCCGTGCGAGGTGCTGGTGGTCGTCGATTCGCCCGACGACACGACCGTGCCGGTGGCCGAGGAGTACGCGCGGAAGGAGTCGCGGCTGAAATGCCTGGTCAATACGTACGGCCGCGGGCCCGCCCACGCGATCAGGTTCGGCATCGATGCCGCGACCGCCCCGGTGGCCGTCGTGACCATGGCGGACGGATGCGATGACGCCAGGCAGATCGACGAGCTCGTCCGGCTGGTGGAACGCGGCGTAGCGGTGGCGGCGGCGTCCCGCTACATGCCGGGCGGCCAGCAGGTCGGCGGCCCGGTTATCAAGGGCACCATGTCCCGGCTGGCCGGCCGGTCGCTGCGCATCCTGGCGCACGTCGGGACCAGGGACGCGACGAACTCGTTCAAGGCCTACTCGACGGAGTTCGTCCGGCAGGTGGGCATCGACTCGCGGGACGGGTTCGAGATCGGCATCGAGCTGACCGCCAAGGCCAAGCGGCTGCGCCTGCCGGTAGCGGAGATCCCGACCATCTGGCTGGACCGGCAGGCGGGGGTGTCGAACTTCAAGGTCGCCAAGTGGGTGCCCAGCTATGCCCGCTGGTACCGTTTTGCGTTCGGCCCGCGCCTCACCGCGGAGCAGGTCCGGCAGCACGGGCCCGATCCCAAAGACCCCCGCAGCGCTCAACCGGAGCGGCAGAAACGGCAGGAGAGTTAGTTGATGGAGCAGGTTCTGGTCAGCGGGTCCGCAGGCTTTATCGGCGGGTACGTGGTAGAGGAACTGCTGAAGCGCGGGTACGCGGTCATCGGCCTGGACAACTTCTCCAAGTACGGGAAGGTCAGGAAGTCCTACGACGACAACCCGCGTTACCGGCTCGTCGAGGGCGACGCCAGGGACGTCGCGCTGATGACGGAACTGCTGGCCGGCTGTGACCACTTCGTCGCGGGCGCGGCGATGATCGGCGGCATTTCGTACTTCCACACTTACGCCTACGACCTGCTCGCCACCAACGAGCGCATCATCGCGGCCTCCTGTGACGCGGCCATCGCCGCCCACCGCGACGGCCGGCTGCGCAAGGTCACCTACCTGTCCTCCTCCATGGTGTTCGAGAGCGCCGCCGAGTGGCCGTCGTACGAGGGCCAGCAGAAGGAGATACCGCCGCCGCTGTCGTCCTACGGGTTCCAGAAGCTGGCGGTGGAGTACTTCGCCCGGGCCGCCTGGGATCAGTACCGGCTGCCCTTCACGCTGGTGCGCCCGTTCAACTGCGTGGGCATCGGCGAGAGCCGGGCCCTGGGTGACGAGGAGATCCTGTCCGGGAACGTCCGGCTGGCGATGAGCCACGTGGTGCCCGACCTGGTGCAGAAGGTGCTCAAGGGCCAGGACCCGCTGCACATCCTGGGCTCGGGCGAGCAGGTGCGGCACTACACCTACGGCGGTGACCTCGCTGCTGGCCTGGTCACCGCGATGGAGCACGAGGACGCCCGCAACGAGGACTTCAACCTGTCCACCGCGGAGAGCACCACGGTCAGCCAGCTCGCCGAGGCCATCTGGCGCAAGGTCAAGGGCGAGGGCGTCCCGCTGCGGATGGTCCACGACGACCCGTTCGAATACGACGTCCAGCGGCGCGTCCCGGCGACCGACAAGGCCAAGCGGGTGCTGGGCTTCGAAGCGACCACCTCGCTCGAGACCATGCTGGACGAGGTCATCCCGTGGATCGACGCGGCCATCAAGGCCGGAACCATCTGACCGTGGCCGCCGGCCGTGAGCGGATGACGGCGGTCCCGGGGTCAGGGGCCGCCGTCCCGGAGGCCGCCGGCGTCACCGGCGCGGACCCGGCCGCCACCATCGCGGGGGCCGGCCGCCGGCCGTGGTGGGTCTGGGCGGTCCCCTTCGCCGTGCTGTTCGCCCTGCTCTGCGTGCGCAACCGTTTCCTGTTCACCACCCGCCTGTACGAGCAGGGTGACGGCGGCGCCAACTCCATCCTGATCGAGCAGGCCAAGCACTTCACCCTGCTCGTCGGCAACTACTCGCGCGAGCGCTTCAACCACCCGGGCCCGGCGTACATGTACGTGCAGGCCGTCGGGGAGTACCTGTTCCAGAACGCGCTGCACCTGGTGCCGACCGCGTGGAACGCGCACATGCTCTCCGTGTTCGCCCTGAACTGCGCGTTCGTGGCGATGGCGGTCGGGGTGGTCTACGGGTGGACGCGCTCGCTGCGGGGCGCCGCGGCCTGCCTCGCCACGTTCACCGGCTTCGCGATCGCCTACCCGCCGATCGTGAACTCCGACTGGATGCCGTACATGTACGTGCTGGCGTACATGGTGTTCATCGTCGCGGCGGGATCGGTAGCGGCCGGACACACGCAGGACGCCTGGATCTTCGCGCTGACCGGCTGGTTCCTCATCCACGGGCACGCCTGCTTCCTGCTCTTCGTCCCGGCCGTCACGGCGGCCGTGCTCGGGGCCGTGCTATGGCGCCTCAGGGGGGATCGTCCCCCCTGGCGAACGCTTCTCCCGGTCGCGGTCATCAGCGCGCTGTTCGCGCTGCCGATCGTGGTCAACCTGGTGCTGCACTGGCCGGGCGACTTCGGCAAGTACATCTCCTACGGCGGCTCGGGCCGGGCCGGCGGCCACGGCGTGCGGCAGGTGGTGCAGTACGCGCTGTGGTTCTGGTGGCCGCACCACCACGCCTGGCTCGCGCCGCTGCTCGGCTACCCGGTCGCGCTCGCCGCCGTCCGCTGGCTCTGCCCTAAGCCGCTGCGCGGTTTCCTGCTGGCGCTGCTCGCCGTCAACGTGGTCTCGTCGCTGGCGTTCCTGCTCTACGCGGCGGTCGGGATCGACAACCTGAGCGAGTACTACATCGGTTACTTCTACTGGTCCGCACCCCTGGTCACGGCGCTGGTCATCGTCCTGGCCGCCCTCGGGGCGGTGCCGCGGCCCGGGGCCGAAGGGTCGCGGCTCGCCGTCCGCCTGAGCACCGGCGCCGCGCTGCTCGCCGCGGCCGCGGCCGTCGCGGTGCTCGCCGTGATCCCGGGCACCCGCACCGGCAGCACCAACGACATCGATGAGTCTCTCCCGCACGTGGTGGCCACCCTGGCCGCGCGGGCCCCGGGCAAGACAATCGTGCTGCACATCGACGGGCCGGCCTGGGTCGAGACGGCCGGCTTCCTGCTCCAGGCCGAACGCTCCGGGGTCAAGGCCTGCCTGCACGACCCGTGGTACACGTTCCTGATGACCAAGCAGTTCATCTGCACGCCCGCGCAGACCGCCAGCGGCCAGGCCTACTGGTTCTACAAACCGCGCGGCCTGCCGCCGCACACACGGGTCCTCCTGCGTTTCAGCGGCGTCGCGGTCGCGCCTGCTTCGCCATGACCCATGTCGGGCGCGGCCAGGAGGCTCCCGCCCTGATCGCCGCGCCCGCCAGGACATCGGCGGCCAGGCTCGCGAGGTCCGGGGTCCGGGCCGGCCTGGTCGCGCTGGCGGCGGCGGCCCTGTTCTTCTGCTACTGGCGCCAGTCCCAGTCGGCGGCGGTGCCCTCCGACGGCTCGGGGAACGTGCTGCAGGCCTGGGACATGCTGCACGGCAACCAGCTGCTGCACAACTGGTGGGTGTCGGACGTGTCCTTCTACACGACCGAACTGCCGCAGTACCTGCTGGTCGAGGCGCTGACCGGGCTAGGCCCTTGGGTGGTGCACGCGGCCGCGGCCATGACCTACACGCTGCTCGTGCTGCTGGCCGCAGTGCTAGCCCGGGGGGCCGACCCCCCCAGACCCCCCCGCGAAGGCATCGCCAAAGGCCGCGCTGCGGGCGCCGCCGGGTGGGCGCGCGCCCTGCTGGCCGCGGGCCTGATGCTGGCGCCTCAGCTCAGCGCCACCTCGATCCTGCTCCTCTCGCCGGACCACATCGGGACCGCGGTGCCGCTGCTGGTGACCTGGCTTCTCATCGACCGTGCCCGGCCACGGTGGTACGTGCCGGTACTGGTGTGCCTGCTGTTTACCTGGACGATGGTGGCCGACTCGATCGTGCTGCTCACCGGTGTCGTGCCGCTGGTGCTCACCGGCACCGGGCGCGCCATCGCCGGGCTGATCGGGCGCAGGCGGCGCAGCGCCTTCCGGTGGTACGAGCTGAGCCTGGCCGGCGCGGCCGCGGTGGCCGGCGTCGCCGGCTCGTTCGCGCCGCGGATGCTGGCCGCCCTGGGCGGGTACCAGCAGTCACCTGTCGGGGCCGACACCGATCTGGGCCAGCTGCAGCACGGGGCGTGGGTGACCTTCCAGGCCTTCCTCGAGCTGTTCGGCGCGAACGTCTTCAACACGAGCTACTACGGCGCCAGGCCGGGGCTCGAGGTCGTCTTCGTGGCGCTGCACCTGGCCGGCGCGATCATGGCGGCCTGCGCCCTCGGCGTGGGCATCGTGCGGATCTTCCGGCCCGGTGAGCTGCTGGTGCCGGTGTTCGCGGTGGCCATCGTGCTCAACCTCGGCGCCTACATGATCAGCACGCACGCGCAGGACCTGCTCGGCGCGCGCGAGATGGCCGAGGTGCTGCCGCTCGGCGCGGTGCTGGCCGGGCGCGTCCTCGGTGACCGGATAGCGGCCTGGACCCGGGCGGCGAAGGGCTGGTTCGCCCCGGTGCTCGCCGTGCTCTCGGCCGGCTACCTCGCCACGCTCGGATACGGCGCCGCGCAGGCGGCGGTGCCGCCCCAGAACGAGCCGCTGGCCAGCTGGCTGGTGGCGAACCGGCTCACGGACGGGCTGGCCACCTACTGGCAGGCCAACAGCACGACGGTGGACAGCGGCCGCCAGGTCCTCCTCAGCGCGGTGGTCCAGGATGTCCGCGACCGGCTCGTGCCGTACCTGTGGGAGGCCGACACCGCGGACTACGACCCGGCGCGGCACTACGCGAACTTCGTCGTGGTGGATGGCCCCTCCGCGCTGCCTGGCATGCAGCTCTCCGCCGAGCTCACCTTCGGCCGTCCGGCGCGGGTCTACCATGCCGACGGCTACACCATCCTGGTCTGGAACACGAACCTGCTGGACAAGCTGGACGGGCCGGGGCTGAACTGACGCCGGCGGTCACATGTACAGCGTCCGCCGCCTGGCCACCACCAGGAGCGCGGGCAGGACGCAGGCGGTGATCATGCCGAGATACGGCCAGGACAGGTAGCGCCGCGGCGTGGCGACCAGCATGACCAGCGCCATCAGGTAAGGCTCGATGAGCGAGCGCCCCTCGCCGAACGTGCTCGTCCAGATCTGGCTGGACAGCAGGCCGAGCTGCAGCACGAAGAAGACGAACGCGAGGCGCTCGTGCGCCGGCGCGCCGGTAACCGTGAGCACGGCCAGCCCGGCCAGGATGAAGATCGCGAGCGTGGCGTACTCGAGCATGGCGATGTCGATCGGGCTCAGGTGAGCGGTATTGATGTGCGCGGCGTTGTACTTCAGTGCGTCGACGAGCGCGGTGAACGGCGCGGTGAGGTTCCGGCCGCTGTTCGCCAGCAGCGGGAACTCGCCCCTGACCACGAAATGCACCGCGACTTCGACCAGCCCGTAGCCGGCGGCCGGAACGACCCAGGTCAGGTCGGCCAGGCCGGGGGCGGCCCGGCGCCGGGCGATCGCGATCAGCCGGGTGACGGCGATGGCGGCCGGGGCGAACAAGATGGTTTCCCTGGTGATCGCGCCGTAGGTGAACAGCGCGGCGGCGAGCAGGTACGTCGGGGTGGTGCCCCGCCGGTACGCGAGCAGGCCGCCAAGCATGCAGGCCTCGGCCAGCGGTTCGGCGGTGTCCCGGCCCACGCTGATGACCAGGCCGAAGTAGGCGGCGAAGGCGAGCCCCCACAGGGCGTGGCGGCCGGACTGGCGGGCGAACATGCCGCCGAGCATCGCCATGGCGGCCACCCCGAGCAGGTTGAGCACGACCAGCACGACCGGCACGAGCTGGTGCTGGCCGAGAGAGAACACCCAGGCCAGGATCGGATAGCCGATGCGGGTGTACCGGTAGGACTGGTCCATCGTGATGCCGAACGCGGTGGTGTGCCAGTTAACCGGGTCCAGCGCGAGCCGGTAATAGAACTGCCCGTCATAGCCCGCCGACGGCACCAGGAGCAGGCCGCGGGGGAGCTGCGCCCGGTGCGTGTAGACGTGGCCGGCCATGATGAACAAGCTCAGATGCCCCTTGGCCCAGATCTGCCAGCGGGCCAGGGCGAAGGCGAGCCAGCCGAGGAAGGCGATGATCCCGGGCACCAGTGGCCGGTTCAACCTGGACCATGGCGATAGTGCGCTTGGCCGGAGAGACTTATCCTCTTCCGACGTCGACGTGAGCTGCAACCGCAAGCCTCCACCATGGCTATCTCAGCGTGAAGGAAAATCTTGGCCAGGCGCGCGCAGCTTACCAGAGTGACCCCTTACGCTGTGACAGGCTGCGACGAATACGATTCTCGCGAGGATTTACTACTGAGCCTGAAGGACGTGGTGGCTGCCGTGCCGAAAAGCGGGACGCCGGAGAAGTCCTCCGCACCGCCCCCCACCGCCCCGGCCGGCGGTGACGCCCGGGCCGACGACGACAGGGCCGACGACGGGGCCGCGGCGCCGCGCGCGCCGGCCCGCCGGGCGGCCGCCCGGCGCCTGCTCGCCGCGGCCGCGGTCGTGCTGGCCGTGGCGCTGCTCTTCCTCGCCTACCTGCAGGTGTCCCGGACGTACCCGGAGAACTCCGACGAGTCGAACGACCTGCTGATGGCGTGGGACATGCTGCACGGCAACGTGCTCCTGCACGGCTGGTACCTGTCCGACGTCTCGTTCATCACCACCGAGCTGCCGCAGTACGCCCTGCTGGAACGGCTGTTCGGGCTGCACGCCGACACCGCCCACATCGCGGCGGCGATGACGTACACCCTCGTGGTGCTCCTCGCCGTGCTGCTGGCCAGGGGCCGGGTGTCGCGCCGCGAGGCCGGGCCGCGGATGCTGCTGACGGCCGGCCTCATGTTCGCCCCCCAGCTCGGCGTCGGCGTCTTCGTCCTGCTGCTGTCCCTCGGGCACATCGGCACGGCCGTGCCGCTGCTGCTGACCTGGCTGGTCATCGATAGTGCTGGCCCGGCCCGGGGGGTACGGGGGGGTGGGCAACCCCCCCGTGATCGGGGGGTTCCGGGGGGTCGTCCCCCCGGGCCGGCATGGTATACCGCCGTCGTGGTGGGGCTGCTGCTGACCTGGGTGCTCGTCGCCGACCCGATAGTCCTCCTGGTGGGCGTAGCGCCGCTGGTGGCGGTGTGCGCGATGCGCGTGGCCCGCGGGCTGTCCCTCGCCCAGCGGGCGGACGGGCGGGAGCCAGGATGGGGGCGGGACAGCCTGCGCGCGCACTCCTACGAGCTGTCTCTCGCCGTGGCGGCGATCCTGGCCCAGGGACTGGCGTCGGTGGCCGGCCGGCTGCTCCGCGCCCGCGGCGGCTTCATCCTGCACCCGGTGCCCTATCAGCTGGCACCGGTGCACACCTGGCCCAAGCACGCCTGGGTAACGGCGCACGGGCTGCTGGCCCTGTTCGGGGCCAAGCCGCAGGGGCCGGCCCCGGCCATGGCCTTTGCCGTGCTGCACCTGGCCGGGGTGGCGCTTGTCGCCTGGGCCATGCTCCGGGTGGCGCGGCACTTCGTCAGCTGGCCGGACATGATCAGCCAGATCCTGCTCGTCGCGATGGTCGTCAACGTGCTCGCGTACGTGCCGAGCACGCTGGCCAACGCGACCGACCTGAACGCCCGTGAGTTCGCCGTGGTGCTGCCGTTCGGCGCGGTGCTGGCCGGCCGGACGCTCGCCGCCGGCCTGCGCCCCGGCCCCGCTGGCGCCGGCCTGCGCCCCGGCACGGCCGGCGCCGGCCTGCGCCGCTGGCGCCGGGTGGCCGCCGCGGCCCTGCTGGCCGGTTACGCGGCCGGCCTCGGCTGGGCCGCGGCCCAGCCGTCGGTGCCCCCGATGAACGCGCGGCTCGCGGCGTTCCTGTCCGCCCACCACCTGACCAGCGGCATCGGCGGGTACTGGGAGTCGAGTGCGGTCACCGTCGGCAGCGGCGGCGCCGTCACCATCCGGGCCGTGCTGCCCGGCACGCTGCAGCCGGACCAGTGGGAGGCCAAGAGCTCCTGGTTCGACGCCGCCAGGAACCGGGCGAATTTCCTGGTCACGAGCAGTACGCCCGGGTTCTTCAACCACTGGCAGCCCAACCCGGCCGCGCTGGCGGCGCTGGGCCGGCCGGCTAGGACGTACCACGTCGGGCCGTACACCGTGTACGTCTGGAACAAGAACCTGCTGGCCGGTCTCGGGCGCCGGTGACCTGCCCGGCTGGCCCGGCCGGACAGGGATAACCGGGCCTGGGCCGGCGGCCGACACGTCAGGATGCTGTTGTCAGGGGGCGACGGGACGTAGCCTTGGCGTGTGGATCGGCGAATATTCGGGGTCGAGAACGAGTACGGCGTCACCTGCACCTTCCGCGGGCAGCGCCGGCTCTCGCCCGACGAGGTGGCGCGTTACCTCTTCCGGCGCGTGGTGTCCTGGGGCCGGAGCAGCAACGTCTTCCTCAGGAACGGGGCGCGTCTCTACCTCGACGTGGGCAGCCACCCGGAGTACGCCACCCCGGAATGCGACAACGTGCTCGACCTCGTGGCCCACGACAAGGCGGGGGAGCGGATCCTGGAGGGCCTGCTCGTCGACGCCGACCGGCGGCTGCGCGAGGAGGGTATCGCCGGCGACATCTACCTGTTCAAGAACAACACGGACTCCGCCGGCAACTCCTACGGCTGTCACGAGAACTACCTGGTCGGCCGGCACGGCGAGTTCGGCAGGCTGGCCGACATCCTGATCCCGTTCCTGGTCACCCGGCAGGTGATCTGCGGCGCCGGCAAGGTGCTGCAGACGCCGCGGGGCGCGGTGTACTGCGTCAGCCAGCGCGCCGAGCACATCTGGGAGAGCGTGTCCTCGGCCACCACCAGGTCCCGCCCGATCATCAACACCAGGGACGAGCCGCACGCCGACGCCGAACGCTTCCGGCGGCTGCACGTGATCGTGGGCGACTCGAACATGAGCGAGA
>WNGL01002513.1_pt1 | contig 22157 bp, 17 predicted proteins | sample 5400591 | NCBI WGS metagenome assembly WNGL01 (sample SAMN13153377, study PRJNA577476) | soil metagenome | isolation source: 80 cm soil or saprolite under Garry oak tree replicate 1 | place: USA:California | collected 2016-06-15 | reverse complement strand
TCGAGGATGCGGCTGCGCACCATCGGCGGCGCCTCAACGCCAAGCTCTTGGAGCAGGTTCTGCTGGCTGCCGAACAGCCGGTACAGGGTGGCGCGAGAGACCCCGGCTCGGGCGGCCAGCTCCTCCATCGACAGGTCGGCCAGGCCGTCGCGGTCCTGGTCTTGGCTGGCCTGCCCGGCGGCCGCAAGGGCCGCCAGGGCCTGCTGTTTGGTGATCGCTGGCGGTGGCATGAGATCATACTAGACGAGATGTCGTGACTCGTCTAGTATCTAATCGACTGGATGCCGGCAACACAGCAGACGAGGAGATCATCGATCGCATCGCTGCAAGCGCCGCGCGCAGGGGGTTCAGCGTCGTCTCCTGCGGGCGCGGGCTGAGCGCGGTCGAGCGATGCCGGCCCAATTCGACAGACCTGACGAGCGCCGCTTCGACGACGACCTCGGCCGAGCCGTCTACAAGCTGCTGAGCCAGGTCGCCCACGGCAAGTACGTCAGAGTCGCAAACAGACGCAGACGGTGCCGAACGTTGGGCGCGCCCGGGGCGATTCAATTTCACCTGCCCCGCCGCGGTGGCGCTGCGGCACCGCTGCTCATGCCCCCGGTTCCTCGCCTGCCTCCTGGGCCGGTTCGCCCTCCTGCTGGCCCAAGGCGGCAGGATACCGGCGGTACAAGCCCGCGCGGCGCTCACCAAACCAACGAGAGAGCTACTGCGGCTCGGTGGTTTCGTTCAGGACCTCGTGGCCGGGGCGTGGCTCCACGGGGATGGTGCCGAGGCGGCCGGCCTGGTAATCCTCGAACGCCTGGATCAGCTCCGCGCGGGTGTTCATCACGAACGGGCCGTAGGCGGCCACCGGCTCGCGGATGGGCAGGCCACCCAGCATCAGGATGTCGAGCGGCCTCGGCATGGAGGTCCCAGTGGCAGACTTCAGGCTGGCTGGAGGTACTCGAAATGTGACGGGTCGGGTACCAGCCAGTGGGCGCCCGAGGTGAAGCCCCAACGCTGCATCACCTCGACCAGACGCGGGTCTTGCGCGGAGGCCAGGCCAGTGGGATTCGCGTTCACGTTGAGGTCGAGGGCTGCTCCCCAGGCATGCCTTGAGATGCCGTCGTCCGCGCGGATCAGACGCGGGTTCCAACAGCCGCCGAACGCTTGGGGGTCGACCAGCCCGGTCAGGTTGCGCTGCCGCAGTTCGTTCATGGCGCTGGTGAGCGCCGGGATGAGCGCGCGGTGGCAGCGGACCCGGCCGAGCAGCGGCACCTTGGCGGTGACGATGTTGGCCGCCTCCCATGCGGGGTCCTCGACGATGTCGAGCCCGCGGCCGGGCCGGTAGGCGAATTCGCCGAAGCGTTCCTTGATCAGCGCCTGGGGAAGCACGGCGTCGCCGGTGCGAAGGAATGGGGTCTCGCCAGGACCGCGGAAGCGGACGGCAAGGCCCGATGGGAGCAGGCGGCGCACGGCCGCCTCGACGCCGGCCCGCTCCCCCTTGTAGGCGATAAGCAGGTAGCGGTCCGTGTCCATGCCTGCTGCGGCGGCGCCCGCCCTCGTCAGCGCGATCTCGGCCGCGCCGACGAGGGCGTCGTCGACTACCCCGGCTACGGCGAGGCGGTGCCCGCCTGTGATCACCAGCCGGCCCCCGGCCCCGAGCCGACGCAGCCTGGCCGAGGTTGAGCCGAGCAGTACCTGCCCCGGCCCCAGGCGGCGAAAGGTCGCCCGGGCCGAGACCGGCACGAAGCTGGGGTAGCTGGATGGGTCGAAGGCGATCGCATCGAGCGGGATGGTCATGCCTCGCGGTGGCCGGTCGACCGGGCCGCGTTCGGTGTCGAACGAGGCGGTGAGGCCGACCAGGTCGCCGCGCACGACCGTCGCCGCGCTCACCCCACGGACCGCGCGCACCCGGGTGGCGAGCCCGGCCGGCAGGCGCTTCGGCGTCCAGACCAGCAGCACGCTGTCCGTCGGCGCGAGCGCCGCCCGCGACGGCAGCGGTGCGGCCGGCATGGCAGGGCCGGTCGGGGCGGCGGGATGGTCATCACGCTGTAGCGTGAGCATCCCCACGGCGCCGACTGCCAGCCCGAAGAGGGTTGCCAGGACGAGGGGAAGGCCGCAGGCCAGGCGGCCGACCGCGCCCAGCCGGCGGCCCTCTCGGATGCGCCGGCCGCTCATCGACGCTCCAGCGACTGCGCGATGGCCAGCAGTTCCTCCAGCGACAGCGTGGTGCTCCGTAGACTCACCACGCGGCCGTGTTCCACCCACTCAAGCTCACCCAGGGCCAGGCTGTAGCGGCCGTCGGCACTCCGCACTCGCACGCCTTGGACGTCGGAGTCCGCTGGTGGGCTGAGTCGGGTGCCGGGCGCCTCGGCCAGCAGGAAGCCGCGCGCTCCCGGGCCAGCGAAGGCGAGCGAGACCGCCTTGCCGTCGACTCGTACGGCAGGCGGGCCGAAGCCCCACAGGTGTTCGGGGACGAGCAGACCAGGTGCGGCGGCCAGAGCCCGGTCCAGGGTCGCGGTGGCCGCCTCGGCCCAGCCGCTGGGCACGGGCCGGCCGGCGACCGCGAGGCTGCCCGCGACGCGCTCGAGGGCGGCAGCGGCCAGGCTGCCGGTGACGAGCACGTCCATGCCCTGGGCATGGATGCCGATACGGGCGCCGTCCTCGCTCGAGTAGCCGGTGCCGCCAGGCAGCTTGACCGGGCGGACCAGCGCGCCGAGGTCACCGAAGAGCCGTCCTCCCGGCCAGTTTCGCGTGGTGCGCACCTTGACCCAGGCGCGCCCGTCCGTCCAGGTGCGTACCACCACCGTCGGGCCGTGCGGCGTGGCGACCACGCCGGCCCGGTAGGGCCGAAAGCCAGGCGGCAGCCAGGCGGGCGCCGGCCCGGGTACCCCGGTCGGCGCGGGCGCGAATCCGGCTGCCTCGGCCCTCACCCCGGCGGGCGGCGGGGGGAAGGCCTCTGCCGGCAGCGGGCGGTTCAGGACCACGCGCCGCAGCGCGAGGTCGAGCAGGACCGTGCCCGGCTCGTCGCGGTAGCCGTGCGCCGCCGCCCAGCGGGCTCGTTCCGGGGTCCTGGCCGCGATGACTCTGAGCGCCAGCGGTACCAGGGTGCGCTCGTCCAGCCACAGCTCGGCTTGGTCCGCCGCATACAGCTCTCGCAGGCCGCCGGCCGCGTCGAAGCCGCCGAGCAGCGGCGCGACCTGGGCGACGGTGGTGGCCACGCCGATCGCGCGGCGCCCGTCGATCCTCGACGCCTCCAGCGGCGTCGGGGCACCGAGCATAAAGCTCTGCACCGGCGTGACCAGGTCCAGCGGGACGGGGGTGGCATCGGCGAACGGCTCACGGTCGGTGACCAGCCGGGTCTCTGGCTGGCGCGGCGCGCACTGCGGCTCGGCCTCCGGCGGGCAGGGGCGCCTGGCCCGCATCCACCAGCGATCGCCGGTGACCACCAGCTCCAGGTCGTTGCGCGCCCACTCGGCGGAAGGATAGGCGGTGCGGTCGAGCAGCTCCAGATCCAGCGATTCCGGGGCCTGGTAGCGCAGCCGCCCCGTGAAGACGCGCTCCGGCACCCGCGGGTTCCAGCCGCGCTCGACCAGGCGCAGGTCGGCGGCCAGCGAGGTGATCGCTGGCTGCGCGGCGAGCACCCGGTCGGGCAGGTCCGCGCTAGCCACCGGGGCGGGACGCCCACCGCTCAAGCCGATGAAGGTCGCCCCCAGCACCACACCGGCCAGGCACGCCGCCGCCCCCCGCAGCAGCCGGTGCTGCCAGCCGGGCCTGGGCCACCGCCGCGCCGGGCCGAACGGCTGCCGCGGACCGCGCGCCGCCAAGGTGGCCAGCACCCTGGGGGCGACGTCGGGCACTTCGCCGACCGCCTCGAAGCGGAGCCCCTGCCGGATGGTGGACAGGCGCGAGCGGAAGACCGCGCAGGACGCGCAGGCCTGCACGTGCGCGGTGAGGGGACCGGACCGCTCGGCGGACAGCTCTCCGTCGGCTGCCAGCGACAGGTCCGCCCTGGCCCGCTCACAGCTCACTGGCCCGCCCCCCTTCGGCACGCCAGGCGGTCAGACGCTCGCGTGCCTGGAACACGCGGCTCTTGACGGTGCCGACCGGCACGCCCAGGACCTGCCCCGCCTCCCGGTAGCTGAGGCCCAGCACCTCGATCACCAGCAGGGCCTCGCGCAGCTTGGGGCTGAGGCTGGCCACCGCGGCCCGTACCTCCGCGCGGGTCTCCGGCGCCAGCACCGGTGTCGGCACAGGCGCGTCGCGGGCAAGGCGGTCGTGGCGCTCACGGCTGCGCAGCGCGTCGATACCGGCGTTGCGCGCCACGCGGAGGACCCAGGTCGAGAACTTGCAGCGGAAACCGAATCGCGGCAAGTGCTGGTAGAGGCGGAGGAAGGTCTCCTGCGTCACGTCCTCCGCCAAGGCCGCGTCGTTGAGCAGGTGGCGCAGGAACCGCCAGACGTGTGGCTGAAACTGCCGGACCAGCCGTTCGAACGCCTGCATATCACCCGCGATCGCCGCCCGGATGACTGCGGGCTCGGGTTCGTCCACGCTGGATCCCTTCGTCAAGCGCCAGCCCAAGTCGCCTCACGGCCGCGTGTCCATCCAACCTTGCGTCACCCGTTGTGACGAGCCCAGCCAGCAATTGGTTCACCTCGGGACGAGCTCGAGGTCTCCCTCGTCCGCTCAATGAGGCCCCCGGCACTTGTGCCGGGGGCCTCGCTCGTGGCTCGCCTCACTACACCGGAATCAGGTACCTCTCTAGCAGCCGTGGCAGACAAACAGGTCCGCGGAGCTCGCGTTGAAGATGTCAGCGAACAGTGAGGTGCCGAAGTCGGTCCCGTTCATCCCCCCGGTCGCGGTGGCATCCCGCAAGGTCCCCCGGAACCGGAAGACCTCGGTGAACGTCTTCGAGCCGGCCCGGAAGGTCTCGCTCACCCGGACGAGTTCGCCCGTGCCGGTCCAGGAGGCCCGCACCGTGGCGGTCCCGGCGTCCACGCACACGAACTCGCCATGCTCCTCGGTGCAGGTCGTCAGGGCAACGTCGGCGCTGACCGAGGCGCTGGTAAGTTTCGAAGCGTCGACGCTGAGGGCGACAGCGTCCCCGCTGGCGAACCCGAATGTGTCCGAGACGAAGATGAAGTTGCCCCGTCGGTCGAACTTGTAGCTGAACCGGTCGATGAACAGGAAGTTGTCCTGGAACCGGGTGCCGTCTTCCCGCACCGCCTGCTGGGCGGTGGTCAGGTAGGTGTCTGTGTAGACGACTCCCGGTTCGGGCGTCCCGGAGACTGGGAACGTGGACCAGAAGGCCTCGGCCCCGGGCCCCTTGACGCTGAAGTGGAAGGTGTTCCCGGCCGCCTGCGCCGGCGAAGCCGCCACGACAAGCACCAGCAGGACCCCAAGAACCACTACGAACAGACGTCGCATGATCCTCCCCTCGCGCGGCCGATGGACAGATGTGGTTTCACAGGGGACGCGGTGGATTCCTGTCACAGAGCCCTCTGCCCGCGCTTTCCACCCCCTTCGCGCGCCACCTCTCGCTGGACCGGTTCGTCGCCCGTTCGGAGACAGAATGGACCAGCTGTGCCCTGTGCACTCCTCGTCCCTCCTATACGACGTCAGTGTGGTCGTGGTGGTTGTACTGCTCAATCATGTATTACCAAACTGTTACGAAAGCAGGGATTCGCTGGGTACGTTTGGGACGGTGACGTGCGATGCGTAGCGGCCAACGGCCTACTTGAACTGCGCCTGACCTGGGAGCAGCTCAGTGCCGGCGAGCCCTGCCCAGGATGGGTACGCCCGTGTCAGGGCTTCCGGATCGACCTGCCTGGCCTTGCAATCCCGTTCATTCAGGGCGTCGCCACCGATTGTGGCAGCTATGGTTGCGAGTGCAACCTTCTGCGGGTGCAACGTGGCGCCCGTCCCGGCTTGTTCCTGCTCAGGGGCATGCGCCTACCCGTGTTCAGCGTTCATCGCCCCAACAGCTGGCCCTCGCCTGGCCTGGCGCGGTGCCGACTTCGGGTGCGACCGGGGATTCCGTCGTCATCGATATTTCCCCAGCCCAGCCGCTCAAGCTGGATCCGCATCGAGGTGATGTTGACGACGAAGAGGTCTGCGAGGCCGTGGACGGTCGGCTGGAGGAAGCCGGTCTTCGACATCACCCCGAGCACTGGGGCGGATCGTTCAGGTCAACCTGCGCGGCATGCTCCTCGTCCTTGTCGCCCAGGCGGCCGTCGCCTGGTGCGCAGGTGGACACCCGAGGTGATCGTCAACATCGCGTCGACATGGCGTCGACCAACGGGGTGGCCTGCGAGGAGGACCGTGCGCACTGCAACCCCTGGAAGGGTGGCGCGCTGGTGCTCACCAGACGATGGCCGTCGAGCTCGGCAGGCACGGCGCCGTAGACGCGCCGCTCGCCTCCGACGAGGCAGCGTTCGTGCACCGCGCCGCGCTGGCCGTCCGCGGCGGTCAGCTCGCGATCAGGTGACGGCTGCGGGGCTCCACGCGGCCGTCACGAGCGTCTCGGCACGCTCGTGCCAGCGAGAAGTCAGCGGGATGTCAGCGCCGTGCCAGCGTGCCGGTGGCCTGACAGCCGCGTGTGACCAGTGGCTCAGCGGCGCGGTCCAGGATGCTCCCGAGACACCGACGAAGGAGCGGACATGAGCTACGCGATCCAGGCGCAAGGCCTGGTCAAGCGCTTCGGCGAGACCACCGCGCTCGCCGGGGTCGACCTGGCGGCCCGCACCGGCACGGTGCTGGCCGTGCTCGGCCCCAACGGCGCCGGCAAGATCACCGCGGTGCGGATCCTCGCCACCCTGCTGCGGCCCGACCAGGGCCGCGCCACGGTCGCCGGCTACGACGTCGTCACCCAGGCCCACCAGGTCCGCCAGCTGATCGCCTTGACCGGCCAGTACGCGGCGGTCGACGAGAGCCTGACCGGGGTCGAGAACCTGCTGCTGATCGGGCGCCTGCTCGGCCTGTCCCGGCCCGAGGCACGCCGGCGGGCCGCCGAGCTGCTGGAGGAGCTCGCGCTCGCCGACGACGTCGTGGTGATCGACCACCGCCGGGTGGTGGCCACCGGCACCCCTGGCCAGCTCAAGACGCAGGTCGGCGGGCAGGTGCTGCAAGTCAGCCCGGTCCGGGAGGCCGACCTCGACACGGTGGTGCGGGTCGTCACCGACCTGTCCGGCGCCGCACCCGACGCCGTGAACGGGGCGGTCTCCGCCAGGGTCGGCGACCCGGGGCTGCCACCGGCCATCCTGCAACGGCTGAGCGACGCGGGCGTGCCCGTGGCCGAGCTGTCGCTGCGCAGGCCCAGCCTCGACGAGGCCTTCTTCGCCCTCACCGGCCACCGCACCAGCGCCGACGGCGCCGGTGCCCGGGACGACATGGATCGGAGTGCAGCATGACCAACCTTGTGCACACCATCAACCCGACCGCTGGCGTGTCGATGCGGGTCAGCCCGATCGCCGCAGTCCGGCACGCGCTCACCATCGCCTGGCGCAGCCTGGTCCAGATCAGGCACAACCCGATGGAGCTGGGCGACCTGAGCGTGCAGCCGCTGATGTTCGTGCTGCTGTTCGCCTACGTCTTCGGCGGCGCGATGGCCGGCTCGCCCAAGGCGTACCTCCAGTTCGGCCTGGCCGGCATCATCACCCAGAACGCGCTGTTCCTGACCATGAACACCGGCATGGCGCTGAACACCGACATCACCAAGGGGGTGTTCGACCGCTTCCGTAGCCTGCCGATCGCCCGCTCGGCGCCGCTGGCAGGGCGGATCGCGGCCGACGTCGTGCGTCAGGTCTGGTCGATGGCCATCCTGCTCGGTGTGGGGATGCTGCTCGGCTTTCGGGTCGGGACGAACCCGGTCAGCGCGCTCGGCGCCGTCGCCCTGCTGGTGGTGTTCGTCGTGGCGTTCTCCTGGCTGCCGGTGCTGGTCGGCATGCTGGTCGACGAGCCGGAGAAGGTGATGATGCTCGGGTTCGTGGTGGTCTTCCCGCTGACGTTTGCCAGCAGCGCGTTCGTCCCCGTGGCGACTATGCCCGGCTGGATGCAGGCGTGGGTGAAGGTCAACCCGGTCACGCTGCTGGTCGACGCCGTCCGCGGCCTGCTCGTGGGCGGGAAGGTGGCGGCTCCCGCGCTGGGCGCGCTTGCCTGGGCCGCCGCTATCGCGGTGGTGTTCGCCCCGCTGGCGCTGCGGGCGTTCCGGCGGCGGACCTGACCTCTTCCGACAGCCCCGCGAGCACCTCGTCGCGCGGCCGCGCGGCGCCGCGCCGGTAGGCCTGGGCGAAGCCCTCCTTGCCGAGCGCGGCCTGCGCGGCGGCGCGCATCCGCACCACGTCGACGTCGGCCTCCTCGGCCATCCCGCGCAGCACCTCCGCCGTGCCGAGCAGCGTGGCGGCCTGCTCGGCGTCTCCACCGACCAGGACGATGTCTGCGAGCAGCTCGACAGCCCGCGCGATGACCGGGCGGTCGCGGCTGGACAGGGCGAGCGCCAAGGCGTGCTCGTACCACTGGCGCGCACCCTGCGGGTCGCCTGCTGCCAGGTCCACGCGACCTCGGGAGGTGAGCAAGAGCGCCTGCCGCTGGAAGACCGGAACGCTGCCACGCTCGAACAGCGCCATGGCCTGGTCGGCCAGCTCGCGCGCCTCGTCCAGGCGCCCCTGCCAGCGGGCGACGTCGCTGAGGCTGTGCCGGACGAAGAACTTCTGGTCCTCCGCGCCGACCTCGTGGGCGATGCGGTCGGCCACCGCCAGGTCCTCCCGCGCCTGCTCGAGCTCACCCACGCGAGCGCGCTCGCCGGCCAGGCGGATCATGATCTGGCTGACGTCCTCGCGGTCACCGAGCCCGACGAAGACCTCCCGTGCCTCCTCGAGCGCCGCCACGGCGGCGTCGTGCTGGCCCCGGGTGGCGCTCAGCTCCGCGCGCGCGATGAGCACATTGCCGATCCCCCAGCGCTCGCCCAGCTCCCGGAATCCCGCCAGCGCCACGTCCATCTCCGCCGCGGCCGCGGTGGCCTCCCCCAGGTTGACCAGCAGCCCGCCGGCGGTCGCGTGCGAGAAGGCGCGGATCCAGGGATCGGGGTGCTCCAGCAGCTCGCGGGCGCGTTCCAGCGCAAGGAGGTCTTCGTTGTGGAAGATCGCCGCCATGATGGGCAGGGACGCCAGCATGGAGTGGAGCGCGCGCTTCTCCTGGACGGGCAACCCGCGGACGATCTCCAAGGCCTCGTCGACGTACTCGAGCGAGCGAGCCATCTCCGAGCCGCCGCTGAGCGCGATGGACGCGCGGACGAACAGCGCCGCGGCCCGCGCCGTCGGTGATGCCTCACCCGGCAGGGCTAGCGCCTTTTCTGTCCACTCCGAGGCCTCGGCCCGGGCGCTGCGCAGGAACCAGTACCAGCCCAGGCCGCCGACGAGCCGCAGCGCCAGGGTGACGTCCTGGCTGTCGATGGCCCAGCGCAGGCTCGCGTGCAGGTTGTCGCGCTCGGCGGACAGCCGGCCGATCCACTTCAGCTGGTCGCGGCGGCGCAGCTGCGGCTCGGCCTGCTCGGCCAGCTCCAGGAAGTACCCGGCGTGGGCCCGGCGCAGCGCCCCATCCTCGCCGGCGTCCCAGCGCCGCTCCTCGCCGTAGGCCCGCACCGTCTCCAGCATCGCGTAGCGGACCTCGCCGGCGTCCCTGTCCTCCCCGGCCACCACCAGCGACTTGTCCACCAGCGCGGCCAGCAGGTACAGCACCTCGTCGCCGGCCAGGCCGCCGAGGTCGGGGCCGGCGCACACCCGCTCGACCGCCTCCAGCGTGGCGCCGCCGGCGAAGACCGACAGCCGCCGCAGCAGGACCCGCTCGGGCTCACCGAGCAGGTCCCAGCTCCAGTCGACCACGGCGCGCAGGGTCTGGTGCCGGGCCGTGGCCGGCCGGCCGCCGTCGGCGAGCAGCCGGAAGCGGTCGTCGAGGCGGGCCGCGATCTGCCCGGGGGAGAGCGCCCGGAGCCGGGCGGCCGCGAGCTCGATCGCCAGCGGCAGGCCGTCCAGCGCCCGGCAGATCCGCAGCACCGGCCGCACGGTCGCCTCGGCGGGCGTGACCTCCCCCTCCGGCATGGGCAGGGGCCCGACCGGGTGCAGCACCTCGCCGGTGAGCCCCAGCGGCTCGCGGCTGGTGGCCAGCACCCGCAGCTTCGGGCAGCGGGCCAGCAGCGCGTCGATCAGGGCGGCGGCCGCGGCGACCAGGTGCTCGCAGTTGTCCATCACCAGCAGCAGGTGTTTGTCGTCGATCGCCTGCACGATCCGCTCCTGCGGCGGCACCGGGCCGGGTCCGCGGCCCTGCCGGGCCAGGAGCCCCAGCTCGCGCGCGCCGGCCAGGACGGTGGTGACCCGGGCGATGTCCTCGGTGCGGCCGACGAAGCTGGTGATCTGCGCGCGCAGGTTGGTCCAGGCGGGCACCGGCGGTGCCAGTGCCGCGGCTTCCGCGGGCGCCCGCCCCCGCCGGTCCCGGCCCCGGTCCCGGTCCGCGGGGCTCGCCGCCACCATCGGCGGCGAGGCATTCTCGCCGCGCAGCACAGCGACGTGGACCGCCTGCAGCTCCTTGGACGGGTCGACGCCGAGCTCCTCGGCCAGTCGCGCCCGCAGGCGCTCATAGGCGGCGAGCGCGTCGGCCTGCCTGCCGGCCCGGGACAGCGCCCGCATGAGCTGCCCGCACACCCGCTCGCGCAGCGGATGGGCGGTGACCAGCTCCTCGAGCTCGGCCACGAGCCTGTCGTCCCCGCCAATGGCGAGGTCGGCCTCGACGCGGTCCTCGAGCGCGCCTAGGTGCAGCTCCTCCAACCGGGCCCGCGCCGCGGCCGCGAAGTCGGCCTCGGCGGCATCGGCAAGCGCCGGCCCGCGCCACAGCGCCAGCGCCTCCCGCAGCGTGCTCGCGGCCCGCCGCGGGTCGCGGCGCAGCTCCTCCCGGCCGGCCAGGGCCAGGTTCTCGAACCGGACCGCGTCGACGGCCTCTGGGTCGAGCGCCAGCCGGTAGCCTGCCGGGTGCGACTCGACCAGGTCGGGAAGCAGGCGGCGCAGCCGCGAGGCAAGCGACTGCAACGCGTTCGCGGTAGCGGCCGGGGGCTCCTCACCCCAGACCGCGTCGACGAGCTGGCTGGCGAGCACCACCCGGTCGGCCACCCACCCCGTGCCGAGCCGTTCGCCGGACTCCTGCTCCAATCAGGTCGCTGGTGATCTGCGACGCTCACCGGCCAGCCCGCTGCCTCCTTCGAGTCGTTCGTGTCTTCGTGGGGGCGGGACTGACCCAGCCGAGCGCGTCGTGGGGATCCAGCTTGGCGCCGACCGCGAACTCGCTCGCGAAGGCCTCCTCGCCCAGCGCCGTCCGAACCGTGGCCGTGATCCGATGGATGTCGCCTTGCTCGGCCGGCGGCAGCGGCGCTCCCGCCGACCTTCTCGCCGCGTCCGCCATGCCCAGTAACCGTGCGGCCTGGCCGTGATGGCCGGCCAACGCCCTGGCACCGGCCAAGCCTTCCAGCGCAAGCGCCATCGCGCGTGGATCACCGAGCTTCCGGGAGACGGCGAAGCCGTCGAGGTGCAGCGTCTGTGCCGCGTCGGCGTCGCCTCGCTGCTCCGCGACGAAGCCGAGCTCCGCCAGGCTCAGTGTCACCGCCACGCCCGGCATGACGTCCGCCGGGCGGCTCCGCTCCAGCACGCTGCGCAGGTGCGCCTCGGCGGCGTCCAGCCGACCCTCCCGGCGCGCGACCAGCCCGAGACCGATCTCGGCGAAGGTCTCCCCGGGCGTGTAGCTCTGTCGTGCGGCTAGACGCATGGCTCGCTCGTGGAGGTCCCGCGCCTGCGCGTAGTCGCCGAGGTGCATCGCGATACGGCCCAGCCAGGAGAGCTGATCGGCGGCCTGCGGCCACAATCCGAGCTCTTCGGCCATGCGCAACCCGTCTCGGTGGAGACGGGTTGCCCGCCCGTAGTCACCGCGGATCCTGGCCAGCGCGCCGAGCCACTCCATGCTTTGTAACTGGCCCCAGCGGTCTCCGAGCTCACGGAACATCTCAAGGCTCTGCGCGCCGCTGCGCTCGACCTCGCCAAGGTCACCTCGGAGCATCGCCTGCTTGGCTCTGGTGCTCAGCGCCGTCGCGGTGCACCAGTGATCTGCGACGGCGCGTGCGGTGCGCAGCGCCCGGTTCACCAGTTCCTCGCTGACCGACAGGTCTCCCAGATCGCATTCGACGAAGCCGAGGAACCACTCCGCCCTGGCACGCGCGCCCGCGTCGTCGATCTTCTGGCACAGCTCCAGGGCCGCCGTCCGGTGCAGCGCCTGCCGATCGACGTCTCCCACCAGTGCCGCGACGCCGGTCCGCCACGCCAGGGCCTTGGCGCGGGCGGCGGCGTCGGTTCCGCCCGCAACTGCCAGCGCCATGTTCAGCGACCTGCGCGCCTCCCCGAGCCGGCCGCGGAGGAACCAGTACCAGGCCATCGCGTCGACCACCCGCAGCGCCCGGTCGGGCTGCCGGTCCCGGACCGCACCTTCGAGCGCCCGGCGGATGTTGGGCGTCTCGCGGTCGAGGCGCTCCAGCCACTGTCGCTGCGCGCGGCCATAGAGGTGCGTCACGGCCCGTTCGGCGAGCTCGGTGTAGTAGCCGTCGTGACGCTGTCGTACGCGATCGCGCTCCCCAGCCTCGTCGAGGCGCTCCAGACAGTAGTCCGCGACGGACTCGAGCAGCCGGTACCGGGTACCGTCCCCCTCGCTGGCCATGACCACCAGCGAGCGGTCCACCAGGCGGACCAGCAGGGCGAGCACGTCCTCGGCCCGCACGCCGTCCCCGGCACAGATGGATTCCGCGGCCTGGAGGGTGAAGCCGTCGGCGTGCACAGCCAGCCGCCGCAGCACCATTCGCTCGGGCTCGGTCAGCAGGTCCCAGCTCCAGTCGATCGTTGCCCGGAGCGTCTGCTGTCGCGGCGGGACGCCACGATGCCCGGCTGCCAGTAGGCGGAACCGGTCGTCCAGCCGCGCCACCAGCTCGTGCACGCTCAGTGCCCGCACGCGGGAGGCCGCGAGCTCCAGGGGCAGCGGAATGCCGTCCAGCCGCCGGCAGAGCACGGCCACGGCGCCGGCGTCGTCGGACCCCAGCGTGAACCCAGTCGCCGCCGCTGTCGCTCGTGCGACGAAGAGCTGGACGGCACTGGACTGCTCCAGCGGTGGAACCACAAAGACGGCCTCGCCGGTGAGCCCGAGCGGCTCCCGGCTGGTGGCCAGGATGCGCAGCTCGGGGGCGGTGCGCAGCAGCGCAGCCGCCAGTTCGGCGACCGGCTCGACCACGTGCTCGCAGTTGTCCAGCACCAGCAGCAGACGCTCGCTCCGCAGCGCACCGGCGAGCCGTTCGATCAGGCCCATCGGCCCATTCCCCCGCGGGCCGGGCGGCGCGTCCTCCCGGATGCCCAGGACCGTCATGACCGCCTCAGCCGGCGAGCCCGTCACGTCCTCTCTGCCCGGCCGCCCGAGCCCGGCCAGCTCCACCAGCCACACCCCATCCGGGAACCTGTCGACCAGCTGCGCGGCCGTCTCCACCGCGAGCCGGGTCTTGCCGACCCCGCCGGGGCCGGTGAGCGTGACCAGCCGTCCTGAGCCGAGCAACCGGCGCACTTCGCTGACCGCTTCCGCCCGGCCCACCAGGTCGGTGAGCGGCACGGGCAGGTTCGTGCGGAGCCGCTCCGCCGAGGGGGCAGGGTCGGGCGGCCGGGCCAGCGCCGGATCCTGCTTCAGGATCGCCAGCTGGAGGGCGGCCAGCTCGGGGCCGGGGTCCAGGCCGAGCTCCCTCGCCAGGTCGTCTCGCAGGTCGCCGTAGGTCGCCAGTGCCTCGCTCTGTCGCCCGGCACGGTAGAGGGCACGCATGTACGCGGCGCGCAGTCTCTCTCGCAGCGGATTTCGGGCCACCAGCTCACCCAGCTCGTCGGCCAGCAGGCGATGCTGGCCCAGCTCGAGTCGAGCCTCGGCATGGAGCTCCAGCGCCGTCAGCCGCTGCTCGTCCAGCCGGGCGATGGTGGCCTGGGCGAATTCCTCCTCGCCGAAGTCGGCCAGCGCCGGGCCGCGCCACAGTCCCAGCGCCTCGACGAGCAGCGCCGCCCTGGCTTGGGGGTCCTCAGTCTCGTGCGCGAGCGTCATCAGGTCCCGGAACCGCTGCGCATCGACCGCGTCGTGGCCGGCCCGAAGGAGGTAGCCCGGTGGCTGGTACACCACCAGGTCTCGGCCGCCCGGCTCGGCCTCTTCCAGCGCCCGCCGCAGCTGAGAGACCTTGGTCTGCAGCGTGTTGACCGGATTGCCGGGCGGCCGCCCGCGCCACAGGGCTTCGGCCAGCCGGTCGACCGACACTGGCCGCCCCTCCTGGACCAGCAGACCGGCCAGCAGATCGGCCAGCAGCGCACGGACCTTCAGGTCCGGGATCTTGACCGCCTGCCCGTCCGCCCTCCACACCGCCAGCGGACCGAGCACTCCGAAACGCATAGCTCCCACCGTACTCGAGGGGCACGGCGCTCTACCGTGCGCCGACCCTCAGCGGACCGTGCGCGCCTCTCCGCAGACTGGACCGCGGATGTCGTCACGAACGATAGAGGGATGTGTCTCGTGCATGCGAACGCCACTCTCGGCCTCCGGGCCGGGCGGCGGGAGTGGATCGGGCTGGCCGTGCTCACGCTCCCATGCCTGCTGTATGCCATGGACCTGACCGTGCTGAACCTGGCGGTGCCCCACCTCAGCGCGGATCTTCGGCCCAGCAGCGTGCAGCTGCTGTGGATCGTGGACGTCTACGGATTCCTGGTCGCCGGGTTGCTGATCACCATGGGCACTCTCGGCGACCGCATCGGCCGCCGCCGGTTGCTGCTGGCCGGCGCGGCTGCGTTCGGGGTCGCCTCGCTGCTGGCGGCGTTGTCAACCAGCGCCGGGATGCTGATCGCCGCCCGCGCGCTGCTCGGGGTCGCCGGCGCGACCGTGGCGCCGTCGACCCTGTCGCTGATCCGCAATATGTTCCTTGATCCGCGGCAGCGCACGGTCGCCATCTCGGTGTGGATTACCAGCTTCTCGGTCGGCGGGGCGATCGGGCCGCTGGCGGGTGGGGTGCTGCTGGAGTGGTTCTGGTGGGGCTCGGTGTTCCTGCTGGCGGTGCCGGTGATGGCGCTGCTGCTGGTCCTTGGGCCGATCCTGCTGCCGGAGTTCCGTGACCCCCAGGCGGGCCGGCTGGACCTGGTCAGCGCCGGGATGTCGCTGGTGGCGGTGCTGGCGGTGGTCTGGGGCCTCAAGCAGCTCGCCCAGGACGGTCCCGGCTGGCCGTCTGCCCTGTCGATCGTGGTCGGCTTGGCCGTCGGGGTGGTGTTCGTGCGCCGACAGCACACGCTGGCCGATCCGCTGCTGGACCTGCGGCTGTTTCGGGTGCCCGCCTTCAGCGCGGCCTTGACCACCAACGTGCTCAGCTTCTTCGTCGGGTTCGGCGCGTTGCTGTTCATCGCCCAGTACCTGCAGCTGGTGTTGGGACTGTCGCCGCTTGCGGCGGGCCTGTGGATGCTGCCCGCCTCCGCTGGGTTCATCCTCGGCTCCATGCTGACCCCGGTGCTGGCAAGCCGGGTCCGGCCGGGGTTGGTGATGGCTGGCGGGCTGGGGCTGGCGGCGGTCGGCTTTGGACTGCTCACCGAGCTCGGCACCGACCGGGCCGCGGGACTGGCGGTCCTGGTGACCGGCTCGGTCGTGTTCTCCCTGGCGCTGGCGCCGGTGGACACCTTGGCAACTGACCTGGCGGTCGGGTCGGCCCCGCCGGAGCGGGCGGGGGCGGCGTCGGCGCTCGCGGAGACCAGCGCCGAGTTTGGCGGGGCGCTGGGCATCGCGATCCTTGGGGTCGTCGGCACCGCGGCCTACCGCGGCCAGATGGCCCATGCGCTGCCCGCCGGGGTCCCACCCCAGGCCGCGGCGGCCGCGCGGGACACCCTCGGCGGCGCGGTGGCGGCGGCCGGGCAGCTTCCCGACCAGCTTGGACAGGCGCTGCTCGGGGCGGCCCGCCAGGCGTTCACCCTGGGGTTGCAGCTGGCCTTCGCCGTCAGCGCCGCCGCCGCGGTCGCCGTCGCCGTCCTCGCCGCGGTCGTGCTCCGACGCCTGCGCCCCAGCTCCGAATCTCAGGCTCAGCTCGATCCGGAACGGACGCAGGCGAACTGAACGTCGAGAGGAGGTCCAGGCAAGAAGTACGAGAAGCGGGCGGCAAGGGTGAACTCAGCCTCTGCTGATAGTCCACAAAATGGTTGGTTTGTCAGCCTAATAGGAGGCAATGTGCAGCTCACCGCGGCTGGGGTGACCGCCGGGCTCGACCTGTCACTTTGGATCATCGAGCGTGAGTGCGGAGCCGCCGTCGCCGACGCCGTCGCCGGCGAGATCGAGCACCGGCGCGGCCGGGACGTCCATCGCGCGCTCCGCGAGGACCGCCCCCCGGCCGCCCACCCAACGCCTGGCTGCGCACCGCCCCGCGCGGAAGGAATGTTCGAGAGCAAAGAAAGGAGACCCATCCCGTGTCGCATCACTTCGACAGCGCCGCCGACCGCGCCGACGGGCGCATCAACCCGTGTGACCTGTACGCATTCCCCGCCGCGCCCGGCAGCACCGCACTCATCCTGACCGTCAACCCCGACGCCGGACGCTCCTCCCCGACAACCTTTCGGCCCGACGCGCTCCACGAATTCGTCGTGGCCAGCAACGCTGGCACCAGCCAGGACATCGCCCTCCGCGTCACCTTCACCGAGCCCGACGGCAACGGGCAGCAACATGTTCAGGTCCGCCGCGCCACTGGCCCCGCCGCCCGCCACGGCACGGACGGGACCCCCCTGGGCCAGGGCCGCACCGGTGCGGTGTTTCCCCTTGACGGCGACGGGCTGGCCTGGGCCGGACTGGCCGCGGACCCCTTCACCGGCGACGGCATCGCCCTCGGCAAGTTCCTCCAGGGCCTGACCGAGGGACGCTACACCCCCGAGGTCTTCACCGCCGCCCCCAGCAACGCCTTCGCCGGGCGTGATGTGACCGCCATCGCGCTGCAACTGCCCGACGACGCCCTGGGCGGCACCCGGATCGCCCTGTGGGCACGGATCAGCCTCGACAGCGGCGGCCACGCCCCGCAACCACAGGTCAGCCGCGTCGGCCAGGCAATGCTCCGCCCCCTGTTCTTCAACCCGCCGGAGACGGAAGCGGAACTGGACACCCTGAACGCCGGAGCGCCGGCCACCGACCGCGACACCCACGGCCAGCGGGTCCGCCGCATCGCCGGTACCGCCGCCCGCCTGGCCGGACTGTCCGATCCTGACGCCCACGCCGAGCGGGTGACGGCGGCGTTCCTCCCTGACGTGCTCACCTACCAGCCCGGTCAGCCCGCCGCCTTCCACCCCGCCGACGGCAACGGGCGGGCGCTGGGCGACGACGCCTTCGACATCGCCGTCGCCGTCCTCGCCGGCTCGACCCTCGCAAACGCCTCCGCCCCACGCCGAGCCACCCCAGCGTTCCCGTACCTGTCCGGACCCCAGCCGGCTGACCTGCCACCCCTTCTCGACTACTTTCGGTCTCCGCAAGGAGCAGGCCGATAGACGCACAGATGCGGGCGGCTGACACGCTCGCGAAGCCGATCCCACCACTCGATGTCGATTGTGGAGCTCTGACGGGAGGACCGATGAAGAGGCTGCCAGGAGCGCCGGGGCGTGGCGGCAAGGGGAGAGCGGTATGAATACAACCCCACAGAACACTGATGAATCTCAAAGGATATTCTGATGTTCGATGTTACTGCTCCGCCACAACTCAGGGGGATGGAAGCGTACAAGGGAGTCCTGGAGAAACTTCATTGCGTGGCTCGGTGACTCGGGCACGTTCGAGGTGAGCGAATTAGAGGTAGCAGGCGCCGCTGACGTTGCCTTTTGCCATGGGATCATCCACTGTGCTGGCGCAGGCAGCACCAGCGGCCTCACGATTCGCCTCACCATCGGGTTGCAGAAGGTCGATGGTCAGTGGACCGTTACGCACGAGCATCATTCAGAGGCGCAGCCAAGCTAGCCAGGCCCACGTAGCAACCAGCGAGCGGCCAACGAACCAGGCAAGCTCGCCCCAGCCGGTCCAGCTCGGCGTCGAGCTGGCGCAGACAAGGAGAGCGCAATGCAAAGGATTACGCCGAACCTCTGGTTCGACGATCAGGCCGAGGAAGCGGCGCGCTTGTATACCGCTGTCTTCAAGAACTCCAGAATCAACACTATCGCGCGCTACGGCTCGGCCGGCCCGCGACCGGCGGGGACCGTCATGACGGTGGACTTTGAGCTGGACGGCCAGCAGTTCACGGCCCTTAACGGCGGTCCGGCAGATTTCAAGTTCAACGAGGCCCTGTCACTGATCGTCAATTGCGCGTCGCAGGACGAAGTCGACTACTATTGGCAACGGCTCAGCGAAGGCGGTGAAGAAGGCGTCTGCGGCTGGCTGAAGGACAAGTATGGGGTGTCCTGGCAGATCATCCCAACGCCCATGAACGAAATGATCAGCGACCCCGACCCCGATAAGTCCCAGCGTGCCATGCAAGCCATGCTGCAGATGAAGAAGATCGACATTGCAACGATCGAGCGAGCGTACCGGGGAGGTTGATCCGGCCTCCTCGCCCGCAAGCTCGACAAGGGCGACCTGCTGTCCAACCCCGAGCTGAGTGGCCGTCGGTTCGTCATTGGGCCTGGTGGGGAAGCGGGAGGCGGGACCTGGGAAACACCGACGGGCAGAGTACGGAGAGGGGCGTCGAGCCCAGGATCATCCACCACCTTCGCATTCCGGCCAGGCGTGATATAGAGAACCGGTCGAAACCGGAAGCCAGTTCAGGATGGTCGCGACGTGCCAGCGGAAGCATCGCCGGGCGGGGAACGGGTCCGTGCAGCGGAAGTGATCGCGGCGCTGTCGCTGGCGACGGACCTCGATATCGGCGTCCCCTCGAGCACGGGCTGCACAGTACACTGATCGCGATGCGGCTCGGCAAGCGCTTGGAGATCGACGCCGAGACGGCGTCACAGACGTACTACGCTTGCTTGCTGTTCTACGTCGGCTGTACCGCCAATGCCGATATCGCCGCCGAGATCTTCGGTGATCACAGCGCGCTGACGACCTACGGCGCTCCGGTTCGGTTCGGGTCGCGGCCTGAGATGGTGGCTGGGCTCATGCGGGCGGTGGCTCCACCAGGTAACGCACCGCTGGTGCGTGCGCGGCAGCTTTCGTACGGGCTCCCGAGGTTGGCGCGGGTGCTCAAGGGCCAACGTGCCGCTGTCTGCGAGGTGGCGCAGATGCTGACCGACCGCCTCGGCCTTCCCACAGCCATCGGAGCACTGTTCACCCACGTGGATGATCGTTGGGACGGCAAGGGCGAGCCCGGTCGTGCCAAGCGCGAAGCGATCCCTCTGCCGGTACGGATCGTGCAGGTGGCTCGGGACGCCGCCCTCCAGCGCATGCTGGGCGGCTCGGAGTACGCCGCCAGCGCCATCCGCGAACGAGCCGGAAGGGCGTTCGATCCCGTCATCGCGAGGCGACTCGCGGATGAGGCTGCGGAGATCCTCGCGCTCGATGAGCAGACGTCGGCGTGGGACGAAACGCTCGCCTGCGAGCCGACCCCGCGGTTGACCCTCGTTGGCGAGGCGAACGATCGGGCGCTGGCGGCGATGGGCGACTTCGCCGACCTCGCCTCGCCGTATCTGGTTGGTCACCCGGGGGAGTGGCCGAGTTGGCGACGAAGGCCGCCAGGCGCTGCGGCTCAGACCCCGCCGACCTGACCAGGATCTGCCGCGGGGCGCTCGTCCATGACTTGGGGCGGATCGCGTCCACATCGCCACGCGCTCTCGCCCGAACGGGTGACGAAGGCTCTCATCCAGGAGGTGCGCGCCGGACGACTGGACGCCGATGCGGTCACCGCGGTGCTTGAGGCATCCGGGCAGCGAGTCCCGCCGATCGAGCGGCCGGCGGGGCTCACAGAGCGCGAGAGTGAAGTCGTCGCCGTCGCCGAGGAGTTGCGACACATCGGCGTGACCGTGACCGCGCTTTGCCCCGGCCCCACACAGACCGGCTTCAGCGCGGCGGCCGACGCCGCGTTGTGACCGTGGTTGGGCCGCAGGTTGTGGGAGAGCGCATGAGTGGAGCGCCCGTCATGGTGGACCAGGGTCGGCGCCGTGGCACCTTGAGCTTCCCCCGGTTTCCCGAAGGCTTCTGGTCTGCCCTCGGTTTCGCGGAGTCGCGTTGCTGGATCTGATTCCACGGTGGACGGCAGGGCCGTGCCTGGCCCGCGGGGACGCCAAGCGTGGGCCCGCCGACCCGACTCAGGTTAAGCGGTGGTGGACCCACACGGCCGGCTCGACGTACACGGCGTGGCCGTGGACAAGGTCGCAGTGCACCGGCACCAGTGCGTCGGCGACCTCCACCGAGCCGGAGGCGTCAAACGGCAGGCCTGTCCAGGACCGCCACTCGGCCAGCGTGCCGGCGATCACCATCGCGCGGTGGCAGACGCCGACGATGCGGCCACCGGCGCGCACGTGCACCCGCAGCCACGGGTCGTGCGGGAAGCCGTCGGCGCGGGACCAGGCAGCGTACTCGGCGATCGGCATGTGCGGGTGGCGGTGCTTGGCGGTGGGGCGAACCGGGGCGACAAGGCTGTCGAACCCGAGCTCGGCGGCGTTGCGGCGCATCGCGTCCAGCATGATCCCCGCCAGGCCGCGGCCCTGCAGGTCGGGGCGGACCGTGATCTCCAGAGCAGAGACCAGATTGCCGCGCTGACCGAGTTGCCGGTCCAGGGCGGCCCGCCGGATCACCCCGTCCCAGCCGTCGACGGGTAGGTCGGCATCCGAGTCGCCCTCCCAGGTGAATGGCACCGACAGCGCCCGTGCCGCGAGCCGGTCGGGTTCCGCCGGATCCACCGCGACCACCAGGAATTCGGGGAATGCCTTGTGGTTGTCGGCGTAGTACAGCCCGCCGATCGGGTCCTGGTGCATGAATGTTGGCCACAGGTCCTCGCCCTCGGCGTACGCGCTGGGTAGGTCGGGGCGGTCGGCCAGACTGGCGATGAGCAGGTCCATGAACCTCAGGCTACAGGTAGGCACGAGTCCTTTTGCGGTCTCAGAATCGTGCCGTTGCACCACCGCCAACTACAGGTACAGGTCAGCGCCGCCGGTTCTTACAGAATGACAATTCTGCCCCCCACGGTCATCCACTGGGTGTCGCCGTCGGTGATGAGCCCGCCTGCAGCCCTGCCCGCGCCACGCGCGGAAGGGCGATCTGGCGGGCGGCCCACGTCGGCCAGACGATTCGCCGCCGGCGCTTGGACAGGCTGCATCGTCCGGGTCGCGCCCAATGGCGAACTCGTGAGCAACAGATTGCCCGGTATTCCGAGATCGTCCGAAGCCACGGCGCCGCCGAGCTCGGCCTGCCGCCGACCACAGGCTGCCCCTGCCTGGAACGTGGTGGGGGCGGCCGCCAGCCCCCCGATGAGGTGGCCACCGAAGCCGGCATCCGCCTGTTCCAGGCGCTCGCCGACTGGGCCGAATGGGCGCGTACCGTCCCGCCTGCCGCCCCGACGCCGAAGCCACCCGCTCGACCCCGCCGGCGGCGAGCCCCCAGCGAGGCAAGCTGATCGGCCCGATCCGGACGGGCGACGTGCTGGACGCCAGCATCTCCCGCCTCGGCGCCATGCGGCTCGGGGTGAGGTAGTGGACGCGGCCGTCCGCGCTTGGCAAGCTGTCGGCCGTGAGCGAGTTCGGGGTGATCGACGAGCTGGTAGCGCGGATGGAGGCGCTCCAGGCTCCGCTGGAGGCGCGCAAGGACGCCCGCCGCTACTTCCACGGCACCTACCTGCGCACCACCAGGGCGGTTGGGGCGGAGCTGGAGACCGGCGGCTTCGTGGACCCGCCGTGGGTGGAGCGCTGGGACGTGGCGTTCGCCGGCCTGTACCTGGACGCACTGGAGGCCGACCAGCGCGGTGAGGTCCCCTCAGGCCCCTGGAAGGTGGCGTTCGCGGCCGCCGACGAGCAGGCCACCGCGCTGCCGCCGCTGCGGCACGTGCTGCTCGGCATGAACGCGCACATCAACTACGACCTCCCGCAGGCGCTGCTGGAGGTGATCGACGACCAGGAGTTCCAGGACCCGGAGCTGCTGGCCCGCCGCTCCGC
>WNGL01008462.1_pt1 | contig 22161 bp, 17 predicted proteins | sample 5400591 | NCBI WGS metagenome assembly WNGL01 (sample SAMN13153377, study PRJNA577476) | soil metagenome | isolation source: 80 cm soil or saprolite under Garry oak tree replicate 1 | place: USA:California | collected 2016-06-15 | reverse complement strand
GTGGCAGGTGTTGGGTTCGAACCAACGTAGGCTGAGCCGACGGTTTTACAGACCGCTCCCTTTGGCCACTCGGGCAACCTGCCGTGAGCCGTCCGCTCAGGACGGCACGTTGAAGGATAGCGGAACCTGCACGACCAGTCAGCAGCAGGGCGTCTAACCTTGATCTCGTGGCAGCAGAATCGTCGTTCGACATCGTGTCGAAGATCAACCGTCAGGAAGTCGACAACGCGCTGAACCAGGCCGCTAAAGAGGTGGGCACCAGGTTTGACTTTCGCGGCGTGGGTGCCTCCATCACGTGGTCAGGCGACAAGGCCGTCGAAATCAGGGCGAACAGCGAGGAGCGGGCGAAAGCCGTGCTCGACCTGTTCAAGGATAAACTGGTCAGACGAGGCGTATCGCTCAAGGTCCTCGACGCCAGCGATCCCAAGCTGTCGGGCAAGGAGTACCGGCTGCTGACCAATCTCAAAGAGGGCATCTCGCAGGACGACGCGAGGAAGATCTCGAAGATCATCAGGGACGAGGGCCCCAAGGGCGTCCGGGCGCAGATTCAGGGCGACGAGCTCCGGGTCTCGTCCAAGAAGAAGGACGAGCTCCAGGACGTGCAGAGCCTGCTCAAGAGCAAGGAACTCGATGTCGCACTGCAGTTCGTGAACTACAGATAGCGAACGACCCCATACCGCCGAGGCTCGCGGCTGCGCCGCGATCGGGGTGAGTGACGGCTGTCGTGCAGCGAGGAGGTATCCGCTTGCGGGTGGCCTCCTCGCTGTGCCGGTCCTAGCCTAGCCCTAGTTCAGGTAATCCCCGCCGCCAAGCTGGGTATGTCTGACAGTGACCAATGACCTCGTCTGAAGATCGCATGCCTGACCTGCGTGCCCGGTGCGGCCGTCCCCGCGCCTGCGGGCCGCCACCAGCGCCTGCGCGGACGCGGTAACAGCAGCAGCCAGGACACCGGACCTGCCACGACACCAGGGGGTAGCTGGTGCGATTCATGGACCGGACCGATGCCGGCCGGCACCTGGCCAGTTCGCTCGACCGGCTGCGCGGCAGCGACGTCGTCGTGCTCGGGCTCCCGCGCGGCGGCGTTCCGGTCGCGTTCGAGGTGGCCAGGGCGCTCGGCGCGCCGCTCGACGTGATCGTGGTTCGCAAACTCGGAGTCCCCTACCAGCCCGAACTCGCGATGGGAGCGATCGGCGAGGGCGGCATCCGGGTCAGCAACGACGACGTGATCCGCCGTGGCGGCATCACCAGCCAGGAAATCGCCGCCGTGGAGGAACGCGAGCGCGCGGACCTCGACCAGCAGGCGCAGCGGTTCCGGGCGGGCCGGCCGCACACCGACCTCGCGGGCCGCACGGCGGTCATCGTCGACGACGGGATCGCCACCGGCTCGACCGCGGCGGCGGCCTGCCAGGTGGCCAGGCAGTTGGGCGCCAGCCAGGTCGTCCTCGCCGTGCCGGTCGGCGCCCCCGAGTCGCTCGACGCCCTGCGGAAGGTCTGTGACGACGTGGTGTGCCCGCACGCCCCGCCGTTCTTCATGGCGGTCGGCACGTTCTACGACGACTTCAGGCACGTCTCCGACCAGGAGGTCTCCGACCTGCTCGCACGCGCGCACGAAGCGGAGACGGTGCCGGCCGCCGGCGATCAGGCCGCTGCGGCGCCCGGCCCGGCATCGGCGGGGGGCAACGTCCCGGAGGCCGCCGCGCCGGGGTCAGACCGCGAAACCCCAGGACACATGGTCGCAACGAGGAGCCAGCGGCAGACTGCCGGCTCGCGAGGGCGGGACGAGGACGTGGACCTGCAGGTCGCCGACGGGGCGATCACGCTCGCCGGGCACCTCACCCGGCCGGCGAACGCCGCGGGCACCGTGATCTTCGTGCATGGCAGCGGAAGCAGCAGGCACAGCCCGCGCAATAGGTTCGTAGCCGAGCAGCTCAACGAGGCCGGGCTGGGCACCCTGCTGTTCGACCTGCTGACCAGGGACGAGGAACTCGACCGGGCGAACGTGTTCGACATCCAGACGCTCGCGGCCAGGCTGGCCGATGTGACCGCCTGGCTGCGCGGCCAGCCGGGCGGGCTGCCGCCGGCGCTCGGGTACTTCGGCGCGAGCACGGGGGCCGCGGCGGCGCTCTGGGCGGCCGCCGAGCCTGGCGCGCACATCGACGCGGTCGTCTCCAGGGGCGGCAGGCCCGATCTCGCCGACACCAGGCTCGCCGACGTGCACTCGCCGACCCTGCTCATCGTGGGCGGCAGGGACGAGGTCGTGCTCGGCCTGAACAAGCAGGCGCAGCAGCAGCTGCGATGCGAAAACCGGCTGGCCATCGTGCCAGGAGCCACGCACCTGTTCGAGGAGCGCGGCGCGCTGCGCACGGTCACCCGGCTGGCCCGCGACTGGTTCGCCGCTCACTTCGCCCCGCCGGCCTGACCCTCCCCGCCGGCGTGACCCGCTCCGCCCGCCCGGGCCGCGCCGCCCGCCCGGGCCGCGCCCCTAAACTCAGCCGGGTGAGCCAGGTGACCAGCGCGGACTCGAACCCTCCCGGGCCTGCCATGCTCACCGTGCCGGGTGCCCCGGCGGCCTTCCACGTCATGGCCAAGCCGACCGGCGCGGTCTGCAACCTGGACTGCGAGTACTGCTTCTACCTGTCCAAGGAGATGCTCTACCCGGGCAGCAGGTTCAGGATGGCGGCCGGGCTCCAGGAGACCTACATCCGCCAGTTGCTCGCGACACACGCGCGGGCGCCCGAGGTGGTGGTTTCCTGGCAGGGCGGCGAGCCGACGATGATGGGGATTGACTTTTTCCGCCGCTCGGTCGAGCTCGAGCGCGCCTGCGCCAGGCCCGGCCAGCGGGTGCTCAACACGATCCAGACCAACGGCACGCTGCTGGACGACGAGTGGGGCGCGTTCCTGGCCGAGAACGACTTCCTGGTCGGGATCTCGATCGATGGCCCGCGCGACCTGCACGACGCCTACCGAGTCGACAAGGGCGGCAAGCCGACCTACGACCGGGTCATCCGCGGCCTGGACGTGCTGAAGCGGCACGGCGTGGACTGGAACGTGCTGACCACGATCCACGCGGCCAACGGCGACCACGGCCGCGCCGTCTACGCCTTCCTGCGCGACGAACTGGGAGCGACGTTCATCCAGTTCATCCCGATCGTCGAGCGGGCCAGCGAGGCCGACCTGCCGATCGCCGACGCGGGCCGGGGCGGTCGCGCGCTCTACACCCAGGACGGGAACCTGGTGACCAGCAGGTCGGTCGGTCCGGCCCAGTACGGCCGGTTTCTGATCGACGCGTTCGAGGAGTGGGTGCGGCGCGACATCGGCACCGTGTACGTCCAGATGTTCGACACCGCGCTGGCCAGCTTCCACGGCGAGCCCGGCGGAATGTGCGTGCACGCCGAGACCTGCGGATCGCAGCTCGCTCTCGAGCACACCGGCGACCTGTACTCCTGCGACCATTACGTCGAGCCGGGTTACCTGCTCGGCAACATCAGCGAGAAGCCTATGTTGGAGCTCATCGTCCTTCCGCAGCAGCAGGAGTTCGGCCAGGCCAAGCGGACCACGCTGACCAGGTACTGCCTGGACTGCGAGGTGCGGTTCGCGTGCAACGGGGGGTGCCCGAAGGACAGGTTCGCGACCGCGCCGGACGGCGAGCCAGGGCTGCATTACCTGTGCCCCGGCTACAAGGAGTTCTTCGGTCACGTCAGCGAGCCGATGCGGGCGATGTCCGCGCTGCTGCGCGCCGGGCGGCCCCCCGCCGACCTGATGGCGGCCTACGCCGCGGCCGATGCCAGGCGCGGCAGGAACGACCCGTGCAGCTGCGCCAGCGGCCGCAAATGGAAGCGCTGCCACGCCGCCCAGCCCCGCCCCGCCCCGCCAACTCCCCGCCCCGCCGATCAGCCCCGCCCCGCCCCGCGCTCCCGCTCGATTCCATGATCGTGGTGGATTGGGGTCACATAGACCAGTCAACCCACCACGATCATGAAGAGCAGCGGCTAGGAGGCGACGGCGGCCCGGCGGCGGTAGCCGGAAAGCGCCGTCGGCGTGACTGGAGTGACAGACGCGGCTGCTGGGACCGGACGCGGTCGCGCCTTCGGCGCGACCGGAGTGACGGAAGACATCTGCGCGCCTGCCGCGCCTGCCGTGACTGCCGTGACTGCCGTGACTGCCGTGACAGCAGCTTGCGCGACCGAAGCAGCTTGCGCGACCGAGGCAGCTTGCGCGACCGAGGCAGCTTGCGCGACCGAAGCATCCGACGCGGCCGACCTGACCGACGCGGCGGACGCGGCCGGAACGGCCGGAGCGGCCGGCACGCTCGGCGTGACCGAGCCGGACAGCACGGCCGCGAGCTCGGCGAAGTCGTGCGCCCGATCGGCGTCCTTGGCGTGCTCGGCGCACAGTCCCCTGGCCCGGTTCGCGCAATCCCAGCAGCCGGCCGCGGACGCGCCGCAGGTCCGGTAGGTGAAGGCGTCCGTCAGCGCCGCGAGCACGATCTCGAGCTGCTCGGGCGTCAATGTCTCCCCAGTATGGGCCTCGCCGCGGCCGGCCTGCCTGGCGCGCGCGATCAGCGCGGCCACCGTCGTCGCGTTCCGCTTGTCCCACTGACTGAGCCTGGACACGAACCGGCGGTCGATGGCGGTCAGCTCGATCCCGCGCAGCGCGTCGTCGAGCACAGCCCTGGCCGTCGCTCGCCCGGAGTCCGCCATGGCCGCGCGCGGCCGGGGGCGGATGCTCAGCGGGCTCGGTGTCGCGGTGCCCGCGCTGGATGCCTGCCCCTGAGCGAGAGTAGTCATGAGACCGCGTCCTCCTTCTGGGGAAACTCGGATGACGCGAGTATGACGCTCCGCAGAGTCAACCGGTTGACACGCTGCGTAATCGACGTCGAGTCGTAACACTACGGTCAGCGAGGTAGTCCGCGACCGCGACGGCCAGCCCCCCGCACGGGCGGTGGTCGCGCAATCCGGTGCGGCCGGGTAATAGAATGCAGCCAGGTGCACGCCCCCGCCCGCCTCACGGCGGGCCAATCGAAACGACACCGTGACGATCGGCCGGCAGTGGCTACCCGGCCGGTGACAGATGGATTAGAAAACGCCCGTGGCGTGTTGGCGTGGGCGGGAATGTAGACAGCTGTTCACAAATCACACGCGCACCGGCCAGCCTGGGTGTCGCGCCTGAGCGGATACGCCGTCACCGCACCGCACCGTGCGGCGGGCTTCGGCGCTTCTAGACTGAGAAACACAGAGGGGGCACTCCACTGTGACCAAGCAAGTCCAGCAGCTGGACCGCGTGATCATCAGGTTCGCCGGCGACTCAGGAGACGGGATGCAGCTCGCCGGCGACAGGTTCACTCAGGAGACGGCGACGTTCGGGAACGACCTGTCCACGCTGCCGAACTTCCCGGCCGAGATCCGCGCCCCGGCCGGCACCCTGCCCGGCGTCTCGAGCTTCCAGCTGCACTTCGCCGACCACGACATCCTCACCCCCGGCGACGCGCCGGACGTGCTCGTGGCGATGAACCCGGCCGCGCTGAAGGCGAACATCGACGACCTGCCGCGCGGCGCCGACATCATCGCCAACACCGACGAGTTCACCAAGCGCAACCTGGTCAAGGTCGGCTACGACGCCGACCCGATCGAAGACGGGTCGCTGGACGGCTACCAGCTGCACGCGATCCCGATCACCTCGGTGACCGTCAAGGCGCTCGAGGGCTACGACATCAGTAAGAAGGACGCCGAGCGCGCGAAGAACATGTTCTCGCTCGGCATGCTGTGCTGGCTGTACAACCGCCCGGCCGAGGGGACGCTCCGCTTCTTCGAGACCAAGTTCGCGTCCAAGCCAGAGATCATGAAGGCCAATATCGCGGCCTTTCAGGCGGGCTGGAACTATGGCGAGACGACCGAGGAGTTCTCGGTCCAGTACGAAATCAAGCCGGCCACCCTGCCGCCTGGTCGGTACCGCAACATCACCGGGAACTCCGCGCTTGCCGCCGGCCTGGTGACCGCGGCCAGGCTCGCCGGGCTCGAGATGTTCCTCGGCTCCTACCCGATCACGCCGGCCTCCGACATCCTGCACGAACTGGCCAAGTACAAGCGGTTCGGCATTCGCACGTTCCAGGCCGAGGACGAGATCAGCGGCGTGGGCGCGGCGCTCGGCGCCGCGTTCGGCGGGGCGCTCGGCGTCACGACCACGTCGGGTCCTGGCATGTGCCTGAAGGCCGAGACCGTCGGCCTCGCCGTCGCCGTCGAGCTGCCGCTCGTGGTCTGCGACATCCAGCGGGCCGGGCCGTCCACGGGCATGCCGACCAAGACCGAGCAGGCCGACCTGCTGATGGCCCTGTACGGCCGCAACGGCGAGTCGCCGCTGGTGGTGCTGGCCCCGGCGACGCCCGGCGACTGCTTCACGACCGCGCTGGAGGCCACCAGGATCTCGGTCAAGTACCGCACCCCGGTGATCATCCTGTCCGACGGCTACCTCGCGAACGGGTCCGAGCCGTGGCGCATCCCCGAGATCTCCGACCTGCCCGACCTGCGGGCGGAGTTCTCGTTCGCCACGGCGGCCGGCGCCGGTGAGAAGGGATCGGGCGAGAACGGGGCGGGTGAGACCGGATCGAGCGAGAACGAGGCAGCCGGTCCGTTCCTGCCGTTCCAGCGCGATCCGCGGACGCTGGCCAGGCCATGGGCGATTCCGGGGACACCCGGCCTCGAGCACAGGATCGGCGGGATCGAGAAGGCCGACGGCACCGGTACGATCTCCTACGACCCGGACAACCACGACAAGATGGTCAGGCTCAGGCAGGCCAAGATCGACGGGATCGCGGCCGACATCCCGTCGCTCGAGGTCGATGACCCGGACGGCAGCGCCCGGGTGCTCGTGCTCGGCTGGGGCTCGACGTTCGGCTCGATCGGGGCGGCGGTCCGGCGGGTCAGGCTGGCCGGCGGCCGTGTGGCCCAGGCGCACCTGCGGCACCTCTCGCCGTTCCCGGTCAACCTGGGCGACGTGCTGAAGCAGTACGACAAGGTACTGGTCCCGGAGATCAACACCGGGCAGCTGGCGCTCATCCTGCGCGGCCGGTACCTGTGCGACGTGATCTCCTACAACCGCGTACGCGGGCTGCCGTTCCGTGCGGCCGAGCTCGGCGGCGTGATCCAGGATGTGATTTCCAATGCCTAAGCCAACCGACGGGGCGGACGCCGGCCCAGCTCACGACGGCACCAGGCACGCCGGGACCGGCAACGGCGCCGGCCGCCTCTCCTCGCTGACCCTGGTCCCGCACGCGGACCAGAAGCTGACCACGAAGGACTTCAAGTCCGACCAGGAGGTCAGGTGGTGTCCCGGCTGCGGTGACTACGCCATCCTGGCCGCGTTCCAGTCGTTCCTGCCCGAACTCGACGTGCCGAGGGAGAACCTCGTCATCGTCTCGGGCATCGGCTGCTCATCCCGGCTGCCGTACTACGTGAACAGCTACGGGCTGCACTCGATCCACGGCCGCGCCCCCGCGATCGCGACCGGACTCGCCGCCTCCCGGCAGGACCTGTCGGTGTGGGTGATCACCGGCGACGGCGACGCGCTGTCGATCGGCGGCAACCACCTGATCCACGCGCTGCGCCGGAACGTCAACGTCAAGATCCTTTTGTTCAACAACCGGATCTACGGGCTCACCAAGGGTCAGTACTCGCCCACCTCAGAACAGGGGAAGGTGACCAAGTCGACGCCGTTCGGGTCGCTGGACACCCCGTTCAACCCGCTGTCGCTGGCGCTCGGCGCCGAGGCCAGCTTCGTGGCCAGGACCATCGACTCCGACCGCAAGCACCTGACCAGCGTGCTGCGCGCGGCGGCCGACCACCGGGGCACCGCGTTCATCGAGATCTACCAGAACTGCCCGATCTTCAACGACGACGCGTTCGCGCCGGTGACCCAGCCGGGCACGCGCGACGAGCACGTGATCAGGCTGGAGCACGGGCAGCCGGTCAGGTTCGGGCCTTCTCGCGAGCACGGCCTGCGGTTCGGGCCGCTCGGCTCGCTCGAGGTCGTGCCGGCGCCCACCGACGGCATGCAGGACGGCTCGCTGCTCGTGCACGACGCGCACGCCGCCGACCCGTCCTACGCGTTCGCGCTGACCAGGCTGGACAGCATCGACTTCGCGCACACGCCGATCGGCATCTTCAGGGACGTGCAGCGCATGACCTACGACGACGCGATGTCGGCGCAGATCGACGCGGCCCGCGAGCGGCAGGGCGACGGCGACCTCGAGGCGCTGCTCGCCGGTAGCGACACCTGGCGCGTGGGCTGAGTCTCTGTCGGCCCTCGCGGGCCTGGCCCGCCCGCCGTGCCGCGCCGCGCCAGCCTCGCTACAGTGGCCATCTCGGACATTACCGGACGGCCGCCCTGGCCGACGGCGTGCTTGCGGGAGGGCTCATGAGCGTGCGGATCGACCGGTCGGGACCGGTCACGACCGTCATCCTGAACCGGCCCGAGGTGCGCAACGCGGTGGACGGGCCAACCGCCGCGGCGCTGGCCGGCGCGTTCCGGGAGTTCGACGCCGACCCGGACGCGGCAGTCGCCGTGCTGTACGGGGCGGGCGGCACGTTCTGCGCGGGCGCCGACCTGCAAGCCGTCGGCACCGCCAGGGGGAACAGAACCGCGCCTGACGGTGACGGCCCGATGGGACCGACGAGGCTGCAACTGTCCAAGCCGGTCATCGCCGCCGTGGCCGGCTACGCCGTCGCCGGCGGGCTCGAGCTCGCGCTCTGGTGTGACCTGCGCGTGGCGGAGGAGAGCGCCGTCTTCGGCGTGTTCTGCCGGCGGTGGGGGGTGCCGCTGATCGACGGCGGCACCGTCCGGCTGCCGCGGCTCGTCGGGCTCGGCCGGGCCATGGACCTGATCCTCACCGGACGCGCGGTTGGCTCGGCCGAGGCGATGCAGATCGGACTGGTCAACCGGGTGGTGCCGGATGGCGGCGCGCGCGAGGCCGCCGAGCGGCTGGCGGCCGAGCTGGCCGAGCTGCCGCGGGTCTGCCTGCGTAAAGACCGGATGTCGGCGATCGAGTCGGTCTCGCTCGATCACGACTCGGCGATGGCGGCAGAGTTCGCGCACGGGATGGCGAGCCTGGCCGACCCGGCCCTGACCGCGGGCGTGACGAGGTTCCGCGAGGGAGCCGGCCGCGGCGGCGCGCCAGCGTGACCGTACCGAGTTAGTTTATTCATTTCGTCCGGGCCACCTATCGGCACAGGCGCCAAGCAATTTCCCGTAAAATGGCGCTACTTTGCACCTTGCACCTATGCTCCTGAGTGTCCGGCGCCGGACTATTCGGGAGGGCAACGTGGGCATTGTTCAGGCAGGGCTGGCTGTGGCGAAGCGCAGGGTCGCCAGGGTGCGGAGCTCGCCGACGACCTTGGACCGGGTCGATTATGAGCAAGCCTGGGACGATTACGCGAAGATGTGGCGTAATCGTAATCCCAAGCTGGCTCACATCGGCGACGAATGGACCGGCGAGCGCGCCGGCGCCGCGAAGACGGTCGCTGAGTACTGCCAGCTGATCGAGAGCCGGTTCATCGAGCCCTATATCAGCCAGGACGACTCGGTGATGGAGATCGGCGTAGGCGGGGGCAAGACGTCGGCTCTGCTCAAGAAGCACTGCTCGGACCTGACCTGCTGTGACATCTCAGCCGAGATGCTCAAGGCCACCAGGGAACGGATCGGCGACGACGGCGTCAGGTACGTCAAGCTCGACGGCATCAAACTGTCCGGCGTCCGTTCCGGGTCGATGGACGTGGTCTTCTGCTTCGACACCATGGTCCATATGGAGCCGAGGGACATCTTCAACTACCTGACCCAAGTCCCCAGGCTGACGCGGAGCAAGCGGATCTGCGTGTTCCACCACGGCAACACGTTGAGTGAACTCGGCTGGAAGCGCTTCCTGAGCGAGTGGGACAGGAATCTGATGGGCCGGTCGGGCGGCTCATTCTCGGTAATGACCATCGAGCTCATGGCGCGATTCCTTGATCATCTCGATTACGAAGTCGTGCTCAAGGACACCGAGTCGATTCCCCGTGACTGCGTCTGGGCCGTGCGCGCTCCTGGCTGACCAGCGCGGACAGGATCGCCTAACCCCGAGCGACCACGCTGCGGCGACCGGGCCTGCTCAGGCGGCGTCGGTGGCCAGGACGCCGTCGGTGGCCAGGACGCCGTCGGCGTCCTTGGCGCGCACAGGGGCATTCTCCGAGATCTCTTCCAGGCTGCGGCCTTACGGCTCGGGGAGCACCAGGGTCAGCAGCCCCGCGCCCCGAGGAATGCCGCTCCGAGCATGGTCGCGTTCAGCAGGGCGAACTGGCCGGTTCCCAGGTTCCAGCCCAGCTTGATCAGCGTGGAGGCGACGCCGATCACGAACAGGTTGTAGGTGTCGGTGAAGAAGGGCCCCGCCTGGTCCTCCGGGCCTGGCCTGCGCCAATGTCGTTCTCCTCGTCTCTCGGCTGTCCCAGCAGGGCATCCGCCGGCGGCGGGAGGAACGCATGACCGGCATCTCGGATCTGTTAACGTAGCGTGCCGACCTACATACCTTGGGTAGCGGCGCGGTCAGGCAAGGTGGATTCGGGGACGCGCAGTGCGTGGCCACCAACCGGCACGGCCGGACGACCGTCTGTTGTGGTAACCCGCTGGGCGACCCGATCGGGGGCGACGCAGGGCTCATGACCGGATGGCTGATCTCTCGCTGCTGCGTGCTCGTTTCGCTTGGCCTGGTTCTCGCGCTGCCCGCGGGCCTGCCGGCGCCGGCCGGCGATGCCGCGACGGTGCACGCCAGGACGACCGCGGCCGGGGACGCGCCCGCCCGGTCGGGACCCCGGGTCCGGTGCGTGGCCCGCAGCCACAGCAACGACGCGCGCACCACGCGGATGGCGCACGCGATCGACGCCCAGCTGGCCGGCCGCCTTTCCACGGTCGGCCTGAAGGAGACCGACACCGGCACCGGCATCACCTGTACCTACCAGGCGACCTGGCATTTCTACGCGGCCAGCGCGATCAAGGCCACGATCCTGGCGGCGCTGCTGCGTAAGGCGCAGGAGCAGCACGGGAAGCTGACCGCCTCGCAGCGGCGGCTCGCCTGGCTCATGATCACCCAGTCGGACAACGATGCCGCGACCGCGCTCTGGGACGATGTCGGCTTCTCCCGCATGCAGCACTTCCTGAACCTCGCGAAGATGACGCAGACCAGGCTCGCCCACGCCTGGGGCCTCAGCCTGCTCACCGCACACGACGAGGTTCTGCTGCTCAGGCTGCTCTCCGGGCCAAACCGGATCCTCAGCGAGGCGTCGCGCGTCTACGCCCAGTACCTGATGTCCCACGTCATCGCGTCGCAGCGGTGGGGCGTCCCGGCCGGAGCGCCGGCGAGCGTCAAGGTGGATGTGAAGAACGGCTGGCTGCCCTACCCGGTAAGCTCGGGCTGGGAGATCAACAGCATCGGGTTCTTCACCTCAAGGCACCCGCAGCGGGTCTACATCATCGCCATGCTCACGCACGCCAACCCGTCGATGAGCTATGGCATCGAGACGATCGAGGACGTCGCGCGGGTAATCCACCGGCGGCTCAACCCCGGCCAGCGCAGCGTGATCGGTGAGTCCTTGCCCAGCCCGTCCTGGGGCATCCCCGACGAGCCGATCCCGCCCAGCAACGGCTAGCGACCGGGACCGCCGACTCACTGCACGTTTCGTGGCCGCAAAGGCCGCGAATCGGACGCCGATGTGACCGAACACGCACTAAGTGCGAGTGGAACGCCCGGCAACGGCTATCCGACCGCGCGGGCCCAGTGCGCGTGCAGGTACGCGGCCGCGTGCGCGGCCTGGCCCGGTGTCAGGAAGACCGCCGCCGCCGGGGCCGGCGGCAGCGCCCTGGACGCCGCCGCGTCGATTCTCCCGTTGGCGATCATCGCCGCCTGCTCGACCGGCCTGAGTCGATTCTCCCGTTGGCGATCATCGCCGCCTGCTCGACCGGCCTGACGCCGCCCTCCAGCCACAGGTTCTGGCCTCCGCGCCTGGCCTGCGAGTAGAGGAACTCCTCCCACAGCCGGGCGGCGGCCGGATGCGGCGCGCCGGCGTTGATCGCCTGGGCGTGGAACTCACCGACGGCGCCGCCGCGCGGTATGAACACCTTCCAGGCCCGCGCGCGCTGCCCGACGATGGCGGGCGTATTCAGGTAGTCCCAGTTGAAGACCACCGGGGTGCTGCCCGCCTCGATCGTCAGCGGCGTGGTCGCGGGCACGGAGACGAAGTTCCCTGCCGCCCGCAGCTTGCGGAAGAAGGCAACGCCGCCGGCGATGCTGCCCGGGCTTCCGCCGAGCGCGAGGTTGGCCATCATGACGCCGTAGAGCGCCGCGTTGGCCTGCGCCGGGTTGCCGTCCAGCGCGACCGCACGGGAGAACCTGGGCCCGAGCAGCTGCCGCAGCGACGTGATCGTGCCGAACCTGGCCGAGCTGTAGCCCACCGACATGAAGCCGCCGTAGTCCTGGACCCACGCGCCATCCGGCGCCTTCTGGCTGGCCGGGATGGACTGCCAGGTGGCGACCCGGTACGGAGCGAAGAGCCCGCTGTCCGCCACGGCGACCGGCATGTCGACGTCCAGGACATCCGCCGCCCTGCCGGTGCCGGCGTCACGCCTGATCTCGGCGATCTCCTGGGGACTGCGGTCCCCTGGGGCGATCGAGTGCACCGTGATCCCGTAGAGGCTGGTGAATCTTTTGATGATCGCGCCGTAGTTCGCCCAGCCGGCCGGCAGCGCGATCACGTTGAGCGCGCCTTCCTTCCTGGCCGCGGCGACCAGCGCGGCCATCCCGCCGCCGGCCGCCGCCGACGTGGCGACCGCCCAGCCGGCCGGCCTGGCCGACGGCGACGCGGGCGATGCGGCGGTCGGCGACCCGGCCGAGGGTGACGCTTCCGACCGCGATACCGCTCCCGCGGGCCGCTGGCCTGCCGAAGAACAGCCGGCTACGGCAAGCGCCACGACTGCCGCTCCCGCAAAGAGCGGTCTTGGCGGTAACTTCATGAACTACCTCGTCCGCAATCCCCCGGTCTGAGCCGCGTTACCCGTCATGGTCGCTGCGGGTGAGGAAGCAGTCAAGGTGTCAGAGTTGGCTCTCCACCGGGCCGGGCTCCCTGCGGCGTTCGAGCCGGTCCCGCAGTCCGCGCTTGCGCGCGGCGCCGCGGTGCAGCGCGGCGGAACGGGCGTAGCGGGCCAGATGCGCGGCCGACGGCCGGCCGCCGCTGCCGGTGACCTCGTAGCCGAGCGCTCGCAGCCGGCCGCCCATGGCGGCCTCGCAGAGCGCGATCTCCCACGGCGCGAGCCGGTCCTGCCACGTTCCCGACGGCGCCGCGGTCACGGCCCGCTGGGTGTCGGCGTGCCAGGACTTGCGTTCGGGAATCGTGCGCCCCGCGATCTTGCGCGGCTCGGCCATCGCGGGGTCGTACTCCTCGCCGAGGAAGCCGCAGAGCTCGGCGAGGCGTGCCGCCGGCTCGGCAACCAGTTGCTCGTACCTGAGCTCGAAGTACGTGCCGGCGGGCAGCTGACGCGCGGCCCGGCGACCGCTGTCGATCGCCTCGACCCAGGTGCACACGGCCGCGTAGAAGTCCTGGTTGAACCACGGCATCGTCTGGAGCGAGGCGACGCAGTCCCTGCCGTCCCTGATCAGGTGCACGATCTGGGCATCGGGGAACATCCGCAGCAGCGCGGGGATGTACTGGTAGTAGCCGGGCCGCTTGTCGCCCCAGCGCGGCTTGTCGAAGCGCCTGGAGTAGGCGCGGAACACGATCCCGATCGCCGATCCGAGCGTGGGCGGGCCGGCCACGATCTCCTCGAGCACCTCCTCGGCGTCCAGGCCGAGGTCGTAGAAGAGCGTCTGCCGCTCGGTCACGATCGATCGCCCCAGCGCCCGCCGGCTCGCCTCCGCGCGCAGGTCACCGAACTTGTTGCGGCCCTCGTAGCTGGTCAGCACGAACCGCGTCTCCGGCGGGATCGCGATCCGCGGGTGGGCGTGCAGCATGAGCTGCAGCAGGGTCGTCCCGGATCGGGGACAGCCCAGTACGAAGATCGGCCGGTCGGCGCCCATAGCTCAATCTATCCGCCTCGCCCGCCCTGCCAGGCAGGATACGCCGAGCCGAGCATCCTGCTGCCGGGGTTCCGGCTGCTACCAGGTGCCCCACGTCAGGCTGGGCTCGGGCAGCCGGGGAGGCTCGAGGAAGGCGGGCGGGCCCGTCAGGTCCAGCGCGCCGAGCGGTGACAGCGCGGCGGTGTCTCGCCTGGTCAGAGACGGCAGGTTCCACTTCTCCTCGACCAGCTTGAGCACCGACGTGTGGTCGAGCACGTCCGACAGCACGTAGTCAGGCCGCGCATAGGGCGAGACGATCACCGCGGGCACCCGCATGCCGTACCGGTCGTACCGCAACGGCCCGCGACCGTCCTCGTCGTCCTCGGCGTCCTCGGCCATCCGCGGGACGAGCAGCCTGTGCAGCAGCGACAGCCAGCCGGGCCGCTGGGCCATGCATTGTCCCTCCACGTCGTCCGGCGGGACGGCCTCCGGCGGCGGCACGTGATCGTAGTAGCCGCCATGTTCGTCGTAGGTCCAGATCAGCAGCGTGCCCGGCCATCCCTTCCCGTGCATGACGCCGTTGATCACCTCGGCCGCGAAGCTCTCGCCCTTGGCTATGTCCTGCGGGTTCTCCTCGGAGAAGTCCTCGAACGACGGATCTACGATGCTGAAGGCCGGCAGCGTGCCGTTCTTGGCATCGTCGAAGAAGGTGTCCATGCCCATGCGCCGCTTGTGGTGGGCCAGCCGCCGGAACCTGGACCGGTCACCGGATACCGGGTGGTAGTTGATCCACGAGATCTCGTGCCGGGAGAGCATGTCGAGAATGGTCCCGGCCGGCGGGTAGTCGAGCAGGTGCAGCGGCAGGTCGTCGACCAGGCCGTTAGCCGTGCCAGCGATCAGAAACCTGCGGTTGGGAAATGTCGGGCCCAGGCAGGAGCTGAACCAGTGGTCGGCCAGCGGGAAAGTACGGGCGAGGCCGTAGTAGAACGGCAGTTCGCGCTCGGTCCAGTAGGCCATCGCGACCGTCTCGTCGGCGCCCTGGTCGATCGACTGCGTGCTGGTGACGAAGCCGTCCATTCGCCCGTCGTTCCACTGCAACTGGCTGGCGTGCCAGCTCTGGCAGGGAACGCCTTCGGCCTGCATGGTCGACGGCGCGTGGTAGCTGCGGATCGTCTTGCCGTCGGCATTCGGGTTCGCCGCCTTGGGCTGACCGTCGAGCCCGAGCCTGAATCCCTCGCCCCGGCCGAGCATGCCGAGGTAGCTGTCGTAGGAGTGGTTCTCCATCATGAGCACGACGATGTGCTTGATCTGGGGCAGCAGATCGGTCCCGGCCGGCCGCGAGGTAAACGGGCGCTGTCCAGGCGCGAGCGAGGCCATGCCGCGGCCCCGGCGGTTCAGCTCATGCCGCTCAAGCCGCTCCCACACGGCGCACCTCCGGTCGCGATGTGGGAGCTTAACTGCTCAGATACGGCCGCCTGAAACACTGGCCCGAGCTACCCGCCGGTTATGCCGCCAACGGCGCAGGACCGTCACGGTGCCTCTGCTCGGCCGGTCGCCGCGATCCCACTCCGATGGAGTAGTCGGCGGCCCGCGGCCTCGGCGCCGGGCCTACCCCGAGACTACCGCGCCGCTCCGGCCTGTCAACGCGACCGGATGACGCGCATGACCGCGTTGCTCGATCCGCTTTCGGGCGCCCGCCGGGACGTCGTGCCCGGGCCGCGCGTTAGGGTGCGGCCGCACGCTGAGGGAGTGAGGTTCCGGCCGCAGACGCTGGCGGCGGTCGATGCCGTGCGGCGTGCCTTGCGGCTCGCCGGCGACGCCGCCGGCACCGCCGATGTTCACGCCAAAGCCGACCGCGACGTCGTGACCAGCGCCGACGTCGAGGCCGAGCAGGTGATCAGGCAGGTACTCGCTGAGGCCGCCGGACTACCGGTCGTGGCGACGAGCAGGGCGGCCGGGCGCCGGGCGCCGGCTCGGCGTACTGGCTGGTCGATCCGATCTGCGGGAGCAGGAACTACGCCTGCCGAACGCCGCTGTACTGCGTGAACGTCGCGCTGGTCGAGCACGGCGCGGTAGCGGCGGCGGTCGTCGGCGACCCGTCGGCTCTGCGGGTTCACGTCGCCGAACGCGGGCGCGGCGCATGGTCGCTCGGCGACGGTATCCCCACCCGGCTCAGGGCGAGCGAGCAGAGCCGGGGTCGTCATCGTCGAGGACGGCAAGTCCGCTGGCGGCCGGCGCGCGCTGGCGGCCGGCTTCACCGCCCCGCTGTTCCTGGCCGACAGATGGGATTTCCGTTCACTGGGCTCAACCCTGTCGATGGCCTACCTGGCGGCCGGCCGGGTGAGCGGCTACCTCGCCTTCTGGTTCGACTCGGCCGTGCACGGCGCGGCCGACATCCCTCGTCCCGGGTTCAGAGACCGGGCTGTCCGGATAGCCGGGCACAGGTCGCTGTCAGCAGAGATGATCATCGCGATGTCAGATGCGGTGGCCGCTGCGTCGGCGACAAGAGAGACCGCGATGTTAACGTCGGTCTCCTTCTCCTCGTAGCTGATCCAGACGTTGCCGCACTGCCGACAGGCCACGGTCTTGCTCTGGTAGCGGCCAAGGACAACTTCAACGGTGCCGCCGCTGTGAGCGCCGAGCGCATCGAGATAGGTCTGCTGGGGGCAAGTGCAGCTGGTTCGTCCCGCACCAGTGCGGTGAAGTACCGGACCGCCACTATGTGATCGTTGGGTCGCAGTCGCTGGACCAGGTGCTCAAGATCAAGCCAGAGGTACCGCCGACGGTACTTGCCGCGGAGCCCGTGGTAGAGGTTGAATCCGTCCACGTAGGCGATGACGGTGGCCACGGGTGCTCCTCGGAAACATAGTTTGAGGGATTCTGGTTATACTGATCGCAACCCCGCCGGTCTGCGGACCGGCCTGACGGCCCCGCAAGGGGCCGTCGTTTTATTTCCTGACCTCTGACACTCTGGGTTACTTGTGCCTAATCGACTGAAGACGTTGTCCGGTCTTCGAGATGACCCAAAATGACCACCCGTTCCGGTTGGGGTTCACACCGGGGCTGAGCGTCGCCACAAGGGCCACCGCTGCACCACTGGGCCTGGTATACGTCCGGCCCGCAAGAGGCCCCGTCGTGATGGTCAGTGACAGGGTGACCGGGTCGTATAGCCCCTCGGTACGGCTACCGGCGTAGACGGCATGCACGGCAATCTGCTCCGGCTTCGCACGGACACCATCATCTTCAGCGCTGCGGAACTCGCTCAGTAGCCGGCGAATGACGTCACTCGCTGAGGTCGCCCAGGCCCGCTCCAGCAACACGACCTGGTCATATACATCGTCTGCGACTGCCAGCTGCTTCATCGAGGCGTTCTCTTCAGGGCTCTCATAGGAGAAATAGTAGCTCAACCGAGAGCCAACAGCAACTGCCCGTCCACGCCTGCCGACGTGGAGTTTGTCTACCTCAGCAGGAACGGGCCGCAGGGTCTCACTACCTGCGGCACGTGCAAACCCACACGGCAAGAACTGCCGCGGGCGCCTAACCGTCCGCCTTCACGACGCCTATCGGGCAGGACACGCCTGTGCCGTGGTCGGGGCAGTACCCGCTTGGGTTTTTGTTGCTTGAAAGATACTGCTGGTGCTACCGGTACCTGTTGGACGTCACTCGATCATGTCGTGGGGCGGTATCCACGGACGAAAGGGCGCTGACGTTCGTGCAGGCCCGGATCGGGCGGGGCAGTAAGGCCCTCGGCGCCTCTAGCCGGGCTATCGTCGTGCCATGCCACGTGTCAGCGCGTTCTACGGAGTGGTGATCTACATGTACTGGAACGAACGCGATCACCCCGTAGCCCACTTCCATGCCTACCATGCGGGTCGCCGCGCCTCAGTCTCGGTGGATGGAAATATTCTTGCTGGCAGCCTTGACTCTCGGGCTCTTCAGTTCGTCCGGGAATGGGCCAGCCTTCGGAGCGAGGAGATTCTGGCGAACTGGGAACGCGCCAGGAAGAACGAGCCTCTGCTCGGCATCGCACCCCTGTCGTAGGATGATGAGCGTGAGCGAAAACTACCTTCCGATTGTGTCGGGGGTTGCCGTGGTCGGTGACCACGTGCTTCGGCTCTTGTTCAGTGACGGCACAGTCGGCGACGTCGACTTCTCGGCTGAACACTGGACAGGTGTTCTAGAGCCGCTCAACGATCCTGAGTACTTCGCTCAAGTCACCGTCGACGCTGAGGCGGGCACCGTTGTGTGGCCCAACGGCATCGACCTGGCACCGGAACCACTCTACGAGCAGGCGCACGCTCACCCACTCGCCGCCGCCTGACGCTCCCGGTTCTGGCCGGTACTCGCTGCAAGCCTGACTGGACGGTTGACGTTGTTCTGGTGTGGCCAGCGCCAACGTATCAAGGCAGAGCACAGTCCCTACGTCACCAAGACGCCAAGTAGCGGGCCGCAGAGCCCATCAAGCAGGTCTGCAAGCCCGCGGCACAGACAGGACGCCTCAAGCAGGCTCAGCCGTCAGCGCGCACCACGCCGACTGGGCAGGCCACGCCGGTGCCGTGGTCGGGGCAGTAACCGTTCGGGTTTTTATTGCTTGAAAGGTACTGCTGGTGCTAGCGGTACCTGTTGGACGTCAGGACGGGGCGAGCCGGGCCCGGCGCGGCCATCGGCCTGTGGCAGCGCCACGGCGGCACCACACTGTTCATCCCGTTCGCCTCCAGCACCCGGGAGACCCTGCAGAACATCCGCCATGAGGCGCGCGCCGCAGGCAGCCCAATCGCAGCTTGAGACGACGGCGGCCCTGCGAGCAGACTCCACCATCGGGCTGCTCACGTTACGCAACGAAAAGGACCATCTCAGGGAGCTCTCCTCTGTGCTTCGCGCAGGCTGATCTTGATCGGCCGGAGCCGTCACCACGAGCATCGCCGCGTCATCGTGAACGTCGCCGGACAGTTTCGGCCAGGCCCTGTCCGATGCCCTATATCCATCCGGAGTGTCGTCCGGTGCTCATAGCGAATGGCGCGCGATGACTTGGCCACTGTTGAGTGTCTAGATACGGTAGACGGCGTGGATGACAAGTTGTGCTGGGTGAGGCTCGGCAGGCCCGGGAGCGGCTGATCGGTGCTGAGCACGACGCCGAAGTGGCCCGCGCTGAGTTCCACCGTGCGGCGTGGTGCCTGCACCTGCGCGGCGCATCGCTTCGTGACATTGCTGCCGCTTTGGGGCTCAGCCACCAGCGGGTTCACCAGATCGTCAAAGTGGCTGGCGATACTCGCCGCTGGGGCCGCGGCCGCAATCCGTGGCTCGACCTAGCGTGCACGTTCTGCGGCAGGCCGCAGCCCAAGGTCCGCAAGTTGATCTCGGTACCGGGCGTCTATATCTGCGAGGCGTGCGTCAAGGTGGCTGAGGGCGTGCTCAGCTCCGGCAGCGCCGCCACCACCCAGCTTGGGCCGATGCTGGCCGTGCCGGAGCAGGACAGAGAGGCGCGATGCCGCTTCCGCGGGAAGCGTCGCGATCAGGTCGCTGGTCTTGCCGCCATGTCGGTTGAAACTAGCGCCAAGGAGGCAACGAGGGTTAGGCCCAAGGTCCCCGGGCTTGCGGCTATTTGCCCGGAGTGCCTGTCGTTGTGTGACGAGATCATTGGCGACAAACTGGCATGACTCATTCATAGCCACCTATACTGGTCGGCCTGCCGCGCTTCTCCGACCGCCCTAGCCACGACACCTAAGGTCAGCGAGCAGAGGGCCGCAAGACCGGATTCTCAGTCGCTGGCCTTCACAACACCGACCGGGCAGGCCACGCCGGTGCCGTGATCGGGGCAGTACCCGTTCGGGTTTTTATTGCTTGAAAGGTACTGCTGGTGGTAGTCCTCGGCGAAGTAGAACTCCGTTGCCGGACCAATCTCCGTGGTGATCGTGCCGTAGCCGGCCTGCGTGAGCCGGTGCTGGTAAGACGCGGCCGACGCCTCGGCGGCCGCCTTCTGCTCGGCGGAGCGCCAGAAGATCGCCGAGCGATACTGGGTGCCGGCGTCGTTGCCCTGCCGCATGCCCTGGGTCGGGTCGTGCGACTCCCAGAACACCTTGAGCAGTTCGGTGTACGAGACCCGGGCCGGGTCGAACACCACCCTGACGACCTCGGCGTGCCCGGTCCGGCCGCTGCAGACCTCTTCGTAGCTGGGATTGGGGGTAAAGCCCCCCTCGTAGCCCACCGACGTCGAGATCACGCCCTTGGTCTGCCAGAACATGCGCTCGGCTCCCCAGAAGCAGCCCATGGCGAACTCGGCGATCTGCGCGCCGTCGGGGTAGGGCGGCCGCAGCGGCGTACCGAGCGCCTCGTGCACGGCGGGGACGCTGATCGGCTGCGACCGGCCGGGCAGCGCCTCGTCGGCCGTGATCATGCGAGTCTTGTGCGTGCCGAAGATTCCCACCCCTGTACCTCCCGGTCTGGCTCCCGCACCGGTACAGCGTCACGTCAGGCGCCGGAATTCCCGATCGGGCGGCCCGACCACGGACCGGCCGCCCGATCGGGCGGCCCAGCCAAGGATCGGCCGGGATTCCTGTCCCTTCTTGTCGGCATCAGTGGTGCTAGCTGGCTAGATTGATACCCATGCGTTGCCTGCGTGCTGCTGCGGTCCTCGGGATTGCGGCGGGACTTGTCACAGGCTGGACGCTTGTGCAGCCCGCCGTCGACTCGGCGACGTCGAAGCTGCTGGCGGCGACGACGTCCTCGGGCCCGCTCACCTACTACATCCGGCCCGGCGGCCACAACACCGCGGCGGGGACAACGCCGGCCACAGCGTGGCGGACGCTGGCCCGCGCCGACAGGGCGGTCCTGAAGCCGGGCACCCGGCTGCTGCTGCTCGGCGGAAACAAGTACCAGGGGACACTGTTGATCGGCCCGAGTGACGCGGGCAGCGTCCGCAAGCCGATACTGATCAGCTCGTACGGCAAGGGCCGGGCGAAGATCGTGTCGTCCGGCAACGGCATCATGATCTTCGACACGAGCGGCGTGTCGATCAGCAATCTGAAGCTCAGGGGCATCCACGCCAAGACCGCCAGCGCCGCCGGCATCCAGATGTACAGCAACCGGACGAAGGGCAGGCTGGGCCACGTCTACATCACCAAGGTCGATGCCACTGCCTTCGGTTTCGGCATCGCGATAGGCGCGGTGCACGACGGCGCGGGTTTCCGTAACGTGCACGTCACGCATTCGACCCTGCACGGCAACCTCGACGGCGGCCTGGTGAGCTACGGGCCCGACTTCAACCCGGCCGCGCCTGGCTACGCGCACGCGAACGTCTACGTGTCGCGGGTGCGCGTGTTCCGCAATTTCGGTGACCCGGCGAACAAGGTGCGCAATACCGGAAGCGGCATCGAGCTCGGCAGCGTCAGCGGCGCCAGCGTCGTGAACTCGCGGTCCTTCGCCAACGGAGGAGCCAACGGCTCCACGACCGAGGGGCCGATCGGCATGTGGGCCTACGACTCGACCAGGATCGTGATGGCGCACGACGTCTCGCACGGCAACATGTCGGCGAACGTGCACGACGGGGGCGGGTTCGGCCTCGACCGGGAGGTGTCGCACTCGGTGCTTGAGTACGACCTGTCGTACGACAATCACGGCGCAGGTTTGCTGCTCTACAGCGCCCCGGCCGCTCCCGGGCACCAGACCGGAAACGTCGTGCGGTTCAACATCAGCTATGGCGACGTCCGGGGCCGCGACCACGTCATCGGCGCTCTGGAGGCCGAGGGCAAGATCAGCAACTCGTCGCTCTACCAGAACACCATCGTCGTCACGGGGTCGAATACGCAGCCGGCCTTCAAGGCAACCGGGTTCCTGCACCACATCAAGGTGCTGAACAACATCCTCATCGCCGCGTCGGGAGCGGTTGCCCTTGCCACGCAGCCGATGCCGACGTCCGCGATACGTTTCGCCGGAAACGACTACCTGTCTACCGCGGGCACGTGGGTGGTCCAGTGGGGCACCAAGACGCATTACCTCTCGCTGTCAGCCTGGCGCAGCGCCACGGGCAACGAGAAGCTCAGCAGCGGCCGGCTCACCGGCCTCGTGGTCGCACCGATGTTCGTCGGCCCGCTCTCCCC
>WNGL01002510.1_pt1 | contig 22163 bp, 19 predicted proteins | sample 5400591 | NCBI WGS metagenome assembly WNGL01 (sample SAMN13153377, study PRJNA577476) | soil metagenome | isolation source: 80 cm soil or saprolite under Garry oak tree replicate 1 | place: USA:California | collected 2016-06-15 | reverse complement strand
AGCGGACCGGCGGGGGGGAACTCGGTCACGCGGCCGATGCGGAAACCCAGCAGGATCCCCTTCTTCACCCAGTCGTTCACCCGCCAGCCCTCGGGCCCCGTTTCCGCGGCCCGGATCTCGCCTCGCTCGAGCCCGGCAAGGAAGGCGTCGAAGACCGCGCGTGCTTCGCCTCCCAGCGCCTCCTCGGGGAGGGCGAACTGGGCCTCCACCCTCTTGGCGAGCGTCGGCTCTCCGGTCACGCCAGGAGCCCCAGCTCGCGCAGGGCCGACCGCAGCGCCTCGCGGGTCGACTCGACGGGCGGACAGAGGGGCAATCGATAGCTCTCCTCGCAGAGGCCCAGGAGGGCCAGGGAGGCCTTCACCGGGATCGGGTTCGACTCCACGAAGTTGAGGTTCATGAGGCGGAGCAGCCGGTTGTGGATGCGCCGCCCTTCCCCGAAGTCCCCGCGGGCGCAGGCGGCCACCAGGTCGTGCATGGGGCCCGGGACCTGGTTGGCGCAGACCGAGACGACACCTTCGGCCCCGAGCGCCATCATGGCCAGGGTGAACGCGTCGTCCCCGGAGAGGACGAGGAAGCCCGGCGGGCGGTCCTTGAGCACGTCCATGATCTGGCCGAGGTTGCCCGACGCTTCCTTTACCGCCATGACGTTGCCGTGACCCGCCAGGCGCCGCAGGGTCTTGGCGTCGATGTTGCTCCCCGTGCGCCCGGGGACGTTGTAGACCACGACCGGCACCCTCACCGCGTCGGCGATGGCCGCGAAGTGGCGGTAGAAGCCCTCCGGGGTGGGCTTGTTGTAGTACGGGCCGACCGAGAGGATCCCGTGGGCGCCCAGGGCGGCCGCCGCCTTCGCTTTCTCGATGGCGGTCCGGGTGTCGTTGCTCCCCGCCCCGGCGAGGACGGGCCTGCCCGCGGACTCCTCGAGGCAGATCGCGATCACGCGCTCCGTCTCCGCCGGGGTCAGGGTCACGCTCTCCCCGGTGGTCCCGCAGGGGACGAGCAGGTCGATCCCTCCCTCGACCTGCCGCCGCACCAGCCGGCGGAGCGCGGCCTCGTCGAGGGCGCCGTCCTTCGTGAACGGCGTGACCAGGGCGACTCCCGCTCCCGCGAACGATCGAGCCATCTCCTCGCCGTCCTTCCTACTGGCAGCCTTGCTGGACGTAGCCCATGGCCATCAGCTTCTCACAGGCCTCGCGGCTCAGCCTCGGCTCACCCGACTGGCCTTCCACCAGCCGACGCGTCCGCGCCCACTCCCCGTCGACCCGCTGCCGATAGAGTTCCAGCTCCCGCTTCTGGACCCGCAGGTCGTCGGGCCGCGCCTTCGACTGGTCCCGCGTCTCCCCGGGGTCAGCCATGCGGTCAAAGAGCGCGTAGCTCGCCCGGTCGCCCTCGGGCGTCGCCACGATCTTGAATTGCCGGTCCCAGACCCCGATCAGGTTGCGGTCGTTCTGGGCCTGGAGGTGCTTGCGGTTCGGCCGGGAGCCGCCCTGGGCCGAGGGCCACACGCTCTCTCCTGCGAGGTCCGGCGGGTAGGAGACCTTCACCGCATCGAGGACCGTGGGCACGAGGTCGAGGGTGGAGGCGAGGACCCCGCTCCGGTGGCCCGCCTTCACCCCCGGTCCCGCGACGACCAGAGGGATGCGCAGCGAGGGGTCGAACAGGTTCTCGCCGTGGTCGAAGAAGTAGTCGTGCTCGCCCAGGCTCTCGCCGTGGTCTGAGGCGAGCATGACCAGCGTCCGGTCCTTCACCGCGGAAGCGGCCAGCGCGTCGAGGACCCACCCCACCTCCTGGTCCACCGTCGCGATCTCGCCGTCGTACTGGGCGACGTAGTAGCCGAGGCGTTCCTGGCCCGCCACCGCCCAGCTCTTCGGGATGCCGCCGTGGGGGCCGGGAACGACCCCGAGGCGCGGTCCTCCCTTGGCCTCCTCGTCCAGGAAAGCGGTATCGAAGGGAGGGGGCGGCGTGTAGGGCGCGTGCGGGTTCACGTAGTGGAGCCAGAGCAGGAACGGTTGCTCGGGGCGGGCGGCCGCGAGGTAGCGAACGCCGTCTCCGGTGATGGCCCGTGTCCGGTCAATCTCGCTGGCGAGGGCCGGCTCCTCCCAGGTCTCGCGGTAAGCGTCGAAGCCCTGGGCATAGCCGAGGGCCTTCGCGAGGTTGGCGTTGTCCACGGTGGCGGCGGTCGCGTAGCCCGCGGCCTTCAGCACTCCCGCCAGGGTCGGGTTCATGCCGAGCAGGAGCGGGTGCGTCTTGCTGTAGCCCGTCTGCGACGCGCGGCGGCCGGTGAGCATGGCCACGAAGCTGCCCCGCGTCTTCGGCCAATAAGTGTAGGCCTCTTCGAAGACCGCGCCGCCCCGGGCCAGGGCGTCCATGCGTGGGCTGGTGGGGCGCCGGTATCCGTAGACCCCGAGGTGGTCGGCGCGCAGGGTGTCGATCGTGATCAGCAGGACGTTCAGCCGGTTGCCAGCGGCGACCGGGGACGGCGGGGACGTCTTCGGGCCCGGGCAGCCGGCGAGGAGCGCAGCCACGGCGAGCAGAGCGAAGCGCTTCACTTCCCCTCCCCGTCGATCCGGATCCGCCGCGCGTCCTCGCCCGCGTGCTCGAGGCTCACCCGCAGCGGGCGCGGCCAGGGGACCAGGGAAAGCCGCTCCGCCCACTCGACCGCGAGCACCCCCCGAGGCCCCGGCAGCTCCTCGAGGCCGAGCTCGCGGTCGTCGCCGTCCCCGCGCAGGCGGTAGAGGTCGGCGTGGTGGAGGGCGAGCCGGCCGGGGTGCGAGGTGAGCAGGACGAAGGTCGGGCTCGCCACCTCGTCCGGATCGACCCCGATGCCGCGGGCGAGGCCGCGCACGAATGCGGTCTTGCCCGTCCCCAGCTCCCCCGAAAGGAGGACGACCTCGCCCCCTCGGAACCCCTCCCCGAGCGCCGCCGCGAGGGCCACGGTCTCCGGCTCGCTGCGCGTCACGTGCTCGCGGATGGCCGACCTCCGACCGCGCGGATCGCCTCGGGCAGCGCGTTCGCCACGTCCCCCGCGAGTAGAGACTCGGGACCCGCGGAAGCGGCCGCCCGGTCGCCGGCGAGGCCGTGCACGTAGACGCCGGCGGTGGCGGCGGTCCAGGGCTCGTGCCGAGCCAGGAGTGCGCCCACGATGCCGGCCAGGACGTCGCCCGTCCCCCCCGTCGCCATCCCCGGGTTGCCCGTGGGGTTGACTGCGGCCACGCCGTCCGGTCGGCAGACGAGCGTACGCTGCCCCTTCAGGACCACGAAGGCGCCGGTGCCTTCCGCGATCCGGCGAGCGGTTTCGAGCCGGCGGCCCTGGACCTCGGCGGAGGACAGCCCCGCCAGCCGCGCCATCTCCCCGGGATGCGGGGTCAGCACGGTGGCGGCCCCCCGCCGGAGCGCGTCGAGCGACCCCGCCTCGCGGTCGGAGGGGGCGAGGGCGTTCAAGCCGTCCGCGTCGACGAGCAGGGGCACCGGGCAGCCCCGCGCGAACTCGCGGATGAACGCCCGCGTGCTCGGCTCCTGGCCGAGGCCGGGACCGATCACCACCGCGTCCCGGGCGGCCGCGAGGGCCAGGGCTCGCTCCAGGGCGCCGGGAGCCAGGTCGCCCGAGGCCTGGATCGGCAGCGGCTCCGTCATCACCTCGGGCCGCCCCGCGGCGACGAGAGGCAGGGCGTTCGCCGGAGTGGCCACCGTGACGAGCCCCACTCCCGACCGGAGCGCGCCCGTGGCGGCCAGGATGGCAGCCCCCGTCTTCCCCACCGCTCCCGCCACGATCAGCAGGTCCCCGTAGGTTCCCTTGTGCGCGCCGGGCGCCCGCGCGGGAAAGGCCCGGGCTGCATCCGCGGCCTCCAACAGAAAAAGCCGGGACCCGCTTCGCTCGAGGGCCGCCCGCGGGATGCCGATGTCGGCCACCAGCAGCTCGCCCACCCGGTCGCAGGCCGGGGCCAGGACGTGGCCGTGCTTGGGAGCCGCGAAGGTGACCGTGACCGACGCGCGCACCGTGGCCCACGGCACCTCGCCGGAGTCCGAAGGCAGGCCCGAAGGCAGGTCGACGGCTACCACCGGCGTCCCCGTGTCGGCCGCGCGAGCGATCTCGGAGATCGCATCCGCCACGAGGCCAGTCGGCTCCTGGCGCAGGCCGGTGCCCAGGAGCGCATCCACGATCAGGTCGGCGCTGCGTACGCGGCCCCGGGCCTCTCGCCACGCCGTGGCGTCCTTGACCTCGGCCACGGCGCTTCCGGATCGCTCGCACGCTCCGAGATGCGTTCGGGCATCGCCCCGCACCTCGTCCCGCCGTCCGAGGAGCAGCGTCGTCGGCGCGAGATCGAGCAGACGGCGCGCGACCACGAAGCCGTCCCCGCCGTTGTTGCCCTTCCCGCAGAGGATCACGGGCCGCCGGGCGGCGGGGTAGCGCTCGCGCACCGCGCCCGCCACCGCGGCCCCCGCGTTCTCCATGAGCACCGCGCCCGGCAGGCCGATCTCCTCGATGGTCCGTCGATCGGCGTCCTGCATCTCCGCCGCGGTGAGCACGGGCAGCACGCCTCGACTCTATCCCAGGTGCGCCGATCGGGCCAAAAGCACGGCCCAGACGAGGATGGCGAACGCGAAGCGGTAGAAGACGAAGGGCCGGTAGTCGCGGGTGCGGACGTAGGCGAGCAGGACCCGGATGGCCAGGAAGCCGAAGACCGCGGCCGTGACCATCCCCACCGCCACCGGCAGCAGGTCGGCCGTCTCGCGAAGCAGCTTCGGGACCTTCACCACCGCGGCCCCGAGCGTGATCGGCAGCGCGAGCAGGAAGCTGAAGCGGGCCGCCTCCTCCCGCCGGTGGCCGAGGAAGAGGCCCATGCTGATCGTGGCCCCCGAGCGCGACACGCCGGGGACGATCGCGAGGGCCTGGGCGAGGCCGATGAGCAGGGCGTCGCGGGGCGGCACCTCGGGGCTCGCCCCCGCGGCTCCGCTGGCGGCCCGCCGGTCGGCCACGAACAGCACGGCCCCCATGAGGGCCATGGTCAGGCCCACCAGACCCGGCGAGCGGAACGTGGTCTCGGCCCAGCGGTCGAGCAGGAGGCCCGCCAGCGCCCCGGGGACCGAGGCTGCGGCCAGGAGCCACAGAAGCCGGCTCTCGGGGTCTGCGAAGGGCCGCCCCTGCACGAGCCCCCGCAGCCCCGCGGTCCCGAGGCGCCACCAGTCCGCCGCGAAGGCCGCGGCCACCGCCCCCAGGGTCCCCAGGTGGAGGGCCACGTCGAAGGCGAGGCCATGGTCCTCCCAGCCGAACAGCCAGGGCGTCACGATGAGATGGCCCGAGCTGCTGATGGGCAGGAACTCTCCGAGCCCCTGCACGAGCCCCAGCACGAACGCCTGCCCCGGGGTCAAGAACGCCGCCCCGCGCGCCGCAGGACGTTGGGTTGACTGGCGAGAAGCCCGTCTGCTAGGTTGATTCGTTTGTCGAGGGTATCAAGCATGGGTTTCTTCGCCTCCGTGAACGGGATCGTGACGCCGGTCGAGGAGGCGCACGTGTCCGTACTCGACAACGGCTTCACCTTCGGGGACAGCGTCTACGAGACCCTGCGGACCTACCGTGGCCGGCCGTTCGAGTGGGGACGCCACCTGCGGCGGCTCCGGGCCTCGGCCGAACGCCTGGGCTTCGAGATCCCCCTCACGAACGACGAGCTCCTGGCCCGTCTCGACGCCGTCCTCGAGCGGGCCGCAAACCCCGAATCGTACATCCGTCTGATCGTCAGCCGGGGGGTGGGCGACATCTCCTACCACTTCGAGCGGGTCAAGGGACCCACGGTGGTGATCGCGGTCAAGCCCCACGGACCCTATCCGGGGTGGCACTACACCGAGGGGATCCCGGTGGCCCTGGTGGCGGTCCGCCGCAATCACCCCCAGGCCCTCGACCCCGCCATCAAGTCGAGCAACCTACTCAACAACGTCCTCGCCCAGCGCGAGGCCCAGGCCCGCGGGGCGGAAGAGGCGGTCCTCCTCAACCTGAAGGGCGAGATCGCGGAAGGCGCGAGCACGAACGTCTTCGTGGTGCGCGGCGGCACCCTGCTCACTCCGCTTCTCGAGACGGGCATCCTGGCGGGAATCACCCGGGAGGTCGTGCTGGAGCTCGCGGAGGGCCTCGGCATCCCCCGGCGCGAGCAGGCTCTCGTGCCCGAGGACCTCCTCTCCGCGGACGAAGCCTTCCTGACCAGCACCACGCGGGAGGTGGTCCCCATCCGGACCGTGGACGGCCGTCCCCTGGGTCGGGTCCAACCAGGGCCGGTGACGCAGCGGATCCTGCCGTCCTTCCGCGCCTACGCCCCTCACCACTGTGACTGAGGTGCCCCTGGTCCTGCTCCCACTCGATCGACCTAGCGCCGCAGGGTTGTCCATGATCAGGTGAAGCGGCTTGGCCTCCCGTTCACGTTCCCGCAGGATCGCGAGTTCTCTGTTGGCAGGATCACATTCTCACTCCTGCCGCGGCCACGCGAGGTCCGCTGGGACGAGCCACCTGCCGGCGCCGAGGACAAGATCCGGAGGGACTAGGTCCTCGAGTTGGAACGGCACTACTCGCCACGCGGGTCCTTCCGCGCGAGCAGCCAGCCCGGCAGGAAGAACAGCACCCCCGCCAGCATCATCCAGAGCATGGCGATCGTGCTGGGGGTGCCAAAGAACGCGGTGGCGGCCACCAGCGTAACCAGGAGGCCGGTGACTTGGAGGAGTCGTCCGAGAAAGTAGAGGGCCCACGACCGCGTGAGGCCGCGGCGGTCTTTCGTCGACCCCCTACCCCGCCTCATCGCCGCTTCCATCCGGACCGCCCGAACCAGCGGCTCACCTCGTCCCGCGGGATGCGCACGGCGGTCGGGCGGCCGTGCGGGCAGACGAGCGGCTCCTGCGTGCCCGGGAGATCGCGGACGATGGCCGCCATGCTTTCGGGGGTCAGCCCCTGCCCCGCCCGGACCGCGGAGTGGCAGGCCAGGGTCGCGGCCAGACGGTCGCGCGCACTCGCGACGATCCACTCCCCCGCCTCGCGCTCGAGCAGGTCGCGCAGGAGGCGCTCCAGGGCCGGGCCCGGGTCGCGCGTCCCCAGGATCGCGGGCACGGCGAGGACCCGGGTCGAGGCGCCGCCAAAGGCCTCGACCTCGTAGCCAAGGACGGTCAGGGCTTCCGCATTCGCGTCCAAGACGGGACGCAGGTCGGGGGCGAGCTCGAGCACCAGCGGCAGCAGCAGACGCTGGGATTCGACCGCTCGCTGCTCGACCTGCCGCATCAAGCGCTCGAACCGCACGCGCTCGTGGGCGGTGTGTTGATCGACGAGCAACAGGCCGTCGCCGTCCGTGGCCACGATGTAGGTCAGGCGATGCTGGCCCAAGACCATGGGCCCGCCGGCCACGGTCTCGGCCGCCTCCGCCACGCGGTCGGCCGACGGCGCGGCGAGCCTCGGCCAAGAGCGGTCGGCGCCCGGCACGGCCGGCGCTTCGGCCCGGGTGAAGAAGGACTGCACCGCCGCCTCCACGCCGCCAGGGGCCAAGCCCCCGCCCACCCGCACCGCCGGAATCTCGCTCGCTTCCCCGCCGCCGGCGAGGGCCGTGCGCACCGCGCGCTCTACCGCCGTCCACGGCGTCCGCCCGTCCGCGAACCGCACCTCGGTCTTGGCCGGATGCACGTTCACGTCCACCAGGTGCGGCGGAACCTCCACGAACAGGATCGCCTCGAAGCCGCGGTCGCTGCTCCCCGCACCACGGTAGGCCTCGGCCACCGCGCGGGCCAGGGCACGGTCGCGGACGGGCCGGCCGTTCACGTAGAGCCGCAAGCTCGGCCGCGCCGGCCGCGGCTGGTCGGGGCGCGAGACCAGGCCGTGCACGGCCGCCCACTCCACGCCGCCTTCGACGGGCCGCAGGCCCTCGAGGAAACGGGGGCCGAAGAGCTGGAACACGCGCGGGGCGAGGCCCGAGGCCGGCGGCGCCTCCACGAGCGTCCGGCCGCCCGAGCGCAGGAAGAAGCCGGTCCCGGGACGCGCCAGGGCCAGGAGGGTCACCGCCTCCGCCACGTGGCCGGCCTCGGTCGACTCGGCCCGCAGGAACTTGCGGCGCGCAGGCACGGCCCCGAACAGGTCCCGCACCTCGACCGTGGTTCCCCGCGGGTGGCCGACGTCGCGCACGTGCAGCCACCGGCCGTGGCTGACCGCCACCTCGGTGCCGGCGGCGCTCGCGTCGGCGCGGGTCCGCAGGACCAGCTCCGAGACGCTGGCAATCGAGGGAAGGGCCTCGCCCCGGAAGCCGTGGGAGGTGATCGACTGGAGGTCACCCAGGGTGCGCAGCTTGGAGGTGGCGTGGCGCTCGAGGGCCAGCTCGGCGTCGGCCCGGTTCATCCCCTCTCCGTCGTCGCGGACGCGGATGAGCGACTTCCCCCCCTCCTCGATCTCCACGTGGACGCCGCGGGCCTCGGCGTCCAGGGCGTTCTCCACCAGCTCCTTGACCACGGAGGCGGGGCGCTCCACCACCTCGCCGGCGGCGATCTTGTTGACGAGGTCCTCGGGGAGACGCTCGACCGGTCTCAGAGCCAACCCTGCTTCCGGAACCAGAGCACGATGCCGGTGGGGACCGCGAGCATCAGGAAGACGGCCCACAGGTACCCGTAGCGCCAGTGCAGCTCGGGCATGTGCTCGAAGTTCATCCCGTAGACGCCCGTGATCACGGTCAGGCAGGCCAGGATCGCGGCGAAGACGGTGAGCCGCTTCATGGTCTCGTTGAGCTTGTTGTTGACCGCCGAGAGATAGGCGTCGAGCGTTCCCTGCATCATGTCCTGGTACGAGTACGAGGCGTCCACGATCCGGTAGAGGCTGTCGTAGATGTCGCGGAAGTAGATGGCCGCCTTGGGGCTGATGACCTTGAACTCCCCGCGGGAGAGCCGGTGGATGATCTCGCGCTGCGGGGTGCAGATCCGCCGGAGCTGCTGGACGTCGCGCTTCAAGGTGAAGATCCGGTCCAGGGTCTCCCGGGTGGGCTGCTCGAACACCTCCACCTGCACGAGCTGGATCTTGTCCTCCACCTCGTCCAGGCTCGGGAAGTAGTGCTCGAACATCTGGTCCAGGACCTGGTGGAGGAGGAAGTCCACGCCCTTGGGCATGGCCGCCTGGAGGTTCTTGCTGCAGAGGTCCCGGGCCGCGCCGATCGACCGCATGGGCCCGTTGTGGTGGGTGATCAGGGAGTTCGGGCCCAGGAAGATGTCCAGCTCGCGGGTGATGAACTGGTCGGTGGGGGCGTCGAAGCGGATCCCGTGCACGATGATGAACAGGTACCCCTCGTAGTCGTCCACCTTGGGGTGATGGACCTCGGAGAGGCAGTCCTCGATCGCGAGGGGGTGGAAGTGGAAGGGATCCTCGAGGATCGTGGCCTCCTTGACCGTGGGGTCTTCGAGGTCGATCCAGTGCAGGGCCCCTTCGGGCTCCCGGAGCAGCTCGGGCCGGAGCTCCTGGTGCTGCTCGATGCGCCCGCCGACGCACCGGAAGTAGGTCAGCATCGGCGGGCGCTCGCCGTCAGTCTCCGACGGGCTTCTCGAGCTGGGCCTGGGCCGCGGCCAGCCGGGCGATGGGCACCCGGTAGGGCGAGCAGGACACGTAGTTGAGCCCCACCTTGTGGAAGAAGTGGATGGAGGACGGGTCGCCCCCGTGCTCGCCGCAGACCCCCACCTTCAGGTCCGGCTTCACCTTCCGGCCCTTCTGCACCCCGATCTCCACGAGCTGGCCCACTCCCCCCGCGTCCAGGGACACGAAGGGGTCCTTCTCGAGGATGCCGTGCTCCTGGTAGTAGAGCAGGAACTTGGCGGCGTCGTCGCGCGAGAGGCCGAAGCCCATCTGGGTGAGGTCGTTGGTCCCGAAGGAGAAGAACTCGGCCTCCCTCGCGATCTCGTCGGCGGTGACCGCCCCCCGCGGGACCTCGATCATGGTGCCCACGAGGTACTCGACCCCGGAGCCATCCTTGCCGAGGACCGCGGTCGCCTCCTCGATCACGATCTGCTTCTGCCGCTTCAGCTCCTCCACGTGGCCCACCAGGGGGATCATGACCTCGGGCTTCACGGGGATCCCTTTCTTCGCCACCTGGACGGCGGCCTCGAAGATGGCCCGGGCCTGCATGCGCGTGATCTCGGGGTAGGTGATCCCGAGGCGGCAGCCGCGGTGGCCGAGCATGGGGTTGAACTCGTGCAGCTCCTCCACCGCCCGCAGCAGCTTCTCCTTGCGGGCGACTTCGGCCTTGTTCCTCGCTCCCCCCTTGGCCCGGAGCACGGCCACCTGCACCATCAGCTCCTCGCGCTTGGGCAGGAACTCGTGGAGCGGCGGGTCGAGGGTCCGGATGGTGACCGGGGTGCCGTGCATCTCCTTGAAGAGGCCGGCGAAGTCGGCCCGCTGCATGGGCAGGAGCTTCTTGAGGGCGCCCGTGTAGTCCGCGACGTGCTTGCCGTATTCCTTCTGGACCTTGGCCAGCTCCTTCTTGATCTCGGCGGTCTGCGAGCCGCGGGCCTCCTTCAGCCGGTCCTTGAGGCGGCGGGTGAGGTCGAGGCCGCGCTGCCCGCGGGCCGCGGCCAGGATCATCCTCACCACCTGGGGCAGTCGGTCCTGGGCGAAGAACATGTGCTCGGTGCGGCAGAGGCCGATGCCGCGGGCCCCGAAGGCGAAGGCCACCTTCGCGTCGCGCGGGATGTCGGCGTTGGCCCGGATGCCGAGGCGCCGGATCTCGTCCGCCCAGCCCAGCAGCTTCTCGAACTTCTGGTAGAGGACGCTCTTCTCGGGTTTGAGCTTGCCCGCGACCACCTGCAGCACCTCGGAGGGGCTGGTGGGCATCTCCTTCAGGATCACGTCGCCCGTGGAGCCGTCGATCGAGATCGCGTCCCCCTCGTTGACGACCTGGCCGCCCACCTTGAGCTTCTTCCCCTTGGCGTCGATGTGGAGGGCTCCGCACCCGACCACGGAGGGCTTGCCCATCTGCCGGCCCACAACAGCGGCATGTGAGGTCATTCCCCCGGTCGCGGTGAGGATTCCCTGGGCCACGCTCATGCCGTGGATGTCGTCGGGGACGGTCTCCATGCGGACGAGCAGCACCCGCTTGCCCTTTTGTGACCAGGCCACCGCGTCGTCCGCGGTGAAGACCACCGCCCCCGTGGCCGCACCGGGCGAGGCGGGCAGGCCCTTGGCCGCGGTCTCGGCCTTGGCCCGCTGCTTCGGCTCGAAGATCGGGTGGAGGAGCTGGTCGAGGGCCTGCGGCTCCACCTTCATCACCGCCTCGCGCGGGGTGAGGATCCCCTCCTCGACGAAGTCCACCGCGATGTGGATGGCGGCCAGACCCGTGCGCTTTCCGTTGCGGGTCTGCAGCATGTACAGCTTGTTCTCCTGGATCGTGAACTCGAAGTCCTGGACGTCCTTGTAGTGGCGCTCCAGCCGGGTGGTGATCTCGCGGAGCTGCTTGTAGGCCTCCGGCATCACCTTCTGGAGCTCGGCGATCGGGTGCGGCGTACGGGTGCCCGCCACCACGTCCTCCCCCTGCGCGTTCTGCAGGAACTCGCCGTAGAACTCCTTGGCCCCGGTCGAGGGGTTGCGGGTGAAGCCCACCCCGGTCGCCGAGTTCTCGCCCATGTTGCCGAAGACCATGGTCTGCACGTTGACCGCGGTCCCCAGGTCGTGGGGGATGTCGTTCAGCTTCCGGTAGGTCACCGCGCGCGGGTTTCCCCAGGACTTGAACACGGCGTCTCGGGCGCCCCGGAGCTGCTCCCGCGGGTCCTGGGGGAAGGGCCGGCCCGTCTCCTTCTGGACGACCGCCTTGTAGCGGGCGATCACCTCGTCGAGGGCTTTCTCGTCGAGATCCACGTCGGCCGCCGCCCGGTACTTCTTCTTGATGGCCGCGAGCTCGTGCTCGAACTTGTCCTTGTCGATCCCCAGCACCACGTTGCCATACATCTGGATGAAGCGCCGATAGCTGTCCTTGGCGAAGCGGCCGTTGCCGGTCTTGGCCTTGAGGCCAAGGACGGAGCGGTCGTTCAGGCCCAGGTTGAGGATGGTGTCCATCATCCCCGGCATGGAGAACTTGGCTCCGCTGCGCACGGAGACGAGAAGCGGGTCGGCGGGGTCGCCGAGCTTCTTGCCCATGAGCTGCTCGAGTCGGGCCAGGGCCTTCTCGATCTGCTCGTCCACCTCGGCGGGAAGCCGGCCCCCGGTCTCCATGTAGAGGTTGCAGGCTCGGGTCGAGACCGTGAAGCCGGGGGGCACGGGCAGCCCCGCGTTCGTCATCTCGGCCAGGCCGGAGCCCTTGCCCCCGAGCAGGTCCTTCATGTCCTTGTTGCCGTCCGCCTTGCCGCCGCCGAAGAAGTAGACGTATTGAGTCACGACTGACCTCCGAGCTTCGAAATGTCCGCGATGCGATAGAAGAGGGACAGGGTTTGGTTCAAGAGGGCGAGGCGGTTCCCCCGCACCTTGGGGTCCTCGGCCATCACGAGCACGTCGTCGAAGAAGCGGTCGACCGGCCTCCGCAGACCAGCCAGCGACTTGAGGAGCGACTCGTAGTCGCCGTTTAGGCCCGCGAGTCCCGACACCGCCCGGTGCAGCTCACGCTCGGCATCGTGCTCGAAGAGGCGGGGCTCGATAACGGGGGCCGCCGCCTGCTGGGTGAGAATGTTCTTGGCCCTCTTGAAGGCCACCGCCAAGTGGGTGAAGTCTTCCCGGGACTGAGCTCGGACACGATGCAGGGCCTGGAGACGGACGAAGGCATCAATCGGATCCGCGAGTGCACTAACTGCTGGCGTGTAGAGCGCTGCTGCCGTCTCTTCCGCGGGATACCCTCGAGACTGGAACAGATACTCAAGACGGTCGAGCAGAAACATCTCGAGCGCACCTACGACCTTCTCTCTCGGGACCTTCAGCTGTGCCCGGTAACCCGACACCGCTCGCTCAATGAGGCGTGAGAGGTCGGGGTGTGGCTCGCGCGTCTGGGGTCGCCAGAACTCGACTATGGCGCGCACCGCCCCCTGCGCTGCTCGCCGGAGGCCATAGGGATCGCTGCTTCCCGTCGGGTTCAGGCCGAGACCAAAATAGCCAGCCAGGGTGTCGATCTTGTCGGCAACGGAGAGCGACGCGAACACCCGCGTGTCACCCTCGGCGAGAGCCTCGGCCGGAGCACTATTCTCTTCGATGGACAGGGGCTCGTAGTGCCAACGCACAGCCTCCGCAACCTGGCGAGGGGCACCCTCCGCGTGCAGATAGATCCCGCCCGTGGTGCCCTGGAGCTCGGGGAACTCCCGAACCATCAGAGTCGTCAGGTCGGCCTTGGCCACTTGAGCCGCTGCCTGGGCGAATTCAGTGTCCTGTCGAGACATCCAGTTGAATTGCGCGCCCATCGCGTAAACGAGCTCGACTAATCGCTCGGTCTTCTCCTTGTAGGTGCCGAGACCCTGGTGAAAGGTAATACCTCCAAGCTCGCCCACACGGTCGAGGAGCTTGCGCTTGCGGTCCTCCGCATAGAAGAAGCTGGCGTCCCGTAGCCGGGCGACCACTACCCGCTCCATTCCTCGGACGATCTCGCTGGCGTGGGCATGGTCGCTGTTGATCAACGCCGCAAAGCGAGCGACGGGGACGCTTCCCTCACCTATCGGAATGTACTTCTGGTGATGCTCGAGGACAGTCGCGCTCACTTCCAGCGGCAGGTGCGCAAACTCTGATGGAATCCGTCCCGAGACGACGGTGGGATACTCAGCCAGATCCCGCCACTCCGCGGTCAAGTATTGGCCTCCGGTTACCCTGGCCGCTCCAACCACCTTCCTCAGGCCCTCTTCGATTCGGCTCGCACGCTCCGCGGGGTCGAGGAGGACGAACGCATTCCGGAGCGCGCTCTGCAGATCGTGGAGGCTCCGGACCACAATCGGCCTGCCCGCCTCTCCGCGAGGAAGGAAGCGGTGGCCCAGCGTCGCCGGCCCACCAGCCACCTTGGCTTGGCCTTGGGCTCCGTCGACCAAGTCGTAGACTACGAACGGAATCACCGTTCCGTCCAGAATCGCAACCAACCAACGAATGGGCCTTCCGAAAGGAAATGCGCCCTTGCCGTCTTCCAACCAGGCGTCCCAGTTCATACGCTTCGGAAACACGATCCGCCGAAGCGTCCCTGCGATAACTGCGGGTAGTACCTCGCTTGCGGGCCGTCCTGTCTCACGTTTCTCATGAAAGAGATACTTGTCGTTGGGCTTGTCCGAATCCTTGATGCCCTCCTGAAGTGCGTCGGGGGTGATCCCCATCTTGGTCGCGAACCCCAGCGCGGCCTTCGTCCAGTTCCCGGCACCGTCCTTGGCAGCCCGAAGGGCAGGACCCCAGGTGATCACCCCTCGATCGGGCTGACGATCCAGAACCTTCGCATGAAGAACAAGCCGCCGGGGCGTCGAGAAGACGCTGGGCGGGTAGATACCGCCCTCAGGTCCCCCCACTCCAATTCGATGTTCTTGCGCCAGGGCCATGAAGGCGGCGCGGAAGCTCTGTGTCAGATCAACAGGAGGTCTGAACCATGCGGCTGGAATCTCCTCACAGCCCACTTCCAGCAGGAACTCAGGCACGGGCGGCCTCCGGCTCGGGCGGGACCGCGTAGGCGGCGGCGATCGCGCAGGCCAGCTTGCGGATGCTCAGGATCATCCCCGCCCGCTCGGTGACCGAGATCGCCCCTCGCGCGTCGAGCACGTTGAAGGCGTGGCTCGCCTTCAGGCACCAGTCGTAGGCGGCGAGGACCGATCGGCCCCCCGGCGCCTCGAGCGTCCGCCGGCCCTCGGCCAGGTAGCTGTCGAAGAGCCGCCGGTGCAGGTCGGGGTCGGCCAGCTCGAAGGAGTAGCGCGAGAGCTGGTACTCCTCCTCCTTCCGCACCTCACCGTAGAGCGTGTCCGCCGACCAACGCAGCTTGTAGACGTCGTCGACGTCCTGCAGGTACATGGCGATGCGCTCGAGCCCGTACGTGATCTCGCCCGATATGGGGGCCAGATCGAGACCGCCCGCCTGCTGGAAGTAGGTGAACTGCGTGATCTCCTGGCCGTCCAGGAGGACCTGCCAGCCGATCCCCCACGCGCCGAGAGTGGGCGACTCCCAGTTGTCCTCCTCGAAGCGCACGTCGTGCGACGCCGGGTCGATGCCGAGGGCCTCCAGGCTCTTCAGGTAGACGTCCTGGATGTCGGCGGGGGGCGGCTTCAGGATCACCTGGAACTGCAGATGCTTGTAGAGCCGGTTCGGGTTCTCGCCGTAGCGGCCGTCGGCGGGCCGGCGCGAGGGCTGCACGTATCCCACCCGCCAGGGCTTGGGGCCCAGCACGCGGAAGAACGTCTCGGGGTGCATCGTGCCCGCCCCCACCTCGGCGTCCCAGGGCTGGTGGATCAGGCAGCCCCGGTCGGACCAGTAGCGCTCCAGGGCGAAGACGATCTCCTGCAGGGTCACCGGGCCTCCCGGGCCACGTCCTTCAGGACGCCGGGGGAGCGCAGGCCACGCTCCAGGTGGCTCGAGATCAGGTCGTAGTGGAACGACTCCAGTATGGTGGCCTCCGGAGGCACGGGCCCCCCGAGGTCGGCGGGCGCCCGGCGAAAGACCTCGCCCAGGAACGAGCACGCCCCTTCGGGCAGCACCGGTCCCGAAGCGGGCCCGCAATCATCGCACACGAAGCCGTGGGACGCACGGTGGTAGCGGAGGGAGCCGGGGGCGAGCGGCCGGTGGCAACCCGCACAGTGGTCGAGGGGCGGGTAGATCCCGTGGAGCTTCAGCAGCCAGGCCTCGAGGTAGCGCGCGAGGAGCGGCCCGGCCCCCCTTTCCTCCGCCGCGTGGACCACCGCGAGGGCCAGCCGGTAGACCTTCTCCTCGGCCTCCCCCTCGGGGGAGAAGGCATCCAGCAGCTCCGCCAGGTAGGACAGGAAGAGGGCGGTCTCGAGCCCCCGCTCCCCCGCCCGGAAGGCCGAGCGCAGGAGCTCGCACTCACCGAGGCGCAGCAGCTCGGCCCCCTGTCGGCCGTAGAGGCCCACTCGGACCTCGCTGAGCGGCTCCAGGGCCGACTGGTAGCGGGGCCGGCCCCCGCGGGCCCCCTTGGCCACCGCCCGAACCTTCCCCCGCTCCCGCGTGAGCAGGACGACGATCTTGCTCGTCTCTCCCAGCTTGTAGGTGCGAAGAACCAGGGCGTCCGACGTGAGAAGGGCCATGAGGGCGCGGCGTATGCCAAGTGAACCCGCGTACGTTAGCACAGGGCCTCCGGCATTTCTTGCTGCGCCTCCACGGGGCGTGCTACTTTGCGGGAGGATGGGTGTGTTGCGAGTGGTGCGTCTGGCCGCCATCGTGGCCGGGGGCGCGCTCTTGGGCCTCGCGTGGAACGCCTGGAGCGGGCGCGGTTTCGTCCTCGGCCAGAGCGTGTTCGTGCAGGCGGGCGATGAGGTCATCGAAGCGTCCGAGGCCAAGGCCCGGCTCGACCGGGGGGCGCTCTTCCTCGACGCCCGGCCCCGGGACTTCTGGACCATGAGCCACATCCCGGGGTCGCTCTCGCTCCCCGAGGAGGACTTCGATCGGGCCTTCGCCGAGCTGGAGCCGAAGCTCCGGGCCACATTCAACATCGTCGTTTACTGCAGCGGCTACGGCTGCGAGGCCAGCCACATCGTGGCCCGGAAGCTCCGCGAGAAGGGCATCCACGCGGCCATCCTGAGCGAGGGCTGGCCGGCCTGGACCGACGCCGGCTACCCCGTGACGGGACCGCGGTGAAGGGGGTGGGGGGGCGATGAATAATCATCCCTGGCTTCACCTCGCCCTCCGGCTCGCCCTGGGCGGGTTCTTCCTGTACGCAAGCCTCGACAAGATCGCCGCCCCCGCCGCCTTCGCCCGGATCGTCTACCAGTGGCAGGTGCTGGGCCCGGTCCCCTCGAACCTGGTGGCCGTGATCCTGCCCTGGGTGGAAGCGCTGGCCGGCGTGCTGCTCGTCGCCGGCGTCTGGAAGCGTGAGGCCGCGGCCGTGATCGCGGTGCTGCTGGTGGTCTTCATCGTGGCCGCGGGATCGGTGATGGCCCGCGGGATCGACGTGGAGAACTGCGGCTGCGTCTCCACCGCCCGGACCGAGGAGCCGGGCTGGTTCAAGGGTGTAGGGTGGTTCTTGATCGCCCGCAACCTCGTCCTCCTCGGCACCGCGGTCGTGCTGATCCGCGTCCCTTCCCGGTCCTGGGCCGAGGCCCCCGCGCTTTCGCGTGGCGTAAGCGGCTCACGCGGTTCGTAAGTCCCGCGCCCCCGCGACCGCGCTTCAAGACCTCGATGGCGGGCCAGCCGCTGCGGCACGGGCCTTGCTCACCGGAACGAGATGCCAGAACCGTCCGTGCCCCGCCCTGCGAGATCCCTGCGCGGCCGGGGCGCGGTCCCCTCTCGGGAGGTGTAGCCCATGAGTGTTCGAGATCGCGCATCCATCGCGGTGAGCCTGGCGCTGGGCCTGGCCGCCGGCGCCGCCGCCCTGGGCGATCGCGCCGAGGCCCAGGCCTCCGGCCCCAGCATGCTCGACCCCAACCTGGCGGTGCGGACGGCCGCGAGCGGCCTGGACACACCGACGTCGTTGGCCTTCCTCGGGCCCGACGACATGCTCGTGCTCGAGAAAGGCACCGGCCGCGTCCAGCGGGTCGCGGGCGGCGCGGTGCAGGGCACCGTCCTCGACCTGGCCGTGAACTCCGCTTCGGAGCGCGGTCTCCTCGGCATCGCGCTGCACCCGCAGTTCCCGCAAAACCCCGGCGTCTACCTCTACTGGACCGAGAGCACGACCGGCGCCGACTCCGGCAACCTCGCGGACGTGCCGCTCCTCGGCAACCGGGTGGACCGGTTCCTGTGGGACGGCTCCACCTTGACCTTCGACCGGAACCTCATCCGGTTGCACGCTTTCCAGGCCGATGCCGGCCAGTCCCTGCGCGGCAACCACAACGGCGGCGTCCTGCGCTTTGGCCCCGACGGCAAGCTCTACGTGCAGATGGGCGACAACGGCCGCCGCGGCCAGTTGCAGAACCTCCCCTGCGGGCCCACCTCCGTCTGCCCGGGGCCCACCGTGCCCGACGACCAGTTCGGAGGGCCCGAGCCGGACAACGCCCACTTGACCGGCGTGATCCTGCGCCTCAACGACGACGGCAGCGCGCCCGCCGACAACCCGTTCTTCGCCGTGGGCGCGCCCATGGGCGGGGAGGTGGGCGCCAACCTCCAGAAGGTGTTCGCCTACGGGATCCGCAACGGCTTCGGCATGGCCTTCGATCCCGTTTCGGGCGACCTGTGGGAGCAGGAAAACGGCGACGACTCGTTCACCGAGCTGAACCGCGTGGAGCCCGGGATGAACTCGGGCTGGGTCCAGATCATGGGTCCGCCCGAGCGCATCCAGCAGTTCAAGCAGATCGAGACCAGCCCGCAGTTCTTCGGCCTGCAGCAGCTCCGCTGGCCGCCCACCAACATCGCCGACACGCCGGAGGAGGCTCTCGACCGCCTGTTCATGCTGCCGGGCGCGCACTATAGCCCGCCCGAGTTCTCCTGGAAGTTCGAGGTGGCGCCGGCCGGCATCGGCTTCATGGCGGGCCGCGGGCTGGGGCCGCAGTACGAGAACGATCTCTTCATGGGCGCGGCCCGCACCACCCTCGAAGGCGGGCACCTTTTCCACTTCAACCTGACCGGCAATCGTAGGAAGATCGCTGTCGACGATCCGCGCCTGGAGGACCGAGTGGCGGACAACCTGGCCAAGTTCGAGATCACCGAGAGCGAGAGCCTGCTTATCGGCCGCAATTTCGGCATCGGCACCGACATCCAGACCGGGCCCAACGGCAACCTGTTCGTGGTCTCGCTCAGCAACGGGGCCGTCTACGAGATCCACCGCCGTCGCTGACCGTTTAGACGAGAGGAACGAGAGGAGAGTCAAGATGAGGAAACACACGACGCTCGCCACCACTTTCGCGGCTCTGGCGCTCGTCGGCGCCGTGGGCGCGGCCCGGGCCGACCAGACGGTCAAGGCGCGGCTGCACGCGTTCAACGAGGTGCCCGCCATCTCCAGCACGGGCAGCGGGGAGTTCAGGGCCACGATCCACGAGGACTCCGTCGACTGGGAGCTGAGCTACGAGGGGCTGGAGGGCACCGTGACGACGGCCGCCCACATCCACCTGGGCCAGAAGGACGTCAACGGCGGAGTCTCCGTCTTCTTCTGCGGCGGACCCACCACGGACCCCTGCACCCCCGGCTCCGGCAGCTTCCGCGGTACCTTCACCGTTGCCGACGTGGTCGGCCCCACGGCCCAAGGCATCGCTCCCGGCGAGCCCTCGGCGCTCTCGGAGCTGATCGCGGCCATCCGCGCCGGCCAGACCTACGTCAACGTGCACACCAACAAGCACCCCGGGGGCGAGATCCGCGGCCAGGTGCGGGAGGACTCGAGCCGCTGACCTCGCACCCGGCCCCCGGCAGACCCCCCGGGGAGGCGGGGCGACCACCGCCTTCCCGGGGAACCGCGGGCTTTGCTCACCGGCCACCGCCCGGTGATCCCCTGATCGCGCCGTCGCGCCCGTCGCGCCCGGCTCGTTGACAAGCGCGCGCCGGGACGCGTAGCATCCCGGCGCTGCACCTTCGGAGCCTCGACGTCACGATGGACCGTCCGGTCGGATCAGGTGCATGAGGCCGTGAGCGACGCCACGACCCGCGGGATCAGGGTGCAGGTGAAGAGCGCCTACGTGCCGGAGCGCAGCTCCCCCGGCGAGAGCCGGTACTTCTTCGCCTACCGGGTGCGGATCTCGAACGAGGGAGAGGAGACGGTCCAGCTCGTGAGCCGCGAGTGGATCATCACCGACGCGGACGGCAACGTGGAGCATGTGAAGGGCCCGGGCGTCGTGGGCGAGCAGCCGGTCCTGGGCCCGGGCGAGTCGTTCGACTACACGAGCTTCTGCCCGCTGCGGACCTCCATCGGCTCCATGCACGGGTCCTATCAGATGGTCTCGGCCCGCGGCGACCGCTTCGACGCCACCATCGCCCCGTTCTCCCTCGCCGTTCCCAGCGCCGTCAACTAGTGCCGTTCCGACTTGTCGAGCCCAAGAGGCCGAAGGCCTGCCCTCCTACGCGAGCGGCGACCGTCGCTACCCAGTTCTCTACGCGCTCACGGGCTCTCCGAGAGCCACGCCTTCTGGGAGCGGCGCGGCCTCGTCGCCGCGCTCCAGGCGCTCTGGGACAAGGACCCGGCGCCGCAGTTCCTCGTGGTGGCGTTCGACGACGAGCAGCAGGGAGTCAACACCGAGCCGATCATCACTGAGCTCCTCCGCTCCCTCTGCCCCGCCTCGCCTCACTGCCGTCGCTCGCCTCGGGACCGTAGCTCCTCCACCGGCGCCGCGGTACACTCCGATCCCGTGGCCACTGACGACGACGATCTGGACCAGATCCCCTGGTGGGACGCGAAGGCCCTTCGTATGGTCGAGGCCATCGAAAGGTCCGATATTATTGTTGCGCAAGGCGGGAGCCTCCTCGTGCCAAGAGCGACCTTTGTCCAAGCCCTTCCTACCTCACGGCAGCTCCCGCCCCTCGCACTTTCTGTGAATAGCCCGGGCTAGACCTTGGAGGGGGTGTCGGTGTTACGGCCGACCGTCGGCCTTCGGGAGACCGAGCCCAAGCGTGGCTTTTCCATCACCGTGCTGCGTGCGCTCGTGGACGACCGCGCCCGAGTCCACGACGGGGGGTGGCCGTGACGCCCGCCTGGGCTCCGGGGCCCGTCCGCCCCACGCTTCGCGCGGGCGACGTCCACGTTTGGCTCGGCGATCTCGACGTGCGGGATTCGGAGCGCGCTCGGGTCTATCTCTCGCCCGACGAGAGCGCGCGGGCAGACGCCTTCTGCTTCGCCCGCGACCGGCACCGCTACGCCGCGGCGCGCGGCCTGCTGCGCGAGATGCTCGCGCTCTATCTGGACCTCGAGCCAGAAGCGGTCCGTTTCGCCTACGGGCCGAGGGGAAAGCCGGCGCTTGCCAGCGCCACGCCTGACGCCCTGCGCTTCAACGTGTCCCACTCCGGCGGCTTGGCGATCCTCGCGTTCGCCCTCGGCCGCAAAGTGGGCGTCGACATCGAGGTTGAGCGTCCGCTGGCCGACGCCGAGACGATCGCCGCCCGCTTCTTCTCCCGCCGAGAGGCCTCGGAGCTGATGCGCCTTCCCGAGCCCGAGAGGCAGGCGGCGTTTTTCCGTTGCTGGACGCGGAAGGAGGCCTTCATCAAGGCCACGGGCGACGGGCTCTCGCGCCCGCTGGACGCCTTCGACGTCGAGTTCCGGGCCGGCGAGCCCGCCCGGTTGCTACGCGTCGAGGGGGAGCTGGAGGCGGCGCAGCGCTTCTACCTGCTGGGCCTTGAGCCCACACCGGGCTTCGCCGCCGCGCTCGCGGTTGAACGGCGACCGCGGAGGGTTGAGCGCTGGACGTGGGACGGCACCCAGGCACGGGATGGAGCGAGACGAGAGACGAGAAGACGATTAACAAGGTTGTCGTGAACCACCAGGAGCAGCGTGGCCGGCTGAAAGCGAGAACGCCTTTCGGCTGGCGCGATGAGAGGAAGAGCGAGCCACACCTGGTCGGCGCGGAGTTCTCGCCTGCGGCCTTCGGCGGATTCGGGCCGTTCTCCTCGGTCTCAAATTTCGAACGCGTCAAGGGGCTGCGCGTTTCATTTTTGAAACCGTGGTCGGGCGGGGCTCGAGGAGCGAGGAGGAGGGAGCGTCCAGGGCGCCGCTGACGTTCAGAGGGTAAAGCCGGGAGCGTTCAGTCGTCGAGGCTTCGGCGGCTTACACTCGGGCGGCCGAGGAAGCCGCTCGGCTCGCCGAGGCCGGCCGCGTCTACGAGAGTCAGACGCGGCTGGAGCGGCGCCGGCTGGCGCTGCTGCGGCGGATGCAGTCCGCGCTTCGAAGGCGTTCCGGCTGAGCCGGAAATGCAGGTTCCCCTCTGCTTGCGAGGGCCTTCGACGGACACGGTGAGCCCTGACAGCTCAACAGCCGCTCTGCTTCCCCCCTTTCCCGGCTCTCCACGGGTAGACTAACGAACTAAGTAAGTATCCCCCGGCAGAGCCGGGGGCTTTAGGTTGTGAGCCGCTCAAAGCGGCTGGTCAAGGGCCGCTAACGCGGCCCTTGTTTCGTGGCCACCTGACGGTGGCCGGTCACCTCCACAGGTTCAGCTGGTCGAGA
>WNGL01005202.1_pt1 | contig 22168 bp, 18 predicted proteins | sample 5400591 | NCBI WGS metagenome assembly WNGL01 (sample SAMN13153377, study PRJNA577476) | soil metagenome | isolation source: 80 cm soil or saprolite under Garry oak tree replicate 1 | place: USA:California | collected 2016-06-15 | reverse complement strand
GGCGATCCTCATGAGCATCTTCCGAACCTGTCAGCAGCAGATGCTCGATCCCTTCCTGGTCTTCGCCCGGATGCTCCGAAGCCCGGTCGCTCGCCCACAGTCGCTCACGCACTGAGCTGATGCGGTAAACAATTACCTCCGTGCTTTGCGTCATCGACACACCGGTACAGGTCTCGGTCTGGGTAGGGAACGAGGTTTCCCCAGCACCACTTTTTCCCCTCAACCGCGTAGCCTTGCACCAAGGTAGCGGATAGAACGCCCTCTGCCGGCACTGTCATACCTGTCTCAGCCCACGGAAACGGGAGGCCCTGAGTCTACACCCCGAGCACGCCCTGCGACCGGAGTTGCGGCGGGCGCTGCGGCACGCGTGGCGACCAGCCTGTGTTGCCTGGGCGCCTAAGCGGAACGGAGCGCCTTACGGTTCGCACGGGAAGTCGATGGAGCCGATTCGTTGGCGAAGCTCGTCGCCGTTTGGGACGGGGTAAGAGAAGGCCAGCATACTCGTTGGCTTCGAGTGGTCAAACGAAACAGCCGGAGCGTCGAAGCCTCCGAGAAAGAGGAGGAACTCGTCTCTGCCCTGGTCGAGACGAGGCAGCGGCTCGCACAAAAGTAGAAGGATTCTGTCCTCGCCCGGAGTGCCCTTGAGCGAGGAGCACACGAAGGTAGGGGTGATCGTGCCTTCGGGTGACCGGACAAGGATGTTCGGATGAACCACGCCCTTCGGCACCATTTGTGCGAGAGCCCGTCGCGAGTGAAGTCTGGCGACGAATTTCACCGACTCGGGGCTCTGCCCTTCGAACCGGAAGGTCAAGACTGTCCGCTTCGGGTTGGGCGTGCGGTCACCCTCATCCTTCGGGCTTCGCTTTCCGAAGCTCCGAAATCCTTGGGCGTGAACCGTGAAGAGGTGACCGTTCACTTCAGCGAGGGGAACGCCCTGCTTCCGGATCTTCGAGAAGACGCGGCGATCTTGTGAGAACAACACTTGCCCGTCCGGGTGGTGAGAGTACTTGACCAGGTGAGACGAGACCTTTCCGCCCTCCTGAAGGTGGAGCGTTGCGGCGGGTGAGTTTGCGGGCACAGTGGCGAGGCTCACGATGCCGGTGGTGTGCTGGAAGTACGGAAAGGTCACGAAGATCGATCCGTCCCCGGAGCTGAACACAACCTGAAAGATCTTCCAGTAGAGGGAGTCCACCTCAACGCCGATGACGAACCTCTCGGATCTAAAGAGCGAACCAAGAAGCCCGATGGGAGGGCGTCGATCACGTGGCGGCTGCACACGTCTTGGTCCTGTCCAGGGTTTCATGGGCTCGCTTCACCGGGAGGGAGCCCCGAGTACACCCGCGTGCCGGCCCCACGCCTGCTCACAGCGTCTCTGATCCGGTCGGCGGGGGCGCCGCTGCTCGGCCCATCTCACGTGCCTCCCCAAGTTGCCAAGCCTCCGTCTCACGGAACTCGCCCAAGAGGCCCTCGGGGTCTGGATAGGCTGCGTAATGCCCAAAGTCCGCCAGATCGAGAAACGCTCGTGCGTCTTGCCATAGGGTCTCTGGCAACGGGAGCTTCTCCAGGACTGCCCGACTTGTAACCTGCTGTTCAAGTGGAGTGAAGTCGTGGCCCGTGATCACGAATCCTGCCCGCTGCGCCGACATTCGTGGTGTTGCGAGGGGTGGCACCACAGCCACCGGACGAACATGTTCAAGAGTCGGATGCAAGGGATGATAGGGCGAGAGATCGAGCGTTGTGGCTTGAAACGCGTCGCTAACAAAGACCATGCCGTCCCGACCCACGGTGTCCGCATTCAACGCCTGAGGATCGAGGATAAACAAGCAGCAGCCCGCCTTCGGGGTTTCATACCTCAGCGCGAAAAACAGGGCGCACGCGAAACTTTCGCTCCAGTCGAGAAGGCGAGTGGGTATCCCGTGGTGCTGCATCCAAAACAGAAACCCCCATCGCTCGACCTGGTGCGGCGGGATGATCGGCCAGGCTCGGCTCAGATGGTCGAGGAACAACGACTTCTCAGTCTCGCGCAGGACTCTCAGAAGCTCTTCCGGCTCCGTCTCGTCGGCCTGGCTCGCGGCGTCTATGACGTCCTTGAAGTGTCGATGGAGGCGCGACCTCAGGGGCCAGCCATCGCTCTGGCCGCGGTACCACAGCCGAGATCCTCCTCGGCGAGCCGCAAGCTGGCGCGCTGACACGTGATCCACAAGAGCGGCCCATTCAGGCGTCATTCGGTGCCCTCCAACCTCGGGCGGTGTCTCCGCTGCTGCCCGTGCCCAACGTGGCGTTGTGACGGGTCGTCGTCACAGCTAACACCTACGGAGTGCCGCGCCGGTCCGTGGGAGTAGCACTGAAGTTCAGGATCCGGATGAGGGGGCGCGGATTGCTGAACCAGCCGTTCATCCTGTCGAGGGCGCCTACGGCTGCCCAATGAACCTTGTGGGACTGCTCCGCAATCTGCTCCATCGAGATCTCACCTGTAACGACTCCATGCGCGACCTTGTTGCGAATGGCATTGGCCGTGTTGAGCGTCTCACCCTGAGTATCGTAGAGGAGGCCACTCTCCACCAGCACCGGGACGAGCTTGGGAACGTTTACGCGACGGTCCTTGTGGTCAAAGAGGGGCCTCAATTCCTCCTCCGTCAGCGGCTGTTCTCGGGTACGTTGCCAGGCCAGCACGTAGAGGCCGCGTAGCGCGTGCTGAATGAGTCCGTGAGAGACGACGATCGTCTCGATATGGAAGCCCTGGTCGCGTGCCCGCAGGCAATGACGGGCCAGGTCTTGACCACGAAGGGCGCAAGCCTCGTAGAAAGCGAGCACCTGCGGCGGGAGCTTCCTGGCCACCGGCGCTGGGTCAGTATCGTCGATACCCGCGATGGCCTTTTGCACGCTCTCGCGGAATGCCGGTGGGGCGAGGTTGCCCAGCTTCGCGAGTCCCTCACGCAACTGCTGTTTCACCGGGCTTTCGTATTCGCTCATCCCATCCTCCCGAGCACGTCGGGCGACACCACGTCTCCGGTCTCGACCATCTACCCCTCCGCGGGAAGCAGGATGCGCCTTACCGGTGTCGCCGGAGGTCCCCGGAAGACCACCTCGTTCCACCCGGCCTGCGGGCGAAAGGTCAGGGGTGGGAGAGACCGGCCGTCGCCCACCTGGACCTGCAGGCCCGCCTCGGGGAACTCGAGGGGGAGGAGGCCGGTCAGCGACGCCTGCCGGGTGGCCACCTCGAGGGCGCGGGACGTGCGCAGGACGACGACCAGGTCCCGGCCGCGCTCGGCTCGCACCCGGAAGTTCTCGCTCCCGAGGATCGCGCGCCCCGCGTCCGCCACGATCTCGTTCCCGCCGGGGAGCGCGTAGGCTTCGATCCGGACCGCGCCGAAGAGCCGCACGTCTCCGAGGTGCGACGAGAAGCGGTAGCGGTGGCGGCGCTCGTCCTCGGAGTCGCAGACGTTGAGGCGGTCGACCTCGCGCAGGCCGCGCACGGCCGCCAGCGTCTCCGGGGCGAACAGCCGCCGGTTCTTGCCCACGAGGTCGTAGCGCAGGCCGAAGACCTGCAGCTCGTCCGAGAAGCTCACGGTCTGGAAGAGGGGAGGACCGGCGACCAGCTCCTTCAGGAGGGCCGAGCCCTCCTGGAGCGAGGCGGAGCTGATGAGGTAGAGGGGCCGATCCGCCTCGGGCAGGCGCCCGAGCGCCTCGAACATGCCCGCCTCCCGCTCGGCCGTCCGGTTCCCGAAGAAGGCGGGGCTGGTCACGCCGTGCAGGTTGAGGTTCCGGTGGCCCGTGAGGTATTCGACGCTCGTGGCCAGGTTGGCCATGGCGACGCCCGGGGGAAGCTTCTGGCGGATCCACTCCGCGAGGGCCAGGTCGCGCCGCGCCACGCTCCCCGCCATCTCGCCGTAGAGCGCCGCGAAGCGCGCGGTCGAGAGCAGCCCGAGGGCGAGGAAGAGCCCGGCCGCGGCCCGGAAGAGCGCGCGCTCGAACCCAGGGTCGCGGTCGGCGAGGCCGGCCGCGAAGCGCAGGCCGACCGCGGCGAGGACGAGCAGACCCGGGAAGGCCCACATCAGGTAGCGGTTGAAGTGGACCCCCATGAAGACGTTGGCCGAGACGAGCAGGCACACCGGCCCCACCGCGACGAGCCACCACCGGAGGGGGGCGCGGAGCGGCTCCGGGGCGCGGAGGACCGCGAGCAGGATGAAGAGCAGCGAGAGGGGCGGGAAGTAGAAAGGTGCCCACCCGCGGGAGAAGCCCAGCGGCGCCTGTGACGGGTAGAAGCCGAGGAGAAGGCCGCGCAGGACGTCGACCGCGTACTCGGAGACGAGCGCCACGGTGTCCCGGAGGCCGTAGTTCGCGAGGAGGGACTTGTCCGCCACGGACGTGCCCAGCCAGTCGCCGGTGACCGCCCGGTTCAGGGCCAGGACGAGCAAGCCGGTCACGGCCGGCAGGGCGGGCAACCACGCGTCGGCCCGACGCGCACCCGGCCGGCGCAGGGAGGCCCCGCCCAGAAGGGCGCCGATCCAGAGCCCCTCGGGCCGGGCCAGCGCGAGCAAGCTCCCCGCGACCGCGAACCCGACGGCCGGCCCGCCGGCCCAGAGGGCGAGCCACCGGTCGAGGAGCAGGAGGGCCAGGAACATGTAGAGGGCGATGTCGGAGCCGTAGAGAAAGCTCCAGGCGATCGGGCCCCCGAGGGCCAGGAGGGCTCCCGCGAGTCCACCTGCGCTTTCTCCACCGAGGGCGGTGCCGATCCGCCGGGCCAGGAAGACCGAGGCCGCGAAAAGGAGGGCGCCCGTCGCGATCGCGAAGGCCACGAGGGCCTCGCCGCGAATCCCCACCGCTTGCGCGCCCCCCAGCCAGGCCGTGTAGAGCAGGCTCGTCGAGCCCGTGGAGGGGCTCTCCCCAGGGTTGTAGCGAAACGGATGGCCTTCCGCCATCGCGCGCGCGTACTGGCAGACCACGTAGAGGTCGACCACCTGGGGAACGAAGCGGCCCCCGGTGGAGGCGAGCATGGCGAAGAGAAAGGCCACGACGACGGCGAGGACGAGCAGCGGGAGGGCCAGGCGGGCCCAGGGGGGACGCATCGCGCGGGATGATAACGCTGCTGGAGGTCGGGCGCCGCATCTCCCCTGCCTTGACTGCCCCCGAGCGACGCGGGAAGATCCGCCCCGGTGGCGCCGATCTCCGGATTCGCCGAGGTCTGGACGTCTTCTCCGTTCGTCGAGGCGGCCGCCCTCCTCTTCGGCCTCGTGGTCGGCAGCTTCGCGAACGTCTGCATCCACCGCGTCCCCCTCGAGCAGTCCGTGGTCCATCCGCCGTCGCGGTGCCCTTCCTGCGGCGCCCTCATCCGGCCTGTGGACAACGTGCCGGTGCTGAGCTTCCTGCGGCTGCGCGGCCGCTGCCGCTCGTGTCAGGTGCCGATCTCGCCCCGCTATCCGATCGTGGAGGCGACGAACGGCCTGCTCTGGCTGGCTCTCGTGGCCTGGCGCGGGCTCAGCGTGCAGACCCTGGTCGGGCTCGTCCTCGTGACCGCCCTCCTCGTCCTGAGCCTCATCGACCTCGACCACCACCTGCTCCCGAACGTCATCACGCTCCCCGGCATCGCGGGAGGCCTCGCGGCCAGCTTGCTTCCCGGCTCGCCGGTCACGCCGTTCCAGTCGGCCGCCGCGGCCCTGGGCGGCTACCTGGCCTTCCTGCTGCTGGCCAAGAGCTACCAGAGGGTCCGAGGGGTCGAAGGCCTCGGGCAGGGCGATTGGAAGATGGCGGCCATGCTGGGGGCGTTCCTCGGCTGGCAGAAGATGCTGCTCACGGTGTTCCTGGCCTCGCTGGTGGGGACCCTGGTCGGGCTCGGGCTCATCCTCTTCCGCGGCAAGGGCGCCCGCTACCCGCTTCCCCTCGGGACGTTCCTGGGCGCCGCCGGCATGCTGGTGGTGTTCGTGGGCGAGCCGATCGTCGACTGGTACCGCGGGCTCTTCGAGTGACGCCCCGCCGTCCGTTCCGGGCCGCGGTGGCGCTGATCGCGGGGCTCCTGAGCCTGCTCGAGGCCGGCGCCCTCGTGCAGACCGTGCGCTCCCAGGGCCTCCTGCGCGAGGCGCTCCTGCGGCGGGTCCGGAGCGCGGTGGAGGCCGCGCGCCCGCGGCTCGCATTGCTGCTCCGTCCCGGCGGGGCGGCGGCCTGGGAGGAAGCCGCCCGGGAGGTCCTCGCCTACTCCCTGGCCGCGGAGGTCGAGGTGTTCGATCTCCAGGGCCGGCGCCTAGCCGCGTACCCGGGCCCCTCGGCGATCGACCACTGGATCGGCGCCGAGCAGGCGGGGGCGCTCGGCCCCCGCTCGGTCGTCTCCTTCGGACCCTTCCTGGGTCGCTCCTCCCGCATCCTGACCTACGCGGCCTTCGCGTCAGGCGGCGGCACGGTGGTCCTGCGGCTCTCCGCCCCCGCGACCGAGCTCGTGGAGGATCTGCGCGAGCGGCGGCAGGTGGTGCTCGGACACGGTCTCGCCATGGCCCTCCTCGCGCTGCTCGCGGGCCTGGCCCTCCTTCCCGGCCGCGAGACCGCCCCCGCCCCGCCCGCGCTCGTCCTCGGCGCCTACGAGGAGGCGATGGGCCGCCTGCGCGATCACGGGGAGGCGATGAGCCGCGAGCACGCCTCCGAGCGCCGGCGCATGGAAGAGCGGATCCACGACACGGAGGCGATGGCGCGGGCCGGGGAGCTGACAACGGGCTCGGCACCATCCTCGGCTACGCGCGGCTCCTCGAGCGGGACCCCGCTTCGCCCGAGGCGGCGGAGGCGGGCCCGCGCATCCGCGAGGAGTGCGAGACGCTGGAGACCGTGGTCCGGCGCTTCATGGACTTCGTGAAGAGCGAGACCGTGAACCGGGCGCCCTTCGACGTGGGGCGCATGCTGTCGCGCGTGGTGGCGCGGGAGGTCCGCGGCCGCCCGGGGGTGCGCACCTCCCTCGTGGGGGTGAGCGACGGGGTCGCGGTGGTGGGGGACGAGGAGCTTCTCGAGCGCGCGTTCGAGAACATCGTCCGCAACGCGGCGGACGCCGCGGGTCCGGGCGGGCAGGTCTCGGTCGAGGTCGGGCGGGAGCAGGGGGCGGTCGCCGTGGCCATCACGGACGATGGGCCCGGGATGCCGCGGGAGCGCCGCCGGGACATCCGGCCGTTCTTCTCCAGCAAGCCGGGTGGCCTCGGGCTGGGACTGCCCATCGCCATCAAGATCGTGAGGCTGCACGGCGGCGAGCTGGCGCTCGGCGACCGCGATCCCCACGGTCTCCGGGTCACGGTGATGCTCCCATCGGAAGGGCCGCCGGCTTGAACTTGCTGTTACCGATCGTAGCGCCAAGCGTGCGTCGTGGCTACCGTTTCAGCCACGCAGTCTTGGCGTAAAGCTCTTTTCAACATATACTTAGCTCAATAGTGCGGGGCAGGGTACGGACCTTGCTCAATGGAGTGTGTCATGAGGAACGGGCCGATGTCCGCCGACCGCCGAGATGCTGGGTTTTCGCTGGTCGAGCTGCTGGTCGTGGTCGCGATCATCGTGATCATGGCCGCGATCGCGCTTCCCAACATCGGGCAGTACATCCGCAACTACCGCATCAGAGGAGCCTCTCAGCAGGTCGCGGGCGAGATCCAGACCGCCCGGATGAAAGCCATCTCGAAGAACGTGAACCTCGGGGTCGTGTTCGCGATCGTCGGCACCACCCCGCCCTATAACCAGTACGGCTATGCCATCGAAGACGACGTGAACCCACAAGGGGGCGCCCCCCACCCCTGGGGCGTCGTCGCCCAGGAAGGCGGCCCGGGGGGATGGCCGACCCTGCTCACGGACCCTGCGCAGAGCGGCCCCCTGCGGACCCTGCCCGTCGGCGTCGTGTTCGATAGTCCTGTCAACTGCACCTGGCCGAATGCAGGGCCGGCCGCAACCACCTGGGGAGTGCGCTTTCGCCGGCTGGGTGACGCGTGCCAGTTCACGATCGGGACCTGCGGACCGGTCCCGCCGACTCCGCCCGCCTACACCAATTACGTGGGCTTCGCCGCCGACAACTCGGCCCGCGTCTGTTTGCGGGAGACGTCGACCAACCTGCGCAGAGCCGTGACCATCGCCTCGGGCGGCCGCGTCCAGGCCCAGCCATGAGCGAGCGAGGGACGACCATGACTACAAGCGATGGGCCCGTGGGCCCTCGAACGCCCGAGGCCGGGTTCACCCTGGTCGAGGTCTTGATTGCCATCGTGATCCTCGTCTTCGGCCTCATCGCCGTGACCAACCTGCTGCTGGTCGCGGCCAGCTCGAACACGGTGGCCAACCAGAGCACCGCGGCTGCCACCTCCGCCTCGAGGATCCTGGACCGTCTGAAGGACACGAGCTTCCAGAACCTGGCCGCGGGGGGGAACGTCGCCGCCGACACCGGCACTGCCGGGCCGTGCGGCGGCGCGACGCCGGCGCTGGTCAACAGTCCCGGCACCCTCAACAACTGCGACGACGACATCCCGGGAGTGGGGAGGATCCACACCCGGTGGTCGGTCAGCGTCATCCCTGGCACCGCGAGGGCCTTGTTCATCCAGGTGCGGTCCGAGGGTACCGGGGCGTTGGCCGGCGCGCGGAGCCGGGCCCAGTTCACGACCGTCCGGAGCTGCACCGATTCCGTCAGCGGGTGCCCGGCGCCACCCTGAAGGCCGGCGGGGGAGAGGGCAACCGCGAAACTTGGCGGCCATGACGAGGGAGTCACTGATGAGGATGCGAGCGGAGACGGGACAGGCCGGGTTCAGCTTGATCGAGCTGATGGTGGCCATGCTGATCACGCTGTTCGTCAGCGGGGCCATCTTCGGCGTGTTGACGGCCGGCCAGAACGCCTTTCGGCGCGAGCCCGAGCTGGCGGATCGCCAGCAGAACGCCCGCCTGGCCATGGAGCTGATCTCGCGCGATGTCGTGAGCGCGGGCGGCGGGATGCAGGCGTTCGCTCAGGCTTTCACGGACAACCTGGACGGAGCGGGGCCGGCGGGTCCGGGAGGGGTCAACAGCGACTACCTGGAGATCCTCATGAACGACGGTTCCTGCCCCACCCTGGACGTGGCGGGGTCGCCCGGCACGGCCCTCCATACCGCCGTGCCACTGCCCTCCTGTCTTGCGGATGCCAATTCGAGCGGTTTCATGGCCTACGTCTGGGGCAACCAAGGCTCGGCCACCAGCAATCTTTCGCCGGGCGTGCTCTGGATCCACACACCGGGGGGCGGTGGCGCGGGTGGCCCCTGTGGTGGGGGGACGCTGAACACGCCCGCGGGTGGAGCAGGAACACAAGTGAATCCCGGCGGCGGTGCTGCCTGCAACGGCGGAGCGGCCTGCACCGTCGGAAGCCCATCGGTGTGCCAGTACGTTTCCATGATCCAGGTCGTGCGCTACGAGATCGCGCCGGACCCGAACGATCCCACGACGCCTGCCCTCTGGCGCAGTCCCACGGGGACTGCGCTCGACGGCACCCTCAGCAACAACCAGCCTCCCAACCCTCCATGGCAGCTCGTGGCCCGGGGGATCGAAGACCTGCAGGTCAGGTATTTGACCGGGACCGGCTGGGCAGACAACCCGGGCGCCGTCACGTCCTCCAACTACAACACGATCGTTCGCGAGGTCCAGATCACGCTGTCGGGCCGGTCGACGGCTCAGAACATTCAGGGCGCGACCACGAGCGCCCTGACCGGAGCCGCAAGAGATGCCATCCGGGGCCAGCTCGTATCCACCGTCTCCCCGCGGGGGGCGCTGCTCGCGGCTCAGCAGGGGAACCTGTGGAGATAGCGATGCCCATCGCAAACCCGGTGCCCTCGAAAGCAGAGATGAGGAGGCGCGGTCTGGCCATGCATGGACAAACGATTGCCCGGTGCCGTCGGTCGGAGGCTGGCTTCGCCCTGGTCCTGGCCATCCTGGCCCTCATGCTCCTGACGTTCCTGGGGCTGACCCTGGCCGTGAGCACCTCGACCGAGCTGCAGATCGCCACCAATTACCGGTGGAGCCGGCAGGCCTTCTACAACGCGGAGGCCGGGCTCGAGGCCGGCAAGCTCATCCTGGCGAATTCGCCCTTGTGGGTGAGCCTCGTTCCCAACAACCGCGCTACGGCATGGGCTCCCACCACCCTCCCCAGCATCCCTGGGCCTCCGTCCTGGAGCGGCAGCGCCGTGCGCGATTTCGAGAGCCAATCCTGCGACACCACCGGCGGGGAGGGCTATGGGGTCGTCCTCAACGCATCCGCCCCCGGCGCCGGCGCCCAAGCCTGGGAGAACGTCTCGACCTTCATGGGACAGCCCCTGAACGGGGCCTTCACCCTCTGGGTACGGCGTGAGATCCAGGCCCAGCCGGGCGGATTGGGATTGGTGATCGACGATGCAACGAATCCACCGACCACGCTCGTGCTGACGGCCGAGGGCGTGGCGCCCTACGTGGGGGCGGGAACCGCGTTCACCAAGGCGAACCAGGCCCGGCAGCTCCTCGAGATGAGCGTGACCCTGGCCGTGGGAGCCACCTGCCGTCAGTACGGGCCTCAGAAGGGCGGGGCCCCGACCGGTGAAAACTTCGACCCTTGCAGCACCCTGTCCGCGGGCGCCACCGGGAGCCTGGCCGGCGCGTTCGGGGCGGGGGCCGGCCGCGTCGGGGGTGCCGGCGGCCTCACCAGCACCGGCGCGCAGTGATCGGAGCGAAAGCCATGGATGACCAGGTGGGTTCGGCCCCGGTTTCTAGGTCTCGAGAGGGAAGGGAAGCCATGAAGCGACGGTTCTCTGGGCGACGAGCGGTGGGCCTGGTCCTGGCGGGGGGACTGGTCCTCGTCCTGGCGGGCGACCGCGGCCGCGCCTCCGTGACCGCCACTCCGGGGATCGACCCCCTGGAGGTCCTGGGCCTGCAGATCAAGCCCAACGTCATCCTGGTCCTGGACACCTCGGGATCCATGAACGACTCGGTGGGCAACAACACCCTCGGCGGCGACCACCCCGACTCGAAGATCGGCGCGGCCAAGCGCGTCCTTCTCCAGGCCATCCAGAACAACGAGTCCAAGGTCAACTTCATGTTCGGCACCTACACCCAGAGCACGAGCGCTACCCCCGTCCAGACACCCAGCACCATGGGGAACACGGGCCTGGGGCAGGACCGCTTCAGCTACTGGGCCAAGAGCAGCGACTTCCCTTCCATGGTCACCAGCGAGCTGTTCCTGAGCCAGGTCTACGCCTTCCAGACGATCTCCAACGCGGGATCGGTGATCGACAACATCTTGTACTTCGATGAGGGTGGAGCGACCATCGCCTGCGCGATCACCCCGGGCTTCTACGTCTCGGGAGCGGCCCTGGGGACGCAGATAGCGGCCAACATGAACGCCTGCTCTCCCGGCAACGGCTACGCCGTGACCTACGCGGCGGGGAAATTCACCTTCAGCCAGACGGGACTGAAGAAGTTCCGGCTGCGATGGAGCCAGGCCACCAACTCCATCGGCGCGGTCCTGAGCGCGGGCGCCACCGACACCGCCCTCGGCCTGGGGCCCTTCGCGACCTCCGGAGACGCCCGCATCAACGCCCTTCGGAAGATCTTGGGCGACCGCAAGTTCACCGAGTCGGGCACGACGTTCTACGAGATGGTCGCGGGAAGGTTCTGGAACGGTCAAACCCTCTACGTCCTGAACTCCACCGGGACGGTCTGCGGCCAGGCCGCGACCGTGACTCCCACGAATCCCCCCACCGTGAGCCTGCAGCAGGTCAGCGACTGCGCGAACCCGACCACCACCACGGTGGGCGTCCCCGTGGCCTTCACGTCTGCGGGGGGCAAGGCCAAGCTGCTGGGCGGCGGTGGCTTTGGTACCAACGCGGTTTCCTGCGACGGGTTCCTGCCGCGGGTCCAGCTCGTGTCCTGCGACATCAAGATCCCGCCGAACCCCCAGCAGTCCGACAACATCGGCACGCCTTTCCTGGAGCCGACCCTCCGCATCGAAACCACGCCCGGGCCCACGTTCGGCCAGCCCATCGGCTACACGGAGACCACGGATGGCACCGGCTGCGCTGAGACGTCCTGCGCCAACGGGGTAACGATCCCGACTGTGAGCGCCTACGGCCTGCCGGCCGACGGGTCCACGCCGATCGCCAACACGCTGCGCGACGTCAAGACCGTGTTCAACGTCCTCTGGTCGGGCGGGGTCTCGCCGCCGGCGCCGCTGACCGTGACGGTTCCGCCCTCGGGCGCGATCTCTGCACACACGAATCCCAAGGAGAAGACGGTCGTCGTCTTCGTGACCGACGGTGACGACACCTGCTCGGGCTCCGGCGACGCGGCCGCCCGCGCCGCCGCGGCCCGCGCGCAGGCCCTGTATCAGCCCATCGTGGGCGGCGTTCAGAGCGACGGCTATCTGACGCCCGCGAGCGACCCCGCGTCGTCGGTTATCAGCTACATCGTCGGCTATGGTACCGGCGCCCAGGTGAACCGGCTGAACTGGATCGCCTGGGGTGGGAGCGGCATGCAGCAGGGGGCCGGTGGCGCGACCCCCTGGCCGGCGGCGCCCACCGCCGCCGACCGAGCCAACTGCGTGTCTTGCCAGGACGCGTACCTCGCCCCTACCCCCGCCGCGCTGGCCGCCACCCTCAACGCGATCTTCAACCAGGGGGCCCAGGCGGGCGAGTTCACGGCCCAGCAGTCTCTCACGGACGCGATCTTCGAGTACGTGGACCAGGTCCCGACTCCGGCGGCTGTGCCGCCCTCACCACCGCCCGCGCCTTTTAGCGCCTTCGCCCCCTACAACCGCTACGATGCCCTCACGCCCATCAAGTTCGTGTCCAGCTTCACGCTGCCGGGGTTCAATGGGCAGCTCAAGGCCTACCAGAACGTCGGGGGCGTTCCCACCCTCCGCTGGAGCGCGGCGGACAAGCTCCTCATCAACGTGACGACCGGGATGAGCGCCTGCCCCCTCGCCCCCAATCCGGGCGCGGTGCCAGGCGAGTGCAGCTTCGCCCAGCTCCACGGCGGCTCCACGGATTCCACGATTGCGACCTCGAGCGCCGCCATCAAGCGACGGATCTACACCACGACCCAGAACGGGTACTTCGGCGTCACCATCGGCAACCTGACCGGCAACGTGGCGCCCTACCGCGTCCCCCTGTGGCCGCCCACCAGCTTCAGCGTGGCGCCCGCCGACTACACGACCCAAGGGCTCTTCGACGCCGCCCTCGGACTGCCCCTCGACACCTCGAGCAACCCCGCGGCTGATTTCGCGAGCCTGCAGGCCAGCTACCGGGCTTGCCAGAGCGTGGCGCCCCTCACCCTGCCCGCTGGCTGCACCAGCCTTGTGCCCCTGACGAAGATGCAGGCAGCCCGGCGCGAGGCCCGGGAGCTGATCCTGGCCTTCATGGCCGGGGCGTTGCCGAGCCTGGACAGCGGCGCAAACCCCAAGCGCGTCTCCTCGGGGGGCAACCTGGGCGCGATCCTGTACAAGGCCAAGTCGTGGATCCTCGGCGAGTCCACCTTGGCCACCCCGGCCGTCGTGGGGCCGCCCCTCGACAGCACACCGGACGCGACGCCCTGGGTCCCCGAGTACACGTTCTACCTGCAAGGGCCGCGCACCGGCACCGGCCAGAATGCCGAAGGAGGCGCGACCACGCCCGGAATACCACCCCCGGGTGGCGCGATTCCCGTCCAGACCGGCCAGGGCTTCGGCCTGAATAGGCCGGACAAGGACAACCCGGCGGCCCCCGGCAACGACTCCCGGCCGATCAAGCCGGTGATGACCGTCGTCTACGCCGGGACCAACGAGATGCTCCACGCCTTCCGGGCGGGGCCGAACCTCCTCAGCGCCTCTTGCACGTACACCGGCGTCACCCCGAACAACGTCCCGCCCGCGTCGCCCACGGAGTGCGGAGGGGACGAGCTGTGGGGCTTCGTCCCGTTCGACTCGCTGGGGGTGCTCTCGAGCCGATACATCAACCAGCCCCCCAAGCGGCTGCCCCACGACTACATGATCGCGGCCAGCATCCGCTTCAACGACATCTTCGTGCCGAGCTCGACCCCCTTCAACGTGACCATCGGCGGGGTCACCACCAGCCTCAACGGCGTCTGGCGCAAGGTCATCTACTTCGGGCGGGGCGTCAGCGGCAAGTACTTCACCGCCCTCGACGTCACGGCGCCCGGCACCTCCTCGAGAGAGGCGTTGAAGACGAACGGCCCCATACCTCTCTGGAACCGCGGCAACCCGGACACGACCAACGGGATCCCGAGCGGACCGCAGGTCAACGGCCCGAGCGATTTCAGCGCCTACGCGACGATGGGGCAGACGTGGTCGACGCCGATCGTCGTGTTCGTGGACAAGACCGCCAACACGACGACCCGGAAGCCCGGAGGCGTGGACTTCGTCATGTACGTGGGCTCCGGCTACGGCGCTGCCGGTGAGGGCACGACCTTCTACGCTCTCGACGCGCTCAACGGCGACGTCATCAAGTCGGCGGACGTGGAGGCGGCGGCGGCGTCCTTTGGCCTGACCCGCTCGCCTCAACCCGTGGACCAGGCCGGCAATCCCTATTCCAACGCGATCGCGGCCGATCCGGCGGGCTTCAATCCCCTCCGCTTCAAGCCGCTCACCTCGCCCCACCCGTCGGCGGCCAAGACGACCCGCGTCTACGTGGGCGACGTCTATGGCCGCCTCTGGAAGTTCCTGACCGCGGTTCCGGGTCCCCTGGTCGCCATTCCCGCGGCCGACCTCGGAGTGACGCAGCCCGTCGGAACGGCCGCGTCACTCATCGGATTGAATCCCCCGCCGGGGCAGCCCCCCGGGCCGAACCCGCACATCTACCTGGGGTCGGGGAACGAGAATCGCGCCAGCGGCCCGTTCGCGATCTTCGGGTTCCGCGACGATGGCGACGACACGACCACGGCCACGGCAGGGACGGCGGCGTTCCCAGGCCCGGCGTCGCCCCCTGGACCGTCCGTCACGACGTTCCTTCCCGTGGTCACCCTGTTCACCCGGACCTTCGACGCCGGGCCCGTTGTGAACGCTTCGGCTCCCACGCCGTTCCCTGTCTTCCGGGGTACCGTGCAGCCCACCACGGCTTTCACCAGCGATACTCCGGCACGGAGCGTCGCGTTCTTTGCCGGGACACGCTTCAACCCGCCCCTCAGCGCCTTCGCGCCCGTGCCGCCGCCGTACCCCTGCCGCTCCAGCTTTGACAGCATCCTGTACTCCTTGGGTGCACGCTACGGGCAGGCCGCCTACGACCTGAACTCGGCGGGCGACGACGCCTACAGCATCTACCGCGACAGCCGGGTCGTGGCCCTGACGACGCAGGCGGACCCCAACCAGGGCACCGGCAGCAGCCTGAACAAGGACGAGGGCCTGATGGCGGCGGGAACGCCTCCGGCCCCGCCCCCCAAGCCCGGCAAGCCGGCGGGGGCGGGATCGAACGTGAGTCCCGCGACGAAGGGCGGTGTCGCGATCGTGAGGTTCGGCTCGACGGCCTGCCGGTAATGGGCTCCGGCCCTCCCCTCCCCGCAGCCGGAGGGGAGGGCCGCGGCCCCTGGACGCGGTCCCTTCACCCGGCTTAAGGTCTTCCCTTGGAACGGGTTTGGGTGTAGCTTAGAGCCATGGCGGTTCGGCCGGAGGACGCGCTGATCTGCCCTGCGTGCCAGACGCGAAACAGGGCCCGGTGGGAATTCTGTGTTCGGTGCGGGGAGTCGCTGCAGGACGTCACGTTGAGCTCGGCTCCCTCGCGTGAAGCGGTGGAGCCTCCGGACCCGGAAGGCGTCGAGGAAGACGCTGCCGAGCTGCAGGACACCGGGGAAGCCGGCATGGTGTTGCTCGTGGGTGTCCTCGCCCTGATCGTCCTGAACGCGGTCGCGTGTTTGTACGTGCGTGACAAGCCCCCGCCGGCTCGGCCCAGCCCCGATCTCTTCACTTTGGGCACGCAGCCGGCGAGCCTGCCCCCCGCAAAGGCCGTTCCCGACAGGCCCGGAGGCAGGGATTTCGAAGAGGGGCGCCGTCTCCTGGTCGGAGGCGATGCTGCGAGAGCGATCACCCTCCTGCAGAGAGCGGTTGACGCTGCCCCCGAGAACGCTGCGTCCCATGACCTGCTGGGTCAGGCGCTGGCGGCCACGGGTGCCCTGGACCAGGCATTCGCGCAGTTTGGTGAGGCGGCGCGACTCGATCGCGCTCAGTTCGGGATGAAGCTGGGGGAGCGCCTGGCCGATGCGGGCCGGAACGAGGAAGCGGCGCGCGCCTACGCGCAGCTCCTTGCCGCTACTCCCAACGATCCGTTTGCCCAGGAGGGGCTGGGCCGGATGCAGTACCGGCTGGGCAACTACGCAGCGGCGGCGCCCCTGTTGCAGCGGGCGGTTGGGGCCCGGTCCGACGACCCCGTGCTCCAGCAAGAGTTGGCCTACGCTCTCCAGGCCACCGGCGACGCCAACGGCGCCATCGAGGTCTACAACAGGGTCCTCGCCCTGGCCCCTACGGCCGACGTCGCGCGGGGGCTCCTGGCCGACCTTCTTTACGCGCAGGGCAAGCCGGAGAACGCCATTGCCCTCGTGCAAGACGGCATCCAGCGCGATCCTCAGGCGCCTTCCCTGAGGCGCCGGCTGGGCAGCCTGCTGGAACAGTCCGGCCGGCCGCAGGAGGCAGCCCGCGAGTACCGCGAATACTCCCGCCTGGCCCCGAACGCGCCCGACGCCAAGGACCTGGCCGAGCGTGCCGCCCGCCTCGAGGGGTCGTCCGGCGGCTAGACCCATGCGGCGCATCCTGGTCGCCCTCGCCCTCGTGCTGTTTCCCGTCGCGACCTTGGCCCAGAGCCTGGGGCAGGCCGCGGCCCAGGAGCGCGAGCGGCGGGAGAAGAAGGCCCGCGAAGGCAAGCAGGCCCCGGCCCCCCGGACCTTCACGGACGAGGACCTGAAGCCACCGGAGGAGACGGCGTCGAAGCGGACCGCGTCGAAGGATGGCGAGAAGGCTCCGTCGCCTCAGGGGACGCCCTCCCGCAACGACAATCCCGACACGGCCCCGAGCGGCACTCGGGAGGGCGGCTCGATCCGGTACGAGCCGGAGCGTCCCCGAGAAGCGCATGGCGAGGCGGCGGCCCCCGTGGGTCCCCGGTTGGAGGAGAACCCGGACGCCATTGCCTGGCGGGAGCGCGCCCGTCCGGCCCGCGCTGCCGTGGACGCGGCAAAAGCGCGGGAGGCCTCCATCGAGGGCCGGATCGCCCAGCTCCGCCAAGAGCTCAACCCGATGAGCGCCAATTACCGGCTCGACCCGAACCGGTTCCTGCAGGTCCAGGACGAGATCCGGACCGCCGAGACGGACCTGGCGGCGGCCCGGCAAGAGACCCGCACCGCTCAGGAGGCCTGGGAGCAGGTCCTCGAAGAGGCGCGCCGCGCCGGCGTACGCCCCGAGCTTTGAGCGGGGCGACCCGAGCCGACCGAGCTTCCGAGGCCGCTCCCCACGCCGCCTTGGCCGACATCCTGATCGTCGAAGACAAGGAGTCGCTACGCACGGTGCTGCGGAAGACCCTGGAGGCGCGGGGCTACTCCGTGGACGAGGCGGGCGACGCCTACGAGGCCCGCCGGCGGATCCAGGGCTCGCGGTACCTCGTCGTGCTCACCGACCTCCGCCTTCCCGCGGGAACGGGCTTCGACGTCCTGCAGGCGGCCACGGAGGCCGATCCCGAGACCCCGGTCCTGGTCATGACCGCCTTCGGCACCGTGGAGGAAGCGGTCAAGGCCATGAAGGAAGGGGCGGCGGACTTCCTCACCAAGCCCGTGGACACCGAGCACCTGCTCCTCCTCCTGGACCGCGCGATCGACCGCCGCCGCATGCTCACCGAGCTGGTCCTGCTCAAGGAGGACTACCAGCGGCGCTACGGCCTGCCCAAGGTGCTGGGGGACGACCCCGCCTTCAAGGAAGCCATGCTCGCCATCCAGCGGGCGGCCGCCACCGACGCCACCGTCCTCATCCTGGGGGAGAGCGGGACGGGCAAGGAGCTGATGAGCCGGGCCCTGCACCAGCTCTCGCCCCGGGCCAAGGGCCCGTTCGTGGCCATCAACTGCGCCGCCATCCCCGAAGCCCTGCTGGAGAACGAGCTGTTCGGCCACGAGCGGGGCGCCTTCACGGGGGCCAACGCCCGCAAGGTGGGCAAGGCGGAGATGGCCCACCACGGCACGCTCTTCCTGGACGAGATCGGCGATCTGCCCCTGCCCCTGCAGGCCAAGATCCTCCGCCTCGTCCAGGAGAGGCAGTTCGAGCGGGTGGGAGGCGTGCAGACCATCACCGTGGACGTGCGCGTGGTGGCGGCCACCAACCAGGACCTGCGGCAGGCGGTGGCGACGAAGGCCTTCCGGGAGGACCTGTTCTTCCGGCTCTCCGTCTTCCCGGTCGAGATCCCGCCCCTGCGCCGCCGGCGCAGCGACATCCTCGCCCTGGCGGAGGCCTTCCTCGCCCGGCACGGCCGGGAGATGGGGCGCAAGGGCTTGAAGCTCTCCGAGGCCTCGCGCCGGGCGCTCCTCGACCACTCGTGGCCCGGCAACATCCGCGAGCTGCAGAACTGCCTGGAGCGGGGCGCGATCCTGTGCAGCGGCACCCAGATCGAGCCGGAGCACCTGCTGCTGACCGCAGGGCCGTCGAGCGGGCCTTCGCTCGGCGACGTGCTCGACCTCTCGGGAACGCTCACGGAGGTGGTGAAGCGGGCCAGCGGCCTCGCCGAGGACGAGGCCATCGCCCTCGCCCTGCGCGAGACGGACGGGGACCGCGCGGCCGCCGCGGCCCGCCTGGGCATCAGCCTCTCGACCCTGAACCGCAAGCTGAAACCCGCGGGCCCCGAGCCGGCCGGCTCCTAGTTCTCGGTCCTCCGCTTCGGTCGCTGGTTCGCGGCCAGGACGCGCTTGCGCAGGCGGATGGCGGTGGGGGTGACCTCCACCAGCTCGTCGTCGTTGATGAACTCGAGGGCCTGCTCGAGGTTGAGCTGGCGATGGGGGGTGAGGTGGATGGCGTCGTCCGCGGTGGAGGCCCGCATGTTGGTGAGCTTCTTCTGCTTGATGATGTTGACGTCCATGTCCGCGGGGCGCGCGTTCTCCCCCACCACCATCCCCTCGTAGACCGCGGTGCCCGGGGCCACGAACAGCTCGCCCCGCTCTTCCATGTGGGAAAGCGCGTAGGCGGTGGTCTCGCCCGGCCGGTCGGCCACCAGCACGCCGGTGGCCCGACGCGCGATCTCGCCCTGCCACTCCACCCAGCCCTCCAGAAGGCCGTTCATGACCGCGGTGCCCCGGGTGTCCGTCAGCAGCTCGGTGCGCACCCCGATCAAGCCGCGGGTGGGGACGTGGAAATCGAGGCGCACCCGGCCGGACCCGTGGTTGACCATCTTCACCATCTTGCCCTTGCGCATGGCCATCTTCTCGAGGACGACGCCCATGTAGGTCTCGGGAACGTCCAGGACGAACAGCTCCAGCGGCTCCTTGCGCTTCCCGTCCTCGGCCTTCGTGATCACCTCGGGGTTCGAGATCCCGAGCTCGTAGCCTTCGCGGCGCATGGTCTCGATCAGGATCGCGAGCTGCAGCTCGCCCCGTCCCAGGACCTTGAAGGAGTCGGCGGAGCCCGTGGGCTCCACGCGGATCGACACGTTGGTCAGTAGCTCCTTCTCGAGCCGCTCCTTGATGTTCCGCGAGGTGACCCACTTGCCGTCGCGGCCCGAGAAGGGCGAGGTGTTGACGGAGAAGACCATCGAGATCGTGGGCTCGTCGATCCGCAGGGGCGGGAGGGGAGCGGGGCTCTCCGCGGAGGTCACGGTCTCCCCGATCGCGATGCCCTCGAAGCCCGCCAGGGCCACCACCTCGCCGCAAGGGGCGTCCTCGGCCTCCACGCGCTTCAGGCCGTCGAAGACGTAGAGCTTGGTGACCCGGGTGGTGAGGAGGCTCCCGTCGCGCTTGGCCACCGCCACCGTGTCGCCGGTCCGGACGTGGCCGTTGAAGATCCGCCCGATTCCCAGCCGGCCCAGGTAGTCGCTGTAGTCGAGGTTGGCGATCAGGAGCTGGAGGACGCCGTCCGGGGAGCCCCCGGGGGGCGGGATGTGGGCGAGGAGAGCCTCGAAGAGCGGCTGGAGGCTATCCCCCGGGCCGTCGGCCTCGGTGCGGGCGATCCCCGCCTTGGCGTTCGTGTAGAGGACGGGGAACTCGAGCTGCGCCTCGGCGGCGTCGAGGTCGATGAAGAGATCGTAGATCTCGTTCAGCACCTCCTTCGCACGGGCGTCGCTGCGGTCGATCTTGTTGATGACCACCACCGCGGGGAGCCGCGCCTCCAGGGCCTTGCGCAGGACGTAGCGGGTCTGGGGCAGGGGGCCCTCGGAGGCGTCGACCAGCAGCATGACCCCGTCCACCATCTTGAGCGCCCGCTCCACCTCGCCCCCGAAGTCGCTGTGGCCGGGGGTATCGACGAGGTTGATCTTGGTGTCCCGGTAGTGGACGGCGGTGTTCTTGGCCAGGATCGTGATCCCGCGCTCGCGCTCCAGCTCGTTGGAGTCCATGACGCGCTCGCGGACCTCCTGGTTCGCGCGGAAGGCGCCGCTCTGCCGGAGGAGGGCGTCCACCAGGGTGGTCTTGCCGTGGTCGACGTGAGCGATGATCGCGACGTTCCGGAGCTTCATGTTCTCCACGGGCGCGGACGATCGGCCTGGGCGGAAAGGACCTAAGGATACCACGGGCTCCGGGAGCCTAGAGGTCGACCACCACGGGCGGGTTCAGGGGCCGGTAGGCCTCGTCGCAATTGCTGGCGTTGACGAAGATCGTTCCCTCCACCTCCTCGCGGCCGTAGCCTTCGTGGATGTGGCCGAAGACGTGCAGGCGCGGGCGGACTCGGCGCACGGCTTCGCGCAGCTCCTCGCAGCCCACCCTCGGGCCATGGCCCATGGCCAGGCCGAGACTCCGCGCCATGACCCCCTGGACGCGGTCGCGGATCCCGTGCGGTGGGCCGTGGGTCACGAGGACGTCGATGCCCGGGGGGATTCGGTCCCACTTGGCCCGCAGGGGCGCCCCGCGGTGGAGGTTGAAAGCCCAGCTCAGGAACCACGGCTGCCAGGGACTGCCCCAGATGCGCAGGCCCTCCACGAGGACCTCCGCGTCCTGCAGGTAGACGGCGCTCCGGATCCGGCGTCGCGCCTCCTCGGGCCGCTCCTCGAAGAGCCGGTCGTGGTTCCCCGCGATCACGACCTTGAAGCGGTGGGGCAGGTCGCCGAGCCACTCGTCGAAGCGCTCGATCTCCTCCGGCGCGCCTTGCATGGTCGCGTCACCCGCGTGGATGAGCAGGTCGCCATCCGGCACCGCGAGCGCGGCGTGACGGCCGTGGGTGTCGGAGACGCAGACGATGCGCATCCGCTCGGCCTAGACGGAGCCACCCACGAGGCGGCGGTAGTCCTCGGGGGTGTCGATCCCCGCGAGGCAGCCGGGATCGCCCGCAACGTGGACGATCCAGGCCGCGTGGTCGAGGAGGACGCCTCGCGCCCCGCGCTCCGGGGAGGCGGCGCGCAGGGCGGGCCAGGCGCTCCGCGCGAAGCCGGACGGATGACCGCGCCGTCCCGCGTGGGAGGGGACCGCGATGGCGGCCCCCGCCAGGAGGGCGTCGACCACGTGGTCGACCGTCTCCGCCGCCACCAGGGGGTGATCCACCAGGTGCAGGAGCACGGCCTCGGCGCCGTCTGTTTCGGCCGCGGAGAGGCCCCGCCAGATCGAGCCGAGCATGCCGTCGCGATACCTCTCGTTCACGACGGTCCTCACGCCGGCGGGAAGCGGGCATTCCGACGCCACCCGCTCGGCCTCGTGGCCCAGCACCACCACCACCGAATGCACGCCCGGCCGGGCGAGGAGGGCCGCGCCCCAGGCCAGGAAGCGGGTGCCCCGGATCGGGAGCAATGCCTTTGGCGAGCCCATCCGGCGCCCCTCGCCGGCGGCGAGCAGGATGGCCACGATTCGCATACGGAGCATTGAACCACGGTCATTGACCCTCGCGGAGGCGGCCCGTATGATGAGCCTCCTCCGAGCTCGCGGGGGCCAGGCCGTCCCCGGGGGAACCTCTGAACCGATGCACCAGAAGCACCTGATCTCGCTGAAGGACTACTCGCGCGAGGAGATCGAGGAGATCTTCGACCTCGCGGCCGCGGTGAAGGCCGACCCGCCGGCCTACGGGGGCGTGCTCCAGGGCAAGTCGCTG
>WNGL01006810.1_pt1 | contig 22180 bp, 21 predicted proteins | sample 5400591 | NCBI WGS metagenome assembly WNGL01 (sample SAMN13153377, study PRJNA577476) | soil metagenome | isolation source: 80 cm soil or saprolite under Garry oak tree replicate 1 | place: USA:California | collected 2016-06-15 | reverse complement strand
CTGTGTGGTGACGATCCGGCCCCCGCGCCAGGCGAAGACGGTGACCGGCCGCAGCGCCGCCCCCGGCGGGCCCGCGCAGGCCAGCGCGATGCCGGTGACCGTACCGGGCGGAACGGCGCGGCCGGGGTGACCGCCACAGGCACCCAGGCCCGCGGCCAGGACCAGCCCCGCCACCGCGGCAGGTATCCGGCTCATACCAGTCAGACGCCCGTCACCCCGTCCCGGTTCCGTTCCCGGCTCGGTCACACTGGTGGCGTGCCGCGCGAGGAGGAGCAGCCGTTGCCGGGCGGAACGCCAGCGCCGGTGTCGTGCGCATCGGGGATACGGTCCGCCGTCCGGCCGGGCCGTGGACTCCGGCGGTGCACGCGCTGCTGAACCACCTGCACGGCGCAGGCTTCCGTGGCGCACCCCGGCCTCTGGGCATCGATGAGCAGGGCCGTGAGGTGCTGACGTTCATCCCGGGCACGGTGGCCTGGCCGGACCGGTTCGCCATGCTCGGCCCCGCCGGGCGGCTGGCCGACGTCGCGCGCCTTGTCAGGGACTTCCACGACGCCGTCCGGGAGTTCACGCCACCACCCGATGCCCGGTGGCAGGTGCTGATCCCCGCCGAGGGAAGCGAAATCATCGCCCATCATGATCTAGCGCCGTGGAACCTCGTCGTCGGTGACGAGGGCGGGTGCGCATTCATCGACTGGGATAGTGCGGCCCCGGGCTCGCGGCTGTGGGATATGGCCTACGCCGTGCATGGCTTCATCCCGCTGTCGGCGGATCCTGCCTGGCAGCGCTCCGACGCCGCGGCCCGGCTGCGGGTCTTCGCCGACGCCTACGGCCTCGATGAAGCGGCGCGCCATGACCTTGTCCCGATGCTGAGCCGCCGGGCCCGCTCCATGCACGACTTCCTGCGCGCTCAGGCGGCGGGCAGCCAGCCATGGGCAAGCCTGTGGGCAGCGGGTCACGGTTATGCCTGGCGGAACGATGCCGGCTACATCAGGCAGCGGGAGCGCGACTGGTCCCGCGCCCTGCTCGCCGCCTGACCTCGCCTGTCGGCTAACCTCGCCCGCCGGCCGGCCCTGCCACCACCGCCGCCGGCCAGGAGATCCTGGAAGCCCGCTGGTTCACCCGTGCCGAGCTGGCCCAGCGCGCTGCGTCCGGCCGCCCGCTCGGCCGGGTGGATTCCATCGACAGGCACCTGTTGCGGTCCTGGCTCGACCAGGCATGACGCCGTTCCCGCCGTTACCAGCGTTACCGGATGGCCGTCGCGCCCGCCCGGCCAATGGCTTCAGCGCTGTCACCGGGAAGCTAGTGCGGTGGCCACGAACGTTCACCGGGTCTGGGACCAGCAGCACCCTCTTGTGTACTGGCTGCACAACCGGGACATACGCCGGAGGCTGGTGTTGTGGCTGGGGACGACGTCCGCTACACCCAGATCTGGCGAGAGCTTGTCTGGTAGTCGCTGGCCTGGGCGCCGGCCCCGGCGGCGGCCTCGCGCCCGGCCTCGGTGCGCTGGGTGAACTGGAGCTCGGCGGGGCCGAGCCAGCGGCGCCACGCGGTCGCGTACACCTCCGCGCGCTTCTTGCTGCGGCCCAGGTCATCGGGTACCGCGACCCAGCGGCGGTCGTAGGCGGCGCGGCCTGTCAGCACCCGCCGCAGCGCCCGCAGCCGCCCGCCGGAGCCGGGGACGAGACGGGAGATGAGGTACCGGGGGAAGTCCACCGGGGAGATTGCCTGGTCGAGCGCCTGGGCGAACCGGGCGCTCTCCTCGGGTGTGGCCGAGCGCAGGTAGCAGCGCAGGTAACCGGAGGCACGGGGCTCGATTGCCAGCGAGGCCACCGCCTCCTCGCTCAGCTCGCCAAGCTCCCGGTACGCATCGCAGATCGCGTGTGCCACCAGGTCGAGCGGTAGCGCACCGGCCAGCGTCTCTCGGGTCTGGGTCAGCCGCCGCCCCGCCAAGCCGAAGAACGCCCCGGCCGCGAGCAGCCCGGCCAGCGCGGCCGGGCTTCCGCTGAGCCCGGTGACGACCAGGTCCAGGCCCGCCACCGACCAGCCCGCCGTGGCCAGGCCCGTCTCCTTGAGCCGGTAGCGCGGCGGGTCCTCCGCCACCGGCTCCGGTCTGGCCTTGGGCGCCCGGCGGGGCAGGACCACCAGGGTCTTCTGCTCGGCCCCGGTGTAGGGCTCGCCGATGCGCCACCGTTCCCGGGCCTCGGCGTGCCCGGCGGCCCGGCGAGTCATCTCGCGGTTGATCTCCGTGAACATGCCGTCCTGCGGCGGGGCGAACGGCCCGAGAGACGGGTGGACGTGCGAGGGCCCCGCCTCGATCACGCCGTCCTCCGACGGCGCGAACAGGTGCCGGTGCTTGCGGACGAACCGCTCGTAGTCCGCCGAGCCCCGGACCAGCTCTGGTGCGACGCAGACGATGTCCCAGTTCGAGGCGATCTTGCCGGGGTCGCCGGGGTCGAGCCGGAGCGCTCGGCCACGGCTCTGCACAACGGACACCGCGGTCGCCGCGGCGGACAGATCGATCAGGCAGTTCACGCACGGCGCATCCCAGCCCTCTCCGAGCAGGGCCCGGGTGCCGACCAGCAGCCTGGTCAGCCCGGCAGTGAAGATCGCGGTCGCCAACGCGACCCACAGCCGCGGCTGCCAGGCCGTGCCGCCGACCGAGAGGGTCACCAGCCCGCCCGCGCCGTTCTGCGCCCGCCACGGCCCCAGCAACGCGCCCGCCGGATCGCTGGCTGCGGCTTCCCGCAGCGCGCCGAGCAGCGTATCGGCGTCCTGCCCGGCGCAGCGCAGGCCACGCCCGGAAACCAGCAGCGGGCGCAGCGGCGCGGTGCGGCTGTCGGCGGCGATGGCGAGGACCGCTTCGGGGGCCGACCCGGCATCGGCGCGCAGCACCCCGGACAGCGATCCGGCCGGGCGGCTGCCCTGTTCGGTGTCGGTGAGCACCAGCGCGCGCAGCCCGGCGCCGCGCGCGTCGAACTCGCAGACCACGACGTCGACCAGGGCGACCGTCTTGGCGGTGGAGTTCATCAGCAGCCGGTCCACGTCGGAGGCGCCGCGGCGGATGCCCTGCCGGGTGAGCGTGAAGCCCAGCGAGCGCAGCGCGGCGCCGATGGCGTCGTAGCGCAGCCCCGCCGCGGGCGAGGGGTCGGCGGCCAGGCAGTGCAGCGTGTAGTCCTCGAGCAGCACCAGCCAGTCGTCCAGGCCGGGCGGTTCCCGGTAGCCCTCCCCGCGGGGCACGCCGGGCGGCAGGTCCAGGCCGCCCGAGGCGAGGAACCGCGCGCCCGCGCGGGCCAGGGCCGGGTGGCGGCGCTGGAACCCAGCCCAGGACACCGCCGCCTCCTCGGTGCCGCTGCGGGACCGGTCCCGCATCCGCTCGATCACCCAGGTCGGCAGGCTCGTGACCTCGCCGTCGGCGGTGTGCAGGTCCGCGACCAGCTCGGTGAAGCGCAGGTCGTGCTCGGCCAGCCAGGCGGTCTCCGCGTCCAGCGGCCGGGTCAGCCAGGCCAGCTCCTGATAGGGGGCCAGGGCCCGGTCACGCACCAGCGCCGGGGCCGGCACGATGAAGTCGACCGGGCCGAGCAGCGCGCTGTAGAGGTCGCCCTCCTCGGCCGTCAGCGTGTCGGGAGGGGTGGCGGTCAGGCCGACCAGATGCACGTCGCCGAGCTCGGCGACGGCGGCCCGCACGACGTAGCCCCACAGCGAGGCGAGGTGATGGCACTCGTCGAGCACCACCGTTCCCGCACCGCCACGGCGCAGCGCCTCGATGCGCTGGCGGGCGCCCGCGGACAGCAGGTCACACAGCCGCACGCTGCCCGGCCCGGCCCTGGCGATCTCCCGCTTCAGCGACGCGGTGATGCGGGCCAGTTCCCGCCGGCGGCGGGCCGCCGCCTCGCCAGCCCAGGCCCGCGCGTCGCGCTCGACGTCCGCCACCGTGGTGCCGGTGGCCCGGGCCCGCTCCGCGGCCCAGCGCCGCTCCGCGACGTTGCCCAGCGCCACCGCCGGATCGTCGAGCTGGCACAGCGACTGGTAGGTCAGGCAGGCTACCGGCGCCGACGGGTCGGCGGCCGCCACGCCCGCCGCGGCGCCGAACTCGCCCGCCGTGCGGAGCCACTGCTGCTGCACAGCGGTGTTTGGCGCCAGGACGAGCGCCCGGGTGCCGAGCCGGCGGACCATCTCCATGCCCAGCAGGGTCTTTCCGGACCCAGGCGGTGCCACGACGTAGGTGGACCGGCGGCCGTTGCGCCGGTCGTCCTCGAAGGCGTCGAGGACGAGGGCCTGGTAGTGGCGCCACGCGTGCGGGAAAGCGAGCCCACTCACCTCCGGTGCCCCGCTAACCGTCACGACAGCAGGCTAATGCGGTATCCACGAACGTTCACCGGTCTGATCACGCGGCTTTCGGCCGGGGTCGGCCCCAGCGTTGCTGCCGTTCGCTACGGACACGGGCGCGTTCGCGGCGCTGGGCGGCCAGGATGTCGGGGTGGCGGGCATGGGCGTTGCGCCAGCGCAGGTAGCCCTGCAGTTTGCGGGCCAGCGCGGTATGGCTGGGGTGATCCGAGCCGCCCATGACAAAGGCGCGGACCGGGCCGAACTGCGCCTCGATTGGGTTGGCCCAGGACGCGTTGACCGGCGTGAAGCACAGTTCCACGTTCTCCCGCTTGGCCCAGCGCCGGATCGCCGGGGTCTTGTTCGCCGACAGGTTGTCCAAGATGACGAACAGGCGGTAGCCGCCGGGACGGGCGGCCCGGATCGACTTCAGCGCGGCCAGGGTGTGATCGGCGCCCTTGCGCTCGCGGGTGACGCCCCAGAGCTGGTCATCGCCCACGCAGTAGCAGCCGTGGAAATAGCGGATGCCGTGGGTGCGGTGGTAGGTCGCGCGCAGCCGGGCAGGGCGTTTGCGCGGCGCCCAGCACACCGTGGCACGGCCGGATGGACAGCGGCCCGAACTGGTCAAAGCCGAAGCAGCGATCCGGGAAATGGCTGGTCACGTACTCGATCCGGTCCAGCTTGGCGTCCTTGTCCGGGTCGGTGGATTCCTTCCAGGTCCGGGTGCGCTGGAAGCTGATCCCACGCTCATGCAGAATCCGCCGCAGCCGCTCCCGGCTGATCCGGACCGGCCGGTCCCGGCCTGCTAAATAGGCGGCCAGCTTGCGCAGGCTCCACCGGGTGAACGGCAGGCCCAGCTTCTCCGGCCTGGTCCTGGCCGCCGCGACGATGACCTCGATGTCGCCCTCACTGATCAGGCGGGGACGGCCTCCCGCCCACCGAGGGTCCAGCGCGGCCAGCCCCTTGGCGTTGAACAGGTGGATCACATCCCGCACCGTGTCCTCATCGGCGGCCACCAGCCGCGCGATCGCCGGCACGAGCGTGCCCGACGCCGACGCCATGATGATCATCGCCCGCCGCACCCGGACCGACCCGTGGCTTCCGCGCCGCACGATCTGCAGCAGCCGCCGCGCCCGCACCGGCTCAGCCATCTCCCCCTCCCAACACTCGACCCGCATCACAAGATCGAGTGTGAGAGCATCACCGCCGCGTGTCAGCCGACCCGGTGAACGTTTGTGGCCACCGCACTAAAGCGCCAATCCAGAAGTTCTGCGCGTAACCAGGGACGAAGCTGCTGGGGATCGGGCGTTGACATCAGCCTCGCCGGGGGTTGGATCGAGGTTGCCACATCGTTCCACCACCCGGCGAGGTCGTGGTCAGTATGCGCCCGGTTTGCGTGTTCGCCAAAGGCCCAGGCGAGGAGATTGAGCGGCTGCGAGCCGACCTGCGGGGCCGGTGGCGGCAGGCATCGCGCGCGGTGATGGTGCTGCTGTCGCTGCAGGGGTTACCGGCAGCCCAGATCGCGGGGCTCCTGGAGTGCCATCCGGCCACGGTGCGCCGCTGGATCAGCCGGTTCAACAGCGGCGGGCTGGCCGGGCTGGCCGACCGGCCGCGGTGCGGCCGGCCGCCGCTGGGCGGCAAACGGCTGGCCCGCAGGATCGCCGCGCTGCTGGGCCGCCCGGGCCCCTGGACGCTGCCGCGGATCGCGCGGTACCTGGGCTGGCCGCAGGTCAGCATGCGGACCTTGCACCGGCGGGTGCGGCTGGTGGCGATCTGGCGGCGGCCCAAGCTGACCGCCCGCGGCGACCCGTACCACGACCATGTGGTGGCCGGCCTCATCGCCCGGCTGATCGAGCTGCCCCGCCGGGCGGTGGTGTTCGCCGAGGACGAGACGCACCTGAACCTGCTGCCGCACGTGCGGGCCAGCTGGACCCTGCGCGGGAAGCGCCCGCAGATTCCCACCCCGGGCAGCAACCGGCAGGTCACCGTGTTCGGCGCGATCGAGGTGACCACCGGCACGTGGATCTACCGGCTGGGCCGCCGCCGCGCGGCCGACTTCATCGCGCTGCTGGGCATGCTCATCGAGGCGTTCCCAGCCGCCCGGCGATCGTGGTGATCTGCGACAACGACAGCATCCACCACGCCCGCGCCGTCACCGCCTACCTGACCAAGCACCCCCGCCTGGAGCTGCTCTACGGCGCCCGCTACAGCCCGCACGACAACCCCGTCGAACGCATCTGGGCCGCGCTGAAGAACTACGTGGCCAACACCGCCGTCACCTGGCCCGGCAGGCTGAGACAGATCCACTCCTTCTTCCACGACCGCTCACCCGGCCAGATGCTCGACGCCGCTGCCCCCTGGACCAGCCCCTGGCTGCCCCCGCGTTACGAACAGAACTTTTGGAATGCCGCTTAGCTCCGGGGTCCAAGCAGCCGGTCCAGGAACTCAGAGACCGCGCTCTCCCCCGCGCTGAGCGCCGTGGCGGGGTCATCGGCGCGCGCGATCATCAGGGCCACCTCGTAGGTGGCGGCCAGCACGATGTGCGCGAACGCGTCTACGTGACGCCGCTCGATGCGGCCCGCCTCGGCCGCGTACGTGAGGGCGGCTCGGATCGGCCCGAGGCTGCCCTGCTCGTCAAGCTCCCGCCAGCGTTGCCAGCCCAGCACCGCTGGCGCGTCGATCAGCACGGTCTGCTGGACCACCGGGTCGCCGGCCAGCCGGATCCACACCAGGCACTCGGCCCGCAGCGCGGCGACCGGATCCGGGGCATCCCGTGTCGCGTCCGCCATCTGCGCGCCGACCCGGACGGCGACGCCCTCCAGGACCGCCCAGAACAGCGCGTCCTTGCCCGGGAAGTGGTGGTAGAGCGAGCCGCGGCTGACGCCCGACTCGGCCAGCACCGCCTCGATCGACGTGCCGTCGTAGCCGCGCTCGGTGAACAGCCGCGTGGCGACGTCGACCAGATGCGCGCGGGTGGCCTGGCCTCGCTCGACGTTCTTGTTCATCCGGTTCCCCTGCGCGTTTGACAGACCGACTGACGGTTTGTAAGAGTTAGACCGTTGGTCGGTCTATCGGCAACTGTAGCCCGGCGAGCCGCGTAACGAGGGAGAAACCCATGCTCAGCACGATGGAACGCCTCGACAAGCACCGCAGCCAGGTGGACACCCGGTCCGGTCCGGCCAGCTACGTCGACACGGGCGGCCCGGGCCGCGCGGTGCTGTTCGTCCACGGTGTCGGCACCAGCAGCCACCTGTGGCGGAACGTGATCGACCAGCTCGACGGTCAGCGCCGCTGCCTGGCCGTCGACCTGCCGCTGCACGGGCGCACTCCGGCGGCCGCCGATCAGGACTTCTCGCTGCCGGGCCTGGCCCGGTTCGTCGCCGATTTCTGCGACGCGCTCGAGCTCACCGGCATCGACCTCGTCGCGAACGACACCGGCGGCGCGATCGCCCAGGTATTCGCGGCCCGCCATCCCGAGCGGCTGCACACCCTGACCCTGACCAACTGCGAGACACACAACAACCTGCCGCCCAAGGCGCTGCTGCCCACGGTCCTGCTCGCCCGCATGGGCCTGTACGCGCGCATCGCACCCAGGATGATGCGCGATATTCCCCGGGCCCGCAGGCGCGTCTTCAGGCTCGTCTACCAGGACGTCGCGAACCTGCCCGATGAGGTCGCGCGGGCCTGGCTGGAGCCTACGCTCGGCACCGCGGCAGCGGCCCGCCAGTCCCAGCGCCTGCTGACGTCGCTGCACGCCCGCGACCTGCTGGCGATCGAGCCCGCCCTGGCCCGCCTGCAGGTCCCGACCCTCATCGTCTGGGGCACCAGCGACATCTTCTTCCGCCGCAAGTGGGCCTACTGGCTGCGCGACACCATTCCCGGCGCCACCGAAGTCGTCGAGATCGAGGGGGCGCGGTTGTTCTTCCCCGACGAGCGCGCCACCGAATTCACCGCGGCGCTGCGCCGCCACTGGGACAAGAACCCGTAACGCTCCGCGGGGACAGCCATTCAGATGCTGGAATAGGCACTCCCAAAGACGAATTTCAGTACCCCCGGTCAACTGTCAAAGCAGAGATGTGCAAATCACCGTCTTCGCATGGGATACTAACGGAGCCCCAGCACCCAACGTTGTCTTCGATTGGCGCTGTCAGGTGCCGTCCATTGTGCCTATAGCTTAGTTAAGAAAACGCTTCCTCCGGTGGATCATCCGTGCGCGGCAACACGACGATGGCGGCCCGGCGGGCGCGTTCGCTCCGGTCGACTCACAGGCCCGCTAATGGCACGGTGATCATGGCTGGGTGCGGCCTGTTGCCTGGTGAGTCACCGGTAGATCTCACGGCGGTGGCCCGCGTCCACGACCAGGATCACGAGCCTGTCATCGTCCAGCGTGTACACGATCCGGTAGTCCTTCGCGACCCTGGGCTGCCCTGATCCGCTCGGCGATGGGGCGGTCCAGCTTGCCCAGCGAGCGGATGGCCTTGGGGGCGAATTCCAGCGTGTAGCGCTGGGCTGTCACGAGTCGAGGCCCAGTTCCGCCCAGACCCGCTCGGCCGGGACCGGCTTGGCTCCTGCCTCGATCTCGGCGAGGGCTTCCCTGGCTGCCTGGCCGTCCGCGAAGTCCTCTAGCAGTTCGCGGAACTCCTCGGGGGTCAGGTTCTCTAGCTCTGCGGCAAGCTCAGCAGGAACGATTGCCGCTAGGCGCTGCCCATGCTCGGTCAGGTACACCACCTTGCCGCGTGCCGCATCATGCGCGGCAGCAGCTACATCGTCAGGGGCCTGGTCGAGCGGGATCTCACCCATAGCACACACTGTACGACCGAGAGATCACCCGCCGCGACTTCGGCTCCGGGCTCGCTCCGTGAACGCAGCCCGCTTGCCTGATCATCCAGTCGCCGTCAGCCCGTCCCGTAGGGGCGCGGGCCTCCTTCGCACCGGAAGCAGACACCAGTGAGATGAGAGCGGGTGACGGTGAGAGCGGGTGACGGGAATCGAACCCGCACTATCAGCTTGGGAATCTGTCCGGTTACCGCAGCCAGGGCCGCTGAGCTAACCAGGATTAATTCGTAGAGCTCTGGGTGGTGACGTCGGCTGGCTGCGGGCGTATGACCAGGGCATGAGGTATGCGCAACGGGGCGGGTACACGCCCGCCGAGCAGCAGCGGCGTGAGCGGTTACGGCTGGAGGCGGCCGGGCGGTTCGCCCGCGGCGACGGGATTGAGGAGATCGCCCGGGATCTGCGGGTCACGCCGGGGTCGGTGCGGCGGTGGCGGCGGGCCTGGGCCGGCGGCGGGATCGAGGCGCTGCGGTCCAGGGGGCCGGTGTCGCGGGAGAAGCTGAGCGGCCAGCAGTGGGCCCGGCTGGAGGCTGAACTGCGGAAAGGCCCGCTGGCGCACGGGTTCGCCGGGGACCAGCGGTGGACTTTGGGCCGGATCAAGACGCTGATCGGCAAGCTGTTCCACGTCGGCTACACGGCCGAGGGGGTGTGGAAGCTGATGCGCCGGCACGGCTGGTCGTGCCAGGTCCCGGTGCGCCAGGCGCTCGAACGCGACGAGGCCGCGGTCGAGGTGTGGGAGGCCGAGGTGTGGCCCGATATAAAAGCACCGCCCGCGACCTGGGCGCCTACGTCTGCTTCGAGGACGAAGCAGGCCAGGGGCTGAGGCCGCCGAAGGGCCGCACCTGGGCCCCGCGCGGCGCCCGCCCGGTGGTGCGGGTGCGCGGCGCGGGCGGCGGGCGGGTCAGCATCGCCGGGGTGGCGTGCTACCGGCCCGGGGACCGCCCGCACCTGTTCTTCAAGCTGCTGGTATACCGGCGCCGCAAGGGCGAGCCGAAGGGGTTCACCTGGCAGGACTACCGTGACCTGATCATCGTTGCGCACCGGCAGCTGGCCGCGCCGCTGATCTGGTGCTGGGATAACCTCAACATCCACCTGGCCCCGGAACTGGCGGACTTCGCCGCGGAAAACAAGGAATGGCTGCGGGTCTACCGGCTGCCCGCCTACGCGCCGGACCTCAACCCCGCCGAGGGCATCTGGTCGCTGCTCAAGCGGGCCATGGCCAACTTCGCCGCCGCCGACCTGGACGGCCTGGTCCGCATCGTCAAGCGCAAGCTGAAGAAGATCCAGTACCGGCCCCACCTGATCGACGGCTGCCTGGCCGGAACCGGCCTGAAAATCGAACCCTGGTAATCACATGCACTACGAGTTCAGTCTGGTTAGGCATCCGGGTGCCCGCGAGTGACCGTCATTGCCTGTCGTTCACCGGGGTTAATGGCACGCTAATGGCACGTGATCTTTTCATAGCCGCTTCTACCGCTCCGGAGCGGCCGTGCTTGGTGGCGGCTGTCACAGCCGGCTGCGTCGACGGTTCTGCAAACAGTCGCGCTCAGGGCCGACCGCCAATGCGACATGCGGCGAAGCCTGCAGACTTGATCGGCGACCACGTCCCGCCCACGAAATGTCCCACGCGGCACACTACACTGTACCTTCTCGCGTCTACTCAAGCACAGAACTTGGATCCGGCGTAAACCGGGCAGGGATACGTCATTGAAGACTTATGCAACGGCCGCGGCGGACCTCAGCGGAGTATCGCCGACCCGCATGAGATCCCCAGAGGCACGCACCTGGTAGAGAGGCGGCTCTTCTGGGGAGTGATTAGCAGGGTAGATCTCCACGGTTGCCAGCAGGCGGTAGAGGTCAGCGGGCAGGGCTGGTCCCGTCACATCGACCGATACCGGGTCGCCCGCGGGAACGGCCCCATGAGTGGTCCCCAGGGGCGAGCGATCGTGACCTGCGAACCTACGGGCAACGATTGTGGCAGAGAAGTCAAAAGTGTCATGGATGGGCGTGCCGATTGGGTTGATGCGCATGGTGAGGCGCACGGAGCTCGGCTCGTTGGGGCTCAAGATGCGACTGCGCTTGCCATCACGGATGGGCGCGAGTTCCTCGATGTCCAGGGACAAGGACGGCAAGCGGTCAGGAACGAGGGCTGACGGCTGGTCCGCCGATGCGGGCTCGACGTTTGCCGGTTCCTGAACTCTTGTCTGCGTCTGAGCCGGCTCGTCTGTCTGCGTCTGAGCCGGCTCAACACCGGGCGCATCGGCAGGCGTCGCCGCGGGAGGTAGTGGTATTCGGTCGCGCAGGAAGGAGAGCAACCGCTCCTCATCCCACCCTGACCAGGCGTCTCGAGCGTCCGTTTGATGCTGATGAACTTTGGTACGGCGGACGCTGTTGTCGGACTCGAGCAGGAATTCGACGTGAAAGGCGGCATAGTGCTGGCGCGGGACGGGTGCCTCGGGAGGAGGCCCGGCGAGTTCACGCGCCTGGCTGGCTATCCGTTCGGGGGATATCCCAGCCATGGGTGCCAGGACCGCGGCAATTTCTTCCGGGGTGCGCCGCGCCAGATCTTTATACGTGAAAATCCCAGCATCCCAGAGGCGCTGTTCAAATCTACGGCCTACGCCATCGATCTTCCGGAAGTCGTCGCCGGACCGTCCTGCACTGCTGGGCTTGGGGCCACCACGTTGCGTCATTTGGTGCTCCTGCTCTGACGTACGCTCGCCAAACCGGCGGTCACGGTGAGCGCCAGTCCATGACGCTCCTGGCTCGGAGCCAGTCTAAGACGCTACTGGCCGGGACCCGGAGCACCTCACCCCGTGGTGGCAAGTCACGTGCGGGTTGACACCCGGGTCCCGGTCACGGCCACAGTCAGTCTGAGCTCGGGCAGAACGGCGCGCTCTCGTCGAAGAAGACCACGACGGGGATCACCGCCCAACCCACCATGTCTTGAACCAGACGACCCGGGTCGTCACAGTCAGAGGTAGACAGAGTGATGAGGACGACGAGGTTGTAGACACCGGCCCCGACCGAGCCGGCGGGGAAGGTAAACGTGTACTCAAAGCACTTCGTGGCAGTGTCTTCTCCTTCGGCGACCGTCCCTGAATCCACGGATACCCTCGCCGAGCCGAGTAGCCCGCTAGTAGGCCCGACGCCATCAATGTCGTCGATGAAGACCTGCACGCACCAGCAGCCGCATATGAGGTCGGCGAAGCGGCCGCAGATGCACCAGTCGACTTCGAGGCTCCAGGGGTCGGTAATCTCCACGGCCCGGACCGACTCGTTGCCCTCAGTCGGGTCGAGCACGTCCACTGAGATGCTTCCGTCCAGCGCGCCTGGACCCGTGTCTGATCCTGGCGTGAGGAATCCGGTTAGGATGTTGAAATTCTGGGGTTGCGGGCATGGCGGTGCTGCTGTCATCTTCTCCTCCTCGGTGAGGTGGCACGCAACCGGAACTTGATCTGTTCTCGGTTCCCAGTCGTCCGGAGTGCCCCGGCACTCTGATCGTCGGAAGCGGCGCTTAACCGACGTGGGCTGAGCGCTTAATCTGGGCATCGCTGAAATTAAGTGCTCCAACCCGGCAACAGGACGGCCCCAGCGCTCCGGCTGCCGAGCAGCACTGCCAGCACCGGGACCAAATGCATGCTGACCTCGTACGCGGCACCCGCCCGCGCGCGCCTGTCAGGTAGCTGCCCGCTGGCAGATCCCATGCCGGGCCGCCAACATGATGTTTGCAGCGTCGAGACAATCTCGACAGGGGTGCTCGTCTTGAGTTATACCGAATTTGTGCGACAACCCGTCCGGGGCCATGACAGCTGTGTCAAGAACGGGTGCACAGGGGAAGACGACTAGCCCCGCTCGTCGGGGGGGCTTGGCGGCCATGGGATTTAGCTGCTCGGAACGGCTGGCGGGGACCTACCTCGTCCCGCACCCATGGCTAACGATGCCGAGCTGGCCGACGGTCGAACGAATAGCGAGAGTCGGGTTGACCGCACTAGCAGCGCCCCCGGACTTCCTGGCCCTCGGCAAGGTGGCCACGGTCGTCCAGGAGCGTTACGCCCAAGTCCTGTGGATCCGCCTCCAGATCGCTGATGGTGACCCTGGTGCCCTGCTTGTCACGTTGCTCGGCGCAGCGGCGAGGTTGGACGCGGAAGCGTCGCAAGGGATCGCCGAGGATGTGGCCCGCCATGCCCGCCATGGCGAATGGCGGATTGGATATCAACTGCTGGCCGACTGGCTGGTGGCGGCCACTGTCCCACCAACGGTGCTGGTGCTTGAGGGCGCGGAACACCTTGAGGCCGAAAGCCCGGCCAGTCTTGACATGCTCGTGTCGGCCTTCCTGCCACACTTGCAGGGAAGCCTCGACGTCCTGTTGATCAGCTTCACGGAGTGGGACCCGCGGCGCCTGGGTCCACACGGCCAGGTGCTTGGGTGGTCTCATCTCCAGCTGGATCGCCGTGCCGTAACGCTCCTGGCTGAGGCCTTTGCACCCGGCCTTTCTGCGGCCATCCTTGACCGGAGTTTTGCCCTTACCGATGGCGCAGCCGGTGCGTTGGAAGCTGCGTTCTCGGCTGGCGCGATCCTTGGGCCGGAGGTTTTTCGCGCCGCGATGGCGAGGGCGGGCGACGCCCAAGACCTGCTTAGCGCACTCGGTCGCCGCCTGCTTGGGCGCGCCGACCGGCACAGTCTCATCTCTCTGGCTGGCGCCAGTCGGCTTGGCGTCTGGCACCCGGCCATGGCAAGTGCTCTCGGGGTCTCCACGCTTCATCGAAATGAGCCCTGGTGGCTTGATCTCGCCGAGGGATGGCAGCAGCTCAGCCCGGCGTGGCGTGCTCCTTTGCGGTCCGCAGGAGAAGGTGGGGACATCGATCCCGCCTCACTCACCCTCCTGGCCGACTGCGTCTCCAGCCAGGGTGCCGGGGATCGAGCGCTCGAGCTGTATATGGAAGCTAAAGAGGTCGACCGCGCCGCCGACACGGCCGTTAATGTCGCCTGCGACCTTGCGAGCACAGGCTCCTGGGCGACACTGGCCCGGCTGGGTCAGACTCTGGCCCGTGACTGTCCGGCCGCCGGACGCATTGCCGAACCACGCCACATTGCTAAGCACGCCGCCGCCCCCTGGTGGCGTCGCCGGTTGATCCGGTTTGCTCGCCACTCATCCGGCTGGACAGGGCGTGCGCCCGCGCCTCGGCCGGTTCTGATCGCTGAAGCTCGTGTCGCGCAGCATCCACTTGACCCAACAGCATCCCCGGCCTTGCCCGATGCGCACTGGCGGGAACCTCTCCCCCCGCCTGCAGTGATGCGCCCGATCGTGCGCAACGTAACGTCCGATATTACCGCCCACCTGCTTGGTGAACTGCGTGTTGCCATTCAAGACCGTCCGGTCGAAATGTGGTCATCGGGGCGAGGCCGCGCAGTGTTCGAATACCTCATCGTCAACCATCACAGCAAGGTGCGACGGGATCGGCTCATGAGCATGTTCTGGCCCGAAGTATCGGCGGATGCCGCTCGCAACAGCCTCAACGTGGCGATCCATGGGCTTCGCCAGTCCCTGCGCGCGGCGGTCGGCGACACCGCGGTAGTGATCCATCAAGACCAGGCTTACTTCATTGACCCGGCGCTCGACATGTGGGTTGATGTTGAGGTTTTCGAGGAACAGCTAAAGGCTGCTCATCAGCACCTCGCCAGCGCAGAACTCGTGAAGGCAGAGGAAGCGTTCGAGGCGGCGACCTGGCTTTATCAGGGCGAGTTTCTTGCCGACGACCCCTACGAGGAGTGGGCGATGGTCACTCGGGAGCACCTGCGTCTTTGCTATCTCGACGCACTCGATCGGCTTGGCGCTTTGCGCTTGAACTCTGGCGACTACCCCGGCTGCGTCGCGGCATGCCTGACGCTTCTGGCCTGTGACAGTTGCAGGGAGGACGCCCATTGCCGATTGATGCGATGCTACAGCCGACAAGGCCAAGTGCAGTTGGCTCTTCGGCAATACCACTCTTGTGCCGCCGCTCTACGCACCGAACTCGACGTGGCGCCGGCCCCGGCAACGACCGAACTCTTCGATCGCCTCCGTCGGCGCGAAGTCATTTAAATGATCGTCACTTTAAGGCGAAGATCAGAATGCTGGTGGCCGATATGCTTACCCTCGGCCTTGTGCCCGCCCTTCTGTGTAGGGCACTCAGCGCTGAGAAACGAGGTCAAATTCAAAGCTGATCGCTGCCGAATAGCAATTCCTGCTCAGCCCGACGAAGCCAGCCATGGCCAGGATGGCGACGCGTGCGCTTTCAGGGGAACCCAGCGGGAGCGCAGCCCAGGTGAGCCTATGACCCGTAGATCAACACTCGCAAGCAGGGCAGAGAGCCACGTTCGGCATATCCGCCGACCTTGGGTTTCCTCGTGGAGAGGGTGACGGTGGAGCGGGTGACGGAGGAGCGGGTGACGGACAGGTCTTCACGTTTGGGCGTGACCTGGGCTGATGGGGTGGTGGTCGGGGGCTGGCCCACAGGTTAAGCGGGCTGCGCCCACAGTGTTATGTGATGGTATGCCTGGTTTGACTGGGGTGGTTTTGGGTTTCTTCTTCCCGCGGGGGTCGGCTTCGACGATGGCCAGGCTGAGTGCTTCGAGCTGTCCGATTAGCTGGCGGAGGCGGTGCTGGTTGTCGAACCAGTCGCTGTAGTCGGCGAGCTGGTCGTCGGACAGGAACCGGGTGACGGTTTTGCCGGCCACCTTGCGGGTCCACTGGTGGTAGGGGCCGTGCAGGGCGGGTGGGTCGGCGTGGCAGCGGCAGTTGCGGTGGCCGCAGCGCATCGGGCGCTCGGTGAGGGTGCCGGGGAGGACGAAGCCGATCTCGGCGATCGCGGCGGCGATGGCCGCGGCCTGGGCTCGCTGGGCCGGGGTGGGCGACACGTTCTCAGTCTGGCATCTGAGGTCCCCCGTTTCCGGCATATCTCACAGTATAAGTATTGTGTGAATACTGGTGAGGCAGCCGCCTATGTGGCGCGCTGGCAGCCGGTCTCGGTGCCGTACCAGGCGGCGGGTTTCGCCCGGGCGGTGGTGATGGCGGCGGCACCGCCGAGCAAGGCGCGGGCGAACGCGCTGTTGTGGGCGGCGGCCCGGCTGGCGGCGTTCGCGGTGCCGCTGGGCCTGGAGGCGGTGCCGCAGGTGCTGCTGCACCCGTCGGTGATCGAGCGGTTCACCGCGCATGCACCGGGCCTGTCCGGGCCGGCGCGGCGGACCGTGCGGACGAACCTGCGGTTCATTGCCCGCCGCGTGGTCCCGGCGCTGGCCCCGCCGGACGCGCCGCTGCCCCGCGAGCGTGCCAAGGCTCCCTATACCCGGGCGCAGATCGAGGGGTACCTGGCCCTGGCCGCCGCCCAGCCCACTATGGCGCGGCGGATGCATGCGGCGGGCCTGGTCTGCCTGGGCGCTGGCGCCGGACTGACCGGGACGGACCTGCGCGCCGTGCGCGGGGCCGACATCGCTGGCCGCTCCGGCGGCGTCCTGGTGCAGGTGCGCGGCGCGCGGCCGCGGGCGGTGCCGGTGCTGGCCCGCTACCACCAGCCGCTGCTGGCCGCGGCGGCGTTCGCCGGGACCGGGCTGATCACCGGCGGCCGCGACCCGGCCCGCCGCAACATCACCACGCAGCTGACCGGCGCGCTGGCCGGCGGGACCGGGCTGCCCCGGCTGGAGATCAGCCGGCTGCGGTCCACCTGGCTGGCCAGCCGCGCGCAGCACCTTGGGCTGGCCACCTTCATGCACGCCGCCGGGATCACCTGCTCCCAGCGGCTCGGCGACCTGATCGCCGCCCTGGAACCCGGCGATGAGGCCCAGGCGGTGGCGCTGCTGACAGGCAGCGCACGGTGAGCGGCCCGGCCTGCCTCGCCACGATCGAGGAGATCATCGACGGCGCCGGCGTGGCGCCGCGGATCGAAGCTCTGCTGCCCGCCGGGGTCCGCCACCGCCAGCTGAAAGCCCGCACCTTACTCCTGGGCATGCAGCTCACCCTGGCCGATGACCGGCCCGCGCACCTGACCAGGGTGCACCAGGCACTGACCGGCCTGCCCGAGCCCGACCAGGTGCGGCCCGGCGTGATCGAGGACTGGGAAACCGGCTCCCACCAGCTCACCTACCGGCAGACCGAGTACACCTTCGGCCTGGTCGCGGACGCGCTGGCCAAGGACGAGCCCGGCGGAGCGCCGCCGGCCTTGCTGCAGGCCGCCTGCGACGCGCTGCTGGAAGCCAGCATTCCCGCCCGGCACAAGCAGGCACCCAGGTCACTGGCAGCGGACTGGACCGACGCCGAGACCTGGTCCCGGCCGCCCCGGCACGGCACCACCAGCTGCGCCGACCCCGCGGCCGCCTGGGGGCACCGCAACAGCAACCTGCCCGGCCCCAAGGGCGAGATGTTCTTCGGCTACTACCTGGTGCGCCACGAGGCGCCGGTGCGCCGTGAGGCGCTGGGAATCGAGGGAGGTGCGAGACCTCCTCGCCAGGCTGTCGCAGCAGCCTGGCAGGAGCTGAGCGCAGTCCGATCCGGGAGACGCCGGGGAGGGCGGGAAGCAGCGCTGACAAAGCCGGGACGGTTTGGTACTGCCAGACGGGCCGGGTCCGGCGAGCGAGATCAGACGGTATACGAGAGGAATCAGTGTTAAAGCTCCGTAAGCGTGGCACCGGCTCAAATCTGGTGGATATGGGCCGGGGTGCAGTGCACGGCCATCCGGTATGGGTGGCCGACTCCGAAGCCGGCTTGGCGTGCCGGTGGGGAGGTCACGGTGAAGGCCTGCGGCGTAACCGTGGCGATGCTGCCGGGGCAAAGCTGGATGCCAAGCTGATCGATCGATTCGCAGTGAACACGGGAACCATCCCGCGTCGTTCCCACCGCCCGGGATCCACCCGGGACGCTGGGATAGGCGCGTCGTCGGCCGAAGGCGTGGGATGGGGCGGAGGCCCCGTAGTAGTCCGGGCACGCGAAAGGCGTGCACATGGCGAAGGGGGCCAGCAAGTCGGCAGTGCAGGCAGGGGAATGCCAGGAGGCCGCTGGTGAATACCGGCGAACCGGGGCTCATTGGGCTGTATTCAGCTGAGCGCCGGGTACTGGAGATCCAGGCCAAGCTGCACCGTTGGGCCGGTGATGACCCTCATCGCAGGTTCGATGATCTGTTCAATCTCGTCGCCGATCCCGCGTTCTTGCTCGTCGCGTGGGATCGGGTGCGGGGCAACAAGGGGGCGCGCACGGCCGGGGTGGACGGCGAGACCGCCCACTACATCGAGGCCGTGCGCGGGGTGGAGGGGTTCCTGGAGGAATTGCGGGATGATCTCAAGGCCCGTACCTTCCGCCCCTTGCCGGTGCGGCGGCGAGCGATTCCCAAGGCGGGCGGCAAGGTCCGCTACCTGGGGATCGCGACCATCCGTGACCGGGTAGCCCAAGCCTCCCTGAAACTGGTGCTGGAGCCGGTTTTCGAGGCGGATTTCCTCCCGTGCTCCTATGGGTTCGTGCGCCACGAGGTGCATGGCATCGAGGGAGGTGGAAGACCTCTCTGCCGCGTCGTCGCAGCGGCGTGGTGAAGCTGGGGGCAGCCTGAGCCGGGGAACGCCGGGGAGGGTGGGAGCAGCCCCGACAACGCCGGGACGGTTTGGTATCACCAGACGGGCCGGGTCCGGCAAGCAAGATCAGAAGGCGGAACGTGAGTGAACCGGTGGCTGAAGCTCCGTAAGAAGAGTGTCGGCTCAAATCTGGTGGATATGGGCCGGGATGCAGCGCGTGACCTGTGTGCTTTCGCATGTGGGTCAACTCCGAAGCCGAGTGAATCCGTCGGTGGGGAGGCCATGCTGAAAGGCTGCGGCGTAGGCATGGCGAGGCTGCCGGGGTAGAGCTGGCCGCCGACCTGGTCGATCGATGCTGTGTGAACGTGGGAACCATCCGCGGCCGCCCTCCCGCTGCCCGTCCGGGGCGGTGAATGGGCAGGCTCGTTGCCAGCTGATGGCCGTGGGGTGGGGCGGAGGCCTCGTAGTAGTCCGAGCGCGCGAGAGGCGCGTGCATGGCGAAGGGGGCCAGCAAGTCAGCAGGGTGGTGACTGGAATGCCAGGAGGACGTTGGTGAATACCGGCGATCTGGAGTATTTAGGGCTGTATTCAGCCGAGCTTCGGGTACTGGAGATTCAGGCCAAGCTGCACCGTTGGGCCCGTGGTGATCCTCATCGCAGGTTCAGTGATCTGTTCAATCTCGTCGCCGATCCCGCGTTCTTGCTGGTCGCATGGGATCGGGTGCGGGGCAACAAGGGTGCCCGGACACCCGGGGTGGACGGTGCGACCGCGTCGTCCATCGAGTACGGGCGGGGAGCGGGATACTTTCTCGACGAGCTGCGGTCGGCGTTGAAGGACCGCAGTTTCCGCCCGTTGCCGGTCCGGGAGCGGTTGATTCCCAAGGCGAACGGCAAGCTGCGCCGCCTGGGCATCGCCACCATCCGGGACCGGGTGGTCCAGGCGTCCCTGAAGCTGGTGCTGGAGCCGATATTCGAGGCGGATTTCCATCCGTGCAGTTACGGATTCCGTCCCGGACGCCGGGCTCATGACGCGATTGCCGAGACGGTCATGTTTGTCAACAATAAGTATGAATGGGTTGTTGAGGGTGACATCACGGCCTGTTTGGATGCATCGTCACACTGCTCCTCTGCTGATTGCCATGATCAGAACAGCTGGTCTTGGGGTCTGGGGAGTTCGATACGCAGGCCTTTCATGCGCCCGGTGCGGGTCAGGACGGCGCGTAGCTCGCCGCGCTTTACTCGCTGCAATATGGTCTGGCGGGAGACGCCGAGGGCGCGGGTGGCGTAGTGGATGGCTACCCAGCCGTCGGGGGTGTCGTCGGCGAGCATGCCGCGCAGTTCGCTGGTGAGGCGGATGCGCCAGGGGGCGCCAGGGGTGACCTGCTCGCCGGCGACGAAGCCGTCGTTGAGCCAGCGCAGCAGGGTGGAGGGCGCGATCTGCAGTTCGCGGGCTGCCTGGCTCACGTTGAGCAGCTCTCCTTCATCCTGGCTGGCGCCGGGCTGGTGGCAGGGGATGTGCCAGTGGGTGCGCAGCGAGGCGACTCTACTGGCGGTGAACGACAATCCGCGGGCGGTGGTGCGGTGCTGGCGGTTGAGGATCCCGGCGATCGTGGCGTCGGGATAGTGGGCGGCCAGGCGGCGGATCAGGGCGATGGTGTCTTCTGCCGTGCGGATCTTGGGCTGGGGGCGGCGCAGCGGCACGGTCAGCTCGCTGATTGCGCCGCCTTTCCACCGCAGCACCAGGCCGGCGTGCGGGTCCGGGTCATCGCGGCGCAGCGTGATGTTCACTTCGTCGAGCAGGGTGCGCAGCAGTTGCTTGCGGTCCTTGTCGGTGGTGGTCGGCGCGTCCCAGACCGCATCGAGGTCGTCGCCGAGGGCGAGGATCGCGGCCCGTTCCTGCTTTGAGAGGGCCTTGGGGCGGGCGGCCTGGCGGCGGGCGAGCTCGGCCTCGGCATCGGCCTGCTCGCGGAGGGCTTTCTCCCACTCGGTTTCCAGGCCGCGGGCGACCAGCCGGTTGTCCGGGTCGACGGCCATGTAACGGCGTTCGGCCCGGGCCGCGTTGTATCGGGCTTGCTCTGCCTGGCGGCGCCACTGCCCGAGGGCGGTGTCGTGGCCGTCTTCGAGCTGCTGGGCGGCGATCAGGCAGGCCTGCAGGGCGGCGGGGGCGAGCGCGGCCAGGAACGCACCGGCGACGGCGGTGTCGATGGCCTGCCCGCCGGTGTTCATGTGCCGGGTGCCGCGGCCGTCGACCAGGTCGCCGGGGCCCTGGCAGTAGTAGTTCGGCACGGACTTGGCCGGGCCGCGGTAGAAGACGGCCAGCTTGCGGCCGCAGGTTCCGCAGGTGGCCAGGCCCTGCAGCAGCGCGCAGCCTTCACGGACCGCGCCGGTGCCCGGCTGGCGGGCCTGCGGGCGGATGTTGGTGCCGATGCGCTGCTGGTTGGCCAGGTAGGTGTCCCAGTCGGTGAACCCCTGGTGATGGCCGGTGATGAGGACCTCCCACTGATCGCGGGGCAGTTTGCGGCGCCGCTTGCGCAGTACGCCATCCTTGCCGAGGTAACGCTCATCGCGGGTGCGGCCGTAAACGTAGGCGCCGGCGTAGGCCGGGTGCGTCAGCGTGTTGTGCACCGCGTGGTAGGACGGCTCCGCCCAGGTGATCTCGCCTGGCCTGCCGTGCAGGTAGACCGCTTGCTGCAGCGGCCAGCGCAGGCCCTGCTCGCGCAGCCACAGCCAGGTAGCCCGCACCGACCCGCAGATCGCGAACTGCTCGAACACCGCTGCGATGACGCCCGTGACGGCTTCATCGGGGTGGAAACAGATCTCCCCGTCACTTTCACCCCATATCAGCCCGACTGGCAGGCCGCGGCGCAGTTCGCCGCGGGCGGCCTTGTTCTTGATCCCGCCCTCCAGCCGGGCCCGCAGCACGTGGAGCTCAGCTTCGGACATCAGGCCCTTCATCCCCAGAACCAGCCTGTCGTTGAACAAACCGGGATGATAGAGGCCGTCGGCGTCGGCGACCAGCGTGTCGCAGACCCCGGCCAGGTGTGAGGTCGGCCCGGGGCGCGGTACTGGCCTTCCGGCCAGCCCGTCTCCCCGGACCGTCTCCCGAACCCGCCGTGCGAGTCGTCCCCGCAACGGGCTCTCCGCGAGTCCCGGTCAGGGTCCGTGCCTGGTCCTCATGCCGCGGCCAGCGGCCAGGGTGAGGGAATCACCGATCCCCGGTAGCGGTACCGGGTCGTGGTGACCTGCCCGGCGTCGAACAACGCCAGTTCCCGGCCCCTGGGCTGCCATCCGCCGCCGCAGTAGCGGCGGCGGAACTCCTTCCGCGAGATCCCGGGGTGCTTGCGGCGGATCCAGCCAGCCACCCGGCGCCAGACGTAGGCGGCCAGGTACTGGAAGGTCGCGCTCGACACCCCGGGGCGGAAGAACGCCGTCCATCCTTTAAGCAGCGGATTGATCCGCGCCAGCAGGACGTCCAGCGGCTGGTTCGT
>WNGL01002507.1_pt1 | contig 22185 bp, 25 predicted proteins | sample 5400591 | NCBI WGS metagenome assembly WNGL01 (sample SAMN13153377, study PRJNA577476) | soil metagenome | isolation source: 80 cm soil or saprolite under Garry oak tree replicate 1 | place: USA:California | collected 2016-06-15 | reverse complement strand
GATTTGGTCGCCGATGTTGTCGAGTGCTGACGCTTGGCCTCCAGCATTCACTGTTGCGCCAGGTGTGAGGACGATGATGTCCCAGCGCACATGCTCACCCTTTTCCTTTCCATGCGCGATAGCGACGTCAAGGGTCATCGCTATCAATGCGATTAACGATACAACTGCGATCCCTGAAATCCATCTTGGCCTGACTTGAGCTTTCATATCGTTGTCCTTTCTTTGGTTAGGAGTCCGGAATTTTGGGGGCTCGCCCAATACAGAGCGGCGAATAAAATTGCATCAAGTGAAAAGGATTAGGAAAAACGAGGCGGTCACTCGTCTTCAGGTCTGTCCATGGACTAGCCTGTTCCATTTCTTGTGTGGGGCTCAGCGCATGAATAAATTTACGTCAAGTGAAATCGAGCAATCTTCGAAGCTCGTTAGCACATGAGGTGTCCGCCTTAATTAGCACATGAAATGTCCGCTCTCAAGCAAAATGCATTCAACCAGCCGCAGTACCAACGAATGGTACCGAAGGTAAAAGAGCACGTCTATCGGGGGTAAATTCGTGGCTAGCGTCGTCTACGGTAGTTCGGCCGGTAATCCTGATGACACGTTGTGCAAGCCGCTACAAGCTGCTCGTTCAATGCGACAAGCGCGTCGAAATCCTTCGCTTTAGCGGCTTTGAATGCGAGATTTCCAGCGTCCAGCAGCAATCGTGCATCAGTCATCCACTTGTCCTGATCTCTGGCACGGCCCGGCATCATCAGCAGGTTTGCGGATTCGGCCAGGGTCAGAGCGCTGCGCTGGATGGCTGTCCACTGGGCCTCATTCGACGGCGGTCTCGTCACGATATAAAAAATATCGTCCGACGTGGGATAGATGACGTCCACCATGAGCTGACTCATCGTGCCGACAATTCGATACGGAATTTGCGGCGCGGTTTCCAGGGACGACTGCGGTGACCCGGCAGACTGTTGCTGCGCGATGCCGGCCAGCGCAACGAGCATCACAACCAACAGCGTGGAAACTATCGTTTTCATATTAGATCCCTCGTTTCGGCAAGCCTGCCCATCATAGCCTGTGAGAGATTTATTTGCATTAGTAGGTTGCTGAAAAACTCGAATCCAGCAACTGTAGCGGCGCTCCGCGAAGCGCAAGCGCGACAGCGCGCAGCCTCAAGAAACAGACCGCCGCTACAATGCATTCGTCACCTCACACAATTTTCGTTTGCACGATTAATTGCGAGCATGATATGGAGTCCGATCAGTTCGGATTTTTACTTTTTCTTCGGTGACGTGAAACCGTAGAGGAAGGAGCCAGATGAATCCTCGAATTCTAATCCTAATCGGGGCATTAATTGCTGTAGTCGTGATCCCGGTACCCGTGGCCGGCCAACAAAGCCCGGCAACCAATTGGACGCCATCACGTACGGCATGGGGTGATCCCGACCTGCAAGGGGTGTACACGTTTTCTACACGAACTCCTGTCGAACGGCCCAAGGAACTTGCAGGAAAGGCCTTTTATACCGAGGCGGAACTGAATGAACTAGCGGCGCGAGCCGAGGCAGCACGCAGATCACGTGAGGACCGTGATGTGGATCCGAAGACGCCGCCGGGCGGCTATGATGCTGTCTGGACGGCCAGCGAGGGTGGAAGGTTGAGCAACCGCACATCATTGATCATCGATCCGGAGGACGGCCGCCTGCCCGCCTTGACGCCGCTGGGGCAAAAGATCCGCGCCGAGATCGAAGCCGAAGAGGCCTCCCGAACGATCGGCAAAGAGACGATTTACAATAGCTGGACAGATCATTCCCTCTATACACGCTGCTTCGCCCGGCCCATTCCAAGAATCGGCCAGGCATATAACCATGGTGTTCAGATCCTGCAGATGCCGGGCTACGTGGCGATTCACTATGAGAGTATGCACGACGTGCGCATCATCCCCTTGGATGGCCGCCCGCATGCGGATCCCAACATCCGGCTGCTGAATGGGGATTCGCGCGGCCGCTGGGAGGGCAATACGCTGGTTGTCGACTCGACCAACTTCAGCGACAAGCAGAGGTATGGTCCAGCCTGGCTGAACGGTGATGGTTGGGAGGGGCTCCCGCAGGGCAACATGCGATTCACCGAGCGCCTCACGAAAGTCGACGCGAACACGATCGAGTACGTCGTTACGGTCGAGGATCCGACCATGTATACGCGGCCCTGGACGTTTGTTCTTCCCTGGAGGTCGGACGATCCCAACTATCATAATCCGGAAGATCTCTACGAGTTTGCCTGTCATGAAGGTAATTACAGGATGATGGAGGACGCCCTGAGCGGCTCTCGTGCTTTGAAGCAGCCCGCGGGTGCGAAGTAGCAGGTCAGCAACAGCTCGACGGAGCGATCAGGAGGTCAATCCAAATGCAAAAAGGACTGTTGGTTGTGATTGCCAGTGCAGTTGGTCTGCTGATGGCCCTTGCTGTGCCGGTGGTGGCGCATCACGCATTTAGTGCCGAGTATGACAACACAAAGCCGGTCACATTGCGGGGAACGGTGAAGAAGATGGAATGGATCAATCCGCACAGCTGGATGACCCTCGAAGTGAAAACCGAGGACGGTAGAGTCGAAACGTGGGAGGTCGAAGCCGGTGCTCCGAATTCCATGTTCCGGCGAGGCTTCAACAGAGATTCTTTGCCGGTTGGGACAGAGCTCGTGGTCCATGGCTACCAGGCCAAGGACGGAAAGAATCGAGCTAATGGCGGTTCTATCACGTTTCCCGATGGGCGAACTCTGTTCCTGGGTGGCTCCAACCCGGATAATCCCGAGAATAAAAAGTAAGCCCGGGGGCGGTTTCTCTGAAATGCAAAAACCATTGAACTACTCGATCCCTCTGGCCGTCTTCATGTCCGTGGTAGGTGTCCTCTGGCTGGGACCGATTCCAGGCACAGGTCAAGCACCGGATCAGCCTTATCGCGCACCGCGTTTCATCGGTACGCAAAACCCGGATTTGAGCGGAATCTGGCAAACTTACAACAGCGCCAATTGGAATCTTGAACCTCATCCCGCGGGGCCGGCACCCTTCCCTGCGCTGACCGGAGCCATTGGCGCGATGCCTGCCGGGTTAGGCGTGGTTGAGGGAGGTAAGATTCCGTATCAGCCCTGGGCGGAAGCAAAAAGAAAAGAAAATTTTGAGAAACGCTTCAATCGTCCTATAACGCGCGAAATTAACGAGACAACCGGCGATCCGGAGGCCAAATGTTATATGCCGGGCATTCCGCGCGCTACCTATATGGGATTCCCCTTTCAAATTGTTCAGACTCCGGCACAGATCTTGATCACGTACGAGTTTGCCTCCGCGACTCGCAGCATCCATATAGGCCGCAAGCCGCCGTCTCCCAATAGCTCGTGGATGGGCTGGTCGATTGGTCACTGGGAAGGAGACACGCTCGTTGTTGAAGTCACAGACCAGCGCGACCAGACCTGGTTTGACCGCGCAGGAAACTTCCACAGCGATGCCTTGAAAGTGGTGGAGCGCTACACGCCGCTGACTCCTTATCACCTCATGTATGAAGCCACAATTGAAGATCCGAAAGTCTTCACGCGTCCCTGGAAAATCAGCATGCCCCTCTATCGAAATATGGAGCGAAATGCCCAAATATTAGAGTTCAAATGCGTGGAGTTCGCTGAAGAGTTCATATACGGACATCTCGTCGAGGGTAGGAAGAATTAGCCAGCCCGTCGCTTGCTTAAACTTTGATTTACTTTGGCCGGGCGCCGGCCTGATTCGAGTTCGGACTCTCTCCGGCGGTATTTACGGCTGAAACCACGTAGTAGTAGGTCACTCCAGGTGTCACACCCGAGTCGACGTAATTTGTTCCTGTGACGGCCGGCGCAATAACGGTGTAAGATCCTCCGCTAATCGTCGCACGCTTTACACGATAGGTTTCTGCACTCGTGGCGCCCGTCCAAGCTAATGTCACTTTTCTTTTGCTGCCGGACGCCGTCAGGCCGGAGGGCGCAGGCGCGTGAACCAGCCGTACGGGTGCGTCGTGGGCAAATACTCATTGACATACCAGAAGGTGCAATCGTCGCTTGGGTCAATCTGCATGGAGGTGTAATCGCCCCACCGCGAGTATCCGGTCTGGGAACCCGCTCCTTCCCAAAGGCTCGCCTCGCTCGCCATAGTTCCGAGCGGGTCGGTCGGAGTCCGGCCGGTATATCGCACCGATGGATAAACAGTTGGATAACCCGTGCTGCTGGAAACGGAATATCCAAGCGCGATGTCTCCTGCCTTATCCATAGCCGCGCTCCCCATCCACCGGAAGCTGTTGTCGGGAGCGTAGGTTCCCTGCTGATATGGAGAGAAACCGGCGCCTGCGGACACAGGTCCAGGTCCGGGCTCGTGGAAATGGCGATGCATTCCGAGTACGGATTCGCGAGACTACCCAATTGAGTGATCATCCATCGGTCCGCTGCGCGATCGTACTGTACGACCGGATCGCCTCCATCGCTCGCCGAGCAGGGTCCGCTGTAAAAAATTGGCGACGGGCAACTTGTCAAGTGTCGAATGTCTGTTGTGCGATGTTTAATGCAGTTGTCAAAGCACCAGATGACCTACTGACCAAACCACCAAATCCTCAATGGGAACGATTTAGTCATCCGCTCATTTCGTCAGTGGGTCGTTTTACAAGTTCATCGGACATCGCACAACAGACATTCGACATTTGACAAGTTTTGGACCCCGTTCATTTTCTTCGCAGTGGACCTCTCGTCGGGCTGGCGAGAAACGAGGAGAGCCTTGTGGAAAATCCTAGTGCCTGCCGATGAAGTCCAAAATAGTACGGTTGAAAACTTCCGGTTGCTCCCAGTAGGTGGAATGCCCGCTGTCCTCAAATACGACAGTCTCTGCTGCCGGTATCCGGGCCGCGATCATCCGCATCAGTGCCGGCGGCAGGGCCGGGTCGGCATCCGCGGCCGTTACCAAGATCGGTACGCGGATTCGCTCTCCGATGGTTGCCAGAAACAAATCGTTTTTTCTGGTTTGCGCAGGAGCCCTTGATCCGTCCGGCCTGCTGATGCGTTCTAACTCGATCCATCTTTTGGTCCCCTCAGGATTGGACGCCTGATAAGAAAGGCCGACCTCTCGAAATTCCGGAGGCATCTGATTGAACTGAGGTTGGGGGCGAAGCCTGGCAGTGAGGGCCAGAAACTCCGGGTCTTGTATCGCGCCGAAGGCGTGATTGACGACAGAGACACTTCGCACGCGCTGCGGGAAACTGATAGCGAAATCTAAGGCGACCCCGCCGCCGGCCGCGCTCCCGACCACATGCACGCGGTCGACGCTGAGGTAGTCCAAAAGGGCATTGAGATCGTCGGCGGCAGTGCCGGGCTGCGGACCGGTCGTTGGGTCGATGATCGTCCGCCCGAAGTCCCTCCGATCGAAAGCAATGAAGCGGTAACCAGCGGCCGTGAACGCCGGAATCTGGTTTTCCCATATGCGCACGCTGCCCGTGGCGGGGTGGAGGAAAACCACGGGTACTCCGCTTCCGCCGGTGTCCACGTACCACAATTTGGCGCCTCGAATAGCCGCAAGGCCTTCGCGGGCGGAAATGTTCGCTCGAGCGGATCCTGGCGATGGAGGAGGGGAGTGCTTCGCAAAAAATTCCAGAACGAGCCGGTTAAAGACTTCCGGCTGTTCCCAGTTGGCGGAATGCCCCGCTTCGGCAATCACTCGAAGCTCGGAGCCGGGAATATGAGTCGCGAGAATACGCATGAGATACGGTGGCGCCGTCAGGTCGTTATCGCCGGGCAGCAGGAGCGTCGGTGCCTTTATGGTTTCCAGCATCGGCAGAGTCTTTTGGATCAGAGGCGGCTGGGCGGGCGCCCCAGGTTGCTGGGATCGCGAATTGATGTCGAGCCACTTCTTCACACCATCAGGATTCGTTGCCAGATAGCTGAAGTTTATCTCCCGGAACCGGACTGGCAACTCGTTGTACTCCGCGGGACGAGTTCTTGCGATCATTTCCGTCAGCACGGGATCCATAACCTGTCCGGTGGTCGCGGCGAGCACGAGGCTGATCAGGCGTTCCGGATAGGTCAACACATAATCGAGCGCGACGAATCCTCCGCCGGCGATGCCCACCAGGTGGAATTTTTCGAGACCCAAAAAATTCGCGAGTGCCTGGAGGTCTTCGGCGACCGAGCCGGGCTGAGGACCGGAAGAAGGCTCGGCCATACTGCGGCCCCAACCTCGCCGGTCAAATGCGATCACCCGGTAGCCCGCCTTCTCGAAGGCTGGAATGTTGTATTGCCAGCTGTCGCTGTTACCAGTGTTCGCGTGCAACAGAACCACGGGGATGCCGCTGCCGCCGGTGTCCGTAAACCAGAGTCGAACTCCGGGCAGCTCGGCATATCCCTGGCGCGCGGGAGCCGCCGCTGCCCGTTGGAACGCAATGAGACTGCCGGCGCTCATGCCGAGCAGCGCAATCGTGATGACCCCAGTTATCCCGGTACGGAATCTATGCATCACTTTTTTCGACACGGTTCCTCCCACCGCGGTGTTTACCGCTGATCGGAGACGATGACGCCGCCCATGATCGTGAGCTTCGTCCGCAGCATGTTCCAGTAGCCCTCGAGAGGATTACCGTCGAGGACAACGATGTCGGCCAGCTTGCCTGCTTCCAGCGTGCCGAGTTGGTCGCTCATTTCGATGTACGATGCGGTATTCGGTCCCATCAGTTTGATGATGTCCTGCATTGAGAACATCAAGTTGAGCGATTTCAGTTCGTGTTCGAGGCCGGCTTTCGGTTGATAGTTTGTATCCGTGCCGTAGCCGTAAACGACGCCGGCATCCCAGGAGGTACGGGCATTGACGGCCTTGTAGCCGGCTTCGCGCCCGCGGCCTTCTCCATCCAGGATGGCCTCCGGCCATGGTTTGCCGTCCCGAAATCGCGGCTTGTTATCGTTTGCAAACACCCCAAAGACGGGCACACCGAAACCGATCGTCGACAATTGCTTCACGCCGGCGGACGCCACTCTTTGTGCGTCCTCTTGGGCAAGCCAACCGAAATGGGGAGTATGGACGAGCTTGATGACACCGGCGTCGACCGCAGCCATCATCGCCTGCGGGCTGACCGCGTGTATCTGGACCCAAACGTTGACCTTCTTGGATTCGTCGACGATTGCTCGAAGATTTTCAAGTTCTTTGGCCGTGGGTCCCGGCTTGGGAGTGAGCGCCATCTCCCCAACAAACTTAATTCCCTGGGCAGCGAGCGCCCGCACTTCGGCGCGCGCCTTTTCAGGGGTGTTGTTAGCCAATTCAACGCGTCCGGATGGGATGATGCGCGGTCCTTTGATCAGGCCTTTCTCGATATGCTCCTTGAGGCTCAGGTTTCCTTCGGCAGGACCGCCTCCGGACAAGACCGTGGTGTAGCCGGCATCAAGAAGCTCCTGCATCTGCTGCTTTTCACTCGGTCCGGTGTTCACATGACGATGGCCGTCGATGAATCCCGGCATTGCCGTCATGCCGTGCGCATCGATGGTCTCGACCGCGGAAACATTCGGTGTCCCCGCGGCCACCGAGGCAAGCCGCCCATTTCGAATGACGATGGAGCCGCGGTCGATGACAGTGCCGTTCCCGATAATGATTCGGGCGTTCGTGATTACTAGATTCTGGGCGGACAGTCCACAATTTCCAGACAGAATCCAGAACCAAGCCGGCCAAGTAAGCCAAACCGCTCTTTTCATTTTTGTGTTTTTGTTTTTGTGCCTTTTTGTGGCCGTTCCTCAGTTACGCGTCTGGATGACGTCGTAGTAGTTCTCGATCATGCCCGCATTGAAAGCGGCGACAAGATCCGCGATGGGAAAGAGCACCGTGTCCCAGTGGAAGGTCGGCCGAAACTGTGGCGAAGCCGTGTAACCGTTGCCGGTGTTGATTAGCGGGCGAATGAATGTGCTGTTCGAGTCGAGCGGCAGCGTCGAAACGTTGGTATAGAAATTCTTCCAGTCCTCGGAGGTCATGAAGAGATATTGCTCGACGTTTGAGGTGTAGAAAGCCGAGATGAGCGTATTATGCTCCCTCAGATAGGAGCCCACCGATCGAAGCGCTGTCGAGCCGGCGAAATTTCCCACCAGCGGCACAATCAAATTGTCCTTTTCGAATTGTTGCAAGGTGAGGAAATTTTCTTCCGTCGCGATGAAGCTCCGTTGCTGTCCGTTTTCGTCCGTATCGATCATCAGCTCTTCGTATGTCGGCAGGAGCCGCGGGCCTGCGGAACGCGGCTGAAAGGCGACGTTGCTGTAGCCCAGGTCGGGACCACCGACATAAAAGGCCCGGAAGATGTATCCCAAAGTGGTCTCGTCTTCACTCGTTAATTTGAATCCATGTTCCTTGATCAAACGATCTTTTATCGCGCGGAGGTTTTCGTCGAACATTTGCTGATCGGCCTGGATCGGGCTGAGAGCGTCGAACAAAGCGCCTATCCCCGAGTCCTTGTCCACGTTCGACGGCCGGGGCCGCGAGAACAGACGTGACAAAAAATCCGCGCGATCCGAAGAAAGCTCAATCAGCGCTTTGTACATCAACTGTTCGATCATGTTCTGCCGCCGAATGTCGACGATGAAGGCGATCTTCGGCTGGAGCGCGACAATGTAGGTGAAGTTCTGTTCCGGGCCAACGCCGACATAGGCGCCGCTGGCCTTGCGGGATTTCGTCAATTCCGACAGAACACGCTGAGTCGCGAGTTCGTTGGAGACGAAATTATCTGACGGAAAGCGCCCGCTCGGTTCCGAAAACTCCGTTACCAACTGCCAAAATACCTCGTCGGTAAGCTGCGCCGGCAGCTCTGCCGCGGACCATACTCGCGTTAAGGAGAAGCAGAGGGCGAGGACAATAAGCAGACGGATGCGGTATTTGGAGTTTTGCACGTGTGACCTCGGAAAGATCGGGGAGACCGGACAAATGAACGTTGAACAGTGAACAATGAACATTGGCAAAGCATTCAATGTTCATTGTTCACTGTTCAACGTTCATTTGTCATTTGTTCGACTACCTACTTCTTTTCCTGGTAGGGAGCGCCGGCCGCGTCGTTGGATCCGAGGAAAAGCGTCTTGCCGTCTGGCAGCGTCAGATCGCGTCCGTTTGCACGCAAAGATCCGTCCTTGGATTGATATCCGTCGACGAGAACCTCGGTTCCCGCTTTTAGCGAATCTTTGGTGAAGCCCCGTCTTAACAGCGTATTCGGGGTACCCGCTTCGACCATCCACTCTTCAACGGTTCCGTCGGGTTTCTTCACGTCCAGATAGATCCAGGTGTGGGGGTTGATCCACTCCATCTTGGTGACGGTGCCGCGTAATTTCACCGGCTTCTTCGCATCGAATTCCGCCGCGAAAGCATGGTGCGCGAATGCCGGTGCCGCGGCTGCGAAGAGGAAACTTGCAGTTAAGGCAATAAGAGAAAGCTTGAATTTCATTTCGTTTCCCCTCTCTTTTCACGGGAGCGGGCTCCCGTCAGAAAATGTATCTCATCGTAATTATCTTCGTGACAGCCGTACTCGTACATCTGCTCCTGAGGATCGATCCTGTTCCACGGAATTCTCGCGGTCCAGGGCTTCGTCCAGGTTGTGGGATCGGAAACTGTAAATTCGTAATCGATCCTGGTCGGGCCCACGCGTGTAAACCGCTCGACGATTCGGTAGGTCTCCGGGTTCGCATTTTGGAAGATCACGCCATCATCGGGGCGGAAATTCGTAGTTTCGATAACCAGAGTGTTGCCTTCCCAGTGTCCACGCGTATCGCCCAGCCACTGACGCAGGTTCTTTCCGAGATGGGGCCGCCCATCAAGCGGGATGATGCGCGCGCTGTGAATCATCTCAGGGCCAATGACGACATAGCCAGGGCTTTGGAAAATCTGGAAATCGTTGTTGTAGATCGTCGGAAGATAGGGCGGTGAATCCGTCCGGATAATGCAGCGGACAGGCAGACTGAAATCACGATAGTTTTCAGGCAGGCCGGCGTTAAAGCGGGTGTTTGCCGCCTGTCGCGCGACGCGCGCCTTTTCCCGTTCGGGCGATAACGGCACGATTGGAGGAATGCGCCCATCCTCCGGGTCCACAATCAAGGATGTGCGCCGGTCTTCGGTAATCTTCAGACGCCGTGCATCCATCCAGTGTTCGTTGTAGGCACGGTTCACATCGACTTCAGGACCACCGTCGCGGCGGTCGCGGCTCAACTGGTACTCCAACTGTTGAGCAAATTCCGCCGCTTCGTCGTCCGAAAGGACATCTTTGTCTTTACCATTCGGCCGCTGCAACGGCGTACTCGTCGCATCGTTCCACACGCCTTGCAAATCGGGATCGCCCCACGGGGTCTTCGGCGCCGTCCAAGCCTTTGCCGCAGGCGCAGGCTTTGGGGCCGGTTTGGTTTGTGTTGCGGGTTTCGCAGTCTGTCCCGCAGCGGATAGCGAAAAAGCGGCGATGCCGGCCGCCAAGACAACCATTGAAATCCACATTCGGTACTTCATCGAGCACCTCCTGTCTGTTTACTAAAAGGTCCGTACAATATTTGCTCCGTGAACGGAACGCATTTGTATTCTAACAGTTGAACATTCTTTTCCATACGACGGTAAAGAGGGAAGCTTATTTTCCACGGGCGCGTGTATACCTGCGGATCCTCGATCGTCGCTTCATACATCAAATGATAAGGACTAACGGGCGTGTAACGTTCGACCACACGCAAGTCGTCGCTGTGGTAATCGCCGGCCCGGTCGAACCATGTTTCAGCGCGTTGGCCTGTCACTTCGACTACGAGTGTATCGCCTTCCCAATGGCCGCGCGACCAGCCCATCCAGGACGGCGTCGGCGCTTCCTGCTTCCAGTTCATACGGATGATTCGGGTTGAGCTGGTGAATTCATACGCCATCAGGATATAGGTACTGGAGCCTTGAACGATTTGAAAGGGAAACGGCATGTAGGTGGCGCGAGGAACACCGGGCATGTAACACTTGAATTCCGGATCGCCCAGTTCGTGCCACTTTTTGTCCACGCTGACATCGGCCCGCGCCCGATTTTCAAAGTTCTGTCTCTTTTTCGCCAGCGCCGCCGGCTTGTAAGGAATTTCACCGCCTTCGACCACGCTTTGTCCGGCTGGTCCGCCACCATAGGCGCCCATGACTTCGGGATGCGGTCCCGGTTGAGCGTCATGATCCTGTAAGTCCCAGTTGGCGGAAACCAACGCTTGCCAAATTCCATTCAGGTCCGGATGGCCGTCTGCCATGCGCGGCGGCCGGTAAGGAGCGAATTGACCGCTTGCCGGCGTTTGCTGGCTGATGGCGGGTGTTAGCGCGAGACATAGAAGCAGTAGCATGCTAGCCGCGACAGCCATTTTTGTATAGTTACTTCGCATAGACTCTCCGATTTAGTATGCATTCCCCTTCTCTGCTGAGGGGTCACAAAACTCGCAGGCCGTGACGAAATCGGCTGTAGCGGCGGTCTACGACCGCCGGTATTCCGTTGATTCTGCGAAAAACCGGCGCTCATCTCTTGAGGCTGCGCGCTATCGCGCTTGCGCTTCGCGGAGCGCCGCTACAGCAGCACCCCGGTAGTTTCGCACCATCCCTTCTGCAAGGAGGGGAATAATACTATACAACCTCCTACTTTTGCTTTTCCGGAGCGCAGTGGCTGGCTTCGGAAGACATGCTGCTGAGATCCGAATTCAATCCGGCGCCGAAACCAAATCGGCCACCGCGAACCGACCGGATGAACGTGCTCGATTCATCCAGGGGCAGCGTTGCTACGTTGCGGCAAAAATCATCCCAAATGCCGTCTTGCTGGAGGTACTGCTCGACATTTGAGAGATAGAATGCGGCAATCTTCCCGTCGTTGTCCCTGACGTACTTCCCAACCGCGCGTATGGCCTTGGATCCGGCGAAATTGCCCACGACGGGCACGAGCATATTTTTCGTTTCGAGTGTTTTTAGAACCGCGAAGTTCTCCTCGCTGGCCAGATAGCTGCGAAATACTCCCTGCGCGTCGGTCGCGGTCATCAATTCCTCATATGAGACTCCGCCGAAGCCGCCTCTGCCGCTCGATCCGTAATTGATGTTTGGGCCAAACCGGTAGAAGTTGTGGTAGACGTATTCGATTCCTTCCAGATCGTTCGCGGAAAGCGGAAAACTATGGGTCTTCGTCAGATGATCTTGAATTCGCTTGAGATTTTCCGTGTAGAGTGCCTCGCTGGAAAAAGTTTTCCCGAAGGCAGCAAAGATTTCTTGAACGCTGGACTCCAGCTCGAGTCCTTCAGGCCGTTTCCGCGAAAATAATAGCGAGACAAAATCCGCGCGGTCCTTCGACAGTTCAAAAAGCGCCTTGTACATCAGTTGAAGATCCAGGTTTCCGTGGCGAATATCAACAATGAAAGCCATCCTGGGTTTAAGCGCGGCGATGTAGGTGAAGTTCTGTTCCGGGCCGACCCCCATATACACGCGATCTTCGACCGTAGTTTCTTTCAGTTTCGGAATGACGAATTGAAAATAGCTTTCATTGGAGAGCAAATTATCGGAACGGAAGGTCCCGTCAGGTTCAGACGATTCTGAGGACAACTTCCAAAATTCCTCATCGGTTAATTGCGCCGGAAGATTTTCTCGCGCGGCGAACCCCGACTGAAACAGAAGCATCAATACAGCGATAACAAAGCAGCGTCGTGTCTTCATGTGTCCTCTTTGGATGGGAAATTCGGGGTCAGACGGGTGAATTCCCATTTTCGAACTGCAAAATAGGGAATTCACCCGTCTGACCCCGAATTTCCGTTTACTGTTTCAGCAACGGAATGCTGTCCACCGCCGGGGGCTTTGGCAGCGACTGAAGAAACGCGTAAAGATCGGCAGCCTGTTGGTCGTTGACGACCTTCGCCGTATACGGCGGCATCTCGCCCGAGGGCTTCCGAATATAGGCAACAAATCTCGGATACGTGATCGGGTTCTGATTTAGCCGTGGTCCGGTGGCATTAGATCCCTGTCCCTCGCGGCCATGACACTCGTAACAGCCGTATTTCATGAAGAGTGTCTTTCCATTCTGGGCATCACCACGCGGGACGTCGGCCGCGGGTGGATTTTGTGAACCGGCCAGCATGGCGAAAATTAGCAACAGGCCTTTCATGCTTCCCCCTAGCGCGGCTGGCTCACGACATCCACTAATGCCGGTTCGCCGCGCTTGACTGCGGCGAGCGCCCGCTTGATTGCCGGTCCAAGATCCTTCGGATCCGTGATTGGACCTTCGGCGTACCAGCTCATACTTTGCGCGAGCTTGGCATAGTCGATGTTGGGATCTTCGATTGTCGTTCCAATGTACGCACGATCAATTCCACGATTGTGACGATTCCCCATGCGCTGCAGGTGCATGACTTCCTGGTGATAGGCCCGGTTGTTGTGCATGACGCTCAACAAGGGAATCCGATGGTGGCTTGCTGTCCATAGCACGCCCGGGGCGTACATCAGGTCACCATCGTTTTGAATGCTTACCGACAACCGTCCGTACTTCCGATTGGCGAGCGCGCCCCCGACGGAGGCTGGAGCGCCGTAGCCGACGCCTGCTCCACCCGAACCGCCGATGTGCTGGTAATACTTGTCGAAATTCCACAGACGTTGCGGCCAGCCGCCGGCTCCATTGGAGACCAGCGACCAATCCTCATTTTTGATTTGTGCCCAGAGTTCCGCCGACATGCGTGCCGTGCTGATCGGGCTTGCGTCCCATCCATAAGCGGCTTCCTTGCGGGCCTGCTCGGCAGCAGCGTCGTGGGCGGCCGCAAGCTTGGCGCCACGGGCCTGGAAGGCGTTCTTGCGATCAGGAGTGATCAGCCGTTTTACCGCCTCGGTCAGAGCGGGCAAGGTCGCCTCCGCATCCGCAGCCATGGCGATGTCGATTTCCGGATAGCGTTCGAAGTCCTGATAATTCGATTTGATGTACAGATCGCCTGCCGTAATGCTGATGAGCTTGGTGCCGGGTTTCGTGATCCGGCGAGACGTGCGCTCCAGTTGATCGCGGTAAGAATTCACCGTGCCCCAGAAATCCGTCAGCTCGAGGCCAAGAATGACGTCGGCTTCGGCAATCAAGGGCCGGCCGCGCCCGGATAGATTGAGCTTGTGGCGTGTCGGGAAATTCATTCGCCCGCCTTGATCGAGGACGGGCGCTTGCAATGTCTCGGCCAGCTCCATGAGATATTTCATGCCCGCCGCAGTTCGCGCCGCGCGGTCGGCGACGATGACGGGATTTTGCGCCGCGACCAGCAGCTTTGCCGCTTCAGCGACAGCTCCGGAATCCCCCTGCGGAGGACTGGTACGCGTGGCCTTTTGAACCCGAAGTTTGTCCTTCTCGGAGAGCGGCCGTTCTTGGAGGTCGCTATCGGCGACGAGCAGCACGGGCTCCATCGGCGGAGTCATCGCGATCTTGTATGCGCGAGCGGCGGACTCGGCAAAGTGTCCGAGAGAAATCGGAGTGTCATCCCATTTGACGAAATCGCGCACGATCGACGCCGCATCTTGAACCGAATGCTCCCATTCGACACCGGGCCGCCTCTGGGTGGCATCGAGAGAATTACCGACGACAACGAATACAGGAACTCGATCGCAGTACGCATTGTAAATGCCCATGGCTGCGTGCTGTAAACCAACCGTGCCATGTGCCATGACCCCGATGGGTTTTCCTTCGATCTTGGAGTAGGCATGAGCCATGGCTACCGAGGATTCTTCGTGGCAGCACGTGATGAACTCCGGTTTCTGATTCCCACCGTAGTTAATAATGGATTCGTGCAAGGCCCGGAAACTGGAGCCGGGGTTGGCGCAGAAATATTCGATGTCGAGCGATTTGATCACATCCACCATGAAATCCGAGCCGCAGTGATCCGTTGTCAAGACGTCTGCTTCAGGGGGAGTGCCTGTCTCGGCGCGTGGATCCTGTAAGGGCGCGGTAGCGCGCGCCGCCGGCCGAGCAACAGCAGTCTCGCCTGGGGCAGCCAGCGTTGCCGCACCGGCCACGGCTGCACCCTTCAAGAACTTGCGGCGGTCGGCCGAGAATTTTCGTGACTTAGCCATAATCATTGCCTCCGTTCAGCGCATCTCGATTGATCGTGCCTGGGGGCATTTTATGACAGTTTTCGTGCAGGATGAAATTCAAAGCTGCTTGTGACGCCGCTTCCCTCTCCCAGAGGGAGAGGCTGATCACGTCGCGCGCACGTGCTAAAATCAACGTTTGATACAGCAGGCGCTACCACGAGGTCTTAGCCGGCGGCGCGTCGAACAGCTTCTGATGAAAACGAAGTCCCACGGTTCCGCCGCCAATCGAATCGAGGTTTTTTCGCGTCATTTCCTTGGAAATCCTTATAAAGCAAATCCGCTGATCGGTTCCTCCGATACTCCGGAAGTCTTTACGGCCTCTCTCGACGGATTTGATTGCGTCACCTATATCGAAACCATCCTGGCCCTCGCACGCGCCTCGACTGTGGACGAGTTTAGTAAATGGCTTCGAAAGATTAGATATGAACAAGGCTGCGTTCGGTGGGTCCGCCGGAACCATTATATGACAGCCTGGATCCGTAACAATGTGAAGGAAGGTTTTGTGCGGCGTCTGCCGGTGCCCGCTAAAGCAGCGCTTTCAAGATCACGCGTTTTGAACGTCGTGCCTGGACTCCGCCCGGAGCGAATCCGCGTCAAATGTATACCGAAGCCGTCTCTCCAACGAATTGAGCCGTCTTTGCAAACGGGCGATTTGATCTTCTTCGCGTCCACGCGCAAAAATCTCGATATCTTTCATGGCGGCATCATTGTGCGCGATGGCCAAAGCCTTCTCATGCGCCACGCCTCGCGCAGCCGCGGTTTTGTTGTGGAACAGGGCGTCCATGAATTTCTCAAGGCGAACCGCATGGCCGGGGTGATCGTGGTGAGACCAACATGACGTGTTTATCAACGCGCATTCCCCAAAAGGAGGGGAAATGTGAAAATCGTTTCTCCAAACGATTATTCATCCGCAACTATTCAAGACCTTATCCATAACGCCGAGTCCGATGTTGTGTTCATCGGGGACCCTCGCACAAGTGTCCAGCCTGGGCCGCGCATGTTCGACCGGATGGCTGACGTCGTACGCGACAGTGAGGCGGGTTGGGTTTATGCGGACGCGGTAGATCATGCTCGTATCGGCTACCAAATCGGCAGCATTCGGGACAATTTCGATTTTGGGCCAGTCCTCGGGATATCTGTTCAAGCAGCAAAAGAGGCTGGAATCGATGGTGATTGGCGATGGGGCGGCCTGTACGATTTGCGCTTGAGGATTTCGGAAAAGCGTCCGATCGTGAGAATTCCTGAGCCGTTGTACCACGCCGGACGCACCCAAGCCGGTGCGGCCGAACTAACGCAATTCGATTATGTCGATCCCCGCAATCGCGATTATCAAATCGAAATGGAGCGGATTGCTACCGGGCACCTGAAACGTATCGGTGCGTGGCTCGAGCCGCGATTCGCAAAAGTTCCCCTTACCGGCGAGAAATTTCCCGTCAAAGCCAGCGTCATTATACCCGTGAAGAATCGCGAACGAACGATCCTCGATGCCGTCCAAAGCGCACTCGGCCAGCGTGCGAATTTCGATTACAACGTTATCGTGGTCGATAACCATTCCACGGATCGGACAACGGAAATCTTGCGGAAAATAGGCGACCGCCGTCTCGAACACATCATTCCCGACCGTCCTGATCTGGCAATCGGCGGATGCTGGAACGAAGCCATCTACTCCGAGCGCTGCGGGCGGTACGCGATCCAGCTTGACTCCGACGATCTATACCTTGACGACAGCGTTCTTCGGCGAATCGTCGAAGAACTGGAATCCGGGCCTTATGCCATGGTCGTCGGCTCCTATACCATCGTCGATTTTTCGCTGAAGGAGATTCCGCCCGGCCTCATCGACCATCGCGAGTGGACCCGCGAAAATGGCAGAAACAACGCGCTTCGGATCAACGGTCTGGGCGCGCCCCGCGCGTTTGATACTTCGGTTCTGCGGCGCTTTGGATTTCCGAACGTCAGCTACGGGGAAGATTACGCCGTCGCATTACGTATCAGCCGGCAGTACGAGATTGGCCGGATTTACGATTCCGTATATCTCTGCCGCCGCTGGGAAGGCAATAGCGATAGCGCTCTACCGCTCGAAGTCGCCAATCGCTACGATCAGTACAAGGACTGGGTGCGAACCATGGAAATCCGCGCCAGAACGAGATGATGATCGGGGCGATCGACCAACTCCTGGAACGGCAGGCCCGGTCATGGCCACGGCTTGCGAAAGGCATTCGGGGCCTCGCCCAGGCACAGACCCGGCGCGTGCGCATCGATTGGTTCGACGTATTCATCCGTCACATCCCGCACCGTATGGCGAGCACCACGGCGGCCGTCGATCAGGAGTCTGTCGCGAAACGCCCATGTTTTTTGTGTGCCTCCAATTTGGATCCGGAGGAGGAAGGATTTGAATTCGGCGCGGGCTTCACGATTTACTGCAATCCTTTCCCCATCGTGGAACACCACCTCACCATCGTCTATAAGGAACACGGCATGCAGCACATCGCGCATCAGATCGGGAACATGCTCGATATCGCCGCAAGCTTGCCCGGGTACTTCGTCGTCTACAACGGCCCGGAATGTGGCGCCTCGGCTCCAGATCACATGCACTTTCAAGCCGGTTCGCGGAAACTCTTTCCTATCGAGAGAGACGTCGAGAGAGCCAATGGCATGATCGTGCCGAACTATACGAGGAATGTGTTCGTGTTCCGGGGCCCGAATCGGTCTGTCTTGACGGATCGCATGGATCTCACTATTGAGCTGTTGGCAAACGCGACCGGCAAGCGGCCAGAACCGTTGATCAACATTGCGCTTTTCTATGAACGGGAGGAGTGGGTCGCGTGCCTGTTTCCTCGGGGAAAACATCGGCCCGAGGTCTTTTATAGAGGAGAGTTGACAGTGAGCCCGGCTTCGATTGATTTATGTGGAATATTCGTTGTGCCGTTCGAACAAGATTTCCAAAGAATCACGGGCGGCCAGATCGCTGACATTTTTCGAGAGGTCACGTTGCCTGACGAAGTATTTCAGGAAGTCGCAGCAAAGTTGGAGAGTGCGCGGTGATAGCTGTCGGATTGATGGAAGGCCGATCTGCCGTTGACGTCGAATTGGCAGGTGTGTTCAGGGATGCGTCGGGCATGGCCTATAAGCCGGCTCGGTATCGCTTCACTTCCGAAGTTACGCTCACTCCATCGGATCTGGCTTCATCCTCATTTGCGCTGGAAGACGTCACAATCGGAATCGGATTTCACTGGGAGCGAAAAGAACGGCAAGTATTTCGAGGCGCTTTACGCATCATCAAGCGCGATGCCGGGCTGACGGTCGTCAACGACGTTCCGCTCGAGGAGTACGTCACGAGTGTGATTTCATCGGAGATGAGCGCGAGTTGTCCGATCGAGCTGCTCAAGGCGCACGCGGTGATCTCGCGCAGCTGGCTGTTGTTTCCGAAAGAGCAACCCTCACCCGGCGCGCCCGCGGAGCGCGAGCCCGTTAGGGCGAAGCCTCAAGAAAGGGCTGCCGGGCCGGAGCAGGGTTCCCATGCTCGTGAAATCCTCCGCTGGTACGGCCGCGAAGCGCATCCGGACTTCGACGTCTGCGCCGACGATCACTGCCAACGTTATCAGGGCATCACCAAAGCCTTTTCTCCTGAGGCAGCCAATGCGGTTGCTGCCACCACCGGCGAGTTTCTCCGTTACAACGGCATGATCTGCGACGCCCGGTTTTCGAAATGCTGCGGCGGAATTACCGAGCGCTATTCAACGGCGTGGGAAGACCAGGAGATCCGTTATCTGGAATCGGTGTACGACGGTCCGGAGCAAGCTCGCTCGTATATCCTTGAAACATGGATCCGTTCGGATCCGCCCGCTTACTGCAATACCCGCGACTCCGATCTCCTTTCGCGAATCCTTCCCGGCTTCGACCGGGAAACTCGCGATTTCTATCGTTGGCGCGTCGAGTACAGTCCTGATGAACTCGCCGACCTCGTCAAATCTCGCGTCGGCGTGGATCTGGGTCCAATTCGCGACATCGAGGCGCTGGCTCGCGGCCCATCCGGCCGAATCTACCGGTTGAAGCTGAGCGGCGAGCGCGACTACCTCTTCATCGGCAAGGAACTGGAGATCCGTCGCGCTTTATCGCGTACGCATCTTTACAGCTCGGCGTTCGTCGTTGATAAGGAATTGGGGCGCCTCGTCCTGCGCGGCGCCGGATGGGGGCATGGCGTAGGGTTGTGCCAGATTGGCGCGGCAGTCATGGCCAATGAGGGGCGGACCTACAAAGAAATTTTGCAGCATTATTATCGCGGAACAACAGTCAGCGCCTGACGTTTGTGGCGAGTCCGATGGCTTCCAGGCCGCAGATGACGTACCAGCCGATGTCCACCTGCCACCAACGCCGGCTGAAGCAGGCGGATGCGGGCCGGTCGTGATGATTCCCGTGCCAGTTCTCACCCCACGCTGCCACTTGCAGCGGTCCGAGCCACCAGATGTTTTGGCTTGAATCGGCGCCCTCAGCCAAATCCGCCTTGAGATGAAGCAAGCTATTGACAAAACATTGCATGTGCAGCGAATACAACAACCGAATAGCGCCGATCCAAAAGAAACCAGCCCAGCCGAAAAGGAAATAACCAAAGCACAGTGAAGTTGCCACAAGAGGAATCTGCACCTTCGTCCAAAAAGTGTATCGGGACCGCATAATATCCGGGCACCACTTCTTCATGCTCGAAGGTTCCCATTGGTAAAGCCATCGCAGGTGCGCCCACCAAAACCCGCCGTGTCGTGGACTCGAAACATCGTCTACTGTGTCGGAATTCGCATGGTGATTCCGATGGTTCGCGATCCATGTGCTCGGAGAACCTGATCCGTTGAAGACGGCAAAAAAAATCAAAAATTGTTCAACGACCGGATGGAGCTTGACCGCTCGATGCGCAAGGCCGCGATGAAAACCGATGGTCGTTCCAAAGCCGCCTAGGGCGGTGATCGCAAGGGCGGTACCGAACACCTTCCAGCCGGGCAACGGAAAAAGTAGAAGTCCGACGGCGGCCAGAGTATGAATAGCCACGATATAAATCATGGTCCAGAAATTTTCTCCGTCCGCTCTCCACCACGGCAGCGTCCATGGATGCTGCTCGGCCAGGGCCGATTTTCTCATTCAAAATCCTCCTTGAAAACAAAGTCAGCATCGTAACACAGGGACCACTTCCGCAACCATGACCTTTGGAGGGAACCGGAGGAAACGGAGGGAATAGCCACAAAAAGGCACATAAATCGCCCAGTTATTTCCATTTTGTGTCCTTTTGTACTTTTTTGTCGCCATTCCATCTCCGCTACAATTGCTATACTTGTGTAGCCCGTATGCAGATCGACCAGCAAAAATGTGTGGCGTGCGGCAATTGTGTCGCTATTTGCCCGATGGGCGCGATTTCCATCGATTCCCTGAAGAACCGGGCGTTTGTCAATGCGGACGAATGCGTCGAATGCTATAGCTGTTTCCGCGGCATGAGTATGGAGAAGCTCAATCCCATTCTGGTGCGCAGCATCCGCCGGCTGTTGAAAGTCTTTCGGCTGAGGTTCGATCCTGAGCCCGACGTCTGCCCGACATCAGCGATTACTCCCGATGAACTGTCGTGGCCGCGGATTGTGCGGCGCGCCTTCAGTGATCCGATTGTGACTCACGAAAGCACCGGAGTCCACGGGCGCGGCACAGAAGAAGTGAAGACCAACGATGTGACAAACCGTGTGGGCGCCGGCGAAGCCGGATACGTTGTCGAGTTTGGGCGGCCTGGTGTTGGGGTGCGTTTTCGCGACATTGAAAAAATGACTCGGGCTTTGGCACAAATGGGTATTGAGTTTGAACTGAAGAACCCTGTAACGCACCTGATGACGGATAAGAAGACCGGAAAGATCCGAGACGATATCCTCAATGAGAAGATTCTTTCCGCTATCGTTGAGTTCAAGACGAGTATCGAAAATGTTGCCGCAGTGCTTCGCCGCGTCGATGAAGTTTCAAAGACACTCGAAACGGTAGTCGCCGTTGGTGTGGCTACGCGCTGCGATCAAACCGGCGGGAGCGCATTGGACGCTATTCTGAACGAGGAGGGATTTTCCTTCGTCCGAGGCAAAACCAACTTGGGCCTGGGCCACGCAAGTTTATGACGAACACTCTGCATCGTCACGGTTCGGCCGAAAGCTTCAATGACGATTACATTGTATTTGCGATTCCCGCGCGTGGCATCAACGACACGAATGCGGTAGAGAAGCAGCGCCGGTTTCTCGAAATCGCTCGCAAATACCAACCGGTCAATATGGGTGATGCCAGCCATGGCGCGATCTTTCGCTCCTCGAAGGAACTGAATCCGACGGTACACTGGCGCCGTCAAGCCGCTGCGGATTTCGATGCTGTTGTAAATGGTGTATCCAGTCCATCGACGGTCGCCGCGGTCTTTGACAACCCCGACACCGTCGTCGCATTCATCAAAGAGTTAAAGGAAGCGGACCTCGGTCTATCCATCAATATCAGCGCGGCGCTGGACAAAGCTCAGGAGTGCGGACGCCGCGCGGGCCTGGAACGGCACAGCGTCGAATATTCGCTGGGTTTCTTCGGGCAAACCGACCGCATGGCCGACCGCCAGACGCTCGAGCTTGCTACCATGTGCGGCCATGGCATGCTCTCGTCCAATTTTGTCCGTAAGCTCGTGGAGTGGGTAAAACAAGGGAGACGCTCTCCACAAGAAGCGTCAGCGACACTTGCCCGTTTTTGCAGTTGCGGAGTTTTCAATCCAACCCGGGCCTGCCGCCTGTTCGAAGAAGCCAGGAAATAATCATCGGAAATTGCAAAATCGAGAGTTCGTCGGAAATGAATTTATTTTTTCTTGACGTATTTCTCGGGTTCTTTTTTGAACTTCTCCATGTCCGCCTTTGAGCAAAAGTAGTACTTCTCGCCCTTGTATTCGGCTGAGAGATTCGGATCTTTATCGACCATGATTCCGCAAACAGGGTCCTTGGCTTTTTCAGGTGCTTTTTTACCCTGAGCCTGAGCCCAGACAGTCATCGAGGTGGCGGCCAGGACTAGAATTAATGCTATGGCCACGACACTTCGTCTCATGCTTTCTTAACCTCCATCAACAAGCCTAAATGAAAT
>WNGL01007508.1_pt1 | contig 22199 bp, 20 predicted proteins | sample 5400591 | NCBI WGS metagenome assembly WNGL01 (sample SAMN13153377, study PRJNA577476) | soil metagenome | isolation source: 80 cm soil or saprolite under Garry oak tree replicate 1 | place: USA:California | collected 2016-06-15 | reverse complement strand
CGTAGAAAGTTGTAATTTCTTCTAGCTCTTGTTGCCAAAGTGCATTGCTTGCGTCGCTAGGCATGCGCCAGTCCCCGCGCGGGGAAAGCGCTACTGAACCGACTTTCGGGCCGTCGGGCATCGCGGAACGTTTGAACTGGTATGCAAAAAAACGCTGGTAAAACACCTGCATCCAGCGCAGGATCTCTTCGCGCGTATAAACTGTATCGAACACCTGGCTGGCGAGAAAGAAGACTTTGCGGGGTGAAAAGGAATATCGCACGGCATAAAACAGGAAAAAGTCGTGCAGGATATAGGGACCGATAGTGGCCTCCGTTTCCTGTAGCAAGGTCTCACCCTCTCCGGTCGGCAGCAATTCGGGGGTAATAGGTGTGGCGCAGATATCCCGTAACACATGCGCTGTTTTGCCGCTGAACAGGCTATCAGCACACCACTCTATGAGATAGCGCACGAGTGTTTTCGGTACGCCAGCATTCACGTGATACATGGACATTTGATCAGCATTGTAGGTGCACCACCCCAGAGCAAGCTCGGAAAGGTCTCCAGTTCCAACCATCAAGCCGCCAATTTGGTTGGCAATGTCCATCAATATCTGGGTTCTCTCCCTCGCTTGCGCGTTCTCAAAGGTCACATCAGAGATGTGTTCATCATGCCCGATATCGTGCAAATGTTGCCGGACAGCATCGCGAATGGAAATCTGCCGCAGGGTGACGCCCAGCAGGTGCGCCAACTGCTCGGCATTGTTGCGTGTGCGTGAAGTGGTGCCGAAACCCGGCATGTTCACTGCCATAATGCCACTTCGCTGCAAAGCCAGGATGTCGAAAGCCTGGATGGTGACTAACAGGGCGAGTGTGGAATCTAGCCCACCAGATAGGCCCAACGAGACATGAGTGACGCCGGTATGTTTGAGCCGCCTGGCTAGCCCAGTCGATTGGATGCTAAAAATCTCCTGGCAATGCGTCGCCCGTTGCGAGAGGTCAGAAGGGACAAATGGAGTATGCGAGAGGCCGGGGCGTAGTAACGACACCTGCAGCGATGAGAATGCGGGTACGTTGAACGGAATCTTTCTGTAGGAGTGATTCGGTATAGCAGATGAGTAGCTACTGTTCTTCAATCGCTCATGGACGAGGCGCTGCACATCAATGTCCGCCACTGCTATTTGCGTTGAGAAGTGAAAACGCTCAGTTTCCGCTAAAACGATTCCATTCTCAGCTATTAGAGAGTGCCCGGAGAAGACGACATCAGTAGTCGACTCTCCTGGTCCCGCTCCAGCATACAAGTACGCCGCCAGGCAACGCGCAGACTGTTGCTTGACTAACTCTCGTCGATAATCTGATTTGCCCAGTATCTCATCGCTGGCGGAGGGGTTCAAGAGCAAGGTAGCTCCACCTGAGGCCATATCGCCGCTCGGAGGTTGGATGGCCCACAAATCTTCACAAATTTCTATCCCAAAGACGCAGCCAGGGGCGTTGTTCGCATGAAAGAGCAGGTCGGTTCCAAAGGGCACTGCTCTACCGTCGAGATCAAGCTCCTCTACCGGACACTCTCTGGATGAGGCGAACCAGCGCTCTTCGTAATATTCATTGGTGGTGGGTATGTTTGTCTTCGGTACAACACCCAGGACAGTGTTGTCGCTAATGAAGGCGGCACAGTTGTAGAGCTTACCGCCAACTTCCAGCGGTAAACCAACCACCGCTGCAATGCTGTATTTTTCTGTTGCTTCTGCAATTGACCTCAGCGCCGAACGCGCCTGATTCAGCAAAAGCGACTGGTAAAACAAATCGGCGCAGGAGTAAGCTGTAATACAGAGTTCGGGAAACAATGCTACCTGACAACCGCGAGAGGCGGCTTGCTCAAGTGCCTCAATAATTGCACGACCGTTGTATGGTACGTCGGCAACACGTAATTCCGGTGCGATGACAGACACGCGAAGAAAACCCAGCGAAGCGGGGGAAAATAGATCTTTATTCACGATTATTGCTCCAAGGTCAAGTGCTTTAGTCACGATCTTCCTGTAGGATGAACACCATTTCACCTCCCTCTTCGATCATCCCCTTCTCCCTTCTTCCACTATAATTATAGCATAAAAACGATTATAATGCAAGTATGTGATTAGAATTGTTTGGTTTAATCAGGAAGAGCAATAATGTCATCAGTATCGTCAGGTATTGTGTGGCCTTTGTGAGAGAAAGTGGGCGTGTCGTGACCACTTTATGAGATGCTCGTGATATATTATATTTGAGAATATGTGGGTTGTTTTTTCTTCGATTTCATACGGCTGGGGAAGTGTGCAAAGGGTTCGGAGCGTTGCTCCTCTTGATGAAAAGGCAGGGCAGTGATGGAAAAGCAATTTCGCGACCGAACTGAGGCGGGACGACTATTGGCCGAACGACTGACAAAGTACGTCAAGCGTGCAGATGTGTTGGTGTTGGCACTCCCTCGCGGCGGCGTCCCCGTCGCTTTTGAAGTAGCCAGAGCACTTGATGCTCCACTGGACGTCCTGATTGTACGCAAGCTTGGTGTTCCCGGGCATAAAGAACTCGCCATGGGTGCTATCGCATCGAATGGTGTACGCGTGCTTAACGATGATGTCATGCAAATGCTAGGGATTCCTGACGAAGTAATCGAAACCGTCGCTGCACGCGAGCAACAAGAACTGGAGCGGCGCGAGCATCTCTACCGTAGGGATCGTCCAGCCTTTGACGTACATGGGCGCACCATCATTCTTGTGGATGATGGGATTGCGACCGGTGCGACAATGCACGCCGCTGTTGCGGTGTTGAGAAAGCAGCAGCCCGCTCGTATCGTCATCGCAGTCCCGACGTCTTCCCCTTCAACGGCCGAAGAGTTTGCAGCAGAAGTAGACGAGGTCGTGTGTGTCATCAAACCGGAGCCTTTTCTCGCCATCAGCTACTGGTACAAGCATTTCTCACAAACGACCGACAGCGAGGTATGTGACTTGCTTGCTGAGTTTGATCGACTGTTTGCAGTGGGGAGTAAGGGGCACATGCCAGCTGCTGAGGAAGGAGGGAAAAAATGATCCTGTTTGTCTTTCCTGACTATACATACATGGGGAGTGAGCTTGCTGCTTTACCTGGGATAAGGGTGGGCCAATTTTCTATTGACCGTTTCCCCAACCAGGAATTACATGCAGCGCTCCAAACCAAAGTGGCGAGCGAGGAGTGTGTCATTCTGGGCACAATTGCTCCTCCCGATGAACAGCTCCTCTCCACCCTGCTGTTAAGCCATACCTTGAAAAAAGAAGGGGCTCGCCATATCATCGCCCTTTTGCCGTATCTTGCCTATACGCGCGATGATAAAAGGAAAGAGCGTAAGAGTCTAGCGACTGCGTGGGTAGGAGCATTACTACAGGCCTCGGGTGTCGATGAAGTGATAACCGTGGACGTTCACAGCACGGAAGCACAGGACTTATTCCCTCTACCGCTGGTATCACTTTCACCGGCAAACATATTCGCTCAAGAGATGGCGAGGCTCTCTCTGCTCAATGCGACCATCATTGCTCCTGATGAGGGAGCGAGGGATCGCTGTCAAGCGGTTGCAAAAGCAGCAGGAATGGCAGGAGAAATCGCTTATCTCGTGAAGAGAAGGACGCAAGAAGGGGTTATCCACGACAATATCTGCGGAAAAATTGGGCAGCAGGCGGTGATCGTGGATGATATCCTGGATACTGGCGGCACGCTCGTGTCTTGCTGTGAGCAACTGCAGCAGCTTGGCGTGCGAGACATCACTATACTCGTGACGCATGGGCTTTTTACAGGTACGCTGTGGCAGAAACTCTGGGCCCTTGGGGTCAAACGGATCTGCTGTACCGATACCCTACCTCAAGCGAAAGAACGGGCCTCGGAGAACATCAGGATGTTATCAGTGCTGCCATTACTGTGTGAGTTCCTGAAAATGCGACCCTGCAACGCCGCTAGCGCGGCTACCTAGCGGTCAGCAGTGTCGAAAGGAAGTACTTGCAGGCTAAACGTCGATAGAATGTCATTAAGACGGAAAAAGGGGTAGAAATATGACTACACCTGTTCATGAACAATTTGTACAGATACCAATCGATTCTACCATGCTTGAGGGATCGCTTGCTCTTCCTGAGCATACGCACAGCCTCGTCGTATTCGCTCATGGCAGTGGCAGTAGTCGCTTCAGTCCCAGAAACAACTTTGTGGCCCGGGTACTGCAAAGAGAGGGCATAGGGACGCTGCTCATGGACTTACTCAAAGAGGAGGAAGATGCTATCTATGAAACGCGGTTTGATATTGATCTGCTGACCGACCGCTTGCTGCTGACCACACAGTGGCTGCGAGAGCAACCGGACACAAAGCAGCTGGTGATTGGATACTTTGGGGCAAGCACGGGTGCCGCGGCTGCACTCAAAGCTGCTGCCATACCCGCGGCATCCTCAGGTTCAAGCATCGGTGCCGTGGTTTCGCGTGGAGGCCGTCCTGACCTGGCTGAGGGTGCTCTGGTGTATGTTCAGTCTCCCACGCTCTTGATTGTGGGTGGCAACGATAAAGCTGTCCTGCAACTGAATCGCGACGCATACAAGAGGCTGGCAGGAACGAAGCAGCTAGAGATTGTGCCAGGGGCCACGCACCTGTTTGAAGAACCAGGTGCGTTGGAGGAAGTGGCAAGGCTGGCAACAGAATGGTTCAAACAATACTTAACCTGACCTGAAGGTGGGTGGGGCCTTACCTACGACCCAGACCTTCATAGAGCATTTGCATGCTAAAGCGGGTCACACGCTCTGCTCCATCTGGCCCATCGGTGTATGGGCGCATCTGGTTTTCAATGGTGAGCATGGCAACCCCGTGCAGAAGAGACCACAGGACGCCGGCCAGTGCGCCTGGATCGCCGTCAATGATACTTCCTCGTTCCTGACCCCGTTTCACCACTTCTATGTAGAAAGTGAAAACGGCTTTTGATGCTGTATATAGGTCTGGAAAAGCCTCACGCTCGACGGTCAATCCGCTGAACATTTCACGCATCAGCCAGGGATACTTCTGAGCAAACTGGACATAAGCCCTTGCAATTGCCTGCAACTGCTCAAACGAGTCATCAGGCGCTTCGCGCAACGTCGACTGAATCCGCTCAGCGAGTCGGCGAAATCCCTCTTCGTTGATTGCAGCGACCAGCGCCTGTTTGTCCGCAAAGTGGCGATACGGCGCTGCATGACTCACCCCTGCCTTCCGCGCGACTTTGCGGAGATCAAGAGCTGCCGCTCCACCTTCTGAGAGCAGCTCCAGTCCGGCCTGAATCAAAGCATAGCGTAAATCCCCATGATGATAGGGTTTGGGTTTCTGACGCTCCACGTGGCTGTTCATCTCTTCTCCCATTTGAATGTTATCAATGAAAACAATGTTGACAACAGAAACATATTATGTTATAATGTTAACACTGTCATCATACCGCGCTACAGGGCGGGGTGCAATGGCAGGAAAGAGTGCTCTTGCAGGTTCGCTCTCAGGCGCCTCCCTGGCATTTCTTCTGACCGAGATGTTTATTGTTTTCTGTTCAAGACGAGGAGTTACCATTATGTCAGATGTTCAAAAGATTGCGCTGATCACAGGCGCAAATAAGGGAATCGGATTTGAGATTGCGCGTCAATTAGGAGCGAAAGGACTCATCGTTCTCGTCGGCGCGCGGGATCAAGCAAGGGGAGACGATGCGACCAGGAGACTTCAGTCTGAGGGCATCGGAGCCTCCGCCGTTCACCTTGACGTCACTGACCAGGCGACGATCAACTCAGCGGCTTACTTCATCGACGAAACCTATGGGAAACTGGACATATTAGTGAATAATGCCGGTATTTCTCTCAGAGAAGGAAGAGTTCCGCCCAGCGAACTGGATGTCGAGGTCTTCAGGAAAACCTACGAAACGAATGTGTTTGGGGTGTTTGCTGTGACAAAGACGATGCTCCCGTTACTGCGGCGCTCCGATGCAGGGCGCATTGTCAACCTGTCGAGTCCTATGGGGTCTTTGACCTTGAATAGCGACCTCCAATCTTTCTACGCACAGATGCCGCCGCTCCTGGCATATTGTTCGTCTAAGACAGCAGTCAATGCCGTCACGGTCTTCTTTGCGAACGAGTTACGTCAAACGAAGATCAAAGTGAATTCGGTCAGTCCGGGATACGTTGCCACGGACTTAAACGATCACAACGGCTTCCTTACTCCTCAGCAAGGTGCCACACTGCCGGTGACTTTTGCCACCTTACCTGCCGATGGGCCGACAGGCGGATTTTTCGAGGGAAATGGAGGAGTCCCCTGGTAAGAGTGTGACGGAATTGTAACAGTCAATCTATAGGTTGTGATGGGAATGTGAGTCCAATAGACTACGCTGCAGTAGAGTGAGCAATAAGAAGTAGCCATGTGTAAAAAGCATGTATTATCAAAAGGAGCTTCTCTTCATGTTCACGGTATCCAGGGCTCACCGGTTCATAGTGATACTCCTCAATATCTCGGGAGTAATGTTCGTCATCTATGCAAGTGTCTCAATTGGCCTGGCAATGATCCTGGTATACAGACCTCCGTTGCCAGTCACCCAGACTCCGTCGTCCCAGGGTCTTCATTACCGAAATGTCGCTTTTCCTAGCCGAGATGATCATCTGCTGCTGCGCGGTTGGTTCATCCCGGGCATACTGCCCAATGGACATCTGACAGTGGAGCGTACAATAATCATGGGACATGGGATGCACGCCAACCGGGCAACACACCTCATACTCAGTCTGAGCGCAGCGCTGGCACACAAGGGATTTGCCGTCCTCGCATTTGATATGCGGGGGCATGGTGAGTCAGCCCCTGCCCCGCTTGGAGGGGGTTACTTAGAGCAGCGCGACGTTCTGGGTGCGGTCGATTTCCTGCGCTCGGGCCAATTGCCTTACCTGGAACTGGGTCATCCCCGTTCCATTGGCGGCTGGGGTATTTCATTGGGTGGAGTGGCACTATTGTTCGCGGCGGCACAAGAACCGGCTATCAAGGCGCTCGTCATAGATAGCGCATATGCCAGCATGGAGTCGCTCATCAAGCACGCATTCGGGTACGCCTTCCCATTCATCCCCGGGACGCTTGTAATAGCGCATACGCTCTATGGCATTGACTACTATGCGGTACGGCCGGTAGATGTGGTAGCGAAAATAGCTCCTCGCCCAATTCTCTTCATCCAGGGTGCCAACGATAATATTGTCCTCCCTTCGAATATGACCGAACTTGCAACGGCAGCCTCAGCAGCATCTAATGCTCATGTGCAGACCTGGCTGGTTCCAAATACCGGGCATATCCAAGCTTATCCTAAAATGAGTAATGCCTATATTAATCGCGTGACAGCATTGTTTGCTTCAGGTCTGAGTACTGAGAAGAGTGCCGCCTCCTGAGTTATTCATGAGTGCAAGTAAGCGAGAGTGGATCAGAACATGAAGCCAGAAACTTCTAAAGTAGGGACGCCAATAACCTGCGCAGATCAGGGAGACAGAAGCGATGTATGGTTCATCATAGTGCAAGGCTTGACACCCTTGGCCCTACTGGCAGTCATTGGAGTCGCGGTACTGGTTCTAATCATGCTTATCAGGTTCCTGATAGATCCGACTAGATTTCTTGTTGAAGAACTAATTTTCGCAATCGTAATGATCGCCGGGTTGGCTCTCGCAATCATCTCCTATGTTCTAACGGCTAGGCGTGCACTAAGACAAATCGAAACGTGGCGACAAAGTGGTCAAACAAGTAAAGTGATGGCGGGGCTGGTGGCATTAGCTCTCGTCGCTCTCATCACCGCTCTTCCCGTCATACTGGCGCTGTTTTTTTCACTAGTATAGGAGAACCACGGGCCAGGTCGGCGAGAGGAAAGAGGTAAGGGGCTATTTTTTCCTGGAGCGAAGAATGGCGAGTGCAAGATAGATACCCAACACAAAAGCAAGTATAAATCCAATTACGAACAAAGCGCCGACCCACCATAACCCTATGACTGGATGATAGACGAGCAAGAGTATCGCCACTCCAATGATAAAGGCGGCGGCAATGATGCCGAGCACGATACGGTTGACCAATTGCTTGACCTCATTGATGACCGGTGCGAGAGTATCGGGGTTCACACCGACTTCGATGTTTCCACGTTCAAGGTCGCTCATGAGACGCCGCAGTTGTTGCGGAAGTTCTAATCCCAACCGCGCTGCATCAATGCCTGCCCTGCCCAAGTTTTTCCACCAGAATCCTGGTGAGTATTGTCGTTGTACGAGTTGCTGCGAATATGGCGCCAACATGGCTGTCATATTGAATGCCGGATCGAGCATGGTTCCAAGAGCTTCGTCCATGAGGAGCGTCTTGAGTAGCAGCACCAGGTTGGAAGGGAGTTGTAGATGGTGTCGCCGCACAATCGTGAGCGCTTCGATGAGCAGCGGCCCTATATCTATCTCTCCAAATGGTTTCCCATAGTACTGTGAGAGAAGGTGTTCCAGGTCACGCTCCATTTGCGCTCGCTCTACTCGTTGATTTGAAAAACCAAGCATGAGCATTGTATCCACGAGCCGCTCGGTATCCTGGCTCGTGATAGCCAGGAATATATCTACCAGTTGTTCCTGGGTGCGCGCATCCACGATGCCGACCATGCCATAATCGATCAATCCGATGCGACCACCTGGCTCAATAAAGAAGTTCCCCGGATGAGGGTCAGCATGATAAAATCCGTCCTCGAGTATCATCTTAAGAATAATGCGGGCAGCTCGTTCTGCCAGAGCAGGGCGGTCGATGCCAGCGGCATCGAGTGCGGCAAGGTCATTTATCTTAATGCCTCGAATGCGTTCCAGGGTAAGTACACGAGCTGTAGTCGTCTCCCAGTATATGCAAGGGATATGAATGGAAGGATTATTCGCAAGGTTAACGGCGAATCGCTCGGCATTGCGTCCTTCACGAATATAGTCAAGTTCCGCTCGTAGGGTTTGAGCAAACTCCCGGGCCAGCCCGGGCAAGTCGTAGTGATCGGCGAATTCCCAGCGTCGACTGGCCGTTACTGCCAGGTTTTGAATAATCTCCAGGTCTTCCTCTATCTGTTCAACGACACCGGGTCGGCGCACTTTGACGATGACCTCTTTGCCATTGGGCAATGTTGCTGCATGAGCCTGGCCGATGGAAGCCGCTGCTACTGGCACAGGGTCGAATGTAGCGAAAACCTCTGTGATGGGACAACCAAGTTCTTCAACAATCATCTCCACGATCATGGCGCTGTCTACAGGGGGCGCCTGGTCCTGCAGCTTGGCAAGTTCTGCTATGTATTCAGGGGGTAAGATATCGGCGCGAGTTGAGAGAATCTGGCCGAGCTTGATAAAGGTAGCGCCGAGTTCCTCGATCGCCAAACGCACATGCTCGGGCCTGGTGTAGTGACGCCCGGCTCGCGCATGGCGGCGTATTCCCCCGCGAAGGGGCACAAAACGCTCCAGGCCGAAGGTACTGAGCAGGTACCCCATTCCGTGATGGAGCAATACCTCGGCAATCTGCCGATAGCGATGAGAGTGAGAGTGGTTCCGTGTGTGCGCCAAGAGATCTCCTATATTTGCTAGTCGAGCACCTGGCGAACGACGTTGATGACGCAGCGCAAGCCGATGTGACAGGTGGATGTATCAATGGTCTCAGGAATACGGGCAGCCGGGCGATAGCGCAGGCAGTAATTGGGCGCACAGAGAAAGGAGCCGCCCTTGAGTACCTTCCTCGGGATGCGCACCTCTGGTTGAGCCGGGTCAAAACTCTGTTCCAGCGCTGCCCCTCTCGGGTTCACCGGGATGCAGCATGCCTTGTGCGCCTCACCTGGATGGTGGTCCGCATACCAGTCAGTTGTCCATTCCCAGACGTTGCCCGACATTTCGTACAGGCCGTAGCCATTGGGAGGGAAGGACCCAACAGGGGCAGTCCTTTCGTAGCCATCGCTGAGCAGGTTCTGCCAGGGAAACTCCCCCTGCCAGGTGTTGGCCATCAATGTACCGTCAGGGGCGAAGTCGTTGCCCCAGGCGTAGACAGCTCCTTCCAGTCCTCCACGCGCGGCGAATTCCCATTGTGCCTCCGTCGGCAACGACTTGCCTGCCCAGGCGGCGTAGGCTTCGGCATCTTCGTAGGCGATGTGGACCACCGGATGCTTCATACGCCCTTTCAAGGAACTCTTAGGCCCTTCAGGATTCTGCCAGTTGGCGCCAGGTATGTATGCCCACCAGTTGCCGGGATTGCGCAAATCGACACGATGTGGCGGCTTCTGAAAGACTGCTGAGCCAGGGACGAGCAGTTCGGGCAACGCGCCGGGATAGTCTTGCGGGTTGAGCGGGCGTTCAGCCACGGTGACATAATCGGTGGCTTCGACGAAGCGCTGGAAATCGGCGTTGGTCACTGTATACAGGTCCATCCAGAAGCCGTCGACGGTCACATGATGGGTGGGGCCTTCTTCCGGGTAATGCTGGTTGGACCCCATGAGAAAGGTGCCGCCGGGAATCCAGCGCATGTTTTCATGTGGTGGGAGACCGGGTTCGGGTGGTTGGGCGTTTGGATCCACCTGGTCAGGGCGGTTCTCCGATTCAGATATCTTTATGTGCTCGTTCAAGGTGCTTTCCCTCCTCAAAATTCTCTTTGCTAAAGCCGTCACCTGGTTCATTCTATCAGACTGAGAGTCAAATAGGAAGAGATATGTTACCTGAACAGGTCAGGTGCCAGTTCGTATTCTTATTCGCAACGTGAAAAAAATAGTGTGTTCTGAAGTTGCATAATCTTCTTCGAACGAATACACTAGTACCAGTGGTGAAGTGATTTTCCATGGATAGGAGTTGCACCTATCTCTTATGAGTTGTATCTAGCTATAAGAAAGGATTATCTACAAAATGACAAATCCCAACGAGACCCTGAGTGTGCTCGCCCAAGGCGATTTGAGCGTGTTGAACACACTGATGCGCATGACCGAGGGGTCGCTTGAAGAATCCGGACTCGACCCGGAGACGTTTATGCTCGTCCGCATTGCGGCCCTTGCGACATTGGACGCGGCTCCAGCCTCGTGGCTGGTGAACATCAAGGTCAGTGGTGAAGCTGGCCTGACGCCGGAGCGCATTATCGGCACGCTCATTGCGATCGCGCCGGTGGTTGGCACCGCGCGTGTTGTATCGGCAGCAGGAAGTATCGTAGAAGCACTTGGACTCGCGAGCGCTCTTGCTGAGGGCACCGATTAACAGTTGGGGGACGTACATATCCTGAATTGAATAGAAACCCGGAGTGGCATTCTCCTGTGTCATCGGCTGGGCGGGATACAAGTCCAGCCCGGCCAGGCGGGAAACCGTGCTCGCCATCTCACTTGTGCATCCTGACGGGGTGCAACCACTATTACACCGGCAGGGTGTACATTACCGCAGGCTTTGAAAAAAGCAGAAAGGAAGAGTGTGTATTATGAATCGCATAAGCAGATATGAGGACATGGTAGCAGAATATGAGCGCAGCATGTCCCGCGTAAGGTTCCACCAGCGTCCATTGCATTCGTCAGGAAAATGGATCTTCGGCAAAATAGTCTATGGGCTCTACCTGGCGATTCGTTTCGCGCTCTATATTTGGTATTATGATTTCTTCATTTCATGGCGAGATCACTAGTACACTGAGGCGTAAACAGCTCCACGATTAGCTAAGCCCCGTATACGTCCACTTGATGGGTTTGGCCATCGTGCGATTGTAGTAGGCGATGAAAGCCAAGATTTGGTCGCGCAAGTCCTCCAGCGTCATGAAATTGCCACGTTTGAGCAGTTTGCGCACCAGAATACTGAGCCAGATCTCGACTTGGTTCATCCAAGAAGCATGTTTGGGCGTGTAGTACAACACCACCGTATGGGTCGGGTCGTGCAAAAACGCCGCGCGGCTTTCCATCGACTGAAGAATCCCACTTTTGCCTTTGACGCCCAACATCTCCGGCGCGATCCCTTCCCGCCCAGCCACCCAGAGCACCAGCGCTTCGGATTGATGAATGTTCAAGTTGTCCAGGATCACGTGCCACTTCGTGGCCTTGGGATCGCTGGCCACCAGGCGCTGCAAATGCGCTAACGCATCCTCTTCGGTGCGCGTCGGTCCCCAGGATGGTTCGATGACGTGGCCGGTGACGACATCGAAATTGATAAACCAGGACAGGGTGCCATGCCGGATATACTCGAACTCACGCCGCAGCACGTGGCCTGGTTGCATCGGCAAGTCGGGATGCTTGCGCTCCAAGGCTTGCACCCCAGTCAATTCATCCATGCTGATGCTGCGCTCTCCCTGCTTGGCCCGCTCAGAGGCCTGGGCATACACCTCACACCCCTCCACAATTTTCTCGTCGCGCTGCTCATCGGGTACCTCCGTCAGCCAGTAGCGGAAGCGCTGCGGTTGCAGGCCCCCTTTTTGAGCAGCCGCGCCGCATGCCGGGGCGAGATCTGCTCAACGATCCCTCGGGCCTTCACTTCGTCGGCAATTTCGCGCCCCGTCCATTGGCTGATCGGCCGTCCTGACTTGGCGGGAGCCTCACACGCTAAGGCTGCTATTTGACAGCGTTGCTCCGCCGTGATCCTGGGCTGCACCCCTGGTCGTGGCGCACGGTGTCCACATTGACCTCCAACTCACGCGCAATCCGCGCATTGGGCTGTCCTTGCGCTGCCGCTAACACCATGCGCGCTCGCAGTGCCACTTGCTGCTCGCTGCGATGACGCTTGCTGATCTGACTTAGTTCTTCCTGCTCTTTCTCACTCAGCACCAATCTGGTTGCTCGTTTCGGCATGTCCTCTTCTCCTTGGTTTGTTTCCTCCTATTCTATCATGGATGTTCCTCAGCCTCCTTGTACTAGCTGCTGTACTAGCAATGATATGGTATCTGAAACACCGCTCATGCATAATTTTCCCAGAGGGAAGCGTATTCATTAGTTCATTGGTAGCGATCGAAAGGAGGCAAATTAATGCCTCGCCAAAAGCGTCATCCGCATCGTGTATACAAAGTCATAGGTGAACCTGGTCCTGGGGCCACAGTTGCAGGCTATGTGCGTTATAGTATGGTGCTCCAAGATCCGGCCAGCATCGCAACACAAAAGCGACACATCACGGCGTTCGCTAAGAAAAAGGATTGGAAAATTGTCAGGTGGTACGAGGAGCCAAATGAAAGTGCCAAATATGAGGAGATTGAAGAACGCCCGGTATTTACTCAACTCCTGGAGGACGCTGGAGAGCAATTTCAGTCCGTGGTTTGTTATATGAATGATCGCTGGTCACGTAATGTGCCAGTAGCGTATATCTCGCTAACTCGTTTACGCCGTCTGGGCGTCTGGTGGGCTACCTCTGATGGATTCTGGGATATCGATAGGGTACAGCAGGATGGATTTGCAGTTGCTTTTGCGGTTGATACTCAGATGAATGCAAGTTTTTTACAACACCTATCCAGACGTACGATTGATGGCAAAGAAGATCGTGCCCTCGACGGGTATCATAATGGAAATGTATCTTTTGGCTATCTCCCTCCTGATTATCCCAAACCTTATGATGGCGCTCCATCAACCTGGCGTCCAGAACGCACACCTGTTCGTCCTGATCCCGTCAACTTTCCGGCACTGGTGCGGCTTGGCGAATTAGTGGCTCAAGGATGGGCAGATACTAGCATTGCTGATGAACTTGTGGGCTACTTTACACATTCTGCACGTTTCGGGAAGCGTCCACTGACTAAGGACGCAGTAGCAGCAATACGGCGTTCATGGTTCCCTCGTGAGTTTGAGCCTGGTTGCGGATATGGAACAATCTATACCCCTGCTGGAGATAAGGTGATGGGCCGCCATCAGGCTGCCTGGCCTTATGAACTCTGGCATCGAATGGATGAGGTGAAGGCAGGGCAATATCGACGCCCACGGGTAGAAGCACAAAGGCACCCTCATGAATTCAGCCAGATTATTGTCTGTGCCGCATGTCATGAACCACTGCGGGTAGCAAGTAGCCAGGGCGTACTTTATTATAGGGACACCAGTGCTGAACGAAAATTGAATTGTCCTGCGAGAGGTTGCCTCTGGGTGAAGAGCGAGCTTGTGATTAATCAGTTAGGGGAGATATTGAGAAGCTTCGGGCTCCCGGCAGAGTGGAGAGAGATGATTGCCCAGTCGTGTACAGCGGAACTGACGGAAAACGAATCAGTTGAGCGGATAAAGCATCGTCGCCTGACATTGGAGGAGGAGCGAAAGCGCTGGGTGACAGCTTATAGCAAAGGGTACATAGCTGAGCAAGAGATGGACGTTGAGGTAAAACGTATTCAGATCGAATTGCTGGAATTACCCGTTGCCTGTGATAGAGTTGAAACGAACCCGAGGGCGATTTCGGCAGACGAGACTCTCAGCTTGTTGGCGGATTATTGGAAGGAGGCAACGGAAGAGGAAAGACGTGATATCATCGGAGCTTTGTTTAACATTGAAGGTATCGTGTACGATTTAGAACGGCGATTAATCGTTGGTTTGCTTCCACGTGATGGCATTACTCCTGCATTGACATTAGGCCTGGGGAAAACTGCACAATGGGAATATCGGGATGGTGGACTCTGGCTGTATGAGGAGTATCTGCCTCCTAAGCTAGAGCGAAATAATCCTCGTATGCCACCACCTCAGCGGCCAAGTCTAACACCTGGACAACAAGAGGAAGCGCTAAAACTTGTGGAGCAGGGAGTATCAATCCGGCAAGTAGCCAAGCAATTTGGATCATCTTATGAGTCGATACGACGGGCCATACAAAAGCAGAAACAGAAGACATGCTAAGCATAAAAAATACGATTTGCCCCAATCTCCTCTAAGAAGTCCCTTTCAGGTCTAGTATAACTTCTAATGAGCTATCACAACCGCATGCAATGCATCTTTCCTAGACTTATTGACCGGCTTCTTCCAACCCGCTATAATCAAACCTGCGAGGTTCCCATCGTGCTGGTAGTAGGAGAGCGAGTTGGACGTTATTACAGAGAGCTACCGATTGCCCCCCGATTTCTCGAAGCGCATCAAATCGCTGCGCCAAAGGTTCGGGCTTTCGCAGCAGCAATTCGCCGACCTCATCGATATATCCGTACCCTTGCTGAAGCAATGGGAACGTGGTCAGGCACGGCCACCTGCGCGCTACTGGCAAAAAATCGTGCTTGCCGAGATCGAAGGCATACAGACCTTCCATAGAGGCATCCCAAACATGCCCCTGCTGCGTGAGTCTGGCGCAAACTACACACTTGAGCCAGAGCATGATCCTCCCATCGATTTTTCCTCAGACCCGGAGATCGTGCGCACTGTGGTGGAGGGAGAGCGGCTAACCTATGGACACCTCTACAATCCCGCCTTTGCAGCAGAGATCTCGTTGATCGACCCATTGCCGCATCAACGCCTCGCCGTCTATGACCACATGCTCAAGCAGACGCGCCTGCGCTTCCTGCTGGCAGATGACGCGGGAGCAGGCAAAACCATCATGACCGGGCTCTACATCCGCGAGATGATGACGCGCAGGCTGATCTCACGTGTTCTCATCGTGCCGCCGGCAGGACTGGTAGGCAACTGGGAACACGAGTTGCGTACTCTCTTCAACTTGCCTTTCAGCATCATCAGCGGCAGCGATGCCCGTTCCCGTTCGGGTAACCCGTTCACAGGCCCCAGAAGTGACCTGCTGATTGTCAGCGTCGATACCCTGGCGGGTGACCGTATGTTCTCTCGTCTCCAGGAAGCCGAGGTAGCGCCTTATGATCTGGTGGTTTTCGACGAGGCGCACAAACTGGCGGCCAACCGCGAGGCCGACCTGCGTATACGCCGTACTGACCGCTACAGACTGGCGGAGGCGCTTGTCGGAATACAGGACGAAGAAGAGCGCTGGTCGCTGACATGGAGCTGTCACCACCTTTTATTGCTCACGGCCACGCCGCACATGGGCAAGGATTTTCCCTATTATTGCCTGTGGAAGTTGCTGGAACCGGACGTACTAACCACCATCGACGCCTTCAATGCTTACCCGGCAGATGCGCGTCGTCGTCACTTTATCCGGCGTACTAAAGAGGAACTGGTCTATTTCGATGGGCGTCCCATTTATCCTACACGCATCTCGAATACGCTCAGCTATGATCTCACGACGGGTGACGTGGGCGAGCAGGCGCTTTACGACGCCAGCACGCTCTATATCCAGATCTCATATAATCGCGCTCGCCTGCTCAACCGCTCCGCGGCTCGCCTTGCCATGAGCGTCTTCCAACGGCGTCTGGCTAGCTCCACCTACGCCTTGCTGCGTTCTTTTGAACGACGCGCCGAAAAACTGGCAAAAATGATCGAAGAAATGCGCGCGGGTCGGCTGAGCCAGTCGCAGTTTACAGCAACCCAACAGAAACTGGATAAGTTGGAAGATGTTCTTGACGAGAAGACGGCCGACGAAGAAGAGATCATGGATGACCAGGAGGAGAAGAATTACAAGAAGAATTACAGCAGGTAGAAATGCTGCTCGACATGGCGCGCGGTGTCTACGATGTCGGCGAGGAGTCCAAGTTCGAGAGGCTGCGCGTCATCTTGCGCGATCCCGATTATCAGCATGAGAAACTCATCATCTTCACCGAACACCGCGACACGTTGGATTTCCTGGTGCGTCGCCTGGAAGGCATGGGTTTCACAGAACAGATTGCCCAGATTCACGGCGGTATGAACTACCAGCAGCGCGAAGAGCAGGTTGCGGCCTTCCGGCGACCAGTGGCGGAGGGCGGGGCAACCTACCTGGTGGCAACCGACGCGGCTGGTGAGGGTATCAATCTCCAGGTCTGCTGGTTGATGGTCAACTATGATATCCCCTGGAATCCTGCCCGCCTGGAACAGCGTATGGGACGCATCCACCGCTACGGTCAGAAACACGATCCTGTACATATCCTCAACCTTGTGGCTGGCAAGACGCGCGAGGGGCGCGTTATGCAGACCTTGCTGGAGAAAATGGAGCGCATTCGCAAGGAACTTGGTTCCGATAAAGTCTTTGATGTGATTGGGCAGCTCTTTGAGGGTATCTCCTTGCGTGAGTATATGGAGCAAGTGACACTCGCGACCGATGACCATGAAGTGCAGCACCGCATTGCGGGCAAACTGACCACGGAGCAGGTACGCGCACTACAAGCGCGCGAGCTTGCACTCTATGGCGAGGGAGGAGTGGTGCGCAGCGAGTTACCGCGCCTGAAAGCCAGCATGGAACTAGAAACCTGCCGCAAGCTGCTGCCCGGCTACGTCCGCCATTTTGTGGAGAAGGCCGCGCCACTCGTTGATATCTCCATTGAGGACGATCTTGAAGGTATATTTACGCTGCACCCGCTCAAACCGGGAGCCATGGACTGGCTCTTGCCTATCCTGGAAACCTATCCGCCCTCACTGCACGATCGTTATACCGTGCAGGGGCAACGTAACGGCGAACGGGCCATTTTTCTGCATCCTGGTGAACCAGTCTTTGATCGTTTCCGGGCCTTTGTGTGTGAACATTTTACGCAGCAGGCGCGACAGGGAGCCGTTTTCGTTGACCCGACAGCAGAGCGCCCCTACTTCTATTACCTGGCGCAGGTAATCGTAATCCGGCAGGCCGATCCTACACTTCACGCTTTGAATCACCTGGAGATCATTGAGTATCGATTGGTTGGACTGCGGCAGGAAGAAGGCTGTGAAGTAGAGGAATGCCCGGTCGAGTCCTTGCTCTTGCTGCGAGGCAGTCCCAATCTTCCTGTTTCAGCTCAACTTTTCGCTGCAACTACCGAAACATCAGTTGAGTTGGCACATGCTTTCGCGCTTTCACAGGTTGCAGAAGCCATGGCGGAACACCACCGCCATGCTCTACACCTGAGTCTTCCAAAACGTGAAGCCTTCATTGAAAATGGCTTCACTTACCAGGCAGCGGAACTTGCTCAGGCACGTGCTCGTCAGACCGAAAAAGCCCGAACAGGGGACTCAAGAGCAAAGGGCGAACTCACCAGAATTAGGGCACGTCAAAAGGGGCTGCTGGTGAGCAAAAACGAGGCCTTGACCGTGCTGAGGTGCGAGCCGGAACTGATTATCCCTGGCGGCATCACCTTCCTGGCGCACGCACTGGTTGTCCCGTCAAGTGATCCCGAAGATAAGCAGCGCTACGATTCCAATGTGGAAGCCAAAGCTATGCAGTGGGTACGCGCTTATGAAGAAACGTTAGGCGCAATCGTTTACGATGTTTCAACGGCGGAACGCGCGCTATTAGCAGGGCTTGAAGCCTGGCCTGGCTTTGATCTGCATTCCCATCGGCCCTCAGGCGAACATCTTGCCATCGAGGTCAAGGGGCGCGCCGGTATCGGTGATGTGGAGCTTACCGAGAATGAATACATCAAGGCCTGCAACCTGCGCGATCGCTACTGGCTCTACGTCGTCTTCGAGTGCGCAAAGTCTGCCCCGCGCCTGTTGCGTGTGCAGGACCCCTTTGGTAAACTGATCGTGCGGGCAAAGGGCAGTGTGATTGTTGGAGAAGGGCAAATTTTCGCGAATGCTGAGAATGGGTAAAAAAGATTATGGGAATTATCAACGAATAGGGAGAAAATTTGTATGGGAAAAACTGTTGCTTCATCAAAGCTCTCCGAATGGAAAGGTATTGACCGTATCACTGAAGTTGTTCATGATATGAATTGTATCTTCCGCGAAATTAGCAAGGATGATTTTGGAATTGATGGTGAAATCGAGGTCGTGATTCCCAAAGAGAACGAAGAGGGCTTCAAAACTACAGGAGGGATCATTAAGCTTCAATCGAAATCAGGTGATAGTTACATTAAGCACGACAGCAAGACCGACTTTTATGTCTACGTCAAGCAACAAGATATTGAACTATGGAATGGGGCCAACTACCCCATAATTTTCATCGTTTATCATCCCAATGATGATAAGCTCTATTGGAAAGATATCAAGACTTATATCAAGACGACACCCCAAATCTTTCATCCACCTCTGAGAATTGCTTTCGACAAAATGAAAGATCTGTTCGACAAGAGCTGCTACGAAGCGATGTGCGATCTAGCACAGACAAGCCCACCACCTATCTCTTCCCAACAGCAGGAGTGTCTCTTTTCGAACTTGTTGCTGGTGAAACATGCTCCTAAGGCTATTACTCAAGCGAGTACAGCCTATCAACTGAACAAAGAGATCTGGACCCAGACTCAATTGGCACCACCTTTTGTAATAAGAGCAGGCGTACTTTACACGCTCGCTGACTTACGTAAACCGGATTGCGTACTGCGACCTTTTTGTGACACTACAACAATTCGGGATGTACTCGCTGAGCGGTGGATCACGAATGAACAATGCAGACGAGATTATATCTTTTTGCTAAACCAGTTGCTTTCCAGCCACCTGCGTAGTTGTGGCTTGTGGTACAATCGTGATTACCATCGATACTACTTTCCACGCGAGGATGATTCACACAAAGAATTCAAACGTGACTGGTTTAGTGTTCGGACAAGTCGAGCTGCCCCTCCACGTATTGTCGCTAAATACTACCACTATGGCCAAGAGTACTTCTGGCGACACTTGGCAGTCCAATTGACGTTTCAGTATATAGGGGATGTCTTGTGCTTACAAGTTCTGCCCAAGTATCTATTCACTATTGATGGACAAGCTTTATGTGATCCTAAAATGGTTGGACCATATACTACAAAGTTGAAGGCTATGGAACGCAACATTCACGTTCTCAACCACATTCTTTTCTGGGCGGACACTCTTTCACAGAGTACACCGAGTATTGACATTCAGCTTGCATCTAAAACGTTGCTGGTGATGGAAAAAGTGCCACTCTCTGGAATCGCACCATTCGCCATTGTGAATGATCCTGCCATTTATGATGAGACTGAGCAGAACTTACAGCCTCCTTTATTTGATCTCATTGGAAAAGAGTACGATGATAACTTTTACATTTGAACATTTAGCTGAACCCAAGCTACAGTTTGGTGAGTACTTTGAACATCAAGATACTAAGACAGGACTTGCAGAGTGTGGTCCCTTTGGATTGAATGTTGATGGACTTCACCCTTCTGAAATCAAAGTAGGTTTCATCGGTACTCGTGAAACGATCACAGGAGCCAAGGAATGGATCGAGATGTGCAGCAAGCCAATTGAGAGTGAGAATGCCCATATCCTAGGTGGCACTGCATACAGCGATAACGGGTTATTTGGTGAGATGCCAGATCAGCGATTCAAACGTGTTTACAAAATTCTCAACCACGACTTCATCGGCTTTAATGCAGAGTCTCCGTTTCAATGTCGTTTTCAACTGAACGAACGTTGGGAACGCAACCTGAATCCCAGGATAGTGGAAGGTATTCTGAGTATTGATGATAAACTAACACGCATCAAGGAACTCGTGCTGTTAATAAGCAGCGAGATTCAAAGCCTCGCTACGACCCCTCCACTTCCAACGGTAATCGTTCTCGCTCTCACAGATGCAATGTTCGAATTGGCTGATTCAGTCTCAATCGCCGGAAATTACACTTTCAACTTTCGTAGGGCAATTAAAGCGAAAGCAATGCAAGATCGCATCCCTCTACAGCTTTTGCAACAGAGAACCGTGCTGGGTAAAGATCCTAAGCTACAAGAGAAAACACTGCGAGCGTGGAACTTCTGTACAGCGCAATATTATAAAGCAGATGGAGTACCCTGGAGATCAGTTGAAGTTGCGCTAGATACGTGCTTCATTGGGATTAGTTTTTATGTTACTCAAGATTCCAATGAACAACGAACAGTTCGTGCGAGTGTGGCTCAGGCATTCGATTTTATGGGACAGGGGTTAGTACTTCGGGGAGACCCTTTCATTTGGGATAAAGAGAAGCAGGGAGCAAGCCCTCACCTGACAAAAGAAGCCGCTTCTGCTCTCATGAAGAAGACTCTCACCGCATATTTACAAACTAAAGGCATACCGCCAAAACGAGTAGTGGTTCACAAGTCCTCAGAATTCTGGGGTGCAGAACATGGTCTATTTAACGAGCTTGAAGGGTTTTATGAGGGAATCGATGCGGTATTCTCTCGTTGCCAAGTGGACCTCGTGGCTCTACGCCAAACAGGTCTGCATCTTTTTCGCGAGGGTAATTATCCACCCTTAAGGGGAACGTACTTTACTCTGGGAGAAAAGAATCATTACTTGTTTACTCAAGGATTCATTCCATATTTCAATACTTACCCTGGTTCCTACGTCCCTGAACCATGGTATATCGCTGACCATCATGGCGGAAGCGCACCAAAAGATCTGTTCCGCGAAATACTGACTCTCACTAAAATGAATGTGAACAACTGTAACTTCGCAGATGGTATTCCCATTACATTAGCATTTTCTCGACAAATTGGGGAGATTATGAAGCACATTCCTGAAGACGGTGTAGTGCAATCATTGTATAAGTTTTATATGTGAGTGACTCAAAATACTTAACTTAGGGATAGCTATTATGACAGAAGATCGTCGTCTCATAGAAGTCGCCTTCCCCTTAAAGCAAACCTCGCTGGACTCCGTCCACGAGAAAAACGTCCGGCACGGCCACATCTCCACACTGCACATCTGGCCGGCACGTCGTCCACTGGCCGCCAGCCGGGCCACGCTCATCGCCACCCTCTTACCCGACCCAGGCAACGCTGAGGAGCGCAAACAAATGGTAACTACCTAGGTCCGCTCAGGTTCACTCAAAAGAGGGAAGAAGAGGATGACCACACAGAGTCGCCTGCAAAGCCGATAACAGAGGAAGACCTTGTTTGCGCAAGGTAGACAAATAGCCACGAATACGGCTAAAAGCTTGCGCGCCCGCCAGACTGCGGAAGCAGCCAGACACCTTTTGTTGCACTTTGATCATGCGAAGATCCCGCTCGGCCAGATTGTTGTCAAAATCCACCCGCAGATCTTCCAGGAAGCAGAAGACCGCTTTCTGATGTTTGCGCAAACGGTCGAGCAGATTGCGTGCGGTACTCTGTTTGATTCGCCCTTTGGTCCCAGGCGGGGCCGTCGCTCTTGGAGTGACTTGATCGCCTTCATCAAGCAAGCGGAGAAAGGCAATTTCCCAAGCAAGCACTTCCAGAGGATCGAGCCAGCGCTTTCCTTGTTCTCGCGCTTGTTGGGTAGCTTGCTTCATCGAGAGGAGCAGTTCTTTGAGATCGGCTGCCCAGACGGCTCCCTGCTGCTCTGCTTGAAACACCAGCTCTCGGAGAAGATGAACCAGGCA
>WNGL01002501.1_pt1 | contig 22206 bp, 16 predicted proteins | sample 5400591 | NCBI WGS metagenome assembly WNGL01 (sample SAMN13153377, study PRJNA577476) | soil metagenome | isolation source: 80 cm soil or saprolite under Garry oak tree replicate 1 | place: USA:California | collected 2016-06-15 | reverse complement strand
TCGCGTCCTCGCGGGCGCTCGTCTCGTCGGTGCGGTGGGAGGAGCCGTTCGGCCTGGTGCTCATCGAGGCGCTCCTCGCAGGCTGCCCGGTCGTGGCCGCGCCGCGGGGCGCCGCGCCGGAGATCGTGGAGGACGGCGCCGACGGGTTTCTCGCCGAGGGCGCGGCCGAGACCGCCGACGCGCTCCGGGCCGCGGCCCGGCTCGAGCGGGCCGGGATCCAGGAGCGCGCCCGGCGACGGTTCTCGGCGGCGCGCATGGCGGCCGAGTACGTGGTGCTCTACCGGCGGGCGGCGGGCGCGAGCCGGGCGCTCACGCCGGGAAAGGGGGACGGGTGGACGACCACCTCCAGCCGGTGACGGCGCAGGGCCAGGTCGCCTTCCCGCACGTCGGCGATCCGTCCGACCGCCCGGAGTCGACCGGCGTCGAGCGGCTCGTGCTGAAGCGGGGCAACCTCTTCCTCGTGGCGAACTCCCTCGGCGACCTCGCGCCCGCGGGCGCGCGCGACCTGGGGCTCTTCCAGGGAGACACGCGCCACCTCTCGGGCTGGTCGCTCTCGGTGATGGGTGGGCCGCCGCTCTGCCTGTCGTCGCAGCGGTCGGAGGACTTCGTCGCGCAGATCGACATGACCGTGACGAGCCTCCACGCCGGCGACCTGCTCGGGCACGAGCCCGTGAACTTCGTCCACCTGCGCCGCGACATGCTCATCGACGACGTGCTCGTGGATCGCCTCACCCTGACCAATTTCCTCGAGCGGACCATCGACTTCTGGCTGGAGCTCGCCTGGGCGGCGGACTTCGCCGACGTGTTCGAGATTCGGGGCGCCCACCGGCGGGGGCGGGGGCGCTTCCTCACGCCCGCGGTGGAGGACGGGTGCGCGGTGCTGCGGTACGACGGCCTCGACGGACGGCGCTACGCCACCCAGGTGCGGGTCGAGGGCGCCACGGCGGAGGCGGGCGGGCCGGCGCGCCTCGCCGCGCTCACCGGCAGCCACGCCCGGGTCGAGTTCCGGCTCGCGCCGGCGGAGCGGGTCGAGGTCGCGTTCCTGGTCGGCGCCGGCATCGAGCACGGCGCCACCGGCCGCCATCGCGGCCGCGACGAGGAGCGGCCCCTGCCGCCGCGCTCCACGCCGGGCCGGGGCTTCGGGGAGCGCGCCCGGGCGGCGCACGACGCGTACGCGGCGTGGGCTTCGGGCGCGACGCGCTTCCGGAGCTCGAACGAGCGCTTCGACGGGGCGCTCTCCCAGGCGGTCGCGGACCTGAAGGCGCTCACCGTCCACCACTTCGGCGCGCCGGTCGTGTCCGCCGGGATCCCCTGGTACACGTGCCCGTTCGGCCGCGACGCGCTCCTCACCGGGTTCGAGGCGCTCCTCGCGACGCCGGAGGTCGCCCGCGACGCCCTCCGGTTCCTCGCCGGGCTCCAGGCGCGCGAGGACGATCCCGCCCGCGACGCGGAGCCGGGCAAGATCCTCCACGAGATCCGGTTCGGCGAGATGGCCGCGGCCGGCGAGGTGCCCCACACCCCGTACTACGGCTCGGCCGACGCGACGCCGCTCTTCGTGGTCCTCCTCTGCGAGTACGAGCTCTGGACCGCCGACACCGAGACGGTGGACGCGCTCTGGCCGGCGGCGGAGGCTGCGCTCGGGTGGATCGATCGGGCGGACCGGGACGGAGATGCGCTCCTCGAGTACGAGCGGAGGACGCCGGCCGGGCTGCGCAACCAGGGGTGGAAGGACAGCCACGACGGGGTGCCCTTCGCCGACGGCACGCCGGCCGAGCCGCCGATCGCGCTCGTCGAGGTCCAGGGCTACGCGGTGGACGCGCGCCGCCGCGCCGCGGACCTGCTCGACCGGCGCGGCAGTCCCGAGGCGGCCCGCCGGCTCCGGGCGGCGGCCCAGGCGCAGGCGGAGGCGATCGACGCGCGCCTCTGGATGGAGCGGCGCGGGACCTACGCGCTCGCGCTCGACCGCGAGAAGCGCCAGGTCGACGCGGTGACCTCCAACCCGGGGCACCTCCTCTTCTCGCGCGCGGTCCCCGGGCCGCGCGCCGCCGCGGTCGCCGCGTCGCTCCTCGACGACGGGATGTGGAACGGGTGGGGCATCCGCACGCTCGCCGCCGGGCAGCCCGCGTTCAACCCCCTCAGCTACCACGACGGCACCGTCTGGCCGCACGACAACGCGATCTGCGCGATGGGGCTCTCGAGCTACGGGCACGTCCAGGGGGCCACGCAGGTGCTCACCGGGATGTGGCAGGCGGCGCAGCACTTCCGCCAGCTCCGCCTGCCCGAGCTCTTCTGCGGGCTCTCTCGCGACACCGGGCGGTTCCCGGTCCACTACCCGGTCGCGTGCTCGCCGCAGGCGTGGGCGAGCGCCGCGTGGTTCCTCCTGCTCCGCGCGTCGCTCGGGCTCCACCCCGACGCCCCCGCCGGCGCGCTGCGAATCGTCTCGCCCCAGCTCCCGCCCTGGCTCGACGAGCTCGTGCTCGAGGGGCTCCGCGTCGGATCGGCGCGCGTGACCCTCCGGTTCCTGCGGGGTCCGAAGGGCGCGGCCGCGGAGGTGGTCGAGCTCGAGGGGGGGCCGCTGCGCGTGCGGGTCGAGCTGTAGGCGCCCGGGGCGTTAATCCTCGGCGTCGGGGGCGCGCTCGGCGCGCTGGCGCGACGGGATCCGGACGATCGACAGCGCGGGAAGGACGAGCGCGGTGAGCGCGCCGCCGTAGACGCACCCCGTGTCGATGCCCATGCAGACGACGCCGGGGCGCGGCTCGTCGCGGCGCGGCTCGCCCAGCTCGTGCGGGAAGTGCCCGTAGACGACGGAGGAGGGTCCGGTCCAGGCCTCGGCCCAGCGGCGCACGCCCGGCGTCCCGATCTCTCCCGCCTCGCGCGGCAGCGGCCGGCCGGCCCCGTCCACGTAGCGGAGCCGCAGCGTCCATTCGGAGGGCTGCGCCGCGAGGGGCACCCCGGGGAGGAACCCGCCGTGGACCGCGATCCACCCGCCGCCGAGCGACAGCCAGCGCGGAAGCGAGGCGATCCAGAGCAGGTCCTCGTGCGTGAGCTGCGCGTGCTCGGCCGCCCGCTTCGGGTCGAACGGCCGCATGGGGCTGCGGTAGCGCGGGTCGGAGCGGCGGCGCGCCTCGTGCGCCGCGTAGCGGAGGTGCTTCTCCTCGTGGTTCCCGAGGACGCAGTCCGCGCCGAGGCCGCGCACCCGGTGCAGGACGCCGACGGGATCGGGGCCGCGATCGAGGAGGTCGCCCAGGAAGACGAGCCGGTCGGAGGGGCCCGGCGCGGTCGCGGCGAGCAGCGCCTCGAGCTCCGCGAGGCACCCGTGCACGTCTCCGATCACGATGGTGCGCGGCACGCCCATTCCGGCAATCTACCGGGGAGTCGGCGCGGCGTCGAAGAATCCCGCGTACCCCTCCGTGAGCCCGGCGTCGTCGAAGGTGCTCCCGGGTCGCCGATCGATCACCTTCCACGCACCGTTCACGCGGGCGACGAGGTACTCCGAGACGTCGCGCTCGAGCGGGCCGGCGCGGTCGCCGAGCCAGAAGCGCTCCCGCACGGTGACGACCGCCGCGCCGCGTGGGGCGCGGCGGACCGCGAGGAGCTGGAACGAGTCGAGCACGCGGTCCCTCGCGGCGTCCTCCCACGGGGCGAGCGGGTGCACCTCGCCGCGCCCGCGCCGGGTGATCTCGTCGAGCGTCCGGGGTGCGGTGAGCGCGCGGACCTGTGCCCAGCGCGCCGCGTTGGCCGTCGCCCGACCGCCGCGGGCCTCGGTCGTGCGCGGCCCCGCCAGGCGGACCGCGTCGAGGTAGCGCAGGACGCAGCGCGCGGGCCCCGCGAGGAGGTTCTCCGGCGCAGGCGAGGCCTGCGGCGGGACGAGCGGGGCGGCCGCGATCGCGGCGGCGACGAGGAGCGCGGGTGCGTGCATGTAGTCCCGGCCGGAGCGTCCGGCAGACGGAGGGTCGTGACGCCACGCGCCGTCGGCAACGGCCCGGATCGTGGACGAGCGAACGGGGGCGCGAACCGAAGGCGAGTGTCGCCCCGCTCCGACGCATGTCTAGATTGGGCGGGGAGGGGCGGTTACACTCCGGGAGCCCCTTCCGGCGCCGCAGTCACGATCCCGATGGAATCGAAGCGCGTCCTCATCGTCGAGCCGGACAGCGCCTTTGCGCTGTCGCTCGCGGCGATCTACCGCGAGGACGGCTGCACGACCGCCGTCGCGGGCAGCGCCGGGGAGGCGGAGCTCGAGATCGCCACCCACCGGCCGGACCTCGTCGTGATCCGGGCCGAGCTGCCGGACCTGTCGGGGTTCTCGCTGTGCGCGCGGCTCCGGCACGACCGCGCGATGCAGCGCTTGCCGCTCGTCCTCTACTCGTCCGAGACCGGGCCCGAGTCGCTCGCCGAGCACGCCCGCACGCCCTGGGCCGCGAACGGGTACCTCGCGATGCCGCTCGACACCGCGGCCCTCCGGCTCCTCTCCGCGCGGATCCTGGCCGCGGCCGAGCCGGTCGAGAGCGCGGACGACTTCGTCGTGGAGGAAGGGGACCTCGAGCCCGCGGCCGGCGTGGACGGGGCCCCCGCCCTCGCGGCGGAGGCGCCCCCGGCGGAGCCGCCGGCGGACGCCCCTCCGCCCGTGCCCCGGCGCGAGGTGCGCACGGCGGTGACGGAGGAGGACCGGCTCTTCGCCGATCGGGTCTTCCAGTCGATCGCGGAGCGCCGCGACGAGCTCCTCGGCGAGGCCCTGCGGCGCCGCCCGCCGCCCCGCCGCGACCTCCTCCAGACGCCGGAGGGGCGGATGCAGCTCCTCCGCGAGGATCTGAAGTGGCGCGAGGCGCAGATCGCCCGGCTCGCCGAGATCTGGGAGGTCCGCGAGCGGGAGCTCGGGACGTTCGACGAGCGGATGCACGTGCGCGACGTCGAGGTGCAGGGGCTGAAGGTCCAGGTGGACGACCTCATGCGCCGGCTCGCCGAGGCGCGCGACCTGTTCGTGCGCAAGGAGCGCGAGTTCGGCGCCTCCATCGACGACCTCCTCCTCGAGAAGTTCGGGCAGGAGAAGGAGCTCATCGAGGTGGTGGCCGCGAACGAGCGGCGCATCCACGAGCTCGAGCGGGAGCTGCGGCGCCGCGACGACGACCTCGCCCAGCGGAAGCTCGCGATCACCGAGGCGCAGGAGGAGGTCGCGCGGCTCGAGCGGCAGGCCCGGGCGGAGCTCGAGCGCTCCGGCGCGCGCGAGGCGGACCTGCAGGCCGAGGTCCAGCGCAGGACGGACGAGGCCGCCCAGGTCGCGAAGATGCTCGCCGAGGCCGAGGGGGAGCACGAGAAGGCGGCGGCGCAGGCGCGCGAGGCCGCGGCGGCGTGGCAGGCCCGGATCGACGAGCGCGAGGCGGCGATCCGCGACCGCGAGCAGCGCCACCGGCTGCTCGACGAGGAGTACCGGCAGTACCGCGACGGCGCGCGGGCGCGGGAGGACGACCTCTCCCGCGAGCTCCAGGACCACCTGAAGCAGATCGGCTCGCTGGAGGGGGAGATCGAGGGGCTCTCGCGCGAGATGAACGAGCGCGAGGAGGAGCTGCGCACCGAGCTCGAGGAGGCACGGCGGGTGGAGGTCGCCGAGCACGTCGGCGCGGAGCGCGACGCGCTCGAGGCCGCCCGCGAGGCGGCGCGGCGCGCCGAGGAGGCGGAGCGGGCCCTCGCCGCGTCGGGCGAGGCGCTCGGGGAGGTGCGCGCGACCGCGGGCGCGCTCGAGAAGGCCCTCGTCGGCGCGCGAGAGGCGGCTGCGGCCGAGGCGGCGGCGCGTTCGGCAGAGGCGGAGCGGCTCCGGGAGGACCTCGGGGTCGCGCGAGGCGAGGTGGAGCGCTGGCGCGGCGCGGCCGAAGGCGCAGGGCGCGAGGTGGACGCGCTGCGCCGGGCGCTCGGCGAGCGCGACGCGGTCGTCGCGGCGCGGGCGGCGGAGCTCGAGGCGGCCCGGGCGGAGCTCTCGACGTCCGCCGCCGTTGCGGCGCGGCTCGCGGGTGAGCGGGACGCCGCGGACGCGCGCGCGCAGGAGGCGGAGGCGATCGCCCGCACCCACGCGGACACGGTGGAGGGGGCCCGCGCCGAGGTGGCCCGGCTCGAGGCTCGCGCCGCGGAGCGCGAGGCGGCGGCGGCGGCGGCGGCGGCGGACGTCGCGGTCGAGAAGGCCCGGGTGGGCGCGCTCGAGGAAGCGCTCTCGGCCGCGCGCGCCGAGGGGGAGTCGGCCGGCGCCGACGCGCGCCGCGAGGTCGAGGTGCTGCGGTCGGAGGCGGCCCGCGCCGCCGAGGCGCTCGCCGAGGAGCGGCGCGCGGCGCAGCGTCGCGAGGGCGAGCTCACCGCGGAGGGCGCGGAGCGTGCGGAGCAGGTTGCGCGCGCGGAGGCCCGGGTCGCGGAGGCCGAGGCGGCGGCGCGGGACGGGGCGGCCCGCGAGCAGTCGCTCGAGGCCGAGCTGCGCACGCGGCGCGAGGCGCTCGACGCGCTCTCGCGCGAGGCGGAGCGGAAGGTCGCCGCGCTCGAGGCCCGCGCGGGCGATGCCGAGCGGCTCCTCGCCGAGGCGCGCGGGGAGCTGGACCGCGTCCGGGCGGAGCTCTCCGAGGCGCGGTCCGCGGCGGAGGCGCGCGGGGCGGCCCTCGCCGCGGAGGCGAAGGCCGCGGCCGAGATGGCGGCCGAGGCGGAGGCCCGGCTCGCGACGGCCGGCGCGGAGCGGGACGAGCTCCGCACGCAGCGCGACGCCCTCGCCGCGGAAGGGGACGTGCGGGAGGCGGAGCGGACCGCGCTGCGCGAGCAGCTCCGGGCCGAGGGCGAGGCGCGCGCGCGCGCCGACGCGGAGCGCGCGCGGCTCGAGGACGAGCTGCGCGCCGAGATCGAGGCCCGCTCCGAGGCCGAGCAGCGCGCGCGGAGCCGGGGTGCCGCGCTCGAGGACGAGCACCGCCGGCGCGAGGAGGAGCTGCTCGCCGAGCTCTCGAAGAAGACCGAGGCGGCGGAGTCGCTCCACGCGCGCATCGACACGCTCTCGCGCGAGCGGGCGGAGCGCGAGGAGGCGCTGCAGCAGGAGCTGGCGGGGAGCGCGGAGGCGCTCCGGGCCGCCGAGCGCCGGGAGCACGCCTCGGCGGAGGCGGCGGCCGCCCGCGTGGACGAGGCGCGGCACCGGGCGGCGGACGCGGAGGAGCGGCTCGTCTCGGTCGCGGCGGCGCGAGACGCGGCCGAGCACGCGGCGGCGGAGCTCCGGCACAGGCTCGAGGGATCGCTCGCGGCGGCCCAGGCGGTCGAGGCGCGGGCGGCCCGCGCCGAGGAGCGCGCGGCCGAGGGGGACGAGGCGCTCCGCGCCGCGCAGCGGGATCGGCAGCGCGCCGAGGGCGAGCTCCAGGCCCGGTCGCACCGCGCGGAGGCGCGCGCCGCGGAGCTCCAGGCGCGCGGGGAGCAGGCGGCGCGCGATGCCGGCGTCGTGCAGGCCTCCCGAGCGCGCGTCCTCGAGCTCGAGGGGCAGCTCGCCGCCGCCGGCCAGGCGCGGGCGCGGGTCGAGAAGGAGCTGACCGCGCGCGCCGCGGCGGCCGAGGCGCGCGCGACGGACGCGGGGCGCCGGATCGACCAGCTCTCGGCCGAGCGCCGCGAGGCCGAGGCGCGCGCGGTGAAGGCGGTGGAGGAGGCCCAGGCGAGGTTCCGGGACGAGCTCGCGCGGCGCGACGCGCTCCGCGCGCAGGAGCACCAGCGGCTGCAGGCCGAGCTTCGAGAGACGGCGCGGCGCGAGAAGGCGCTCGAGCTCGAGCTCGCGCGCGCGCGGGGGACGCGGAACGTCGTGCAGTCCGGGCCCGCCGCGACGCCGCCGACGCCCCCCCGCGACGAGGAGTGAAAGGGGCCGCGGGGCGAATGGAGCTCGTCCGGAGCCCGCTCCTCGCCGCGTTCGCGCACGGGTTCACGACCCGGGCCGGCGGCGTCTCGGCCCCTCCGTATGACTGGCTGAACCTCGGGGGTGCGGTCGGCGACGACCCCGCCCGCGTCGTCGAGAACTGGCGGCGGCTCGAGGCGCGCACCGGGCTCCGGTTCGCGCGCGTGCGGCAGGTGCACGGCACGCGCGCGGTCCGGCTCCACGCGCCTTGCGAGCCCGCGGAGGAGGCGGACGCGGTCCTCACCGCGGGGGCGGGCGTCGCGGCCTGCGTCTCCGTCGCGGACTGCGTCCCGGTGCTCCTCGCGGATCCGGCGACCGGGGCGGTGGCGGCCGTGCACGCTGGGTGGCGAGGAACCCTCGCCGGCGCGGCCGCGGAGGCGGTCGGGGCGATGCGGCGCGAGTTCGGCACACCACCCGAGCGGCTTCTCGCGGTCCTCGGGCCCTCCATCGGCCCGTGCTGCTACGAGGTGTCGGAGGATGTCGCCGCGCCGTTCGCGGCCCGCTTCGGGGGCGACGTCGTCCGCGGGCCGCTCCCCGGGCACGCGGAGGGCCCGCACCTCGACCTCTGGGCCGCGAACGGTCGGGTGCTCGCCCGCGCCGGCGTCGCTCCCGAGCGGCTCGACGTGGTCGGCGCCTGCACCTCCTGCGAGCGCGAGCGCTTCTTCTCCCACCGGCGCGACCGCGGCCGGACGGGTCGCCAGGTCGCCTTCATCGCCCCACGCCCACCTACGGGCGGGGGGGGCGTTCCTTGACGAATTCCCGGACTCCCCTACACTTTTCCGAGTTTGCGATCATGCGCGCGCGAGGTTCTCGCGGCGCTCCTGCTCCTCGTCGGCGGCTGCGCCACCGGGGGAAGGGACGCCGCGCGGCGGGACATCGAGGTCCTGCAGGCCGAGGTGCGCCAGTTGCGCCAGGACAACGCGGAGCTCGCCCGGCGCGTCGACTCGCTCCAGACGCACCTCGAGCTCTCGTCGGCTTCGCGCACCGTGCGCGTGGCGCCGCGCGAGGACGCCGCGGAGACCGCGCCGGTGATCCCGCCGGACCTCGCCGTCGTCCACGTGGCGCCGCCGGTCGCCGCCGCGCCGCGCCCCCGCACCCCGCCGCCCGTCCCGACCTCGGTGCCGATCGCCGAGCCCGACGCAGCACGCGTCGACGCGCTCTCGCGCCACGGCCGAGACCTCGCGGCCGAGTCGGAGGCGGAGCTCAAGAAGGCGCGCGCCGCCCCCTCGACGAAGCGGGCCCGGCTGCTCGAGGAGTTCGTGGAGCGCTACCCGCGCCACCCCGAGGCGGACAACGCGCTCGTCGAGGCGGCCACCGTCTGGGCCGACGCCGGGCTCGAGACGCAGGCGTGCGATCTCGCGAAGCGCGCCGCCGGCGACTACCCGGCGGGCGACGCGCTCCCCGAGGCGCTCGAGCGGCTCGCCTGGTGCGAGCAGCACCGCGGCGCCCGCGAGGCCGAGCGCAAGCTGCTCGAGCGGCTCGTGCAGGAGTTCCCGAGGAGCCCGGCGGCGCAGCGCGCCGGGACGCGCCTCGCAACCATCTCCGGACGCACCGGCGCGACGCCGGAAAGTCCGGCAAGGAGCGGTCCATGATCCGCACGAACGTCGTCGCTCTCCTGGCGCTCGCCCCGGCCCTCGCGCTCGGCCAGGCCAAGACCGCCGCTCCACCCGACCCCGGCGGCGCGCCGCCCCCGGCGGCCGCGCGCGACGCCGCGCCGCCTCCGCTCGCGGTCGACGTCCAGACCCCGTCCGCCGAGGCGGCGCCGCCGCCCGACACCTACACGGTGAAGCCCGGCGACACGCTCTGGGACCTCTCCGGCCGCTTCCTCAACAACCCGTGGTACTGGCCGAAGATCTGGTCCTACAACCCGGAGATCACGAACCCGCACTGGATCTACCCGGGCAACCTCCTCAAGTTCTTCCCGGGCGCGGAGGAGGCCCCGACCCGCGTCGAGCCGATCGGCCCCGGCACCCCTCTCGCGGAGGCGCAGCCCGGGGACGAAACCGTCGCCGAGGCGGAGGAGGAGCCCGAGCCGGTGAAGGAGCTCGAGGACCTCTCTCGCGCCGAGCTCAAGGCGCCGGTCGAGCAGAGCGACGAGGTCGCGGTCGCCGGCCCTTACAAGATCGGGTTCGCGCCGCAGCGCCAGCGCTTCGCGCGCCACGAGACCTTCGTCACGCCCGCCGAGCTCGCGGAGTCGGGGACGATCAAGGCCGCGTTCGAGGAGAAGAAGCTGCTCTCGATGCTGGACAAGGTCTACATCCAGTTCGAGACCCCGGCGGCGGTGAAGGTCGGCGAGACGTACGTCATCTACCGCACGGAGCGCGAGGTCCGGCGGCCCGGCTCGAGGGAGATCCTCGGCTACCAGTCGAACGTGATCGGGTCCGCCAAGGTCGTCGCGGTGGACGACCGCGCCGTGACGGCGACGATCGTCCAGTCGCTCGACACGATCGAGCGCGGCGCGCTGCTCGGCCCCTGGACGCAGAAGTTCTTCCGCCCGATCGAGCGCCGGCCGAACCGCCAGGCGGTCGAGGGATCGGTGTTCGCCGCGCACCTCGACGTCGTCACGAACCTCGGCGAGAACCACGTCGTCTTCGTGGACCGCGGAGAGAAGGACGGCGTCCAGGAGGGGAACGTCTTCACGGTCCTCCGCTCGGGCGACCAGTACAAGACCAAGCCCGACCGTGCGACCTGGGACGAGAGCCTCCCCGTCGAGAAGATCGGCGACCTCCTCGTCGTGGACGTGAAGGAGAACGCGTCCACGGCCCTCGTCCTCAAGAGCGTGAAGGAGGTCATGATCGGGGACCGCGTGCAGATGCGCCCCGAGAATGGCTCCGGCGGCAACTAAGCCGGCGTCTCGACTCACGTTCCGCGACCCCTGGCGCGGCGTCCGGTCGCTCGCCGTCCCGGGGCGGCGTCTTGACCGGGTGTCACCCCGCCGGTATATGGCCGACCTCCAATGACGTCGGCGCGAACCCTGCGGCCAGGCGACGGCCTGTACCCCGACGCACTCGCGCGCATCGCGGAGCGGCCGGCAGAGCTGCGCCTCGTCGGCGCGCTCGGCGAGCGGCGCAGCGTCGCGATGGTGGGCGCGCGTCACTCGGACGAGTACGGGCTCGACCTCGCCGCGACCATCGCGGGCGGGCTCGCGCGGGCCGGCGTCACCGTGGTCTCGGGCGGCGCCCTCGGGATCGACGCGGCCGCGCACGAGGCCGCGCTGGCGGCGGGCGGCCACACCGTCGCGGTCCTCGGCACCGGCGTGGACGTGGTCCACCCGCCGCGCCACCGCGAGCTGTTCGCGCGGATCGTCGCGTCGGGAGGGGCGCTCCTGTCGGAGCTCCCGGACGGAACGCCCGGGTTCCCGGGCCACTTCCCGCGCCGGAACCGGATCGTCTCCGGCCTGTCCGAGGCGGTCGTCGTGGTCCGGGCCGGCGCCGGGAGCGGCGCGCTCATCACCGCGTCGTGGGCGCGCTCCCAGGGCGTTCCGGTGCTGGCGGTGCCGGGCGACGTGCGGGACCCGCTCTCGGCGGGGACGACCGCGCTCCTCCGCGAGGGCGCGCGCGCGGTCGCGTCGGCGGCGGACGTCCTCGCCGCGATCGGGATGGAGGCCCCGGCGGAGGCTCAGCTCCCGCTCCCGACGCTCGCCTCCGACGAGGCGACGCTGCTCTCCGTGCTGGCGCGCCGGCCGCGCCATGCCGACGAGGTCGCGCGCGCCGCGGGGCTGGCCCCGGGCGCGGCGCTCGCGGGGCTCCTCGCGCTGGAGCTGCGCGGCTTGTGCGAGCAGCGCCCGGGCCACTACTTTGTCCGCCGGGTCGAGTAGGAAGCAGAGGAGACGGATGGCGAAAGCGACGACACGCACCGCAGGCGAGGCGAAGGAGCCGAAGGCGCTCAAGGCGTCGAAGACGCCGAAGGCGCTGAAGGCGCGGAAGGCGCCGAAGGCGGAGCCCGGCGCGCCCGCCGCCGCGAAGCCCCCTCCCCAGCCCCGCTCCGCGGGGCAAGGGAAGTCCGGGGACAAGCGCGCCCGCAAGGGCGTCGCCGACGGGGGGCTGAGCCTCGTCATCGTCGAGTCCCCCGCGAAGGCGAAGACCATCAAGAAGTACCTGGGGCGCTCCTTCGACGTTCGGGCGTCGGTCGGGCACGTGAAGGACCTGCCGAAGTCGAAGATGGGCGTCGACATCGAGAAGGGGTTCAAGCCCCAGTACGACGTGATCCAGGGAAAGGCGAAGGTCCTCTCCGAGATCAAGCGCGCCGCGCGCACCGCGTCGCGCGTGCTGCTCGCGACCGACCCCGACCGCGAGGGCGAGGCGATCGCGTGGCACATCTCCGAGGAGATCGGGGCGGGCGGCGGCGACGAGCGCGTGCGCCGCGTCCTCTTCAACGAGATCACGAAGACCGCGATCCTAAAGGCGATCGAGCACCCGATCGACCTCGACCGGAAGAAGTTCGACTCCCAGCAGGCGCGGCGGATCCTCGACCGGCTCGTCGGCTACCAGATCAGCCCCATCCTCTGGAAGAAGGTGCGCCGCGGCCTCTCCGCCGGGCGCGTGCAGTCGGTCGCGGTCCGGCTCGTGGTCGAGCGCGAGCGCGAGATCGAGGCGTTCAAGCCCGAGGAGTACTGGTCGCTCGACGCCGACTTCGCCGCGCGGCTGCCGCCCGAGTTCCGCGCGAAGCTCTCGAAGGTCGACGGCAAGAAGGCGGCGCTCAAGGACGGCGACACCACTCGCGCGATCGCCGCGGACGTGGAGAAGGCGCGCTTCGTCGTCGAGACGGTCGACCGCAAGGAGCGGCGCCGCAACCCGCCGCCGCCGTTCACGACCGCGAAGCTCCAGCAGGAGGCGGCGAACCGCCTCGGCTTCACCGCCAAGAAGACGATGACCCTCGCGCAGCGGCTCTACGAGGGCGTCGAGCTCGGCGACGAGACGGTCGGCCTCATCACCTACATGCGCACCGACTCGGTCCGGCTCTCGACCGAGGCCGTGGACGCGGCGCGCGTCTTCATCGGCGAGAAGTACGGGAAGGACCACCTCCCCGAGACGGCCAACGTCTTCAAGACCAAGGCGAAGTCGGCGCAGGAGGCGCACGAGGCGGTCCGCGCGACCGACCTCCAGTGGACGCCGGAGCGGGTCGCGCCTTACTTCGAGCAGATCGGCGAGCGCGACATGCTCCGCCTCTACGAGCTCGTCTGGAACCGCTTCGTCGCCTGCCAGATGGTGCCGGCGGTCTACGACCAGACCGCCGCGGACATCGCCGCGGAGTGCGACGGCTCCGCCGGCGCGCGGGCCGGAGCCGAGGGCGGAGGCAGCGCGCCACGCGCCACCTTCCGGGCGACCGGCTCGATCCTCAAGTTCCCGGGCTACCTCGCCGTCTACGGCGCGAAGCCGCCGGAGGAGGAGGCGGGCGCGGAGGAGGAGAAGAAGGACGAGAACGGAGCCGAGGCCGAGGGCGAGAAGAAGAACGAGGAGCGCCAGCTCCCGCCGCTGGAGGCGGGCCAGGAGCTCCGGCTCGTGAAGCTCAACCCCGAGCAGCACTTCACCCAGCCGCCGCCCCGCTACAACGAGTCGTCGCTCGTGAAGGAGATGGAGCAGCGCGGCATCGGACGGCCCTCCACCTACGCCGCGATCCTCGAGACCATCCAGGACAAGGCGTACGTCGAGAAGATCGAGAAGAACTTCAAGCCGACCCACCTCGGGACGCTCGTGACCGACGAGCTCGTCCGCGCCTTCCCGCGCGAGATGGACGTCGCGTTCACCGCCGGCATGGAGGAGAAGCTCGACGAGATCGAGGAGGGGAACGCGAAGTGGCAGACGGTCCTCTCCGAGTTCTACGAGAGCTTCAAGGAGGACCTCGCCAAGGCCGACGAGTCGATGCGGAACGTGAAGGCCCAGGCGATCGAGACGGACATCGTCTGCGAGAAGTGCGGCAAGCTGCTCGTCATCAAGTGGGGCCGCAACGGCGAGTTCCTCGCCTGCCCCGGATACCCGGAGTGCCGGAACACGATGAACTTCCGGCGCGAGGACGGGAAGATCGTCGCGGAGAAGGAGGAGGAAGTCCCGGTCGACGAGAAGTGCCCGACCTGCAGCGCCGCGATGGTGATGAAGCGCGGCCGCTTCGGCCGCTTCCTCGCGTGCACCCGCTACCCCGAGTGCAAGGGGACGAAGCCCATCTCGATCGGCGTCACCTGCCCGAAGGCGTGCGGCGGGTACGTCTCCGAGAAGCGCTCGCGCCGCGGGCGGACGTTCTACGGCTGCTCGTCGTATCCGAAGTGCGACTTCGTCTCATGGGACCGCCCCCGCAACGAGCCGTGCCCGACGTGCGGCAGCGCGTACCTCCTCGACAAGTACTCGAAGAAGACCGGGCCGTTCATCGCCTGCCCGAACAAGGAGTGCGACTACCGCCGCGAGGCCCCGCAGCAGGTGGCGTGAGAGCGGGGGACCGTGGTCCGCGGCGCCGCGCACCACGGTCTCGGGGCGCGCCGCGCCCGCTCCCACGCTTGACCTCCTGACGGGCTGCTGGTAGGAAAAACCGCAGTCCATTCGCGGGCAAAGCGCACATCGCGCGTGCTTTCCCCACCCATCCCCCCTCCGGAGACGTAGCGATGATCCAGACGCTGGCCGAGTTCTTCAAGGAGGGCGGCCCGTTCATGTTCGTGAACGTGGCGACGAGCGCCGTCGCGATCGCGATCATCGTCGAGCGGATCGTGGTGCTCGCGTTCCGGCTGAACCTGAACGCGCCCCCGTTCATGAGCCAGGTCCAGAAGCTCATCCTGTCCGGGAACGTAGACCGCGCCGTGAAGCTCTGCGACGCGGCGCAGGAGGCGTCGCTCTCGAAGGTGGTCCGCGCCGGCCTGATCCGCGCGAGCCGCGGCGATCAGGAGGTCGCGCGGGCGCTCGAGGAGGCGGTGCTCGAGACGACCCCGGCGATCTCCAAGCGGATCGCGCCGCTCTGGTCCCTCGCGAACATCGCGACCCTCATCGGCCTCGTCGGCACCATCACCGGCCTCATCGGCACCTTCAAGTCGCTCGGCGCCGCGAGCCCCGAGATGAAGCAGCTCATGCTCTCGAAGGGCATCTCGGAAGCCATGAACAACACCGCGTTCGGCCTCACCATCGCGGTGGTCTGCATCGTCGCGCACCTCATGCTCTCCTCCAAGGCGAAGACGATGATCGAGGAGATCGAGTACAACGCGCTCCGCCTCGAGAACTGGCTCTCCCGCCGCAACGCGGGCGAGACGAACCCGCTCGAGAACGCGGGTTAGCGCGCAGCGCGCGGGGAGCCGATGCGCCGCAGGGTCCGCGAGGAAGAGCACACGGGCGAGCTCAACATCGTCCCGTACCTCGACGTCGTCGTGAACCTCGTCATGTTCATGCTGCTCAGCATGACGGGGCTCATCACGCTCGGGGTGCTGAACGTCTCCGCGCCCAAGATCGGCGGCGACGCCGTCGTCGGGGAGAAGCCGGAGAAGCCGCCGCTCCTCCTCACCGTCGCGATCGGCCGTCAGGGGTTCTTCGTGGCGGGCGCAGGCGGCGTGCTCGGCAAGGACGCGCCGGCGCCGGACGCGAACCGCCCGCCCACCATCCCGCTCAAGGGCGACGGCAAGTACGACTACGCGTCGCTCACCGAGCAGATGAAGAGGATCAAGGAGCAGTTCCCGAACGAGACCGCGGTGATCCTGTCGGCGGATCCGGACGTCGTCTACGACGTCCTCATCCAGACGATGGACGCCTGCCGCGAGGCGAGCGTGAAGGGGGCCGACGGGAAGATCGAGCGCAAGCCGCTCTTCTTCGACGTCTCCCTCTCGCTGGTCGGGTGAGCCGATGACCGCGCCCGCCGCCGTGTCCGATCCCGAGCAGCTCAAGCGCGAGCGGGACGCCCGCGCTCACCGGAAGGCGCGCCGCAAGGTCCGCGAGGCCGCCGGCGAGATCCGCGAGCTGAACATCGTCGCGATGATGGACATGATGACCATCATCCTGGTGTTCCTCCTCAAGTCCTACCAGGCGTCCGCGATCAACGTGAACATGAGCGCGGACCTCACGATCCCGCAGTCGTCCACCCAGCTCCACCCGCAGGAGAACATCACCATCACGCTCTCCTACAAGGAGATCGCGGTGAACGACCGCAAGGTGGTCGAGATGCGGTCGGGGGTGGTCCCTGCTCAGGCGAAGGAGGGCGGGAAGGCCGAGGCCTTCTATGTCGGCGCGCTCTACGACGCCTTGAAGAAGGAAGTCGACAAGCAGAAGTACATCGCCAGGTTCAACAAGAACGCGCCGTTCCAGGGGCGCATCAACGTCGTCGCGGACCGGAAGATCCCCTACCGGACGCTGATGGACGTCCTGTACACCGCCGGCCAGGCGGAGCTCGGCGAGTACAAGTTCATGGTCCTGAAGAACGACTAGCCGGCGTCGGCGCCCCGCTATCGAATCGGCTCGGGGACGGCTGCGCCCGGCGTGCGCTCCCGGTGCGACGCGCACTCCGTGCAGAGCATCGCGTAGGGCAGCGCCGCGAGGCGCCTCGGATCGATGTCCCCGCCGCAGTCGCGGCACACGCCGTACTCGCCCGCCTCGAGCCGCGCCAGCGCCGCGTCGATCTGCGTGACCTCCTTGCGCTGCGTCTCGGACAGGCGCGCGAGCGTGAACTGCTCGTGCTCGGACTGGGCGCCCTCCTCGAACTCGGGAATCCGCTCCGCCGCGCGCAGCGCCTCGATCTCGGCGTCGGCGCGGCGGCTCGTCTCCAGGATGATCCGGCGGCGGCGCTGCAGCTCGGCCTGGGTGGTCTCGGCGGTCCTCTCGCTCACGTTGCGATCCTCTCCATGGGGAGGTACACCCACGCGTCGCCGCGTTCCTGCGCATCGCGCCGCCCGTCACCTCTGGGGCGGCTTCACATCGCCGGCCGCGCGGCCGGCCACCGGCGCACCGGACGGCCGCCGGGGCCAGCGCGCAATGTGCGCACCCGCCGCGGCCGGCGCCACCTTGAGGGACGCGGGCGCGGGCGCCGGGATGCCCGCCTGAACGGAGCTGGAGCGGACGATGGCGACACGGGTCACGGTGATCGGTGGAGGGCTCGCGGGGAGCGAGGCGGCGTACCAGCTCGCCCGCGCGGGGGTGCCGGTCGATCTCGTGGAGATGAAGCCGGCCCGCCGCACGCCGGCCCACCTTCAGGAGGGGCTCGCGGAGCTCGTCTGCTCCAACTCGCTCCGCTCCGACAACCCCGCCAACGCCGTCGGCCTGCTGCACGAGGAGCTGCGGCGGCTCGGGAGCGTCATCCTCTCCTCGGCCGACGCGACGCGGGTCCCGGCGGGGGACGCCCTCGCCGTGGACCGGGAGCGGTTCAGCGCGCTCGTGACGCGGCGCCTCGCCGAGGCCCCGCTCGTGACGCGCCGCTGCGAGGAGGTGCGGGCGCTGCCGCCCCCGCCCGGGCCGGCGATCGTCGCGACCGGGCCGCTCACGGCGGACGCGCTCGCCGGGGAGATCGCCGCGCTCGCGGGGAAGGGGCTCCACTTCTACGACGCCATCGCGCCGATCGTCGCGGCGGACGGCATCGACCCGGCGATCGCGTACGCTCGCTCGCGGTGGGGGAAGGGGCGCGGCGACGACTACCTGAACCTTCCCATGGACGAGGGGCAGTACCACGCATTCGTCGACGCCCTCGTCGCGGGCGAGAAGGTCGCGCCGCACGCCTTCGAGGAGCCGCGCTACTTCGAGGGCTGCCTCCCGATCGAGGTGATGGCCGCGCGCGGGCCGGAGGTGCTCGCGCACGGGCCGATGAAGCCGGTCGGGCTCGAGGATCCGCGGACCGGCCGGTGGCCCTACGCGGTCGTGCAGCTGCGGCGCGAGGACACCGAGGGGACCGCGTGGAACCTCGTCGGCTTCCAGACGCGCCTCACCTGGCCCGAGCAGCGCCGGATCTTCCGCTCCCTCGTGCCGGGGCTCGCGAACGCCGAGTTCGTCCGGCTCGGCCAGATCCACCGGAACACGTTCCTCGACGCGCCGCGGCTGCTCGCGCCCGACCTCTCCGCCCGCGAGCGGCCCTGGCTCTTCTTCGCCGGGCAGATCACGGGCGTCGAGGGCTACGTCGAGTCCGCCGCCTGCGGGCTCCTCGCCGCGCGTGCGGTGCTGGACCGGCTCGCCAGCCGGCCGTTCCGCGCGCCGCCGCCCGCGACGGCGATGGGCGCGCTCCACCGCCACCTCACCGGCGAGGCCCACCCCCCCGACCAGCCCTATCAGCCGTCGAACGTGGTGTTCGCGCTCTTTCCGCCGCTCACGGGCCGCCACCGTGGCAAGCTCGCCCGCAAGGAGGCGTACGCCGAACGCGCGCGCCGGGAGCTCACGCCGTGGATCGAGCCGCACGAAGCATCGGAGTCGCCCTCGCCGCCGCCGCCCTGACGGCGGCCGGCTGTACGAAGCCCGCCGGCACGACCGACGCGGGGCCGCACGGGCTCGGCAAGCTCCTCCACGGCGGCGGCGTCCGCGCGGTCGCGCCCTCTCCCGACGGCGCGTGGCTCGCGCTCCTCGACGGCTGCGCCGACGTGAAGGTGCAGTTCATGCCGCCCGGTACGGCGCGCTGCGACCTGCGCCTCGTGCCCGCCTCGGGCGGCCCCGCGGCGAAGCTCGCCGCCGGCGTCACGAACCTCCCACAGGGCCTCTCCTGGCGACCGGACGGGAAGGCGCTCGTGGCGCTCGCGGACTACGACCACGCGGCCGCCGCGGGCCGGCTCGACCTCTGGGACTTCTCCGTCGAGGGCGGCGTCCCCCGCGCCTCGCCGGTGCGCACGCTCGCGGAGGGGGTCACCTTCCACGGCTACGGCGCGCAGGGCGAGCTCGGGCTCGTGGCGGGCGGACGGCTCTCGGTGATGCCGCCCGGGGACGCTGCGCCCCGCGCGGTGGTGGGCGCCGATCGCATCGCGTCGTTCGACTTCACTCCGGTGCCGCTCCCCGCCTGCGGCGCGACGAGCGCGCGCGTGCGGCTCGCGGCGCGGCGGACCTACGCGGCGGGCGGCGAGCTCCTCGCGGCCGGCTGCGAGCTGTCGTCCGCGGAGCCGATCGAGCGCGGGCAGGTGGGCGAGTACGGGTTCTCGCGGACGAGCCCGTGGCTCGCCTGGACGGTGAAGGGGAAGGAGGGGGCGGTCCTGAAGCTCCTCCCCGTCCTCGAGCGCGCCGTCCCGACGGAGCTCGGCCGCGGCGCGCAGTCGTTCGCGTTCGGCCCGGACGGCCGGAGCGTCGCGTTCGTCGCGGAGGTCCAGCCCGGAAAGCAGGGGAACCTCCACCTCGCGGCGCCCGGTCGCAAGATCGCGCTGCTCGCGCGCGAGGTGGGCGAGTTCCGCTGGGCCGCCTCCGCGCCGCGGCTCGCCTGGCTCGAGCGGTACGATCCGCGAGTCCGCGCCGGCGCGCTCGGCGCGGGCGGCGCGGACCTCCCGCCGCGCACGGTCGCGCCGAACGTGTCCGACTTCGAGATCTCCCCGGACGGCCGGCACGTCGCGTTCCTGCAGCACAGCGTCCGCGGCGGGTACTCCGTCGACCTCGGGGTCGCCCACCTCGATCCGGGATCCGCCGCGACCACCGTCGCGACCGGCGCGTTCGGGTTCGCCTTCTCGCCCGACGGGCAGTGGCTCTACTACCGGACCCGGTGCGTGCGGAACGCGGAGGCGTGCGACCTCGAGCGCGTCCCGGCGGGCGGCCTCGCGCCCGGGGCGAAGCCCGAGGCGATCGCGCAGGGCGTGAAGAGCTTCGAGTTCGACCCGCGGGATCCGGGGCGACTCCTCCTCGGCTGGGCGCGCAGGGACGTGGTCGCGCTCGACCTCGGCGTCTGGGAGAAGGGGACGCTGACGCGCGTCGACGAAGGAGTGCTTCCGGGGTCGGCGCGGTTCCTCGGGCCCGACTCGCGGCGGCTCGCGTACGTCGTCGTCCAGGCGAAGCGCCAGGGCGTCTACGTGGCCGAGCTGCCGAGGTGACCTGGACCTGGAGCGTGCGCACACGCAGGGGGCGCTCGCCCGGTCGGCCGTAGGACGCGCGCTGCCCCGCACGTAGACTGGTGGCCCGCCCGCCGCCATGTCCGCCCTCCCACGCCTCGCGCGACCCCCCGCTCCATGTCCGCCCGAGCGCCCACCGAGCGGGCGCCGTCCGCGCCGCCTGGCTCCCGACGCGCTCCGCCGTTCGCTCCGCGTCTCCACCGCCGAAGGCATCGCGGCCGAGGTCGTCGGCGCCTGCGCGAGCGGCGCGGCGCTCACCGGCTGGGCGCTCCAGCTCGGTTGCGGTCCGGCGCTCATCGGGCTGCTCGGCGCGCTGCCTTACGTCGCGCACCTCCTCCAGCTCCCGGCGGCGCGGCTCGTCGAGCGCTTCGGCCCGCGGCGCGTCGCGCTCTGGTCGATCGCGATCGCGCGCCAGGCCTTCCTGCCGCTCGTCCTCCTCCCGTTCCTGCCCGGGCTCCCGCCGGGGGTCGCGCGTGCGCTGCTCGTCTCTGCGGCGATCGTCCACAGCGGCCTCGGCATCGTCTGCAACAACGGGTGGGTCGCGTGGATGGGCGAGCTCGTCCCCGCGCGTGTCCGCGGCCGGTACTTCGGGCGTCGCACCGCGGCCTGCACCGCGGCCGGGGCGGCCGCCGCGCTCGCGGCGGGGACGCTCCTCGACCGCGCCCCAGGGGCGCTCGCCCTGGCCGCGCTCGCCCTCGTCGCGTGCCTGGCCGGCGCGGCGAGCGTCGCGCTCATGGCGCGCCAGGCCGGCGGCCGCCCGCGGCCGCGTGCGCCGGGCCCGCGCCCCTCGTTCGTGGCGGTCCTCCGGGTTCCCGCCGCGCGCCGGTACCTCGCGTTCGTCGCGGTGTCCGGTGCCGGCGCGGGCCTCATCGTGCCGTTCTCGGGGCTGTACGTGCTCCGCGACCGGGCGCTCGGGTTCACCTTCCTCACCGGCTACGGCGCGGTCTCGGCCGCCGCCCGCGCCGCGACCGCGCGCGGGTGGGGGAGCGTCCTCGATCGCACCCGCGGCGCTCGGGCGGTGGCCGCCGGCTCCACCGCGCTCCTCGCCGCGAGCCCGCTCCTCTGGATCGCCGCCGCCTCGGGCGGGCCCGCGATCCTCGGGGTCGAGGCGGTGACCGGGGGGATCGCGTCCGCGGGGGCGGGGGTCGCCGGGCTCGCGCTGCCCCTCGCCCTCGCGCCCGCCGCGGAGCGCCCGGCCTGGCTCGCGGTGTTCGCGATCGCGGGAGGCCTGGCGTTCGGCGCCGGGACTGCCATCGCGGCGCCGCTCGGGGGCCTCCTCCCGAGGGCCGCCGCGATCGCGGGGCCCCTCACCGCGCCCTTCGCGGCGAGCGCCGCCCTGCGACTCGCCGCAGCGGGCCTCGCCCTCCGGCTGGTCTCGCCCCGCGCCGGCGGGGCCACCTAGGAAACTCGCGCGCCGCGCGCCGCGGTGGCACGCTCGCGCTCGATGGACGAGGACGCGCCCGCGCTGCCCCCCGAGCTCCACCGCTTCGTGCGCCACCTCGAGACCGAGCGGCGGGCCTCGCCCCACACCGTCCGCGCCTACGTCTCCGACCTCGAGCAGTACGCGGCATTCCTGCGCGCGCGCTGCGCCGCGGTCGTCCCGTCCTCGCCCACGCTCGTGCGCGCCTTCGTCGCGGAGGCGGCGGGCACCGCCGGGCCGGCCTCCCTCGGCCGCAAGCTCTCGACGCTCCGCTCGCTGTACCGATTCCTCGTGCGGGAGGGGCTCACGGCCGACAACCCGGCGCGGGCGGTCGCGAGCCCGCGGCGGCCGAAGCGGCTCCCGGAGGTGCTCCCGGAGGAGGAGGTCGCCGCGCTCGTCGAGGCGCCTGCGGGGGAGGACACCCCGCTCGCGCTGCGCGATCGCGCATTCCTCGAGCTGCTCTACGCGAGCGGGCTGCGCGTCTCGGAGCTCACCGGGCTCGATCTCGGCGACGTCGACCTCGCGCAGGGGCTCGTGCGCGTCCTCGGCAAGCGGCGCAAGGAGCGGATCGTCCCGTTCGGCGGCCCGGCCGCGGAGGCGCTCCGGCGCTGGCTCGCGGAGGGCCGCGCCGCGCTGGCGGCCCGGTCGCGCTCGGCCGCCACCGGAGCGCTCTTCCTCAATCACCGCGGCGGCCGGCTCTCCCCGCGGTCGGTGGCTCGCCGCATCTCGCGCTGGGTGCTCGCCGCCGGGCTCCCGCGCCACGTGCACCCGCACATGCTCCGGCACTCGTTCGCGACGCACCTCCTCGGGAACGGCGCCGACCTGCGAGGGATCCAGGAGCTGCTCGGCCACGCGTCGCTCTCGACGACGCAGCGGTACACGCACCTCGACTGGAAGCGGCTCGCCGACGTGTACGACCGCGCGCACCCGCGCGCGAAG
>WNGL01002500.1_pt1 | contig 22219 bp, 16 predicted proteins | sample 5400591 | NCBI WGS metagenome assembly WNGL01 (sample SAMN13153377, study PRJNA577476) | soil metagenome | isolation source: 80 cm soil or saprolite under Garry oak tree replicate 1 | place: USA:California | collected 2016-06-15 | reverse complement strand
CGGCCACGGAACCCTGGAGGTCGTAGACCCAGCTGTGCCAGCGGCAGGTAAACCGGCGCGCGCATCCCGAGGTTTCCTTGACAATGCGGGCGCCCCGGTGCTGGCAGACATTATCGAAGCCGGCCACCCCGCCATCCCTCCGCCGGGTGATCACGATCGTCTCGCCGTGCCCCTCCCACGTGATGAAGTCACCCGGATTCGGGATTTCCGAGGAGCGGCAGATCACCTGCCAGCTCTTCCGCAGCACGGTGGCTCGTTCCCGCTCGTAGCGCTGCGGGTCGGTGTAGACCGCTGCGTCAACCAGCCCCGTCCCGATATCCGGAACCATCGGGACGCTCGGACCGAAGCGCGGCGGACCGTCACCGCGAGTAGGCACGTGAACCATGTCATCTCCAAAGGGCTGCGACTTGGACACCATCGCGCAAAGAGAGTATTGCATGACAGATGTCAGATGACAAGTGTCATGCAACGTTACCAGGATCAGATCACCCCGATCTGAGTTTCTTAGGACGGGCTACAATAACTCGACAGTGCGGAGGTAGCATGGGTTCGTCCTAGCGAGGGGACTCGGATGGCCGGTCTCGACAGCGACCTCCTGCTGGATCCCAGCGTGCAGAGGAACCCGTTTCCTTATTACCAGCGCCTGCGCGAACACGAGCCGGTGTTCCGGATGCCCGGGACCGGCTTCTACGTCCTGACCCGGTACGAGGACCTGCGGACGATACTGCGCGACACTGAGACGTTCTCCAACACGCTCGACATAGAGGACCTCGCGGGGGAACGGGCGAGGAGGCTCGGCGCGCTATTCAACGAGCGCCTCGCGGAGAAAGGCTGGGCGCACGTTCCGACATTGCATCAATCGGATCCGCCCGAGCACACGCGGTACCGCCGCTTGCTCAACAAGGTGTTCTCACCAGGCCGGGTACGGCAGATGGTCCCCGCCGTCGAGCGCATCTGCGACCAGCTCATCGACGCGTTCATCGGCCGCGAGGGCTGCGAGTTCGTGTCGGAGTTCGCATTCCCCCTGCCGGGCATCGTGATCAGCGAACAGCTCGGGCTGGCACCTGACCAGATCGGGACGTTCCGGCGCTGGGCTGACGCAATGCTCGCTCCCGCCCAGGGTCTGCTGGCCGATGAGGACGCGGCGATCAGGTACGCGGACATCGAGGCCGAGGCCCAGCACTACCTTGCGAACGTCTTCGAAGACCGCCGAGCGTGCCCGACGAGCGATCTGATCTCCGCTCTTGTCGCGGCTTCGGACTCCGAAGAACGCCCGCTGTCGATGCACGAGTTGCAGAATCTGCTGCAGCAACTGATCACGGGCGGCTATATCACCACCGCCGACGCCATCACATCCGCGATGTGGCTGCTCATCGAGAACCCGGAGCAGATGCAGCGGGTGCGGGCCGACCCGAGCCTGATCAAAGCGTTTGCCGAAGAATCGCTGCGGATGCTAGCCCCGGTACAGGGCCTGTTCCGCAAGGCGACGCGGGACGTCGAGATCAGTGGCGTCACGATCCCGGCCGGAAGCATCCTCCACGTCCGCTACGGCGCCGCGAACCGCGACGACGAGGCGTTTGACAATCCCGACGATTTCGACGTCACCCGCGCGCACGTCATGCGGCACATGTCGTTCGGACAAGGACCACACGCCTGCGTTGGCGCGCCACTCGCGCGGCAGGAGATGGTGACCGCGTTCGAACGCCTGCTGGCCCGGCTCGACGACATATACCTCGACGCCGGCACCGAACCCGAGAGCAACGAAGGGCTCCTGTTCTACTCGTTCAAGACGCTGCCCATCCGGTTCAATGACCACGGCCACCTCTGACATCTTCTCGCCGATCCGGGTCGGCACCATGCCGCTCGGCCACCGGCTCGTCGTCCCGCCGCACAGCGGCGGGGGCGGTGCGCTGCTGGGCACCGAGGAGCAGTTCGAGCGGATGTGCCGCTACTGGCTGGCGCGGGTGCAGGGCGGCATGCAATGGGTGGGCGGAGGGCCGATGTTCGTCGGTAACCCGCTCATCGCGGGGTTCGAGCCGACCGGCATCGGGGCGAACGCGGATGGTTTCTTCCGGCATCCGCTGTTCGTCGAGCGGATGGGGCGGTACATGGACCGGCTGCATGACGCGGGCGGCTTCGGGACCGTGCAGATGGTCTTGCAGGGCGGCATGCCGATCGCGCCGTCGCAGACGCTCTCCGGCTATCTCGATCACACGATCCCGCACCGGCTCGACCTCGACGAGATCGCGTGGCTGGTCCGCGAGTACGGGGAGTCGGCGGCACTCGCGGCCGAAGCAGGCGCTGACGCGATCGAGTTGCACAGTAACCACGACGACGTGCTGCAGTGGTTCCTGTCGCCGCGGACGAACCGGCGCGACGACGGCTATGGCGGCGGCACCGAGGGGCGACGACGGCTGCTGCGCGAGGTGTGCGAGGCGATCCGCGGGCACGTCGACCGGCCGATCACGCTCGGCCTGCGGCTGTGCCTGGACGAGATGGTCGACGGCGGCTACGGGATCGAAGAGTGCGCCGCGTTCGTTTCCGCGTTCACCCGGGACGGCACCGTCGACTACTTCAGTTTCGACGTCGGCAACAACTGGGGCACGCCGAGCTATGTGCCGGTCGGGCTGCATCCCGAGGGCGAGTGGGCAGGCCTGGCCGCCCGGGCCAAGGCGGCGACCCACCTCCCCACCGTCTACGTCGGCCGCGTCGTCCATCCGGAGGTAGCCGAGGCCATCCTGGCCGCGGGGCAGGCCGACCTGGTCGGGCTCGCCCGGGCCCTGATCGCGGACCCGCAGTTCGTCGAGAAGACTCGCGCGGGCCGCCGCCCCGACATCCGTCCGTGCATCGCGGTCAACGACTGCATCAACCGGCGCTCGGGTGAGGGATTGCCGTTCGCCTGCGCGGTCAACCCGGATGCGGGCCGGGAGTTCGAGGCCCCGGCTTCCGGGGCGGAGGCGGTCCGCGACGTGCTGGTGGTCGGGGCCGGCCCGGCCGGGACCGAGGTGGCCGCGCTCGCCGCCGAGCTGGGACATCGGGTGACGCTGCTCGAACGCGAAGACCGGGTCGGCGGGCAGCTCGCGGTGGCCGCGCTCGCGCGGATCAACCGGCAGTACGCCGACTGGCTCGCCTGGCAGGAGCGCCGCCTGCAGAAGTTGCCTGTGACCGTCGAGCTCGGCGTGGAGGCGAGCCCTGACGACGCGCTGGAGCGCCGCGCGGACGTCGTCGTCGTCGCCACCGGCGCCGTACCGCGCGTCCCGGACGTTCCCGGCGCGGAACTGCCGCAGGTGGTCAGCTTCGTGGCCGCGCTCACCGGCAGCGCAGCGCTCGGTGACCGGGTCGTCGTGGTGTCCGAAGACGACCGCGCCGGACCGCTCGCCGTGGCCGATCACCTGGCGGGTGCCGGGCACCAGGTGACGCTCGTCTACCAGTCGCCGGCGCCGTCCCCCCAGGTCGGCAAGTACTCCATCGGTTCGATGCTGGCCCGGCTCGACGCCGGCGGGGTCCGCCTGGTGCCGATGGCGCGCGCCGTCGCCTTCGCACCCGGCGTCGTGGAGCTGTCCCACTGCTACAGCAACCGGCGCTGGACGCTCGACGATGTCGACACCGTCGTGCTCGCGTGCGGGTCCGTCTCCGACGACACGCTGTACCACGAGCTGCGCCACCGTCACCCAGCGGTGCACGTGCTGGGTGATGCCTACGCGCCGCGGCGGCTATCGTTCGCGACCCGCCAGGCGCGCGAGCTGGTACGTGCCGTGCTCACCTAGCGATGCTCGGGGCGCGCAGATAGGAGACCTGCCATGCCGGTCGGGCCGTCACCGTCAGTCGCTGTCGTGTCGGGCGGCGGGACGGGCATCGGACGAGCCACCGCGGCCGCGCTGACGGCTGACGGGATGGATGTGGTGATTGTCGGCAGGCGGGCGGATGTCCTGCGCGCCGCCGCCGACGAGGTCAACGGCGGCCGGGCGGAAGGAAGCGGGGAGCTCAGCTGGGCGCGGGCCGATGTGAGCGACCCCGCAGAGCTCGCCGAGGCCGTCGAGGCGATTCGCCAGCGCCACCCGGTTGTGGATGTGGTGGTCAACAACGCGGGAGGATCTGTCCCGGCCGGCACGGACCTGCGTGAGCTGGCTGCCGCGTGGATGGAGTCGTACCGGAAGAACGTGCTTAGCGCGGTGCTGCTCACCTCGGCGCTGTTGCCGATGGTGCGAAGGCCGGGCGGGCGGGTGATCATCGTCGGCTCGCGGGTGGCCATAACAGGCGGTGCCAGCCCGCCCTACGTCGCGGCCAAGGCGGCGCTCAACGGATGGGTCCTCTCACTCGCCCGGCAGCTTGGCCCGGAGGGGATCACCGCCAATGTGGTCGCACCGGGTTACACGGCCGACACCGAGCTGCTGACCGGGCGGATGCCGGCCGAGCGGCACCAGCGAATCGTCGCCGGCATCGCGGCGGGAAGACCGGCACAGCCATCGGAGATCGCGGCGGTGATCCGCTTCCTGGCGTCGAAGGAGGCGTCGTTCGTCAGCGGCCAGGTACTCGGCGTGGACGGCGGCACCCTGACGGTCGGCTGACCGGGGACAGGCGGCGCGCCGCGCGCCGCCCTGTACTGCGGAGACGCCTTACCTGAGCGGCCGGAAGAACGCCCTGAGGTCGGTGACGAACAGTTCGGGCTCCTCCAGAGAGGGGAAGTGGCCTCCCGCTGGCATCTCGTTCCAGTGCGTGATGGTGTACAGCCGTTCCGCCCACGATCTGGGGACTCTGCGCACGTCGCGCGGATAGATCGCGCACCCGGTGGGGACTTCGATCCGGGGCGGGCGGGGCGAGGTTCGCTTCTGCTCGGCCCATTCGGCGTACAGGCGGGCCGCGGACGCGATCGTCCCGGTCAGCCAGTACGTGGTCACGTTCGCGAGCAGCTCGTCCTTGGTGAAGCTGCGTTCGACCTCTCCGTCGCAGTCGCTGAACGAGCGGAACATGTCGACCAGCCACGCGGCGAGCCCCGCGGGGGAATCGTTCATGGCGAACGCCATGGTGTGCGGGCGGGCGGTGTTCAGGGGGTGATGGATGACCGTGCCGGCGGCCTGGTGGGCGGCCCAGTCGCGCAGCCCCTGGCGCTCGGAATCGGTCAGGCCGGCTTCGGGATCGCGCGTGCCCTCGGGGGGCTCGCCGAGCGGCATCGTGAGGTACAGCCCGCGCACGCCCGCGCCGGCGCCGGACCGGACCAGGTCGGTGGTGATGATGGCGCCCCAGTCCCCGCCGGCGGCGCCGTACCGCTGGTAGCCCAGCCGCTGCATGAGCAGCGCGAACGCGGACGAGATGCGCCGTACGTTCCAGCCGGGGCCGACAGTGGGCCCGGAGAATCCGTACCCCGGGATGGACGGGCAGACGACGTGGAAGGCGTCTGACGCGCGGCCGCCGTGCCGGGCCGGGTCACGCAACGGCTCGATGACCTTCTCGAACTCGAAGACCGAGCCCGGCCAGCCGTGCACGAGCAGCAGCGGGAGCGCTCCCGCCTCGGGCGACCTGGCATGAACGGCATGGATGCGTTGCCCGTCGACGTCCATCGCCACCTGGCCGAACGTGTTCAGCCGCGCCTCGCATGCCCGCCAGTCGAAGCCGGTTCGCCAGTACGCGCAGAGCTCCTGAAGGTATGGCCGGCTGGTCCCGTGGGACCAGCCGCTGCCCGGGAACTCGTCGATCCACCGGGTGCGGGCCAGCCGCTCGCGCAGGTCATCGAGCTCGCCCTGGGGAACGTGCACCTCGAACGGCGTAATCCGGCTTGCCACATGTCCCTCCCCAGCGGCCGCCGCTCAGCGGCGGCGGTAACCGGTCGCGCGACCGGTCTCGTCGAAGCCGAACATGGCCACGCCGTCCTGGTCGGTCTCCAGCCCGTCGGCGCCGTCAGTGCCCAGCGCCACGTGGATCTTCTGCGTGCTCCATTTCGTGATGTCGAGGCAGAGCGAAGCTAGTTCCGCTGGCTCGAACGACGTCCGGGCCTGCCCGGCCGTGATGTCGGCCAGGAGGTCCGGACGGGTGATGAAGGCGTCGGTGACCCGCAGCGCAATCTTGGCCCGGTCGGGCAGGTCGCTGCGTTCATAGAAGTCGATCTGCGCCGTTATCGCCTCGTCCACGCCGGCAGCGCGCGCGTCGGCGAGCCGCAGCGTCTGGCAGATCCGGCACCGGTGGGTGCGCGCGCAGCGCAACCTGACGAGTTCGGTGGTCATCGGGTCAAGGGTGCTCCCCCGCACGACCGCCTCCTGGTACGCCCCAAGCAGGCCGGCCGGCGTCGCGTCGCCGACGGCCGACGGGCCGATCAGAGGCGGCTCCCCTGGATCATTGCCCAACAGGCGGGCGGCGATCATCTGGAGCCGCTGGGTGAACTCGACGACGTAGATCGCCGCCACCAGCCCCCGGGCGCCTTCAGCACCGAAATGCGCGATCAGTTCGGCGCGCGCGGCCGCGGTGGTCCCGCCGACATCGATGAGGAACTGCTCGGTGAAGGCGAGAGTGTCCCGCTCGGCCGGCGAGAACAGCGGCGAACTCGGGTAGTCCGGCAGCGCGAGGATCTTGGCTCCGGATGCGCCATCCGCATCCGCGTACGGGCACCTTACGCAGAGAGCCGCGGGGTTTCCGATGAGCTGCGCCGCCCGCAGCCTGACCAGTTCGAGGAGGGTGGGATCGCTGACCTGCCAGACCCGTTCGTTCAAGGCGACCAGCAGCCCACAGGCCTGGGGCCTGAGCCGGGACAGGGCTCCGGGCAGCATCCACACCGTACTGCCGACCACAGCGGGGACGCTCGAGTAACTAGTCACGGTCTCAATATACAGAGGGCCAGCTCGGCTCCGATCAGACGTGTTCCGGCGTGACCGCTACGCACCTCGGCTCGTTCAGTTCCGGGCCGGGAGGTTGTCGAGCCCGCGCCGCAGCCTTACGATAACTGCTCTTAAGAAACCGTCCGTGGCGGTACCAGGTGGTGCCGTCATGCCGGGGCTGGATCCGTCCCTTTTCTGCACCGCGGCGAAGCGAGGCTCGTGATGGACAGATGGATCACTGACTGGGAGCGCGGCGAGCCGGACTGGATGCCGTATTACACGCGGGCGAACGCCGGGGAGACGCTGCCGGACCCGGCCAGCCCGCTTGGCTGGACGTTCGCCTGGGAACAGGGGTTCGTGCCCGGCTGGGTCCGCGGCATGGAGTTGATGGGCATTTACCCCGAGGGTGAGTTCCCGCGGGAGCGGCCGGCTCAGCTGGGGATGTTCGGCGGCTACTTCTACATCAACCTGTCGCATATGCGGGTAATGACCCTGCGGCTCGGCGGGTCGGCCGAGTCGGCCGACGCGGCGTGGGTCGGATCCCGGACTGATGTCCCGGGGTACGTGCCGCATCCGCGCGACGACGATCCGGAACAGTCGGCGAAGGCCGGGGCCACGGTCGCCCAAGTATTCGCCAGGACCTCATGGCCGGAGATCGACGACGCACTCGAGCAGGCCTGGGGACGCCGCGCCGCCCGGCCGGACCTGGCCGCGATGCGTAATACGGAGCTCGTTCGGTACGCGCGGAAGTTCCAGCCGGAACTGGAGCAGGACTGGGTCTGGCACGTCTATACGTCGCTGTCGGCAAGCCTGGGCCCGGGGATGCTGGCCGGCCTGGCGGTCGAGGCTGGGGCGGCGGAGCTGTCCCTGGACCTCATCGCCGGGCTTGGCGACCTGGAGTCCGCCTCCCCCGCGCAGGCGCTGTGGAACCTCTCCCGGCAGGTCAAGGCGTCCCCGGCGCTGTCGGCGCTGTTCGATGAGGGCGCCGGCGCGGCGTGGCGCGCGCTGCAGGAGAAGCGGACCGGTGACCTGGCCGGGTTCGGGGCCGCGTTCGACGAGTTCCTGGCGCGATACGGCTGCCGTGGCCCCAACGAATGGGACCTTTACACCAAGTCGTGGGAGGTCGACTCGACCCAGCCGCTCGGGATGGTCGTCAGCATGCGGCACTCGCCGGACAGTGAGGGCCCAGCCAACCGGATGCGGGCCCAGGAGGAACGCCGGGAGGCCGCCGGCCGCCGGATGCGAGAGCTGCTGGCCGGCGCGCCCGACAAGCTGGCCCAGTTCGACGCCGCGCTGGCGTCCGCGGCCCTCTGCATCACCGCCAGGGAGAAGACGAAGCTGATGTGCGTCCTCGACCTGGGTGAGATCCGGATGGCGTTCCTCGAACTCGGCCGGCGCGGTGTCGAGGCGGGCCTGTTCTCCGGGCCGACCGATGTGATGATGCTGCTCGCCGGCGAACTCGACGCGTACCTCGCGGATCCGGCCAGCTTCGCTCCGGTCATCGCCGAGCGGCTGGAGACCTTCCGCGAACTCTATGACATCGACCCGCCGTTCGTCTTGACGGCGGACCCGCCGACGCTGGCGGAATGGCCGCGCAAGAGCCGCAGCCGGCCGGGCGGCTCTGCGCCGGCGGCCGCGGAGACGGTGCTGACCGGCCTGGGCGGTAGCCCCGGCAGCTACACCGGCCGCAGCCGGATCATCACCGGCCTCGACCAGGCCGGCCGAATCGAGCCCGGTGACGTCCTGGTGGCCCCGTTCACCGACGCCGCATGGACGCCGCTGTTCCTCGTCGCCGGCGCGGTCGTGGTCGACCTCGGCGCTATCAACAGCCACGCCATGGTGGTGGCCCGCGAACTGGGTATCCCCTGCGTCGTATCGGTGCAGGACGCCGCGTCCCGGATCCCTGACGATATCCTCGTCACCGTGGACGGAACCGCGGGAACCGTCACCATTATGGCGCCAAGCGCGGGAGACAGGGTCGCGGCCTCGTGACCTCCGTCCCGGCGAGACAGCCGCAGTTCGATGTCGTGGTGCTCGGCACCGGCGCGGCGGGACTGGTGGCGGCCGTGGCCGCCGCCGAGCACGGCGCCTCGGTCGGGTTGTTCGAGAAGGTAGACCGCGTCGGCGGCACGACGGCTATCTCGGGCGGGGGATGCTGGGTCCCGTGCAATGCCCAGATGGCCGCCAGCGGGATCGCAGACAGCCGAGACGACGCGCTGCGTTACCTCGCGTCGCTGTCGTTCGGGCACATCCGCCCCGGATTCGCTGAAGCCTTCATCGACGACGGACCGCGCGTGTTCCAGTGGCTGCAGTCGGCGGCCGGGCTGCGGATGAAGATCGTCTCCGGCTATCCGGACTACCATCCCGAACGACCCGGCGGCAAGCCCGGCGGTGGGCGGACGCTGGAACCTGAGCTGTTCTCGTTCCGGCAACTCGGCGGCTGGGCCGATCGGGTGGTGTCCAGCCACCGCAACCCGCACCTGATGCTGAGTGACACGACACTGGGCGGCGGCACCGGGCATCTCGACGAGAAGATCCAGGCGCAACGGCAAGAGGAGGACCTGCGCGGCTGCGGCGCCGCGCTCGTCGGCCCTCTGCTCAGGGCCTGCCTCGACCGCGGTGTCGAGCCGGTCACCGCCAGCCGGGCGCAGGACCTGGTCATCGACGACGGCCGGGTGACCGGCGTCGTGGTCGAACAGCCGGCTGGGACGGTGATCGCCCATGCCGAGCGTGGGGTGGTTCTCGCGACCGGCGGCTTCGAGTGGGACCCCGAACTGGTCCGCAGCTTCCTGCGCGGGCCGATGACCTCGCCGGCGTCGATCCCGGCAAATGTCGGCGACGGTCTGCTGATGGCCGTGCGCGCCGGGGCTGCGCTGGACAACATGCCGCAGGCCTGGTGGGCGCCGGTCATCGAGATTCCCGGGGACATCTCGTTCGGCCGGCAGCGCGCGACCCTGCTCAACCGGGAGCGGACGCTGCCCCGCTCGATTCTCGTCAACCAGCTCGGACGCCGCTTCACGAATGAGGCCGCGAATTACAACGCTCTCGGCGGCGCGTTCCACCAGCTGGACGCCACCCGCTTCCACTACGTCAACCTGCCGTGCTGGCTCGTCTTCGACGCCGGATACCTGGCCCGGTACGGCTTCCGGGATGTGCGTCCTTCAGATCCGGCCCCGGCGTGGATGACCCGGGCAGACAGCCTGGACGGGCTCGCCGCCGCGATCGGCGCACCGGCTGACGTGCTGACGGCGACCATCACGAGGTGGAACTCGAACGTCGAATCGGGCGACGATCCGGACTTCCATCGTGGTCGCAGCGCCTATGACCTGTGGAGCGGCGACACCGCCGCTCGCGGCGCGGTCGACTCGACGCTCGGCCCGATCAACGAGCCGCCGTACTACGCGATCGAGGTGCGCAGCGGGACCCTCGGCACCAGCGGCGGCCCGCGCACTGACCTGGACGGGCGGGTACTCGACACCCGGGGCAGGGTCATTCCCGGGCTGTTCGCCGCCGGGAACGTAGCGGCCGCTCCGACCGGCATGGTGTACGGAGGTGCGGGCGGCACCCTCGGGCCGATCATCACCTTTGCTTATCGCGCGGGGATGGCGGCCAGCCAGCCCGGCGACCTCGGCTGAGCTCGCCCCGGCCGGTCCTGGCCCGCAGACACGCTCACGTCCCGGCCAGCCGGGCGACGACCGGCGCGAAGGCTTCCATGGAGCGCTGGGCGACGTTGATGTAGCTGACGCCGAGTTCGCTGCGACGTTGCTCGAGCTTCTGGCAGACCTCGGGCACGGAGCCGATCAGCGCGTGCGGATGCCCGGACAGCGCCTCCGGCGTGACGCTGAACCGCTGCGCCATGGCTTCCAGGGCGTCCGTTGGGTCCTCGCTGATCGCGACGAAGTAGGCGGCGATCTCGAGTTCGATGTCGTCGAAGCGGTCGCCGGCGCCATCCCGGATCCAGCTGATCTTCTCCGCGGTGGCGTCCAGGGTGGAGCTGGCCACGCTGCCCGGCCCGAGCTTCCCCGCCGCGTTGTTGAAGTTGATGCTGACGATGTCCGCCAGCCGGCCTGCGAGCCTCAGCACCCGAGGGGCACCGCCCCCGATGAAGATCGGCGGATGCGGTTGCTGCACCGGCAGCGGCCGCCCGGCGAAACCGGAGGCACGTACATGCCTGCCCGAGATATCCAGCGGCTTGCCGCCCCAGTGCGCCTTGAGCACCTCGACGACCTCGGCCAGCCGTTCAATCCGCACGCCGGGGCGGTCCATCGCGATGCCGAGACCTTCGTACTCGGCGGCGACCCACCCGGCGCCCAGCCCGACTTCGAGGCGGCCCTCCGACAGCATGTCGAGGGTCGCAAGCTCCTTGGCCAGCACGACCGGGTTGTGATAGTCGACGCAGGACACGCGACAGCCCACCCGCAGCCGGGTCGTCGCCATCGCGGCGGCCATCATCGCGGTCAGCGGCGCCACATCAACCGGGCGATGCCCGGACGTGTTCGAGATATCTCCCGGACCGAAGTAGTGGTCGGTCGTGAACAGCGTTGAGTAACCAAGGTCTTCGGCGCGCCGGGCGACGCTGATCCACTGCTGACCCGAGTCCGCCTCGAACGCCTGTACCGAGAACCGGAATGGACGCGTTCGCCTGTCGCTCATCCGCTGCTCCTGTCCACGCTCACCAGATCGGCGCCGGCGTCGGCTGGGCGGCCGTGCCGATGCCGACCGCGTGCCGCCTGATCACCGTCCGGTAGTTGTCATGGGTGAGAATCCAGAAGCGGTTGGCGATGATCGCCTCAACCACCTGCTCGGCTACATCCGCCGCACTCAGCGTCGCGACTGCCCCCGCGGTCGTACGGGGGACGTTCGGAGGCGGCGCCTGGTCGACCAGGCCCGCGGGACGATTGCGCGCGCTGTTCGTGATGCCCGTCGCAATGAACCCGGGGCACAGGACGGACACGCCCAGGGAGGATCCCATCTGGTCCAACTCGGTCTGCAGCGAGAGCGACAGCGCGAGAACGGCCGACTTCGCTGCCGCGTAGGCGCCTAGGTTGGGCATCGGGAGCAGCCCCGCCATCGACGAGGTATTGACGATGTGCCCGCCCTCGGCCTGTTGGAGCATCCGAGGCACGAACGCGCGCAGCCCGTGCACCACGCTCCAGAAATCGACGCTCAGCACCCAGTTCCAGTCGTCAAGCGTCAGCTCCCAGACCCGTGCCCGCTTGACGACGCCAGCATTGTTGCAGAGGACATGAACGGCGCCATGGGTATCGAAAGCGGCCGCGGCGAGGCGGTTGACCGCGTCGGCATCAGCGACATCGGTCACCACGCCGGTCGCGTCGTGCCCGGCCGCGCGAAGCTCTCGCACGGCAGCGTCCAGCCGATCCGCTTCGATGTCGGCCAGCACCACTTTCATCACGGCCTGGGCGAACCGGTTCGACATCGCCAGGCCGAGGCCGCTCGCCGCACCAGTGACCACCGCTACTCGGTCCTGCAGGTGCTCCATGTCTCCTCCTCGCTCATCCGCCCGGGCAGACACTTTCCCACTACCGCAGTCGGGCTCTTCGCCTACTCGTCAAGAATGTGGTAAACGATGTCATCGGCCGAGCGAATACCACGATTGTAGGTGTCGGCAAAGCCGCTGCCGGTGCCTGCCTGGTCAGTGCGACGCCAGTCGTAAGCGCACACCCGTTTCCGGATGCGCCACTGACCATCGCGGCGCTCGAACCGGTCGACATAGCGCAATCCCGCCCACATGTCGGTCGGACTGCCCTCCGCATCGGTGTAGCGGTGGAACGCGACCGCGTACGTCTCGGACCGGGCCACGCCGCGGCCGAGGTCTACGTCGATCTGCATGTTGCCCAGGAAATGGGCCGTCCGCTCGAAGCGGTTGAGTGACTTCTGCACGAAGGGGATGAACTCATCTATCCCGCCGACGAACGATCCGTGGTCGTCGGTGCCGTCCGGCCAGTAGCACGATCGCACGGTCTCGAAGTCGAACCGGTCGACGCCACGCGAATAGCTCGTTAGCACCCGTTGGATGGCACGTTCGGCCAGCATCAGTTCGAGTTCTTCGCTCATCACGGCCTCCTGCCTGAGCTCCGTCATGCCGCCCCCGTGGTTGCCGATCGGCGCGGGTCGACCAGGACCTTGATGTCGTCCGACGGCCCGGCCGACAGCCCGGACAACGTGGCCTCCAGCTCATCGAGCCGTATGGTCCGGCTGTGCAGGGGCAGCGCGCGCACCCGGCCGTCGGCGAGGAAAGTCATGCTGCGGCGGAAGTCGTCGTGGGTGAATGCGTTCGAAGCGACGACCGTGACCTGCTTGGCCAGCCACCGGGCGGCGTTGACGGTGGCCGGTTCGGAGAGAAAGCTGAGGAGCTGGACCACGCCGCCGGAGCGGGCCAGGTCGACCGCGGTCTGCAGCAGGCGCGGTACTCCGGCGCACTCGATGACCACGTCCGCGCCGATGCCTTGCGTGTGGTCCTGGACGTATTCGGCCGCCTCGTCCGGCGTCACGGCGTTGAGCGCACCGAGCTCTGTGGCCAGCCGCCGACGCGCAGGCGATGGCTCGACGACCAGCACATCCCCGGCGCCGGCGACCCGGGCGAACTGCAGCGCCAACAGCCCGATCGGGCCGGCGCCCTGTACCACGACCGTGTCGCCGACCGTGATCCCGCTGCGGCGCACTCCGTGGAAGGCGACCGTGGCCGGCTCGACCTGCGCGGCCACCTCGTCAGTCAGGTCCGGGTGAGCGCGCATGACCCGGGCCGCCTGGACGGTGATCGTGCCGGCGAACCCGCCGTGTGGCGGCGCGAGCGGATCTCTCCCCCTGGCCACCAGCGACACCGTACGGCAGTACTCGCCGAGTCCCCGCCGGCACTCCGGGCAGCGGCCGCACGCGGGCGGGACCGCGAGGACGACTCGGTCCCCCTCCTGCAGGTCGTCCACGCCGGTTCCGGCAGCGGCTACCGTGCCGACCCACTCATGGCCGCACACGGCCGGGCTGTGCAGGTGCCCGCTCCGGAACGAGTGGATGTCTGTCCCGCAGATCCCGCACAGGGTGATGTCAATGGTGACGCAGCCAGGAGGCGGTGGTGCCTGGGTGAACTTCCGGAACGTCACGGTCTCCTTCGCGGTGATAAGGGCCGCGGTGACATCTGACATGGATGGCGCCTTTCCGTGAGGTGGCTGCCGGTCATGGCGCGGCCATGGCGAGCCGCGCCGCCGACGCACCGGCCACCCGGCCGTAGGTCACGCAGTTGGCGTAGGAGTTGCCGCTTCCGACGTAACGCGGGCCCACCACCCCGCCGGCGCTCTCGCCCGCCGCGAAAAGCCCGGGAATCGGCCGGCCGGACTCGCCGATCACCTGAGCGTCCCTATCGATTCGCAGGCCGCAGGCGGTAAAGCACACCGTCGCCGGGCGGATTTCGGCGGCATAGAACGGGGAGCTCGCGATCGGCTGGAGGAACTTGGGGTCCTTGAGGTAATCGAAGTCTTCCCCGGCCGCCACGGCGGCGTTATATCGCTCGACGGTGACTTCCAGGTGTTCCGCGGGCAGGGCGAATCCGGCGGCCAGCTCGGCGATGGACTCGGCGCGGTGCACCTTGCCCGCGGTGATCATCGACTCCACGATGTCGCTGTTCCAGTGCGGGCTCTGTTTCTTGGTCGATCCGGGAACTTGCTGCTTGTACCGGGCGACGCCGGCGGCCGTGGCTTCCTCCAGGGCGGACCGGTCGAAGATCGCGTACGCGACGTCGCCTCGCTCTTGAATGAGCCCGTCCATGATCCCGTAGGGCGCGGTCTCGTCGCAGAACCGTCGCCCCTGCCGGTCGACCAGGACCAGCCACCCCGGCAGGTACGCCTCATAGATCTTCGCGAAGTCCGCGTGCAGCAGCCGCAGCCCGCGGTTGTAACCCGTCACCTGCGCGCCAACCTGGACGGCGAGGTCAAGGTGGTCGCCGCGGCTGCCCTCTGCTCCGATGTACCACGCCCATCCGGTGTCGGCCGCCGAAGGGAAGTACCGCGCTAGCTTCTCGGGATTATTGCCGAAGCCGCCCGTCGCCACCACCACTGCGCCGGCAGTCAGCGTGTCCTCGCCGACACCGGCCCCCACGACGGCGCCGTCCTCGGTGAGCAGGCGCCCGACCCGCCGCCCGAGAGCGATCTCGACTCCGGCACCGCGGCAGTGCCGGGCGAGCACGTCAACCACGGCCTGGCCGCGCCCGATCGGGCAGTGCACCCGCGGCACGCGCTCGTCACCGCCGAACACCAGCTCGTCGTAGAACTCCACGCCGAGATCGCCGAGCCATTCCACCGTCGGCCCGGCCAGTTCGGCCAGCCGCCGGACCACAGCCGACTCCACCTTCCACTGGTTGAGCTGCATGTATTCGTGAAACAGCGACCCGGCGTCATCCGTGATGCCCAGCTTGCGCTGATACCGCGTACCGGCGCCCATCATCAGCCCGCCCGACAGCCGCGACGAGCCACCTACCAGCCCCTCGGACTCGGCGATCAACACGCTTTGCGCGCCGCTCTCCCGCGCGGACAGCGCCGCGGCAAGCCCCGCGGCGCCAGATCCCACCACCAGGACGTCGACGTCCGGCTCAGGACGCATCTCTGCGATCTCCTCTCGGATCGGCCGCCTCTCCTGCCTCAGGAACCCGCGAACCCGGAGCGGTATCGTTCTAAAACATATGTTGTACTACAGTTGTTTTATAGGAGTGGTACGGTGAATGTCAATGCCTAGATACGTGGACCACGACGCCCGCCGCCGCCATATCGCCGCCACCGCCGCCGAGCTCGTCGGAACGCGCGGCCTGGAGGCGCTGACATTCCGGAATGTGGCGGAGGCCGCGGGATCGAGTACCACCGTCCTCACGCACTACTTCACCGACAAGCGCGACCTGCTGCGGTCCACCTTCGAAGCAGTCGCGGAGCGGTCTGGCGCCCGGTTCGACGAGGCGCAGCGTCACGGCGGCGGCCTCCGCGAGTGCCTGGAGGCGCTGCTTCCGCTCGATTCCCAGCGCCAGACCGAATGGCGCTTGCTCACGTGTTACTGGGGCATGGCCGTTAGCGATCCGAACCTCGCGCGAGCGGAAGCACGCCACGTACGCTCGGCGCAGCGCCGGATCGAGTCGCTGCTCAGGCAGCACTACCCGGAGATAGCCGACTCCGAGGTCGAAGCCGTGGCACGGCGACTGGTCACGCTCGTGCACGGGCTCGGAGCCCACAGCGCCCTCGATCCGGACCACTGGTCCCCGCCGGAGCAGCGCCGCGTCCTGGCTCATGAGCTGGGCTCTCTCGGCGGCCTCGAGGAACGTGACGACGGCGACCCGGCGAGAACCAGCTCTGGCCGGCCCACTACCGCAGCCAACGCCAGGCACCGGGCAACGCCCCCGAAGCGGGCCCTGGCCGCTCGCGACGCCGCGGCCAGGAGGCTACGCAAGGACATCCTTGCCGCCGTCAAGCAGGGTCCCAACCCCGCGAGCCGCCGACGGCGTCGCCCGTTCCCGGCTTGAACTTGACCACTCCCGAGCCGTTGTTGTAGAACATGCGTTACATAACGACTGGAAGAGCCCATGCAGGAATACATGTACGACGTTGTCGTGCTGGGGACCGGTGCGGCCGGCCTGACTGCCGCGCTGCGTGCCGCAGCGGACGGTGCACGGGTCGGCCTGTTCGAGAAGGCGGACACGTTCGGCGGTACGAGCGCGTGGTCGGGCGGCACGGTGTGGCTGCCCAACAACCGCCACGAGGCGGAACTCGGATTCAGCGACAGCCGCGAGGAGACGCTGACCTACTTGATGTCGCTCTCGCACGGTCTCATGGAGCAGCCGCTGGTGGAGGCCTACGTCGATACCGCCCCAGAGGTGGCCGCATGGCTGGAGGACAACAGCCCGGTCGAGTTCGAAACGCTGCGCGGCATGAGCGATTATCACCCTGAGCATCCGGGCGGGAAGCAGGAGGGCCGGTCGCTGGAGTGCCCGCTGTTCCCGTTCGCCGAGCTCGGCGACTGGGCGGACCGGATCACCGTCGGGTGGCAGATCACAGGCGAGATCACCATGGGCGAGTCGTCGCTCGGGCGGAAGGCACCCGCCGGAGTCCCGCAGGAAGAGCTGGACCGGCGCAAGCTTCGCAACGAGCGCGGCGCCGGCCAGGCGCTCGTCGGGCGCCTGCTCAAGGGCTGCCTGGACCGTGGTGTGCACCCGCGGGCCCGGTGTCGCGGGGTGCGGCTGCTGGTGGACGACGGCAGGGTAACCGGCGTCTTCATCGAAGGACCGGACGGGCCGTTCGAGGCGCGGGCCCGCGGCGGTGTCGTGCTCGCGACCGGCGGGTTCGAACACGACGAGCAGCTGGTCCGGACATTCCTGCGCGGGCCACTGGCGCGCGCGGTCAGCGTACCTACGAACACTGGTGATGGGCTGCGAATGGCGATGCGCGTTGGCGCGGACCTGGCCGACATGCGCGAAGCCTGGTGGGTGCCGACCATCGACGTGGATATCGAGGGGTACGGCCGCGTGCCGTGGCAGGTCAACACCGAACGGACTCGTCCGCACACGATCATGGTCAACGATGACGGCGTGCGGTTCACCAACGAGGCCGCTAACTACAATGCTCTCGGCAACGCGTTCCATGTTGTGGACGTGCCGCGGTTTGCCTACATCAACCACCCCGCATGGCTGGTCTTCGACCATCATTTCCTGTCCCGCTACGGCCTGGCGCGGCACAGGCCGCCGGCGCCGACTCCTGAGTGGCTCATCGAAGCGCCAACCATCGCAAAGCTCGCAGAGGGGATGGGCTTGCCGTCCTCCGCATTGGAAGCCACCGTCGAGCGGTGGAACGGCAACGTCGCCGCAGGCTCGGACCCGGACTTCCGCCGCGGGAACAGCCACCACGACCGTGCCTGGGGCGACCCCGCCTTCGGCGGAACACGTCAGGGCACGCTCGGCCCGATCGACAGCCCGCCCTACTACGCGGCGCGCGTATGGTGCGGAACGCTGGGCACCAAGGGAGGCCCGCGTACCGATACGCAGGGACGGGTGCTCGACGTCGACGGCGATGTGATCGAAGGCCTGTACGCGGCCGGCAACGCGATGGGGTCCGTCATGGGCATGACCTACGGTGGACACGGAGGCACACTCGGGCCCGGATTGGTGTTCGGTTACCTGTCCGGGCGTCATGCCGCCCTCGCCGTAACCTCACAGCCGGACAGGAAACCCTAGTCCTCGATCGGCGGGCCGCCGGCGCGGCCAACTTGCGGCCGCAGGATGTACAGGTGTTCGGGCCGGTACTTTCTTGATACCGATATAAGTAAGACAAGGTTGCTCGGTTAGCTGCATGCCGCTTACGCCGGCCCGTCCGACGTCGGCCGGCCGCTCGCGTCGCCTACTCGCAGGAGGAGCATGACGACTGACGGACAGCGCGCCGACCGGGCCGCCGATCGCTACAAGTGGGTCGCCCTGACCAATACCACACTGGGCGTCCTGGTGGTGACGATCAACTCCTCGATCGTGATCATCTCGCTGCCGGCCATCTTCCGTGGCATCCGGCTCAACCCGCTGCAGCCCGCGAACGTCAGTTACCTGCTGTGGATCCTGCTGGGCTTCCTGGTCGTCACCTCGGTACTTGTGGTCTCGTTCGGCCGACTCGGGGACAGCTTCGGCCGGGTGCGCCTGTACAACCTGGGCTTCGCGATCTTCACCGCGTGCTCCATCGGGCTGTCGCTGATCTTCGCCCCGGCAGTGCCGCGGCCATGGCGATCATCGTGCTCAGAATCGTCCAAGGAGTGGGCGGCGCAATGCTCTTCGCCAACTCCGCCGCGATCCTCACCGACGCCTTCCCGGCTAACCAGCGGGGAATGGCGCTCGGCGTCAACTCGGTCGCGGCGGTCGCCGGGTCGTTCATTGGCCTGGTCATAGGCGGGCTGCTGGCCAGTGCCGACTGGCACCTGATCTTCCTCGTTTCCGTGCCGGTCGGCCTGTTCGGCACCGTCTGGGGCTACGCCCGGCTGCGGGAGGTCTCGGCCGCGCCGGGGGGCCGGATGGACTGGTGGGGCAGCGTGCTGTTCGCCGTCGGGCTGGTCGCCGTGCTAGTCGGTCTCACCTACGGCATCCAGCCGTACGGCGGGTACGCGATGGGGTGGACGAACCCGGCGATGCTCGGCTCGGTGATCGGCGGCATCGTCATCCTGGGCATATTCGTGCTGGTGGAGCGGCGCGTGGCCGAGCCGACGCTGGACTTCGCGCTGCTCCGTAACCGGACGTTCGCCGGCGGGAACCTCGCCAGCCTGCTGTCGTCGATCGGCCGGGGCGGCCTGCTGTTCGCGCTGATCATCTGGCTGCAGGGCATCTGGCTGCCGTTGCGCGGCTACTCCTTCGAGCGGACGCCACTGTGGTCGGCCATTTTCATGCTGCCGCTGACCGCCGGCTTCCTGGTCGCCGGCCCGCTGGCCGGGATCTGGTCGGACCGGCTCGGCACGCGCCCGTTCACCATCGGCGGCCAGCTGGCGGGGACCATCGCGTTCGTGCTGCTCGCCGTGCTGCCGGTGAACTTCCAGTACTGGGCGTTCGCGCTCTTGCTGCTGGCCTACGGGCTGGGCATGGGCGCGTTCAGCTCATCGAATGCCGCCGAGGTCATGGGCGCCGTCGATCCGGCCCAGCGCGGGTCGGGCGGCGACCAGGTGGCACAGCGGCTCGCCAGCCAGCTGGACCTGCCCTTCGTCGACCGGGCCATCCCGGCCGCGGTCGCCGAGCAATTGTCGGTGCCCGTCGCCTCGGCGCAGGCCCGCGACGAGCGGCGGGAGCCGGGGGCACTCCGGCTGCTGGTCAGCGCGGCCAACACCGCGCCGTTGTTCGGCTTGGAGGTGGCGGGTATCGACTTTGACGACGAGGACCAGTTCCGGCTGGCGACAGAGGTCGAGCTGTGGAAGCTGGCTGCAACCAGCGGCGGGGTCATCCTGGGGCGCGTTGGCGCGGTCATCCTGGCCGGGCATCCGCGCGCGCTCCATGTGCGGGTCACGGCATCGCGGGCCACCCGGTGCCGCCGGGTGCACGAGTACGGCGGGCTTGACGAGCCCGCGGCGCTGCGCCTCATCGACCGAACTGACCGTGCCAGGGCCGAGTATGCCCACCACCTGTACGGTGCCGACCTGAGCGACCCAGACCTGTATGACCTCATCGTGGCGACAGACAAACTGAGCCTCGGGGATGCGGCCGAGGTCGTGACCGCCTTCCTGGCCGTCAGCCGTCTGTAGTGCTGGGCCTGCCGGTAAATGCTCGGTTAAGTCTTGCTGACATAGGCCGTCATAAGACGGTAGCGCGCCGGGCCGCCGGTAACGTGAGCCAGTGACTAGCTTTGGCGCCCAGGCTCACTCATCTCCCGACCCGGACCCCGGCGGCCACCGGCAGCTGGCAAACCTGCGTGATCTCGCGGGACTGCGCCTCGCCGGTGGCGGGACCGTCCCGGCTGGCGTCCTCTACCGCAGCGACGCGCCCTACCCGGGCGATGCGGTTCCGCAGACCGTGCCGGTATGGCCTCCGGCGACCGTGATCGACCTCCGCTCGACGGGCGAGGCCGTGCCCAGGTATTGCTGGCCGGCCGGGGTGACCGTGCATCACATCCCGCTGATGCGGCAAGCCGCGGTGGTCGGCGCGGCCGACAGCACGGGAAGGCCGGCCCACCCGCTGCCACCCAGCCTCCAGGACGTGTACCGGCGCTTGCTGGACATGATCCCGCACCGGGTGGCATCACTGCTCGGCCTGGCCACGAAGTCTGACGGCCCGGTACTCGTACACTGCACCGCCGGGAAGGACCGGACCGGCGTGGCCGTCGCCGCGCTGCTGCTCGTCGGCGGGGCCGAACCCGCCGACGTCGTCGCCGACTACACCGCCAGCGCGCCCAACATGACCGCCCTGCTCGAGCGCCTGACGGCACTCGGGCGGTCGCTGGCCGCCGGCATCGACGCCAGCTCCGAATTGCTTGGCGCGCCGGCCGAGGCGATCAACGTGGTGGTCGACCGGCTCACTGGCTGGCCAGGCGGTCCGCAGGCGTGGGCGGAGGCGCACGGCGCATCAGCCGAGAGCATCCAGCGGTGGCAAGAACGCCTGGCCGCCGGGACCAACCGCCGATAGGCCAACCTCGACGGCGGCCCTTACAGGGCACGGAAAGCGGGCGGGGATGCCGGGTGAAGACACGACGCTTGCCGGCGCGTATATCACTGTATTCGGGTATGGAATCAAATATGCTTTCGGTATGCGGCTCCGGTACGGCTACCGCCTGTACCCGACGCCAGGACAGCAGCAGGCCCTGGCGCGGGCGTTCGGGTGCGCCCGGGTCGCGTTCAACGCCGGGCTGCGCGCCCGCCAGGAAGCGCGCGCGGCCGGGCTGCCCTACATCACCGACGCGGAGCTGTCCGCGCGGCTGACCGCGGCCAAGGCCACCCCGGAGCGGGCCTGGCTGGGCGGCGTGTCCGCGGTGATGCTCCAGCAGGCCCTGGCCGACCTGAACGCCGCCTACCGGAACTTCTTCGCCTCCCTCAAGGGCGAGCGGAAAGGCCCGAAGGTCGGGCCGCCCCGGTTCCGGTCCCGTAAGGACCGCCGGCAGGCCATCAGGTTCACCGCCAACGCCCGGTTCAAGATCCTGCCCGGCGGGAAGCTGCGCCTGCCCAAGGTCGGGGAGGTGCCGGTGCGGTGGTCCCGGCCGCTGCCGGGCGAGCCGTCCAGCGTGACCGTGATCAAGGACTCGGCCGGCCGGTATTTCGCGTCGTTCGTCGTCGAGACCGAGCCGGGCGCGCTGCCCGAGACCGGGCCGGTGACCGGCATCGACCTTGGGCTCGAGCACTTCGCGGTGCTGTCGGACGGCCGGAAGATCGCCTCGCCCCGGTTCTTGCGCCGGGCCGAGAAGAACCTCCGGCGCAGGCAGCGGGACCTGTCCCGCAAGGAGAACGGCTCCCGGAACCGGGAGAAGGCCAGGGTCAGGGTCGCCCGCGCCCACGCCAGGGTGGCGGACGCGCGGCGGGACTTTCACCACCAGCTGTCCACGGCGCTGGTCCGCGACAACCAAGCGGTCGCCGTCGAGGACCTGGCGGTGAAGGGCCTGTCCCGGACGCGTCTGGCCAAGTCCGTCCACGACGCCGGCTGGTCCGGGTTCGTGGCGATGCTGGAGTACAAGGCCCGGCTCTACGGGCGGACCTTCATCAGGATCGGCCGGTTCGAGCCGACCTCCCGCACCTGCTCAGCGTGCGGGATCAAGGACGGCCCCAAGCCCCTGCACGTCCGCGAGTGGACGTGCCCGGCGTGCGGGACGCGGCTGGACCGGGACATCAACGCGGCGGTCAACGTCGCACAGGCCGCCGGGCTGGCGGTGACAGCCTGCGGAGCGCAGGTAAGACCAGGGTTCGCCCTGGCGCCGCGCGGCGAA